>Ga0335073_10005619_pt1 | contig 17600 bp, 14 predicted proteins | sample Lox_Sample_22_FD_207093 | JGI IMG/M metagenome (GOLD analysis project Ga0335073, IMG submission 207093) | Soil microbial communities from Loxahatchee National Wildlife Refuge, Florida, United States - Lox_Sample_2.2 | ecosystem: Environmental > Terrestrial > Soil > Wetlands | place: USA...
GCATTGCTCGCGCCAGGGTGGTACGAGACACCACTCGAATGGTTCCAGCAGCCCAACAATTACGGCCTCACGCCGCCGGCATTGCGGGCGGAATTGCGCATCGAGCACACCGACGGCAGCGTCGAATGGGTGAACACCGACGCAAGCTGGCAGGCCGCGAATTCATACCTGCTCCATGCAGAGCTCTACGACGGCGACACGATGAACCCGGGCGACTATCCCACCGGTGCGTCGAGCCCCGATTTTAACAACGATTGGATCCGCGACCGGGCAACGGTCATCCATCCGGCTCCGGTTGAGATCGTAGCCCAGGACTTTCAGCCGATTCGCGTGGAACGCGAGTTGAAAGCTGTATCGCTAACGGAACCCAAACCGGGAGTTTATGTCTACGACTTCGGGCAGAACTTTTCCGGCTCGGAGAAGATGAAACTGCCGACGCCGCAAGAGGATGGGAAGTTCCAGATCCGGTTTGCTGAAGTTTTAAATCCCGACGGCACAATCTACACCGACAATTTGCGCACAGCTAAAGCGACGGATACGTTCTTTTTGCGCGGTTACGGCAGCAGAACGGAGTTGGCTGGTCACGGCACGCAGGAATTCGACGCCCCCTTCACGTTTCATGGCTTCCGTTACGCCGAAGTAACCGGGCTCAAGGAAGCGCCAAAGAAAGATGCATTGACTGGTCTGGTCTTCCACACCGATGCGCCGTGGACGGCGAAGCTCGAGACCGGCAGCGCGATGATCAACCAGTTGTGGAGCAATATTCTGTGGGGGCAGCGCTCGAACTTCGTCGGCATTCCCACCGACTGCCCGCAGCGCGACGAGCGGTTAGGCTGGATGGGCGATGCGCAGGTCTTCTGGCGCACAGCCAGCTACAACATGGATCTCGCCGCCTTCTCGCGCAAGTTCACCGCCGACATGCGCGGCACGCAAGTGGACTCGCCCTACTACGGCATCTTCTCGCCCGGCACCGTGCGCCCGCACGAAGAGTCCGCCGCCGGCTGGAGCGACGCCGGCGTGATCGTTCCCTGGACCTCATGGCTGCAAACCGGCGACACCACCATCATCGAGCAGAACTGGGCGGCGATGACGAAGTATCTTGACGCCATTGCGACAGCGAATCCCGACGATCTGTGGAAGAACGAATACGGCGAGCCGTTCGGCGACTGGCTCTCGCCCGAGGGCAAGACCGACGAAGTGCTCATCGCCACGGCCTACTGGGCGTGGGACGCGACGCTGATGCGCCAGATGGCGATGGCCACCGGACGCACTGCGGAGGCCGAAAAATACGCCGCGCTCTTCGACAAAATCCGCGCCGCGTTTCAAAAGCAATACGTCCACGCCGATGGATTCATAGCCGGCGCCGATAACAGCGCATCGCAGTTCGGAATCATCAATAACCCCAACGCGAAGAGCACCGGCGGCGACACGCAGACCGGCTACGTGCTGGCGCTGCACATGAATCTGCTGCCCGACAATCTCCGCGCAGCGGCCGCCAAGCGTCTCGTCGACAAAATCCATGCCAATCACAACCTGCTCGGCACCGGATTTTTGGGCACACCGTATCTATTGGAAGAGCTGACCAAGGCGGGCTATACGCAACTCGCGTACACGCTGCTGCTCAATACCCAGTACCCGTCCTGGGGCTACATGGTCACGCACGGCGCAACAACAATGTGGGAGCGTTGGAACGGAAACCAGATGATGGACGACCCGGCGATGAATTCATTCAACCACTACGCCTATGGCGCGGTGGCCGACTGGATCTATCGCTACGCGGCAGGCATCGACACAACACCTGACGATCCCGGATTCCACACCGTCGTTCTGCATCCGGTGTTTGACGAGCGCCTGGGGCACATCGCGTTCGACTACGACTCCGTGCAGGGCCCGATTCATTCCGATTGGACGATGAAGGGCGCGACAGCCGCCTGGCATGTGACGATTCCGGCAAACACCACCGCATGGCTGCCGCTGAATGCCGCAGATGCGCCAAAATACAAGCTCGATGGCACGGCCCTGCCTGGAAATGCGCGGGCGAAGGCTGCGACCCGCGAAGGGCAAAACGGCTTTGAACTCGCGCCGGGAAGTTACACGTTCGAGGTCAAGCAATAACCAGGACCATTGGCGCGGGGACGCGCGCGCCGCGTGGTTGTGGGCTACCGTTTGGTCTTGCGCCTACAGCAGCTTCGCGTCTGCCGCGGCGAGCGTCGTATCGGCGGCGGCCCGGCTCCATCCTATGCGCAGGTCCTTTACATCGTGGAGCGCAAAGTTGCCCTGAGACGTGTGCGGCGCGGTGATGGCAAAAAAGTCCGCACGCTCAACATCCTCCAGATAAAAAGCCGGCCGCGGATCAGCCGCCAGGGCGGCCAGCTCCACGTGGCTCATCTCCACGTTGCGCATGTGGCGCAGGAAAAATCCAAGCGATGGCATCTGCCCGAACATGCCGGGCTCGGGATAGGCGTCTTCTTTCTCGGGCGGTTGAATCTGAGCGGCATCGGGCGCTGCGCCGCCCAGGTTCTCGATATAAATATTCGACAGCTTGACGTCTTCAATGGCGTAGCCGGGGATGCCGCTCAGGATTGACGTGACGCGCATGGGCGCGTTGTAGCACTCGAGATTGCTCACCAGCACGCGGCGAAGGGTGCCGACCTTCGTCGTGTCCTTCGGCCCGCGCAGGCGCGCGCCCAGACGCAGAAAGAGCGGCGGCGAGATCAGGTCGCGCATGGTCGTGTTGGTGATAGCGATATCTTCGAGCAATGCGCCGTCGACGGTTTCAAGAGCATAACCCTGGCAGCCCTCAAAAATGCAGCCCGTAATCGTGATATTGATGAAGCCGCCGTTCGACTCCGTCCCACATTTGATGCGGCCGGTGCCGTAGGCGTGCCCGCCCGCAGGGAACTTCTTCCATGTGCCATCCAGAACCGTACCGAGCTGATAGCAACCGGTGACAAAACAATTCGCAATCGTCACGTTGCGCGTCGGGCGCGCGTAGCCCAGTGCGAAGCTGGACTTGGGACAGATGCCGTCGTCCCACGGCGAGTTCACCGTGCAATTTGAAACGCGCACGTTCTGGCAGCAGTCGATGTCCATGCCGTCGCGGTCGGTGTCGATGGTCAGGTTGTCGATGGTGAGGTTGTCGACGCCTGTCAGCAGCAGGCCAAAGTGGCCGCCTTTGAGAATGGAGAAGTCGCGGAAGGTGACGTTGCGGCAGTTCTTGAGAGCGATAGCTTTATTCCCGACGCCGGGCTGCTCAGCCTGGTACATGGAATAGTCGCCGCGGGGCGCGTAGTGGCGCTCGGGATTGGCGGGCCGATTGGCGTTGGGAGCCTCGGGACTGAAGCCGCGAGCCTCCGATTGCGGCGCGCGGCCGGGGCCGGAACCGAAGCTGAGGCCTTTGCCCCAGATGAGGCCGGGGCCGGTGATGGAGAGGTCGTGGATGTCTTCGCCCCAGAGGAGCGAGTTGTGCCAGTGATTGTGGCCGTAGTCCTGGTAGGCGTCCCAATCTGTCTTGGGCTCAGCCGCGTCATACGTGCCGCCGTTGTAGCCGGTCGCTTCCCCGGGTTTGGGTGAGTCGGCGGCAAGGATGGTCGCGCCTGCGTCGAGATAAAGATGAACGTAGCTCTTCAGGCGGATCGAGAAACAGAGATAGGTTCCGGCAGGGAAAACGACTGTGCCGCCGCCTTTTGATGCCGCGGTCTCGATGGCTTTGTTGACCGCGGGAGTATCAAGGGTCTTGCCGTCGCCCTTCGCGCCGTACCAGCGCACGTCGTGAACAGCGTAGAAGGACCGGTCGTCCGCTGACGTTTTTGAAGCCGCAAGAGATGCTGCGGGCAGCGCGGCTCCTGCCATGCCAAGACTGCCAACGCGGAGAAGTTCGCGGCGTGCGGAATTGAAAGGATTCATCTCTTAAGCTCCTGGCGACTGGCTGGTTCGTAGCAAAAGGCGGGATTCACATATCGATGCGCGCCGGAAATCCGGACGGAACAGGAACAAAGCATTATCCGATTCGACCCGGGCCGACGGCAAGCGAAGCTAATCGAGGTGAAAAACCTCTTCCAGCGGATCCATCAGATCGTCGGCGCCGTGGCCGTTTGCCGACTCGAAAAAAGGCGCCATCTCCGCCTGCCAGCGCGCATTCACAGGATGGTCCTTCATGGCCGCGCGGCATTGCTCGAAATCGTCCGCCTCCACATAACCCACCACCACGCCGTCCGGCTGCAAAAAGAGCGAATAATTATGCCAGCCACTCTGGCGCAGAGCTTCAAGCATCTCGGGCCACACCTTGGCATGCCGGGCTTTGTACTCGTTCAGCTTTTCCGGGTGAACCTTCAGCAGGAAACAGGCGCGCATGTCTACCTTTTCACATAAGAAACAATTTCAAATCAATTGACCCATCATCCTAGATGAGAGGGGAGTCCACAGGCAAGAAAAAAATTCACGGGCGGAATTCAATCGGGATGGATGAGCACAAGCAGAACCCCAGCGCGCAATTACGTCAGTCTGTGAACGGAACAAGCAAACCCAGGCGCTTGTTTAATGTGCAACCAGACCAGCCAGCAAAGGCGCATAAGCCAGCAGGGTCACGCAGATTCCCGCCAGAGCGGCGAGGGCAAGGCTATGGAAGAAGACGAAACGGAGGATCGATCCCTCCCGGCCGTATATTTGGGCTGCGGTGCTGGCCACGACCACGCTGGGAGCGGCGATCATCTTCCCCATGACCCCGCCGCAGGCATTAGCCGAGGCCATCAGGACAGGGGCAACGCCAATCTGGTGAGCCGTCATCTGTTGCAGGCTCCCAAACAGCACATTGGAGGCGGTGTCGGAACCGGTCGAGGCGGTGCCCAGCCAGCCAATGAGTGTGCCGAAGAAGGGATAGAACGAGCCGGTCCGTGCAAGCGCCAGGCCCAGGGTGGCATCCAGGCCGCAGTAGCGCGTCACATAGCCCAGCGCCACCATAGCCGCGATAGTGACGAGCGTGTAACGGATTTTGTAGACAGTGCGGATGAAGGCCTGAAGGAGTGCTGCCGGTCCAAGACCCATGAGCATGCCGGCCACTAACGCGGCAATCAGAATTCCGGTGCCGGTGGCCGAAAGCCAATTGAGATTGAAGACCGCCTGCTCGGCTGTGGGCGCCGCGACCGCGGGCGGCATGCGCAAAATGACGTTGTCGAGGCCGGCGACCGGGACCTTGACGGTAGTATGAACGTTCATCCAGGCAGAAAAACGCGGCAGTCCCCATGCAAAAACCACCAGGCTCACTACAATCCATGGCAGCCAGCCTTTGAAGATTGTGGCGGCGGTGTGGCTCTGGGCCTGGTGCGTGCCGCCGCCGATCTCTTCGCGGTTCACATTGAGTGTTCGTCGCGGCTGCCAAAAGCGGAGCAAGACGACAAGCACCACCAGGGTGACCGCGGCAGAAACGATGGCCACCAGCCACGGGCCGCTCCAGAAAGCCATGAGGATCTGCGCAAGAGCAAAGGTAACACCGGCGGCGAGAATCGCCGGCCAGATTTCGAGCGTGGCGGCCAGACCTGCATAGGCCCAGACGAGCCAGAAAGGAACCAGAAGATCGAAGGGCAAAAGCACCATAGCGCTGACGCGGCTGAGCGCAAAGAGATCGAGGCCGGTAACGCCATGCAGAGCGACGATGGGAATCCCCATGCCGCCAAAGGCAACGGGCACGGTATTGGCAACGAGCACGAGTCCCGCGGCCTGCAACGGGCGAAAGCCGAGACTGACGAGAATGGCCGAGCAGACCGCCACCGGCGTAGCGAAACCACAAGCGCCCTCGAAAAACGCGCTGAGAGCAAAGGCAATAAGGAGAAGCTGCAGGCGGCTGTCGGCGGTAACGCCGGCCAGGGTCTGCTGCAGGGTGAGGAAGCGGCCGGTCTGGACCGTGAGGTCGTAGAGAAAGATAACGGGAAGGATGATCCAGCAGATAGGAAAAAGACCGTAGCCTGCGCCGTAGGCGGCAGCGGTGAGGGCCAGACGCGCGGGCGTGTGAAAGACGGCGATGGCGGCAATGAGCGCGGTAACGAGACCGGCAATGGCGGCCATGTGAGCCTTGAGGCGCAGGATGGCCATGGCGCCGAGCAGCACCACGATGGGAAGAGCCGCAAGGAGGGTAGAAAGCTGCCAGAAGCCGGCAGGATTGTAGCCTTGCAGCCAGTGCGCACTGGCGGAGTTGGTGACGAAGAGGTAAACGATACCGAGAAGGAGTACGACGAAGGCCGCGGCTTCCAGGGTGAGGGCGGCGACGTGGAGGGAGTGAGCGCTCGGCACGGGGCTGGGTGAATTGGAAGTCATCGAACCTCGTTCCTAGGCGAGTCCGGAGGATGATGCAGCCGCGATCTGGTGCGAATCAGGGGATCGTCGGGCGGTTAGGATTGGCGGCGCATTCTTGCTCGCGCCGTTTGGCAATGTCGTTGAGATGATACTGAAAATAGAGAAAGCTGAAGAAGAAGGTCATGACGCCGCTCATGTGCAACCCATAGGGCTCGCGTTCGTTGTAGTGGCGCTCCAGGTCAGAGCGGATGAGAAAGATGGTCGCGATTCCGAGGACCGCTGAGGCGAGCCCGAAAGAGGCAACCGTCCACTCCATGATCGGCGATGGACTTTGGCGTACGCCGAGAGCGGCGAAGGCGAGCTCGACGACGACGTAGACGTCGCACCAGAAAGGGCTGCGCGCATCGGAGTCAAGGGAGCGAATCCAGAGGCAGAGATAAAAGGCCCACGCGTCGCCCGCAATGCTGTCGAAGAGGCCGTGGTAGCGAGGAGGCGCATATACGCCGACGAGAATCTTGATAACCGTGAATGCGCATAACAGAACAATCCAGTGCACCCGCGGCGGAGGCGGATAATCGCGCGGGAGAATCTGGCCGGGCATTCCGTTAACAGAAATCTGGTTGAAGGTCATCGGTCTTATGGAATTCGAATTACAGGAGAAGATAGCACGGCGGCTAGACCCTCAGCGCGGGAACTGGGAATAAGGAAAGCGGTAAAGAGCTAATTCCAGTGTGGAAAGCTGGGTTTTGGGGCTGAAATCTGGGACCGGTTGGGTGTTGGCAGCGGAATTCCGACTTTTCATTGTTGCCGAAAGAGCAGATACTGGCGTCTAAGAGGGTGAGCGAAGCGGGGTCGTGCGCGGGATACCAACCGCGGCGGAGGTCAGGTGATGAAGGCAACGGATCGCATCGGATTCAAGTTGGCGGCTCTCGCGGGATTGGCGCTGGCCGTGGCTGTCAGCGCTTGGGCGCAGTCCAGTGGGCCCGCAACGAACCAGGCCCCGGCCAACGCACCGGCCGCCCAGGCCCCATCGCCTACGGATTCCGGCAGTGCGGCGCAAAGCGCTCCGGCAGCCAGCCCGGCAAATTCAGGCGCCACGCCGGCCGGCGGCACGCAATCCACGTCGTCGGCGCAGCCGGCCCCGGGAACGCCCGTAGGCGGAGACGCACCGCTGCCCGCCAAACCGGCGAATACCACCACGGCCTCCTCCGGCGCCAAAAGCAATCCCTGTCAGGCAGACTCCGACAAGAAGAAAAAGAAGAAGGACAAGGACGACCTCGATGATCCGGAGCCTGGAACCACACCGGTCGAAGGCTGCGAAGCCAATGTCGATCCCGACAAAATAGTCGACCCGGGCAGTGAAATGATCAAGGTGAAAAGCGGCAGCATCGAGGACGTGAGCGCCGTCGGCAATCGCGAAATCGGCAAACGCGGCCTGGGCAACTGGTACTCCACCGACTCCGAGATCAAGATGGGCAAGCAGTACGCCGACGAGATCGAGAAGAGCACGCGGTTTATCACCGATCCGGTGGTAGACGAGTATATCAATCGCATCGGCCAAAACATCGTCAAGAACTCCGACTGCAAGGTGCCGTTCACCATCAAGGTGATCGATTCCGACGAGATCAACGCCTTTGCCTTGCCGGGGGGGTTCTTCTACGTGAATTCGGGATTGATTCTGGCCGCGGACGAGGAAGCGGAGCTGGCGGGGGTGATGTCCCACGAGACGGCCCACGTCTGCGCGCACCACGCGGCCCGCGAGATGACGCGGCTCAACTACGCCCAGATCGGCATGGTGCCGCTGATGATCATGCTGCCCTACGATCTGACGGGATACGGCATCTACGAAGCAGCGCAACTGGCCATTCCCATCACCTTCCTCCAGTTCTCGCGCGACTTCGAAGCACAGGCCGATTACCTCGGCATTCAGTACATGTACCGCGCCGGCTACGATCCGCAGGCCTTCATCACCTTCTTTGAGAAGATCCAGGCTCTCGAAAAACGCAAGCCGGGCCTGGTGGCCAAGGCCTTCAGCGATCATCCGCAAACTCCGGATCGCATTCTGCACTCGCAGGAAGAGATTGCGCGTATTCTGCCGGCCAAGCAGGACTACCTCGTAACCACTTCCGAGTTCGACGACGTGAAGGCACGGTTGGCGCGCATTGAGAATAAACGCCGCCTCACTGACACCAAAGGCGTCACCCGTCCCTCGCTGCGCCGCGCCAGCACGGACGGATCGGGTTCGGGATCCGGTTCAGGCAGCCAGACCAGCGACAGCTCGACCGATTCGGGCGACGGACCGCCCACGCTGCACCGCCGCGACGACAATCAGAACTGAAGGCTACAGGCTTTAGCCCTTCGGAGGGTTTTCTGCGTTTCGCGATGCGCAGAGCTGCTCCAGTGCGTCGCACGCAGTCTTTACACCATTCTCACCGGCAACTGCCTCGGCGGCCACGCGCGCCTGCTGCGCGTAATCCGGATCGCCCAGCATCTTGCGCACGCGGCGCGCTACACGCCAGGGTCTGTACCGCGAGCGCTGGATGACGCGAGCCAGCCCCAGCCGTTTCATGCGCCGCGCATTGTCCGGCTGGTCGTGCGAGTAGGGCATGATGAGCATGGGCCGGCCCGCGCGCAGGCATTGCGCCGTAGTACCTACGCCGCCCTGATGCACAACCATCGCCGCGCGTGGAAACAACCCCGAGTAAGGCGCGTACTCTGCCACACAGATTGAAGCGGGCAGCTCCTGCTGCGGTCCGTTGCGTGGATCGTTGCGCGGGTCGCTGCCGATCAAGAGTACCGCGCGCACGCCCAGCTTCTTTGCCGCGCGCGCTGAATGCTCGTAAAAATCTCCCGCGGCCAGCACGGCGGCCGAGCCCAGCGTAAAGACCACCGGCGGCTCGCCCGCGGACAGAAACTCCTCAAGCTGGGCCGGCAATGCTGCGTTGCCGGCGTCAGCATCGTAGTAGCAGAACCCGGCGATGAGCGTGTTGCCTGGCCAGTCTTTTTGCTCGGTACCGAGCACGCGCGAAAAGAGCGCCAGTACCAGGTTCGGCGAGTGCTTGGCGTCAAAGATGGGGTTTTTGCCTTTGGGCAAACCCAGCTCACGGCGCAATTCGTAGATGGGTTCCGGCCACTTGCGCGTAACAAAGCGCGCCAGGCGGCGCATCGCGCGGCCCATGCCGGGCGCTTTGTCGGCCCGCGCCAGCTTGGGATAAGGCGGCAGCACCGGCGGATCGAATGCCGAGAAAAACGAGAACGGCGCTAGCACGTAACTCGCCCAGGGAATGCCTGTAACCTCGGCCACAATCGGACCTGCGTAATTGAGCTCGCCCAACAGCAGCAGGTCGGCACGCGCCGGTTTCGTCGCGGCATCCAGCAGGTCGTCGTAGGTCTGGCGCAGCACCGGAAACAGAAACTCGCGCAGTCCTGTCTCAGTTCCCTTCTTCACGTCGTAGATCATTTCCACGAGCTTGGTGTTCTTAGGATCGATGTCGGGGCGAAGCTCGCGAAACTCCAGACCCAGCGGCTCAATCTTCGCCCGGTACACGTTGGCCAGCGCCATCACCGGTGTGTGGCCGCGGCGCTTGAGTTCCAGAGCAATGGCAATCAATGGATTGATGTCTCCGAAGGTTCCAATGTTCGACAGAACAATGCGCAATCTCAGCTCCCCCGATGCTTGATTGAACTGCAAGTATTGAGGGTAATCGATCGTGGTCGAGTTTCCGCACGAATCTTGACCCGGCTCGCCGCGTCGTTCCCGTATAGTTTCTGTAGCCGGTGTTTCGAGATGAAATCGGTCTTCATCATCGTCGCGGTTCTGGTCATCGTCGCCTCCCTCGTGGCCGACTACAAGTGGCGCCAGTGGATGGCGGCGCGGCATCGCGAGCGCGAAGGCCAGGCCCCCCGAGCCAACCGCTGAAAACTACGCCCGGCGATCCCTGGCCCTGTTTTCCCCCGTTACAATATTTTTAGGGAGCCGTCCAAAATCTCTATGCGACTGATGTTTACCCTTCCATTCCCTGTGCGACTCAACTGTGCGCGCTTCGCCGTGATCTTGCTGGCCTCAATGCCGATTTCGCTTGCCCCAATGGCGTACGCGCAGTTTGGCGCGCCGCCTACGACCGCCGTCCATGACGCTTCGGCCTTGAAGCCCCCGGCCGGAGCCCACGTAGCCATGGTCGAGTTCTATGACCTGGAGTGTCCGATGTGCGCACAGACCAATCCCACGCTCATCGCCGCGGCCAACCAGTACAAGATTCCCTGGATTCGCCACGACTTTCTGATTCCGGGACACATCTGGAGCCGGCAGGCAGCCATTACGGCCCGCTACTTCGATACCAAGAGTGCGAAGCTGGGCAATGATTACCGCGATTACATCCTGGCCAACCAGATCTCCATCGAAACGCTGCCGCAGTTGAACACCTGGACGCAGAAATTCGCACAGGCTCACGGCGTCGCACTACCATTCGCCGTCGATCCCATGGGTAAGTTTGCCGCTGAGGTTGACGCCGATGTCGAACTCGGCAAGCGCATCGGCATCGAGCACACTCCGACCATCTTTATCGTAGCCAGCGGCGGCCACGCTCCACAGTACACCGAAGTTGTCGACCGCAACCGCCTCTTTCAAACCATCGACCAGGTGCTGGCCGAAGTAAAACGGTAGAGATGAAGGGACTGATGGGCCAAGCCCAGCAAAGAAAACGGCGTTCGCATTGCGCGAACGCCGTTTCTGTTTCGGCCTCATCCAGCCGCGTTCAGTCCCTCGCTCCCTGCACTTCAATCTTCACCAACTCCTGGCCGCCGGGGGCTACCATGCGCGTTTGCGGGGCGCGCCAGTGGTCGATATAGCTGATGCGGTGCACGCATCCGATGGTACAGTGCGGCGCGCAGCTCTTGGCCGTCAGGAACTCGCGCTTCACGTCCTCGCGCGCGTACTCGGCTACGGGCACGGCAGGGAACCCACGCTGCTGCGAGCAGTAGTGCACCAGGCCGTCTTCGCAAACATAGAGATAGCGCGAACCGGCTCGGCAACGCCAGATATTGGGCCGACCCTGGACTATCGCTTCCTGAAATTTGTCGAATTGTGCGTAGTTGGTCTTTCTGCGATGCGTCATGGCGTGATAGACGCGCGCTTCATCGGCCGAAAGCGGCTTGAGCTGACCGTCGCCGTCGTGGATGATGCCGATGGTCGACTCAAATCCCAGTTCGAGAGCGCGCTTGCCGATCACCAGGGCATCGTTGGGATTGCGAATGCCGCCGCCGACCACGGAGTTGATATTCACATGAAACTCGGCGTATTCAGCAAGCATTTCCAGGCGCTTATCGAGGGTCTTCAGGGACTTCTTCGACACCTCATCGGGCTCGAGATTATCGATCGAAATCTGCATGTGGTCGAGCCCGGCGCGGTTCAGGCGTTCGATGCGCTCCGGGCTCAGCAGGAAACCGTTGGTAATCGTGCCGGCGATCGCGCCCGTCTTGCGGATGCGTCGGATCACTTCGTCCAGATCGGGGTGCGTCAGCGGCTCGCCGCCCGAGATGCCGATCATCGCCGTGCCCAGCCGGCCCAGCGCGTCGATGCGCCGGCACATCTCTTCGAGCGGCACCGGCTCCGAGACCTTGTCGTACTCATTGCAATACGCGCAGCTCAGGTTGCAAAAGCGCGTGGGGATGATCTGTACCAGCACGGGATGCGAGGTGTGGGCCAGTGCCCGCACCACCATCGCGTACTCGCGCGCCTTGCGCTTGGCGGCAATCCACCGCCCCCTCAGCGTCGACCTCCGTGGTGTAGCCATCTCTCCTATTGAATCATGGAAGTGCGGTTGGTGAGGACCCGGAACCTAACGGACTGAGAGACCAGGGGATGCTGATGGAGCAGGTTCCGTTTGCCGCGGCGCCGGGGGATCTTTACGAGGGCACCATCTGCGCCAAGAGCGCGACGGCTTGTGGTAAGGCAAGAATACGGCCCAATGGGCTGGGGTTTTCCACAGATCCAACACCGCAGCAGATAGGATAGAAGGCCTATAATTTCCTGTAACTTCCGGAAATTCCTTGAATCTCCCGATGAGGTCGCGTTTAATACAGAGCTACCGGAAGTTTGCCGGAATTCGCTGTCGAGCAAGATTCATTTTGACGGGGAGGCAATGATGCGCAGCGCTGCAGTCCGTTCCAATCTCTTGGTTGCTGAACTTCGCGAGGTAATGGATATCCGCCAGGCCTCGGATTACCTTGGCATCTCGCCCGACACCCTCTACAAGTACGCCTCGGATGGCTTCGTGCCGGCCTTCAAGCTGGGCAACCGCTGGCGCTTCAAGCGCTCGCGCCTCGACGAGTGGATGGACCGCCAGAGCGAGCAGTACGCCGGCGGCGAGGTCGACGCGACGAAGAAGAAACCCGTGCAATCGGCGATGTAAGCGTCAGCCGTCAGCGGCCGGCTTTCATGCCACTCACGCTGAAGCGGCAGCCTGTCAAAGCTTCGATGGATCGACGACGCACAGCCCGCCTGCGCGTGTTGGGTGAATGCTAAGCGGCCCCCGGCCACTGAACACTGACCACTGAAACCTGACCCCTGTGTTACAACTAAGCGGATGGACCACCTCCGCCGCATGGGCGCGTTGCGCCGCAAGCTCGCGCGCGCCGGGCTCTCCGGCCTGCTCGTCACCTTTCTTCCCGATGTGCGCTATCTCTGCGGGTTTACAGGTTCCAGCGCAGCCCTGGCCGTCACGCGGCGCACCGCCCGTCTGTTTACCGACAGCCGTTACACAACGCAGGCCGGCGAAGAAGTCGCCGCGGCGCAGGTAGCCATCGTTTCCGGCTCTCCGGCCGTGGCGGCCGTGCAATGGCTGGCAGCGCAACCCGGCTCGGAGATGGCGGGATTCGATCCTGCGCGCAGTACTGTGGCCGATCTCAAACGCTGGAAAGCGGAGCTGCCCAGCCGCTTGCGGCGCAGTTTTCTCGCCGAAGTGCCCATGCCCTTTGTCGAGCAGCTGCGCCTAGTGAAAGATGAATCCGAGCTCGAGCTCATGTCGGAAGCGGCGCTCACGGGGTGCCGGCTCTTCGAGGAGATTCTTGAGTTTCTGCGTCCTGGCGTTGCCGAGCAGGACGTTGCGGCGGAACTCGAGCACCGGGCGCGCCGGCTGGGCGCTGAGGGCATGTCGTTCGACACCATCGTCGCCAGCGGCCCGCGATCGGCCCTGCCCCATGGGCGGGCGAGCGCTGCGCCTCTGCCGCGGCGCGGATTTGTGACGCTCGATTTCGGTATAATTCTCAAGGGTTATTGTTCTGATATGACGCGGACCGTTTTCCTGGGATCGCCAAGGCCCGGAGAACGGAAAGCATACGAGGCTGTGCGGGAAGCCCAGGAGAACGCCGTCGATGCGGTGGCCCCGGGGGCGAGCTGTGCGGAGGTGGATGAGGCCGCGCGCGGCATCCTGCGCAGGGAAGGTTTCGGTGAGGCGTTTTCCCACGCCACCGGCCACGGCGTCGGGTTGGAGATTCACGAACCGCCGCGCGTGGCGGCAGGACAGTCGACGCGCCTCGCGGCCGGCATGGTGGTGACGATCGAACCCGGCATGTATCTCGCGGGCCAGTTCGGCATCCGCATTGAAGACATGGTGGCAGTCACGCGCACCGGCGGCCGGGTGCTAACTCCGGCGCCCAAGGCGCTCATTGAGCTATAACAACGCGGGGCTTTGGATCCTACGGAATCAAGCTGCCCCACATGCGTGGAGAGTCAAAGAAAAGAATGAACCAACAAGACATCGAAGATTTGCGACTACTGATTGAATTTTTGAAGCAGCATCAGGTGGCCGAGTTCGATATCGATCGCGGGGATCTAAAGCTGCGATTGAAATTCAATGCGCCGGAGGGCGGGGGCGCCGCGCTAAGCGATCTGGCGCGCCTGCTCAAGACGGCTGGGCCCGCCGCGGCCCCGGCCACCGCCGCGAATACTCCGGCAGCCGCAGCCACGCCTGCCGCCGAGTCCGCGGCCGAAGCCGATGCCGGCCTGCACCTGCTCAAGTCGCCCATCGTGGGCACGTTCTACGGCTCACCTTCGCCCGGGGCCGCGGCATTCGTTTCTCCCGGAGATCGCGTGGAAAAGGGCCAGGTGATCTGCATCGTCGAAGCCATGAAGCTGATGAACGAGATCGAGGCCGACGCGAGCGGCGAAATCGTGAAGTGCCTGGTGTCGAACGGTCAGGCGATCGAGTACGGGCAACCGTTGTTTTCCATCCGCACAGCGTGAGGCAGCGGGGCTGGCACGGCTAGCTCCGCTAATCCCGCTTTCCAAGGAATCCATGTTTCGTAAAGTTCTGGTTGCCAATCGTGGTGAAATCGCGCTGCGGGTGTTGAATGCCTGCAAAGAACTCGGCATTGGTACGGTTGCCGTCTACAGCGAGGCGGACCGCAACTCGCTGCACGTGCGCTTTGCCGACGAAGCGATCTGCATCGGTCCACCGCGCGCTTCGGATAGTTACTTAAATGTGCCGGCCGTGATCTCGGCGGCCGAAATCGCCGACGTGGACGCCATCCATCCCGGCTACGGGTTGCTGAGCGAGAACGCGAACTTCGCCGAGGTGTGCCGCGCGTCGAATATCAAGTTCATCGGGCCGCCGCCGGAAGTGACGCGCCTGATGGGCGAAAAGGAAAAGGCGCGCCAGGCGATGAAGAAGGCCCGTGTGCCGATTCTGCCGGGGTCGGATGGGGTGCTGGCGACAGCCGAAGAGGCGCGCGCATGGGCCGACAAGGTCGGCTATCCGGTGATCCTGAAGGCCAAGGCCGGCGGGGGCGGGCGCGGCATGCGCATTGTGCGCGAGGCCGAGGAGTTGCCCAACCTCTTCCACGCTGCGTTTACCGAGGCCGCGAACGCCTTCGGCAACGGTGAGCTCTACATGGAGAAGTTCATCGTGAACCCGCGGCACATCGAATTCCAGATGCTTGCCGACGAGCACGGCAACGTGGTTTCGCTCTTCGAGCGCGAGTGCTCCATTCAGCGGCGGCATCAAAAACTCATCGAAGAAGCGCCGAGCCTGCAGGTGACGCCCAAGATGCGCGAGGAGCTGGGCCGCACGCTCTCACGATGCCTGAGCGAGATCGGGTACCAGAACGCGGGCACGGTGGAGTTCCTGATGGACGCCAACCGTCAGCTTTACTTCATCGAGATGAATACGCGCATCCAGGTGGAGCATCCGGTGACGGAGGCCATCACGGGGATCGACATTGTGAAGGCGCAGCTGCGCATCGCGGCGGGCGAAAAGCTGGATGCCATCCTGCCGCCGAAACTCGAGATGCGCGGCCATGCCATCGAGTGCCGGATCAACGCCGAGCACCCGCAGCGCTTTACGCCTTCGGCCGGGCAGATCACGGCCTTCAACGTGCCGGGCGGCAACGGGGTGCGGGTGGAGACGGCGCTGTATGCCGAGGGGGTAGTGCCTCCATACTACGATTCGCTGATCGCCAAGCTGATCACGTACGCCGGAAACCGGGCCGATGCCATCGCCAAGATGGAGCGGGCGCTCGGCCAGTTCATCGTGCGTGGGATCGATACCTCGATTCCGCTGCACCAGGCGATCTTCCAGGATGCGAGGTTCCGCGCGGGCGAGTTCGACACCGGATTCATGGAGCGCTTCCTGGCGGGGTAAGAGCAGCCGCGGAGGGCCGGCACTCCCCTGGTCGTCCCATTTGCCGGTTTCCCCCTGGGGGGTACCCCCCCTCCATCTCTGTAAATAAATTCCTCGTTTTCAACGGGTTAGGGTAGGGGTGTCGCTGTAAATTCCTCTCAGCATTGGAGTTATTTGCAGATTCCTCTGGGCATTGGAGTTAGCGGCGGTGAAGCAGTGAAAGAGTGAAAAAGTGAAAAAAGTGAAAAAGTGAAACCGTGGGCCGTGGGCCGTGGACCGTGGGCCGTGAACCGTGGACCGTGGACCGTGGGCCGTGAACCGTGGACCGTGGACCGTGGGCCGTGAACCGTGGGTCGTGGGTCGTAAGTCGTGGTTCGCTACGCTTCTTAGATAAGGATAGGGAATTGGCGGAATTAATCGGCAAATTCAGGGTGGGGGCTAAGGCTTTTGCGGTGAGTGGGATGAAGTCGGCTTGGCGAGAAGGGCGGTTGACTTTTTTGGGGTGCACCCTTGTGGTGAGACAGTTTGTGATTTGACGGTTCGCGGTTGGATGAGGCTGGGGCGGGGATTTTATCGCCTTTTATTCGCCTTTTGACGGCGAAATCGGGTATGCTGTGTGGGCAACGAGGAGGTTGCCCCGATGGACGCACAGAAAGAATTGATCGCCGAGTTTGACCGCGAAGCCGCCAACACGCGCAAGATGCTGGACGCGATTCCGGCCGATGCCGATTTGAGCTTTAAACCCCACCCGAAATCGATGAGCCTGGGCCGGTTGGTCGGGCACCTGACGGATTTTGCCGGCGAATGGGCGCACTCCGTTCTGACCAAAGACAAGATCGAGTTCGGCCAGGGCGACTCCTGGGAGCCGTTTGTGCCGACCAGCAAAACCCAGGCCCTGGAGAAGTTCGATGAGCAACTGGGCACGACCCGGGCCGCGCTGACGGCGACGACGGGAGACAAGTGGGACCGGAACTTTCAACTGGTGTGGCAGGGCATGACGGTGATCGACGATCCCAAGCACCAGGTGTTTCGCGAAGCGGTGCTGAACCACATGATCCACCATCGCGGGCAGCTCACGGTGTACCTGCGTCTGATCGGCGCCAAGGTTCCGGGGACCTACGGACCGTCGGCCGATGAGATGTGAGACAGAGGTTTTGAGCCGCACGTAAAATAGAAGCATGGCATTCGAGAGCGTCAAGCAGGTTGCGGAGGCGGATTTTCCCACGCGGTGGGGCGGTTTCCGCATTATGGGCTTTGAGGGGGTGCGTACCACCGGCCAGCCGGGCTGCGGGCCGTCGCAGAGGGTGGAAGGGCTGGTGGCTCTGGTGATGGGCGACGTGCATGCCAGGCCGCCGCTGGTGCGCATCCACTCGCAATGCCTTACGGGCGACGTGTTTGGATCGCTGCGCTGCGACTGCCGGCTGCAACTGGAGATGGCGCTCAAAAAGATCTCGGCCGAGGGCGCGGGGATTCTGCTGTATGAGCAGCAGGAGGGCCGCGGCATCGGGCTGATGGCCAAGTTGAAGGCCTACGAGCTGCAAGACCACGGGCGCGATACGGTGGAGGCGAACGAAGAGCTGGGTTTTGCCGCCGACTGCCGCGCCTACGAGCTTCCGGGCGAGGTGCTGAAGCTGCTGGGCGTGGCCCGGGTGCGGCTGATGACGAACAATCCGGAAAAGGTAGCGGCGCTGGAAT
>Ga0335073_10005621_pt1 | contig 17596 bp, 25 predicted proteins | sample Lox_Sample_22_FD_207093 | JGI IMG/M metagenome (GOLD analysis project Ga0335073, IMG submission 207093) | Soil microbial communities from Loxahatchee National Wildlife Refuge, Florida, United States - Lox_Sample_2.2 | ecosystem: Environmental > Terrestrial > Soil > Wetlands | place: USA...
TCCTGGTCGCATACGTCCTCATGCTTGGGCGGGTCGAACTCGACGTGATAGTTGTGTCCCGCCTTCACGCACACGCGCCGGCCGGACAGCCTCCGCACGACCTCCTCGTCGGGCACGTCGATGAGCAGGACGGTGGTGATGCGCCGGCCCATCTGCGCGAGTTGCTTGTCGAGCGCCTCCGCCTGAGGAACCGTGCGTGGGAAGCCATCGAGAATGAAGCCGTCCTGGGCATCCTCCTGCTGCAGGCGCTCGGCCGCCATCGCCACGATCAGGTCGTCGGGGACCAGGTCGCCCCGGTCCATGTATTCCTTGGCCTTCTTGCCGAGCTCGGTCCCGTTCTTGACGTTTTCGCGCAGCATGTCGCCGGTGGCGATGTAGGGCAGCTGGAAGTCCGACCGCAGCCGCTCGGACTGCGTCCCCTTGCCCGCGCCGGGAGGACCGAACAGGATCAGGTTGAGCTCTGACACAAAGGCAAGACTGTATCGGTCGCACCAGGTTCGAGGTGAACGCGCACAGCGGGCCGGCATCCCTGCCGGCCCGCTGCCAAGCGTCCATCGTCACCCGCCCTTCCCCGGTGCCCCCTGCTTCCGCCCCGGGGGGGATGGAGAGGCGTCCCCCACGCCATCTCCATCCGTCCTGCCTGTGCGCCCCCTACTTGTCTGCCCCAACTACTTGTCTGCCCCCACTACCTGTCTGCCCCCACTACTTGTCTGCCCCCACTACTGACCTGCGCCCCCAGGCGCCCCCAGCCCAACCGAACCCGCAACGCGCCCCCACTCTCTTCATGGCTTGCTGGTTCGTCGGTGTCATGCGACGCCTGGTAGCTAACTACGCCGGCTCGCCGTTCGCACCAGGGAGCGACCCCAGGGTTTTCCCGGCGGCCTGGCGACCCCCCGAGAGGTGGCTCGAGGTCCGGGCCGCCTCGATCGCCGCGGCCAGCTCAATCCAGCCAGTGAACGGCTGCGCGACCCGGCATCCGTTGGATACCGAGCCGCTGATCGGGTCGGAGTCGACGTCGATCATCAGCTGGAGATGGGCGGTACCTCTCGACACCGGCCACAAATTTGGCGTGTTGGACCGGACTCCGCACCAGGGAGCCACCCCAGGATTTGGAGCGTCAGCGTGATGACATGCTCGTCATCTCCGGATGACGTCCGGTCGAGTTGCCCGACTCGTTAAGCGCTCAAAACCGACCAGTCGGGGTACATTGCTCCATATGCCGGTGCGGGAGGCGCCCGACAGACGTGGTCGGCCCCTGCGTGGACGCAGGGGCCTCCTGGAGCGTGAGTCGCCGCTCCAGGCGATCGCTGCTGCGCTGGACTCGATCGCGGCCGGCGACGGCGCCGCGCTGCTGCTCGAGGGACACGCCGGGATGGGCAAGACCCGGCTGCACGAAGCGGCGCTCGACGAGGGCCGGCGCCTCGGCATGCGCGTCTTGCGCGCGGCCGGCGCCGAGCTCGAGCAGAACCTCGCCTTTGGAGTGGCCGGTCAGCTGGTCCGTGCGCTGGTGGCCGACCTGCGGCCCGAGGCACGGCAGGCGTTCCTGGCCGAGGCGCCCGAGCGCGTGCGCTCGCTGGCCGGCGCCGGCGAGAACCTGCCCGAACTCGAGGACGCCGGCGACCTCACGCTCTCCCACGGGCTCTTCACGGTGATGGCCGGCGCCGCCGAGACGCGGCCCACGCTGCTGGCGCTCGACGATCTGCACTGGTGCGACGTCGCGTCGCTCGAGTTCGTGCTCTACGTCCTTCACCGCCTCGATGAGCTGCCCGCCGCCATCGTGATGACCCGTCGGCCCGGAGTGGGCGACGGGTCGACGGAGGCGCTCGATCTGATCGCCAGCCATCCGCGGGTTCATGTGGAAAGCCTGACGCCGCTCGGCGCCGAGGCCGCCCAGGCGCTGGCGCGAGAAGCGTTCGGCGAGCGAGCCGAGCCCGCCCTGGCGCAGGTGTCGGTCGAGGTCACCAGCGGCAACCCGTTCTACCTGCACGAGCTGCTGGTCGCGTTGGCCGAGGAGCCAGACGCGTCCGGTCCCGAGCTCACTCGCCGCGCCCGGGCCCTGGCCCCCGATGCGGTCATCCGGTCACTGCGCGTCCGCGTCGGGAGGCTCGGCCCCGACGCGGCAGCGCTCGGCCGCGCCGTCGCCATCCTCGGCGACGACGTCCCGCTGCGGCGAGCGGCGGCGCTCGCCGGCCTCGAGATCGACGCGGCCAGTGCGGCCGCCGATGCCCTGGCCCGGGTCGAGGTGCTGCTCGCACGTGAGCCCCTGCGGTTCGTGCACCCGCTCGTCCAGCACGCCATCGAGCAGGACATCCCGCTGTTCGAGCGCTCCACGCGCCATCTCGATGCAGCCCGGCTGTTGTACGCCGAGGGCGAAGAGGTCGAACGGGTGGCCGCCCATCTGCTCCTGGCGCACGCGGGGGGCGACCCGTGGGTCGTCGAGCGGCTGCGCGCCGCTGCGCGCGAGGCGCGCGCCGCCCAGCCGGCGGCGCGTTATCTGGAGCGCGCGCTCGAGGAACCGCCGGCCGCCGAGCTGCGCCCCGAGGTGCTGGCCGAGCTGGGCGCGGCCGAGGCCGCGCTCGGGAAGCCCGACGCCGCGGACCATCTCGCCCAGGCGGCCGCGGCGTCGTCCGATCCGCGCCGGCGGGCCGAGCTGGCCCTCCAGCTCGGCCGGGCGCTCGACGCCCAGGGACGGCACGAGCGGGCGGCGATGGCCTACGACGCCGCTCTGTCCGAGCTGGTCGACGAGCCGAGCGACCCGGACGAGCTCGAGCTGCGCGACCAGCTCGAGGCCAGCTTCATCTCGACCGCCTCGATCGTCCCCGACCTCCAGCCGGTGGCGGTGGCGCGCTCGACCCGGGTGATCGAGAACGCGGTGAAGGGTCCCCGCACCCAGGGTCAGCGGCTGCTCCTGGCCCAGACGGCGCTCCACTCCACCACCACCGGCGAGTCCGCGCACAACGCGGTCGAGCTCGCCGAGCGGGCCTGGGATGGCGGACGGATCCTCGGCCACGCGCACGCCGAGTGGATTGGCTGGAGGATGGTCGCCGCCGCCTTCCTCCTGAACGGCGAGCTCGAGAGTGCGATCGAGGTGACCGACGCGGCGCTCGAGGACGCCCGCCAGCGGGCCTGGCCGCTCGCGTTCGCCACCGCCAGCTACGTCCGCGGGCTGCCCCGGCTCTGGCAGGGGCGGGTGACCGATGCGGTGGTCGACCTCGAGCTCGCCCGAGACGCCCGGCGCTACGGCTGGCAGGAGTTCGCCCGTTCGGCCGCCGCGCACTACGCGCTGTGCCTGACCGAGCGGGGCGAGCTCGAGCGGGCCGAGGAAGTGCTGGCCGAGGACGGGCCGCTCGATGACCCGCGGGACATCGAGGACGTTCTGCGCGTGTACTCGCTGGCCGAGCTCCGTCTGGCCCAGGCGCGTCCGCGCGAGGCCCTCGAGGCCGCGCTGCTGGTCGGTCAGATCGGCGAGCGGACCGTACGCTTCCTCGGCTACTGCCCATGGCGCACCACGGCGGCCCAGGCGGCGCTCCTGCTCGGCGAGCGCGACCGCGCGTTCGCGCTGGCCGATGAGGAGCTCGCTCGCGCCGAGCGGACCGACGTCCTGCATCTGCGGATCCGCGCCCGTCGCGTCGTGGGGCTATGCGAGCAGGGGACCAAGGGCATCCGCAGCCTGCGCGCCGCCGCGCAGCTTGGCGCCGACGCGCCACCGCGGCTCGAGACCCTGCGCGCGCTGATCGATCTGGGCGCGGCGCTCCGACGCGAGAACCGCCGCACCGAGGCACGCCAGCCACTGGCTCAAGCGGCGGACATGGCCAGCCACGGTGGCGCGGTGGCGTTACATGAGCGGGCGCGGGGGGAGCTCGCCGCCACCGGGGCGCGGCCGCGTCGCGACGTCCTGCTCAGTGGGCCCGAGTCGCTCACGCCCTCCGAGCGGCGTATCGCCGAGCTCGCCGCCACCGGCCAGAGCAACCGCGAGATCGCCCAGGCGCTGTTCGTCACCCCCAAGACCGTCGAGTACCACCTGCGCAACACCTACCGCAAGCTCGACATTCAGACCCGTCGGGAATTGGCCGAAGCTCTGAGCGTCTGACGCGCCTCCGGCTACGGGCGCACTACTCCCGTCGACCGGGGGCGAGAGCTATTTCAGGAAGCCTTCGTAGTTGCGCATCATCAGCTGCGCCTCGAGCTGCTTCATCGTGTCCAGCGCCACGCCGATCACGATCAGGATCGAGGTGCCGCCGAAGAAGAAGTTGGCCGAGGTCTGGCTGATGAGGATCGTGGGCAGAGCAGCAATCGCGGCCAGGAACAACGCGCCCGGGAAGGTCAGCCTCGCCAGGATCCGATCCAGGAATTCTGCCGTCGGTCTGCCTGGCCTCACCCCTGGGATGAACCCGCCGTACTTCTTGAGGTTGTCGGCCTGGTCGACCGGGTTGAACGTGACCGCCGTGTAGAAGTACGTGAACAGGATGATCAGAATGCTCTCGCCCAGCACGTAGTGCCAGCCCTGGGGGCTGAAGAAGTTCTGCACGTCGGTCCAGAAGTTGTTGCGGTTCTGCCCGAGCAGCTGGCCGAGCGTGGGCGGGATGGCCATCATGCTGGCGGCGAAGATGACGGGGATCACGCCGGCCATGTTCACGCGCAGAGGCAGGTAGGTCTGGCTGCCCTGCGTCATCCGTCGCCCGATCACGCGCTTGGCGTACTGGATCGGGATCCGGCGCTGGCCCTCCTGGACGAACACGATCGCCGCGACCACGCCGATGGCGATGAAGGGCATGATCACGCGGAACACCTGGTCGGGGTTGGTCCACCATGAGTGGATGCCGTTCGGAATCCGCGACACGATGCTGGCGAAGATCAGCAGCGAGATCCCGTTGCCGATGCCGCGCTGGGTGATGAGCTCGCCCATCCACATCAAGAGGACGGTGCCCGCCGTCAGCGAGATCACGATCAGCAGCACCTTGGCCAGGTTGAAGTTGGTGATGACGGTCACGCCGGCCGACTGCTCGAAGCTGCGGAACAGGAACACGTAGCCGATCGACTGGGCGAACGCCAGCCCGACCGTGAGATAGCGCGTGTACTGCGTGATCCGCGCCTGGCCGACCTCGCCCTCCTTGGAGAGCTTTTCGAGCGAGGGGACCACGACCTGCAGCAGCTGCAGGATGATCGAGGCCGTGATGTAGGGCATGATCCCGAGCGCGAAGATCGCGATCCGGCCGAGCCCTCCACCGGAGAACAGGTTCAGGAAGCCGAGGATGCTCGAGCCCCCGAAGTTGTTCTGGATCGCCTGGACCGCCGCCGAATTGATGCCCGGAGCGGGGATGTGCGTGCCGAGCCGGTAGAGCGCGAGCAGCGCAGCCGTGAACAGGATCTTCTTGCGGATGTCGCCAACCCGGAACGCGCCGAGGATGGTCGAGATCACTTCGGAAGGCCTCCGCCGTTGGCCTCGATGATCACCTGGCAGGTGCCGCCGGCCGCCTCGATCCGCTCCCGGGCGGTCGCGCTGAACGCGTGCGCGTGCACGGTCAGCGGCTTGGACAGCTCGCCCTTGGCCAGGATCTTGACCGGAATTCCCTTGCGTGTGGCCAGCCCCTTGGCGCGCAGCGCCTCGAGCGTGACCGCCTCACCGGACTCGAACCGGGCCTCGAGATCGACGAGGTTGACCGGCTGGCTGTGGGTCCGGAAGGGCTCGAACGGCATCGACTTCTTCATGTGCGGGCCGCGCAGCTTGCGCATCCGCATGTGGATCGGGTTCTGCCCGCCCTCGAAGCGCGCCCGGCGCTTCGCTCCAGACCGCGAGCCCCAGCCCTTCTGGCCCCGGCCCGATGTCTTTCCGGTCCCCGATCCCTCGCCGCGGCCGATGCGCTTGCGCGGCCGGCGCGATCCGGGCGCAGGCCTCAAGTTGTGCAGCCCGATCCGCTCCTCCTCGCGCTCTTCGGCCCGCGGGGCGTCGTTCTCAGTCATCGGACCCCTCCGAGACTTCCACCAGATGCGCCACCTTCGCGATCATCCCGCGAACCTGCGGCGTATCGGAATGCTCCACGCGTTGGCCAATCCGACGCAAACCAAGTGAGCGCAGCGTGTCCCGCTGGCGCTGATCCGAACCGTTGCGCGACCGGCGCTGGGTCACGACCAGCTTGCTCACGCCTCGGGCTCCTCGGGCTCTGCCGCCGCTTCGTCGACCGGTGTCGCCTCGGCCGCGCCGTCGCCATTCGAGCTGGGAGCAGGCGCCGAGACCGTCTCGGAGGCAACTTCCGGCTCAGCGGTGAGGCCAAGCACCTGGTTGACTGACAGACCGCGGATCTCAGCGACTTCATCAGGAGTCCTCAAGGACTGCAGCCCCGCCATCGTCGCCTTGACCAGGTTGATCGGGTTCTGGGAACCGAGCGACTTGGACAGGATGTCGTGAATGCCGGCGAGTTCGAGCACGGCGCGCACCCCACCGCCGGCGATCACGCCGGTACCGGGCGCGGCCGGCTTCAGAAACACCCGGCCTGAGCCGAAGATGCCGGTCGTCTGGTGGGTGATGGTCGAGCCGTGCTTGGGCACGCGGTAGAGGTTCTTCTTGGCCTGCTCGACGCCCTTCTGAATAGCCACCGGGACCTCGTTGGCCTTGCCGTAGCCGATCCCGACGATCTCGCGCTCGTCGCCGACCACGACCAGCGCGGTGAACGAGAAGCGCCGGCCGCCCTTGACCACCTTGGCCACGCGGTTGATCTCGACCACGCGCTCCTGGAGGTCGAGTCCGGCCGAAGAGACTGTGCGATCGCGTACGCCGGGCATGAGCAGATCCAGGTTAGCGAGCTTGATTGAGATTGTTGCGGCGGCGCTTTCCGCGGCGCCTCAGAAGCTCAGCCCGCCCTCACGGGCTCCGTCGGCGAGCGCCCTCACGCGCCCGTGGTACTTGTAGCCACCGCGATCGAACACCGCGCTCTCGACACCAGCCGCCTTCGCACGGTCGGCGAGGAGCGCGCCGGCCCGCTGGGCCTGCTCCATCGGCCCCAGGCCGCGCAGCTCGGCCTCGGTCCAGTTGACCGAAGCCAGCGTCCGACCGGCGTCGTCATCGATCAGCTGGACGAAGATCCCGCGGTTGGAGCGGAACACCGAGATCCGGGGCCGCTCAGCGCTCCCGCGGATCTTGGCGCGAACGCGCCGACGGCGCTTGAGACGCTTTGCGGGCTTGGTCATCACGGTCATGCCCGCTTACCAACCTTCCGAGCCACGTACTCGCCCTCGTAGCGGATGCCCTTGCCCTTGTAGGGCTCGGGCTTGCGCTGCTTGCGGATCAGCGCTGCGACCTCGCCCACCTGCTGCTTGGAGGCGCCGCGCACGACGATCCGGGTCGGCTGCGGAACCTCGAACTCGATCCCGTCCGGGGCCTTGATCGAAACCGGGTGCGAGTACCCGAGGGCCAGCTCGAGGTCGCGGCCGCGCAGCTGCGCGCGGTAGCCGACGCCCTGGATCTCGAGGCGCTTTTCGAACCCAGCCGTGACGCCCTGCACCATGTTGGCGATCAGCGTGCGCGTCAGGCCGTGCAGGGCGCGGTGCTCGCCGCGATCGGTCGGGCGGGTAACGACGATCTGGCCGTCGTTCTGTTCGACGCCTATCTCGCGGCTGACGCGCTCGGACAGCTCGCCCTTCGGCCCGTTGACGGTCACGCGCTCGGGCTCGATCGCGACGCTGACGCCGGCGGGGACGGAAATGGGTTGTCTGCCGATGCGGGACATAGCTCAGATCAGGGTCTACCAGACCTTCGCCACGACCTCGCCGCCGACGCCCTCGATGCGGGCCTCGTGGCCGGTCATGACGCCCTTGGAGGTCGAGATGATCGCGGTGCCCATGCCACCCTGGACGCGCGGGATGTGGGCGTGGTCGACATAGGTGCGCTGGCCGGGACGCGACACACGCTGCAGCCCGGTGATCACCGGCTTGCGCGCCTGGGTGTACTTGAGCGTGATCGTCAGCTCCTGCCCGGGGCGCCCCGGCGCGGGGTCGTGGACGTCATAGCCGTCGATGTAGCCCTGCTCGCTCAGGATGCGGGCGATCTCCCGGCCCAGCTTGGAGGCGGGGATCGTCACATCGTGGTGCTGGGCGGCCGCGGCGTTGCGGATGCGCGTCAGCAGATCGGCGATCGGGTCGGTCATCGTCATGGCGTCACCAGCTCGACTTCGTCATGCCGGGGATGTAGCCGTTGTGCGCGAGCTCGCGCAGGCAGATCCGGCACAGGCCGAACTTACGGTAGACGGCGCGCGCCCGGCCGCAACGGCGGCAGCGCGTGTATCCGCGTGTCTTGTACTTGGGCGTCCGCTGCTGGCGAACGATCTGTGACGTCTTGGCCATAACTCCCTTAAGTCTGTGTCGCGGCCGCCGATTCGGGGCGACCCTCTCTGGCAAATGGCATCCCGAGCGCCTCGAGCAGCGCGAACGCCTCGTCGTCGCTTTGGGCGCTGGTGGTGATCGTGATGTCCAGGCCACGGACCTGATCCACCTCGTCGTAGTCCACCTCGGGGAAGATGATCTGTTCGCGCACGCCCATCGAGTAGTTGCCGCGGCCGTCGAACGAGCGGGGGTTGAGCCCGCGGAAGTCCCGGATCCGCGGGATCGCGACCGACATCAGCCGGTCCAGGAACTCGTAGGAGCGCGCCCCGCGCAGCGTGACCGCCACCCCGACGGGCATCCCCTCGCGGACTTTGAACTGGGCGATCGACTTACGCGCCCGGCGGACGTTGGGCCGCTGGCCGGTGATGGTGGCCAGCTGCTCGGACGCCGCCTCGAGCATCTTCGAGTCCTGCTTGGCGTCGCCGACGCCCATGTTGACGGTCACCTTCTCGATTCGGGGCACGCGCATCGGCGTCGAGTAACCGAAGCGCTGGGTGAGCGCCGGGAGGATCTCGTCGCGATAACGGCTCTGCAGTCTCGCTTCAGGCATCGATCAGTCCAATCTCGTTCCGCTGCGCCGGGCGACCCGGTAGCGCTTGCCGTCCTGGATCTCGATCCCGATCCGCGTGGGCTGGCTGTCCTTGGGATCGGCCAGCATCACGTTGGAGACGTGGATCGGCCCCTCCTTCTCGATCACGCCGCCGACCGTCTCGGCGCGCTGCGCCCCGCCGACCTGGCGGGGACGCTGGTGGCGCTTGACGATATTGAGGCCCTCGATGTAGACGCGGTCCTTCTTCGGCTCGATGCGGAGGATCCGCCCGCGCTTGCCCCGGTCCTTGCCGCCGACCACGATCACCTCGTCGCCTGCCTTCAGTCGCGCGGGCATTGGTTAGAGCACCTCCGGTGCGAGAGACACGATCCTCATGAAATTGCGCTCGCGCAGCTCGCGCGCCACCGGGCCGAAGATGCGCGTCCCGCGCGGGTTGTTCTGGTTGTCGATCAATACGGCGGCGTTCTCGTCGAAGGCGATGTAGGTGCCGTCCTCGCGGCCGTAGGCCTTGCGCGTGCGAACCACGACCGCGGTCACCACCTCGCCCTTCTTGACCGAGCCCTGCGGGGTGGCCTGCTTGACCGTTGCGGTCACGATGTCGCCCACGCCGGCGTAGCGGCGGCGATGTCCACCGCGGACGCGGATCACCAGGATCTCGCGGGCCCCGGTGTTGTCGGCCACGCGCAGCCGTGTCTCGTTCTGGATCATCGCGCCGGCCTCACTCCGCCCGCTCGACTACCTGGACCAGGCGCCAACGCTTGAGCCGCGACATCGGACGGCACTCGCGCACGATCACCGTGTCGCCGATGTGCGCGTCGTTCGCCTCGTCGTGCGCGTGCAGCGTGTTCGAGGTGCGGACGATCTTCTCGTAGCGACGGTGGCGCCGGGCCACGTCGATCCGCACCGTGATCGTCTTGTCGGCCTTGTCGGAGACGACCACGCCCTGCCGGGTCTTCTGGCTCCCGGGGCCGTGCTCACGCGGCGGAGTGGCCTCCGCCCGCGTGCCGGCAGCGCGCGACTTCTCGCGCGCCCGCGTTCGCTCGACGCGACGCGCTTGCGCCTTGCGCTGGCGCTCGGCCAGCCGCTCGGCGTGGCGCTCCTCCGGCGTCAGTGGCCGGCGCGCCTTGGTCTGCGCGGCCTTGGCCGCGCGGGCCCGGCGCCGGCGCTCCTTCGGGGCGAGGACCTCCGTCGGCGCGGCTGCTGCCTGAGGCGCGGCCGCCTCAGGAGCTGCCGCCTCGGCCGCGGCCTCCGTCGTGGCCGGGGTCTCTTCGGTCTCGTTGTTCTCGGTCTCAGTCATTGTCAATTCTCTCGAGTTCGCGTTCGCGCGCCACCGTCAGGGCCCGCGCGATTTCCCGCTTGGCGCGCTTCAGGCTCGCGGTGTTCTCGAGCTCGGCCGTGGCGTGCTGGAAGCGCAGTCCGAACAGCTCGCGCCGGGCCGTCTGGATGTGCTCACGGAGCTCGGCGTCGCTCAGGTCGCGGACGTCTGACGTCCTCATGTCATCCGTCCTCTCGGAGCACGAACTTCGTGCGGACCGACAGCTTGTGCCCGGCCAGCCGCATCGCCTCCCGTGCCAGTGGTTCGGGGACGCCGGCGAGCTCGAACATCACCCGGCCGGGCTTGACCACCGCGACCCAGCCCTCCGGCGAGCCCTTGCCCGAGCCCATGCGCGTCTCGGCCGGCTTCTTGGTGAAGGACTTGTCGGGATACACGTTGATCCAGACCTTGCCGCCGCGCTTGATCTTGCGGGTCATGGCAATTCGGGCGGCCTCGATCTGGCGGTTGGTCAGCCAGCCGGCGTCGAGCGCCTTGAGGCCGTAATCGCCGAATTGGACCTTGGTCTGCCCGCGCGACATGCCGTGCCGGCGTCCGCGGTGCACCTTGCGGTACTTGACGCGCTTGGGAGCAAGCATCAGCCCTCACCGCCCTGACCGCCGCTGCCACCGGCACCACCACCGCCGCCGCCGGCACCACCGCCACCGGCACCACCACCGGCACCACCGCCGCCGCCGCCGCCGGCACCACCACCACCGCCGCCGGCGCCACCGCGCGGACCGCCGGCACCACCGCGCGGACCGCCGCCACCGCCGCCACCGCCACCGCCGCCGCCGCGACCACCGCGCGGGCCGCCACCGCGACCGCCCGGACCGCCGGGACCGCCGCCGCGACCACCCGGGCCACCGCCGCGACCACCGCCACCGCCGGGACCGCCGCCACGACCACCCGGGCCACCGCCGCGACCACCGCCACCGCCCGGACCGCCGCCACGACCGCCCGGACCGCCGGGACCACGACCGCCACCGGGGCCGCCCGAACCGCCGGGTCCGCCGCCGCGACCTCCCGGTCCGCCGCCACGGCCACCGCGGCCACCGCCGCCGCGACCGTCGCGACCGCCACGACCACCGCGGCCGTCGCGCTCGGGCGCCTGCGGCGCCGGCTCGTCCATGATCGTCAGATCAGCGCCGGTGTAGCCCTCGGGCATGATCTCGCCCTTGTTGATCCAGCACTTGACGCCGATCCGCCCGAACGTCGTGCGGGCCTCGTGGAAGCCGTAGTCGATGTCGGCGCGCAGCGTGTGCAGCGGCACCCGGCCGTCCGAGTAGCCCTCGGTGCGCGCCATCTCGGCACCGCCCAGCCGGCCCGACACCTGGACCTTGACGCCCTTGGCGCCGGAGCGCATCGCGCTCGTCAGCGCCCGCTTCATCGCGCGGCGGAACGCCACGCGGTTCTGCAGCTGCTCGGCGATCGACTGGGCGACCAGGCGCGCGTCGAGCTCGGGCCGCTTGATCTCGAGGATGTTGACCTTGACCTGCTTGCCGGTGATGCGGTGCAGATCCCGACGCAGCTGGTCGACTTCCGAACCGGACTTGCCGATCACGATCCCCGGCCGGGCCGTGTGGATGTTGACCTCGACCTCGTTCTGGTTCTTGCGGATCGTGATATCCGACAGCCCGGCGTGCGACAGCCGCCGCGTGATGTGGTCGCGGATCTGCGTGTCCTCGTGCAGGAAGTCCGAGAACGCCCGCTCGTTGAACCAGTTCGACTTCCAGTCGTGGATGTAGCCCACGCGGAGCGACTCGGGATGAACTTTTTGACCCATGCAGTTATCTCAATCTGGATTCGTCTCTGCGAAGCAGTGTCGTGGTTAGTCCTTCGGCGTGAGCAAGATCGTGAGATGGCTGGTGCGCTTGCGGATCCTCGTCGCGCGGCCCATGGCGCGGGGCCGGAAGCGCCTGATGGTGGGACCCTCGTCGGCGTGGACCGCCATCACGTACAGGTCCTCGCCCACGAGTTCGTGGTTGTTCTCGGCGTTGGCCACGGCGGACTCGAGCAGCTTGCTCCAATCCCGCGCGACCGCACGCGAGGTGTGAGCGAGGATAGCTCGCGCCTCTTCAACGCTCTTCCCCCTGATGTGGTCGCACACCAACCGTGCCTTCCGGGCCGACGAGCGCACGTATTTCGCCTGCGCCCGAACCACCACGTCCGCGCGCTCGCCCCGCGCTCCTCTTCTCCGGCGGCTGGGGGCGGGTGCCGGCGCCTCGGGCTCCTCTTCCTCGGCTTCCTCCACGTCCACGGGCTCGAGATCGGCCAGCGCTTCCTCGTCGGCTTCTTCTTCGGCCTCCGCCTCGGCTTCGTCCTCGCCTTCGGCCTCGGCGTCGGCTTCGAGCATCACGTCGGCAGCGGCCTCCTCAGCCTCGACGTCCGCAGGGGTCTCGTCGACGTCAGCGGACGCCTCGTCGGCCTCGAGCTCGGCCGCGACCTCGGTCGGCTCGGCGGGCTTCTTACGGGAGCGACGGCGGCGCCTCGGGGCCTCCTCGGCCTGCGGCGCCTCCTCGGCCTGCGGCGCCTCCTCGGCCTGCGGCACCTCCCCGGCCTCGGTCGCCTCAGCCGCGGTATCCGGGGTCTCTGGCGTCTCTTCCGGACTCATCGCCTCTTACCGGTTCCGGCGTGCCCGCGGTACAGCCGCGTCGGCGCGAACTCGCCGAGCTTGTGCCCGACCATCGACTCGGTCACGAACACCGGCACGTGCTTGCGGCCGTCGTGCACGGCGATCGTGTGACCGACCATCTCCGGGAAGATCGTCGAGGTCCGCGACCAGGTGCGCAGCATGCGCTTCTCGCCCGATGCGTTCATGGCCTCGATCCGCGTCATCAGCCGCTCCTCGACGAACGGTCCCTTCTTGCTGGAGCGACTCATCGCTTCTTACCTCTCCTGCGTCCGCGCACGATGTACTTGTCAGATGCCTTGCCCTTGGGCCGGGTGCGGTAGCCGAGCGTCGGCACCCCCCAGGGCGTGACCGGGTGGCGCCCCGGCGTGGTCGAGCCCTCGCCGCCACCGTGGGGGTGGTCGACCGGGTTCATGGCGGTGCCGCGCGTCTGCGGGCGCACGCCCAGATGCCGCTTGCGCCCGGCCTTGCCGATCGAGACGTTCTGGTGGTCGGTGTTGCCGATCGTGCCCACGGTGGCGCGACACTCGGCCCGGACCATCCGCATCTCGCCCGACGGCAGGCGCAATGTCACGTAGTCCCCCTCCTTGGCCAGCAGCTGCACGCCGGCGCCGGCAGCGCGGGCCATCTGCCCACCCCGCCCGGGCGTCAGCTCGACGTTGTGCACCACGGTGCCGGCGGGCATGTTCCCGAGCGGCAGGCTGTTGCCGACGCGGATCTCGGCGCGCTCGCCCGACTGCACGGTCATCCCCACTCGCAGCCGCTGCGGCGCCAGGATGTAGCGCTTCTCGCCATCGGCGTAGTGCAGCAGCGCGATGTAGGCCGAGCGGTTGGGGTCGTACTCGATGTGCGCCACCTTGGCCGGGACGTCGTCCTTGCGACGCTTGAAGTCGACCTTGCGGTACAGCCGCTTGGCGCCGCCACCACGGTGGCGCGCCGTCTTGCGGCCGTACGAGTTGCGCCCGCCGGACTTCTTGAGTCCCTCGACGAGCGACTTCTCGGGCTCGGTCCGCGTAATCTCGGCGTAGTCCGGATAGGTGACGAACCGCCGGCCGGCGGAGGTGGGCTTCGGCTTACGAATCGGCATCGGCTACTCCCCGGCCTCGAGGCCGCCAAAGATCGGGATGGTCTGGCCCTCGCGCACCTGCACGATCGCCTTCTTCCACTGCCGGGTCCGGCCTGCGGTCTGCCCGCGGCGCTTGGGCTTGGAGTGCACGTGGGCCGTGCGCACCTCGAGCACGTTGACGTCGAAGAGCTGTTCGACGGCCTGGCGGATCTGGGTCTTGTGGGCCTTGTCGTGCACGCGGAAGGTGTACTTCCCGGCCTCGGCGAGCGCGAATGTCTTCTCCGACAGGACCGGGCGGATGATCACCTGGGTGGGCTCCATCAGGCCGCCTCCTCCCGGTCTTCGCTTGCCGAGGACGAGCCCGCCGCACGCGCGACGAGGGCCTCCATCGCCGCCTGCGAGACGAGCAGCGACGCCGCGCCGACGAGATCGGCGACGCCGGCATCGTCAACCGGGATCGCCTCGGCGCGCGGAAGATTTCGGAACGATTTGCCGGCCGCGGCTTCGGACTCGGTCATGACCACGAGCGTCGGCGCAGCGGCGCCCCACTCGGCGAGCATCTCGGCGGCCTGAGCGGTCGAGGGCTCCTCGAACGCCGCCGCGTCGAACACCGCCAGCGACTCACGCTGCGCGTGCAGCGAAAGCACGCTGCGCAGCGCAGCGCGCCGTGCCTTACGGTTCACCTTGACCGTGAAATGCCGGGGCGTGGGTCCGAACACGGTGCCGCCGCCGGTCCAGATTGGTGAGCGCGAGGATCCGGCGCGGGCGCGTCCGGTCCCCTTCTGGCGCCACGGCTTGGCGCCGCCGCCCGACACCTGGCCGCGTGTCTTGGTGGATGCGGTGCCATGCCGGCGCGCGTTCAGTTCGGCGCGCACCGTTTCGTGCACGAGCGGCATGTTGAAGGAGGCCTCGAACGCCACCGGGTCGAGGTTGACGGTCCCGCCGCCGAGCACCGAGGCGGTCCTAGGCATCGCTGCGCACCTCCACCGTCCCGCCGCGCGGGCCGGGGACGGCCCCCCGCACGAGCATCAGGTTCTGCGCGGGAATCACCTCGACCACGGTCAGGCCGCGCTGGGTGACGCGGCCGCCGCCCATCCGGCCGGGGCCGCGGAGCCCCTTGGGCACGCGTGAGGGCGTCGCCGAGGCGCCGATCGAGCCGGGCGCCCGCACGTTGTGCGAGCCGTGCGACTTGGGGCCGCGCTTGAAGTTGTGGCGCTTGATCGTTCCCTGAAAGCCCTTGCCCTTGCTCAGCCCTGAGATCTTCACCCGGTCGCCGGGCCCGAATGCCTCGACGGTCACCGTCTGGCCAACGAGCAGCTCGCCGGCCTCGCCCCGGAACTCCGTGACGTTGCGGTGCGCGGAGGCGTCGGCCTTCTTGAGATGCCCAAGCTCCGCCTTGGTCAGCGACTTCTCCTTGCAGCGGCCGAAAGCCAGCTGCACCGCCTCGTAGCCGTCGCGCTCGACGGTGCGGATTGCGGTGACCGGACACGGCCCCGCCTCGAGCACGGTGACCCGCTCGACGCGGCCGTCCTCCTGGAAGCGCTGCGTCATCCCGAGCTTCTTGGCGAGGATCGCGGCCATCGTCGATCAGGAGGCCAAGCGGATCTCGATATCCACGCCGGCCGGGAGATGATCGAGTCGCTGCAGCGAGTCGACCGTCTTCGGGGTCGGTTGGTGGATGTCGATGAGCCGCTTGTGCGTACGGATCTCGAAGTGCTCACGCGAGTCCTTGTCCTTGAACGGCGAGCGGATCACGCAGTAGACGTTCTTCTCGGTCGGTAGCGGCACGGGACCGGACACGGTCGCGCCGGTGCGCGTCGCCGTCTCGACGATCTCCTTAGCCGCGGTCTCGATCGCCGTGTGGTCGTAGGACTTCAGGCGAATCCGGATTTTGTTCTGGGCAATGGTTGCCAAAGCTGTCTCTGCAATCCAGAGCGAAGCGCGGCCCACCCTCGGGGCCCGCCCCACTCGGTCGTATCTGACACAAAAAAGAGGCGGCGGGGCCGCGAGGCCCGCGCCGCCTCATCAACTTATTGGATGACTTCGGTGACGACCCCCGAGCCGACCGTGCGGCCGCCCTCGCGGATCGCGAACCGCAGCCCCTGGTCCATGGCGATCGGCTGAATCAGCTCGATCTCCATCTGGACGTTGTCGCCGGGCATGACCATCTCGGTGCCCTCGGGCAGGTTGGCCACGCCGGTGACGTCGGTGGTGCGGAAGTAGAACTGCGGCCGGTAGCCCGTGAAGAACGGCGTGTGACGGCCGCCCTCCTCCTTCTTGAGGACGTAGACCTCGGCCTTGAACTTGGTGTGCGGCGTGATCGACCCGGGCTTGCACAGCACCTGCCCGCGCTCGATCTCGTCCCGCTTGGTGCCGCGCAGCAGGCACCCAACGTTGTCGCCGGCCTGACCCTGGTCGAGGATCTTCTTGAACATCTCGACGCCGGTCACCACGGTCGAGGTGGTGGGACGGATGCCCACGATCTCGACCGTCTCGCCGGTCTTGATGATGCCCTGCTCCACGCGCCCGGTCGCGACGGTGCCGCGGCCGGTGATCGAGAACACGTCCTCGACCGGCATCAGGAAGGGCCTGTCGAGGTCGCGCACGGGCTCCGGGATGTAGGTGTCCAGAGCCTCGGCGAGCTCGAGGATCTTGGCCTCGTACTCCTCGTCGCCCTCGAGCGCCTTCAGCGCTGAGCCGGCCACGAACGGGATGTCGTCGCCCGGGAACTCGTACTCGGAGAGCAGGTCGCGGATCTCGACTTCCACGAGCTCGAGCAGCTCGGGGTCGTCGACCATGTCGACCTTGTTGAGGAACACGACGATGTAGGGGACACCCACCTGACGGGCGAGCAGGATGTGCTCGCGCGTCTGCGGCATCGCACCATCGGCCGCCGAGACGACCAGGATCGCGCCGTCCATCTGGGCAGCGCCCGTGATCATGTTCTTGACGTAGTCGGCGTGCCCCGGACAGTCGACGTGCGCATAGTGCCGGTTGGGCGTCTGGTACTCGACGTGCGAAGTCGCGATCGTGATGCCGCGAGCCTTCTCTTCCGGAGCGTTGTCGATCGATTCGAACGACCGCACCTCCGTGCCGCCGTACCTCTCGTTGAGCACCTTGGTGATGGCCGCGGTCAGCGTCGTCTTGCCATGGTCGATGTGACCGATGGTCCCGACGTTGACATGGGGCTTGTCGCGCTCGAACTTGGCTTTCGCCACTTTGGTTTCGCTCCTTCTATTTCAGTCGCCTAAGTTCGTCCACGGACGAACTTATGCAGGATATAAATTCGCGGCAGTCGCTGCTGCAAGAGCTTTACGCGGCCGCCTGGGCTTGATCGCCGACCACCCGCTCGGCGATGTTAGGGGGAACCTCGTCATAGCGCTCGAACTGCATGGTGTAGGTCGCCCGGCCTTGGGTGGTGGACCGTAGATCGGTGGCGTAGCCGAACATCTCGGCCAGCGGCACGAACGCGTTGATGACCTGCGCGTTTCCGCGCTGCTCCATCCCGTGGACGTGGCCGCGCCGGCGGTTCAGATCGCCGATCACGTCGCCCATGAACTCCTCAGGGGTGACGACCTCGACCGCGAAGATCGGCTCGAGCAGCACCGGCTTGGCTCGGGCCACCGCGGCCTTGAGCGCCAGCGAGCCCGCCACCTTGAA
>Ga0335073_10005622_pt1 | contig 17595 bp, 19 predicted proteins | sample Lox_Sample_22_FD_207093 | JGI IMG/M metagenome (GOLD analysis project Ga0335073, IMG submission 207093) | Soil microbial communities from Loxahatchee National Wildlife Refuge, Florida, United States - Lox_Sample_2.2 | ecosystem: Environmental > Terrestrial > Soil > Wetlands | place: USA...
ATGCCGACCACCTCGCCCGCAACCTACGCGATCCTGACCCTTAGTTGCGTAATTTTCCTGGTTAGTTTTCTCGCGACATTCGAGAAGTACGGCGGCATTGGGATGTCGGGCGGGATCTCGGGCATCTTGAATTTCGGAGCAATCGACGGAGAGGTGCTTCAGCGTCTCGGTGCTTCGCTGCCCTGGCCGGTAGACAGCGTGGAACCGTGGCGGCTAGTGACGGCCATCTTTCTCCACGCCAGCGTCCTGCACATCCTTTTCAACATGTGGGTGTTGATCGACATCGGCCCGCAAATCGAGGAGCTCTACGGCTCGGCGCGCTTCCTCTTCATTTACGTGATTTGCGGAATCGGCGGATACGTGCTCAGCAGTTTCTTCTGGCACTTCAGCGTGGGCGGGTCGGGCGGACTGCTTGGCCTGATCGGCGTCTTGCTTGCACTGACGATCGGCCGGCGAAGCATGGGAATGCAAATGCTCCGCAACCAGGTTTTGCGCTGGCTGGTGTACATCGTCATCTGGGGTTTCCTGTTTCCGGGCGTCGACAACATGGCGCATCTGGGCGGCTTCATCACCGGCTTCATTCTCGGCAAGCTCTTGATGGACCGGCAACCGGCGTCGCCGGAAGAGCGCAAGCGAGCCTACGCGATGGGCTGGGGCGCCGCGGCGCTTGTCGTCCTAAGCTTCGTGATGGCGGGACTGAGCGTGCTGAGAAAGTAGCGGCAGCCGGCCCGGCTATTTCGGGGCGGGAGTCGAGGGCGGCGCCTCCTCATGGAGTTGCCGCGAAACCACGATGGAGTAGTGAATGCCCGAGATCAACACGAACGCCGCCACGCAGTAGGCGCAAATCTCGCGCACGAGGCGCAGCCATTCGTTCTCCCATACGGCCAGCAGCAAAACCAGCGTCACGAGAGAGATTTCGAAGAACGTCGTGGCCTTGCCCCAAATGCTCGGTGGGAACGGGCGGTAGCCAGCCGTCAGTAGAATCACGACGCAAGCCACAAGGATCAGAACGTCGCGGCTCAGCACGAGAATCGCAAGCCACCAGCTGATCTTCGCCTTCAAGGCCAGCACGAAGTACGACGAGGAAAGCAGTAGCTTGTCCGCGATCGGATCGAGATACGCCCCGAGCGGCGTCCGCTGATTTAGTCCCCGCGCGAGCAGCCCGTCGAGCCCGTCGCTGACTCCGGCGACCACGAGAATGCCCAGGGCCCAATCGTAGCGGTCGTACTTGATCGCGATGATGAAGAACGGGAGAAAGGCAAGGCGAAGAAAGGTGAGCTGGTTGGGAACGGTCAGGATTCGGTTGGCGATCGGCATGATTTGTTTCGGCCCGCCCGGCGCGGAATCGGCGGCGCGGGGCCAGACTCAGGCGAACTGCGCGAGGTAGTCCACCAGCGAGCGGCCTACTTTCTTTTCGAACACTTCTGCCAGCGATGGAATCGAGCCGCGCGCCTCATCGAGCGCGATCCGCTCGATTCGCAGCATCGGGAAAAACAGAGTCGGCAAGCCGATGCGGTCGCCCTCCGGATGCAGGACCTGGAGGATGAAATCGTCGAACGAGCCGAGATCGATCCCGCGCAGCGTCACTCCGGAACCCGAGATTCCCACCAGTTCGCCCCAGAGCCGCTCCTTCGGGCTGTGCAGGCTCACGACGACAATCGAGTGCGGCTCCATCGCCCCTCCCAAGAAACGTGTTTCATGCCGAGATCGTTTGCAGATCGGGCGCGAGCTGCAGCTTTGCCTCGGTCAGCTGCCGCACGTCTTCGGGCGTCACGCCCGCGGCTACCTCGCGCAACAGCAATCCCTGCGGCGTCACTTCGATCACGGCGAGTTCGGTGACGATCAGGTCCACGACGCCCACGCCGGTCAGCGGCAGCGTGCACTTCGTCATGATCTTCGGTGTTCCGTCTTTCGCGGCGTGCTCCATTGCGATGATCACTCGCTTCGTCCCGGCCACGAGGTCCATCGCGCCGCCCATGCCCTTCAGCATCTTGCCGGGAACCGCCCAATTCGCGAGATCGCCCTTCTCGCTGACCTGCAATGCTCCGAGGACGCTGACGTCAATGTGGCCGCCGCGAATCATCGCAAACGAATCGGCGCTCGAAAAATAGCAGCAGCCGGGAATCTCCGTCACCGGCTCTTTGCCGGCGTTGATCAGATCCGGGTCCTCTTCGCCTTCGTAGGGATACGGCCCGATGCCGAGCATGCCGTTTTCGGATTGCAGGATCACTTCGACGCCCGGCGGCAGAAAATTCGGAATCAGCGTGGGGATTCCGATGCCGAGGTTGACGTAATAACCGTCGCGCATCTCCTGCGCCACGCGCCGCGCGATGATCTCCCGCTTGTCGACTGGCGCCGCCATTACGACGCCTCCGCGCGCTTGCGCTTCGGCCCGGGCTCCATCGGCTTGAGGTACGCCGTGCCCTGGAAAATCGCGTCGACGAAAATCCCCGGCGTGTGAACGCCGTCGGGCTCGAGTTCCCCGAGCTCGACAAGCTGCTCGACCTCGGCGATCACGTAGTCGGCCGCTGTGGCCACAACCGGATTGAAATTTTGCGCTGTCTTCCGGTAGACGAGATTGCCCCAGCGGTCGCCCTTCCACGCTTTGACAAATGCAAAATCGCCGCGAAGCGCGGGGACGAGAACGTGGGGCCGCCCGTTGAATTCGCGGACTTCTTTCCCCTCGGCTGCTATCGTGCCGTATCCGGTCGGCGTGAAAAACGCGGGAATTCCGGCGCCAGCGGCGCGCATGCGCTCGGCCAGCGTGCCCTGGGGATTCAATTCCATCTCGATTTCGCCGCCGAGCGCGAGCTTCTCGAAAAATTTGTTGGCACCGACGTAGCTCGCGATCAGCTTCTTGATCTGACGATTCTCAAGCAAAAGGCCGATGCCGTAGCCGTCGATACCGGGGTTGTTGGAGGCGACCGTAAGATTCTTGGTGCCCTGCTTTACGAGCGCGCGGATCAGGTTTTCGGGGACGCCACAAGTGCCGAAAGCGCCCATCAGGATCGTCGCGCCGTCTTTCACGCGACCGATCACCGCTTCGGCATTGGCTACGCGCTTGTCCATCTATCTCCTCTAATCACGATTCGCAACGGAGGGATTTCCAGTTTACTACAAGTCTTCGAGCTCTCCCGCGCGGACAGGCACCACTACCGCAGCTCGCTGCTTCTGCGGCTCACGCCTTCGCGGGCGGCCTTTTTGAGAACGCGAAGGCGGGCGACAACGGCGGCCGCGGCCTCCTCGGCACCGACAGACTTCTCAATTTCGGCAACCAGCGCGGACCCGACAACCGCCGCGTCGGCGATTCCGCCCAGCACGGAAACGTGCGACGGCGCGGAGATTCCGAAGCCGACGGCGAGCGGCAGCTTCGTGAATCGCCGCACGCGGCGCGCCAGCTCCGGAAGATCCTCCGGAAGAGACGTGCGTTCGCCGGTAACGCCGGTGCGAGAAATCAGATAGAGGAAGCCGCTCGAAACCCCGGCGATTTTCGCGAGGCGCGCGTCGGTCGATGTCGGCGCGGCGAGAAAGATCGTATCGAGGCCGTGCGACCGCATCGCCGGGATATAGTCGCCCGCTTCTTCAGGAGTCAGATCGGTCGCGAGCACACCGTCCGCTCCGGCTGCCGCAGCCGCTCCGGCGAACTTCTCGAGGCCCATCTGCAGAATTGGATTGAAATAGCTGAAGAGAATCAGCGGCACATCGCTCTTTGCGCGTACGCGCTTGACGATTTCGATGACGCCCAGAAGCGTGGTCCCGGCGCGTAGCGCTCGCTCGCTGGCGCGCTGGATCGTGGGGCCATCAGCCACGGGATCGCTGAAGGGCACGCCAAGCTCAATCACGTCCGCCCCGGCTTCGGCAGCCGCGAGCACGATCTTTTCCGCCGCTTCCAGCGAAGGATCGCCGGCGGTGACATATGCCACGAGTCCCATTTCGCCCGCTTCCGCCAGCTTGCGAAAACGACCTGCAATCCGGCCAGCGGCCGGAGCGGCTTGGCCGATGGGAACCTCGCCGGACGATGAAACGGATTTCGGAATGGCCGCCTCAGACATAGCGCGAGAGCGTTTCCATGTCTTTGTCGCCGCGGCCGGAGACGTTGAGAATCACGATCTCGGTCTTCTTCATTTTCGGCGCGCGCGTGATGAGCTCGGCGACTGCGTGCGCGGATTCGAGCGCGGGAATGATTCCCTCCCGCCGCGCGAGCGTGCGCGCCGCTTGGATGGCGTCCTCGTCCGTCACCGCCGTGTACTCCGCGCGGCCTTCGTCGGCCAGCCACGCGTGTTCCGGGCCGATCGCAGGGTAATCGAGGCCCGCTGAAATCGAGTGCGTCTTCGCGATCTGGCCGTCCGCGGTTTGCAGCACGTAGGTGTACGTTCCTTGCAGCACGCCCGGACGCGCGCCCGTAAAGCCGCGCGCAGCAGCCAGCCGAGCTGCGTGTTCGCCCAGCGCGTGCCCGCGCCCGCCCGCTTCGACGCCGACCATTTTCACGGCCGCGTCGCCAAGAAACGCGTGGAACAGCCCGATCGCATTCGATCCGCCGCCGACGCATGCGAAAAGATAATCGGGGAGCCGCCCTTCGCTTCGCAGAATCTGTGCACGCGCCTCTTCCCCGATCACTTTGTGGAAGTCGCGCACGATTTGCGGATACGGATGCGCGCCGAGCACCGAGCCCAGCAGATAATGTGACGTCCGCACGTTGGTCACCCAATCGCGCATCGCTTCGTTGATCGCATCCTTCAGCGTGCGGCTTCCTGCATCGACGCCGATCACTTCGGCGCCGAGCAGGCGCATGCGATCCACGTTGAGCCGCTGCCGCTCCATGTCCTCGGTGCCCATGTAGACGGTGCATTCGAGCCCGAGCCGAGCCGCGACGGTTGCCGTGGCAACGCCGTGCTGCCCCGCCCCGGTCTCCGCGATTACGCGCTTCTTGCCCATGCGCACGGCGAGCAAGCCCTGGCCAAGGCAGTTGTTGATCTTGTGCGCGCCGGTGTGCAGCAGGTCTTCGCGCTTCAGATAAACTTGCGCGCCGCCGAGAATTTCGGTAAGCCGCGAGGCAAACTGCAAAGGCGTGGGGCGCCCGGCGAAATTCCTCAGCAGATCATCAAGTTGCGCGCGAAAAGAAGGATCGGCAGTCGCTTCGGCGTACGCGCGCTCGAGTACCTCGAGCGGAGCGACGAGCGTTTCGGGGACGTACCGCCCGCCATACGGCCCGTAGCGGCCGCGCGCATCCGGCACGACCTGCGCGATGGCGCTCATACGGCTCCCTTCGTTTTCCTCGCGCGTTTTGGCGCAGACTTCGCGGCGCGCATCAAATGCTTGAGCCGCGACGGATCCTTTTTCCCCGGCCGCGCTTCGACGCCGCTGCACACGTCGACTGCATACGGCCGCGCCGCGCGAATCGCCTCGGCGACGTTTTCCGGCGTCAGGCCGCCCGCCAGAAAAATCCGGCCATGTCGCTTGGCTTGCCGCGCGATCTTCCAATCGAATGTCTTGCCAGTGCCGCCGCGCTGCCGGACGGCAAATCCGTCGAGGAGCAGCGCCGACGCCGCCTTGTATCTTTGCATCTGCCCCGTCGCCGACGATTTCCTAACGCGAATCGCTTTGATCACCCGAAACGACCGCCGCAATCTCGCGACGATCGCCGGCGTTTCGTCGCCGTGGAGTTGCAGCGTGTCGAGTCCCACGGTTCGCGCGATTTCGAGCATCTTCTGCTCGTCTTCGTTCACAAACACGCCCACCGCCGATATTCCCTCCGGCAAGCGCCGCACGATCCTCTTCGCAGTTGCAGGGTCCACGCAGCGCGGGCTTCCCGCGTAGAAGTTGAACCCAAGCAAGTCGGCGCCCTCGGCAACGGCTCGACGGGCGTCCGGCCAATTCGTGATCCCGCAGATTTTGACTTTTACCTTGGCCATGGCCTCAGGCGCCCGCAACGGGACCGGCCCCGATCAGCGCCCGCAGTGGCACCGCCGGATCGGGCTCCTTCATCAAATTCTCGCCGATCAAGAAAGCGTCGAAGCCCGCGGCGCACAGCCGCGCCAGATCGTCGTGCGTGCGCAATCCGGATTCGCTCACGGCGATGCATTCTTCGGGAATCGCTTCCACCAGCGCGAGCGACGTCTCGACGCTCACCCCAAAGTTCCGCAGGTCGCGATTGTTCACTCCGATGATCCGGGCGCCAGCCGCAACCGCACGTGCCACCTCTTCTCGCGTGTGCACCTCGACCAGCGGCTCCATGCCGAGCGAGCGCCCCAGCTCCAATAGTTCGCCGAGCGTGGCATCGCTGAGGATCGCCGTGATCAGCAAGAACGCGTCCGCTCCGGCTGCGCGCGCCTCCCAGACCTGCCAGGGATCGATGATGAAGTCTTTGCGCAGCACGGGGATCTGTACGGCTTTGCGCGCCGCTTTCAAATCCGCGAGCGAGCCGGAGAAGAATTCCTCCTCCGTCAGCACCGAGAGCGCGGCCGCACCCGCTCCTTCGAGTTTCGGCGCAAGATCGGCTGGCGCGTAATCCTGACGGATCACGCCGCGCGAAGGCGACGCCTTCTTCAGCTCGGCGATCACGTTGAATCCTGCCCGGCAAAGCGCGCCCGCGAAGTCCCTCGGCGGATCGACCTTACCTACGGCAAGCTTCAACGCGACATCGGGCAGCACGCGTTTCCTGTGCGCGATCGATTCGCGCCGCGCCTCGACGATGCGATCGAGGATCGTCTTCTCGCGTGAGATCGTTTCCATGGGCCTAGTTCGACACCTCGCCGCCCTCCGCCGCTCGAACTACACGTTGCCTTGATTTTAGCCCGATTGGAGGCCGTTCGAACCATGCTAGCGGGGCATCTGCGGCCTGTCAATTTGACGCGTGCACGATGGGGTTCGAAAGCAACGGTTGCGAGAAGCGGATGGGAATTCCAAAGTTCGACCCCCCAAAACCCTTCAGGATCGCGTAGGTCACTCCGATCACGTGGCCTTGCTGGTTGAAAAGCGGCCCGCCCGAGCCGCCGGAAGTGGTCTGCGCGTCGAAGACGATTTTGTCGGCGAGAATATCGCCGATGTGCCCTTGCGTGATCAGGGGATGAATCAGGTCGCGTTGAGCCAGAGCGTCGAGGACTTGCGAAACGTCGCCGCCGCTCTGCTTGAGAATCTGCTGCGCCGTCATCTCGTCCGTGCGCGCGAGGATTGCGGCGAGGCCCGTCGCGTAGCCCATTAGGACGACCGGTTGGCCTGGAGCCGTCGCGGACTTGGTGGAATCGATCGAGAGCGTGGGCCTTTTCAGACCCTGCATGCTCACGTGCATCGTCGCGAGATCGGCGTCCTTCGAAATCTGGTCGATCTCGGCGTGAAAGGCGCGCGGGTCGCCCGGGAAATAGGCTCGGATCGAGGATATCTCGGCTTGAAAGCCCTGGCTCGTCAAATCGCTCAGTTCGTCGTTGTTCCACCAGGGCTCGGCCACGTGACGGTTGGTGATGATTCGCCCCTCCGCTCCGACCACAAACCCGGTGCCGAACACGTCGACCTTCACCTCTGGCCCGTTTCCGTCGAGCGTAAGAACGGGATTGCCGTCGCTGTCCTGGATCGGCTCGCCTTGCGGATTGAGTCCCGCATAGCGCAGGCGTTGATTGTTCTGGGTGTTGCGGAAAGCGACGGAAACGTGCAGGAGACAAACGCTCTTCACGTCGGCGGCGATGAAGTTGTCGGTTTCGTCGCCCTCTTGTTCCAGGCGCTTGAGGCGGGTGTTGGTGTCGTCCAGCTGCTTCTGGAGTTCGGCGGCCTTGCCGTCGGCCGAATTGGCCATTTCGGCGCGCAAGTCGGCGGCGTGCTTCTGCAGCGCGTCTTTCCCGTCGATGGCGTCTGTCGCGTTCTGTGCGTCACGAAGGCGGCGCACCTCGGCCAGCATGCCCTGCTGGTTCATGATTCCGTGTTCCAGGCGGGTGATCGTCGCGTTGGTCCTCTGGACGTCCTTTTTGGCACTCCGTGCGAAAAGGAAATAGGTTCCGGCCATGGCGACCGCAACGGCGAACGCGGCTCCCACGCCGATCTTCAGCTTGCGGTCCAACGAAAAGGCGTCGCTGGTCATCTTTTCCGTGACGGCCAGTGCCTGAAACGCAGTCTGCGCGACCTGCTGGCCCTCTTCCGCGAGGCGCGTTCGCATCAGCAGTTGGCTATCGACCCGGCGAGCTCGTAGCTGTACCCGGACGCGTGCGAGCAGTTCGGCTGGATCAAACGGGTGGGAGAGCGCATCGTCAGCGGTCAGATCGAGCGCGGCGGCGCGCTCGTCCGCAGCCGGCCCCACGAGCAGAATCACGCGGACGTCCGCCGCCGCTGCGGAACCTCGAATGGCGGCGATCACCTCATGCGCATGGAGCGCTGCATGTTCCGGCGGTCCCGGCTCGGTGGCAAATGTGGTCGCGTTCAGGATGAGGAGATCGCACTCCGCATGGCGTACGGACTCGAGCCCTTCCCGGGCCGCCCCAAAAGCGCGGACGTCATAGCCCGCGCCTTGCAGCAGAGCCTCCAGAGCGGCACGACTCGTGGGGTTCGCGTCAATGATTACAATCTTGTCCGAAGCGTCGCTCATCCCCCACTCGCATTCGGCCACCCGCGGCCGGCCGGAAACGCGAACCCGTCAATTCCAAGCTTTCGCATCCTAGTATGACGACTTCAAGGGCCCCGGAGATTCGTCGAAAACCGCGGCCCGCGAGATTTCGCAAAACCTGGTTCTTGCGGCGAGTTCGCCGGTGTTAACCTAGCCCGCGAATGAAAGCCCTCGATCAGCTCAACGCCAGGATCATCCTGTGCCGCAAGTGCCCGAGATTGGTCACCTACCGCGCCAAGGTAGCGCGCGAAAAGCGCCTCTCATTTCGCGATTGGGACTACTGGGGCAAGCCCGTTCCGGGTTTCGGCGATCCGAATGCGGAGTTGCTGATCCTTGGGCTTGCTCCCGCGGCGCACGGCGGCAACCGCACGGGCCGCGTTTTCACCGGCGACCGCTCCGGAGATTTCCTTTACCAAGCGCTCTACGAAGCCGGCTTCGCGAACCAGCCCACTTCCACCCGTCGCGACGACGGACTCGAACTCATGAACGCCTACGTGGCTGCCGCTGTCCGCTGCGCGCCTCCGGCAAACAAGCCGTCGCCCTCTGAAGAGGCGAATTGCCGCCCGTATTTGGAGAAGGAGCTGGAAATTCTTCGCCCGCGCGCGCTGCTCGCTTTGGGAGCCATCGCGATGCGCGTCTATCTCGGGATTCTCAAGGAGCGGGGTGGGATCAAGAGTGCCGCCGCATTTCCGTTTCGCCACGGCGCGAGCTACGAGTTCAGCGCGGGCCTGCCACGCCTCTTCGTCTCCTACCACCCGAGCCAACAGAACACCTTCACCGGCAGATTGACCGAGGCGATGATGGCGGGCGTCTTCGGCGATATCCGGAAATTCCTCGAAGGCGGCTCGCACCGATGAGCGCTGGAGCGGGACCGCCGCGGGAATCGGGAGCCGCTGGGGCCGTAATCGCGTTTCGTCGCGTGCACTACGCTCTGCCCAAGGGACAACTGTTGCTCCGCGACATCCATCTGACGGTCGAGCGCGGCGAAACGCTGGTGCTTCTGGGGCGCAGCGGCGCCGGAAAGACAACGGCCTTGAAACTCATCAATCGCCTGCTCGAGCCGACCGGAGGTGAAGTTCAAGTCGAAGGCCGCGCGACCCTCGCATGGGATCCCATCGCCCTGCGCCGCCACATCGGCTACGTGATCCAGGAGACGGGCCTTTTCCCACACTACAGCGTGGCCGACAATGTCGCTCTGGTGCCGCGACTCGAACGCAAGGCCGAGCCGTACGTTCGCGCGCGCGTCGAGGAATTGCTCGCGCTCGTTGGCCTCGATCCCGCGCGCTACCTCGACCGCTATCCCCATGAGCTTTCCGGCGGCCAGCGGCAGCGCGTCGGAGTGGCTCGGGCGCTCGCGGCCGATCCGCCGATTCTCCTGATGGATGAGCCGTTCGGAGCGCTCGACCCGCTCACCCGCGCCGAGGTGCGCGAAGAATTTCAGGCCCTGCAACAGCGGCTCGCCAAGACGATCGTGATCGTCACGCACGACACCAGCGAGGCGCTGCTGCTCGGCACGCGAATCGCGCTCTTCGAGGCGGGCGAACTTCGCGGCGTTTACTCGCCAAGGGAATTTCTGGCTTCGAGCGAACCCGTTGCCGCAGCCTACACCGCGCAACTGCGGCGCCTGGAGGGCTTCGAGAGGGGCATATGAACGTCATCCAGTATTTCGAGCGCCATCCCGGCGAAATCCTGCAGGCGACCGTGGAGCATATCTGGCTTGTCGGCATCGCGATGCTGATCGCGGTGGCGGTCGGCGTTCCACTGGGGATTCTGGTGGCGCGGCGGCCGTGGCTTTCGAAGCCGATTCTCGGCGGCGCCAACATCGCGGAAACGATCCCGAGCCTCGCCCTCTTCGGATTTCTTCTTCCGGTCCCTTGGCTGGGCGAACGCGCGGCGCGTCTGGCGATCGCTGCGCTCGCGCTCTACGCGCTGCTTCCGATCATCCGCAATACGGCGGCGGGCATCACGAGCGTCGACCCGGCCGTGCGCGAGGCCGCGCGGGGCATGGGCATGACGCCGGGCCAGATTCTCTTCAAGGTGGAGTTGCCGCTTTCGCTTTCCACCGTGCTCGCGGGCGTGCGGGTTGCGACCGTGCTCACCATCGGAATCGCGACGATCGCCGCAGCCGTCGGCGCCGGCGGCCTCGGCGAATACATCTTTCGCGGGCTCGCCATGGTCAACAATTCGCTGATCCTCGCCGGAGCCATCCCTGCGGCGCTTCTCGCCCTCGGTGCGGATTTCCTCTTGAGCCTTCTCGAACGCTGGCTGCGGCCCGCGCGCTGAGTCCGCGATGAAGCGATTCGCGGCACTCTTCGTTCTCACGATCGTCGCCTGCGGCTGCGAGCCGCGGCCCCGCGATACGATCGTCGTCGGTTCGAAGAATTTTCCCGAGCAAGCGCTTCTGGGCGAGATTCTGGCGCAGCACATCGAAGCTCGCACCCATTTGCGCGTCGAGCGGCGCTTCTATCTCGCCGGCAGCTACATCTGCCAGCAGGCGATGCTCGCCGGCCGCATCGATACGTATGTCGAATACACGGGCACGGCGTTGACGGCGATCCTGCACGATCCGATCGAAAGCGATCCCAGCTCCGTCTTCGCGCGCGTGCAAACCGAATACAAGAAGAGATTCGATTTCGAGGTGCTGCCGTCGCTCGGCTTCAACAACACGTTCGCCCTCGTGATTCGCGGCGAGGACGCCCGCCGCCTGCACCTGAAAACGATCTCGGATGCCGTCCCCTACGCGACCCAGTGGCGCGCCGGCTTCGGCTACGAATTCATGGAGCGGCCGGACGGCTATCCCGGCCTCCTGCGCGTCTACGGCCTGCGCTTTGCGGGCCCGCCGAAAATCCTCGATCTCGGCCTGCTCTACCGCGCCCTCCTCGACAAGGAAGTCGATCTGGTGGCGGGCAATTCGACCGACGGCCTGGTCGCCGCCCGGGATCTCGTGATTCTCGAAGACGACAGGCACTACTTCCCGCCGTATGACGCCGTGCCGATCGTGCGCGACGACACGCTTGCGCGCTACCCCCAACTGCGCCCAGCCATCGCCGTCCTCGCGGGCAAAATCTCCGATTCGGAAATGCAAAAGATGAATTACGCCATTGCGGGAGAAGGGCGGGATATCGAAGACGTCGCGCGGGAATTCCTGCGATCGGCGGGTCTGGACTGAACCAAGCTTACGAGAACGGGACTTTGAGCTTCTCCAGCTCCTCCATCAGTTCGGCCCGCGTCAACACACCTTTGCGCAGCAGAATGCGTACGGCCGCGATGAGCGCCTCCGGCGTCGTCGGCAAATCGACGGAATCGAACTCGGGCGCTGCGTATGCCCGGGCTGGTGCGGGAGATGGTGGAGGAGGTGGAGGCGCCGGCTGCGTCGCCTTCTCCCCCTCGGCCACTTCCAGCGTGGGAGGCGCGAGCTTGCGCAGGATCTCGAAGTCCTGCGGCCTCATGCCCGTGAACGAAATGCCCATGCCGCAGTTCATTTGCGACGAACGCACTCGGCCCGACAACTGCAGAGTCGTGTCCCCCGGGCTGATCGAGATATCGACGAACGTGTCCACCGGCAGCGGCGAGAGCATCTCGACGTAACAACCGCCGAGCGAAATGTCCGTGACGGTGGCCGTCATGCGCAGCGAGCCGTTTTGCAGGACGATCTGCGCCGCCATGCGGCACGCGTGGCGGACAAATTGCCGTCGTTCCCGCCCGGGCCATGATCCTCCCGGGGAGGAAGACGGCGCAGAAGTCATCGGAGGAGGCGCGGCTGCGACCGGCTCCGGCTTCGAGGGATCGTACGTATCGGGCTGCCATTCTCTCGGCGGGACACCCCAGATGTAGCGGCCCGGTTCGAGGCACCGCACTCCGGCCTGCCCTGCCTTCGAACTGCCCACCGCGCCAACCCACTGCACCCGATACCACGCCCGCTGGTCGCCGCATTCGACCTCGACTCGCTTGCCGGAGACGACGATGCCGCTCAGGCCCTTGAGACACGCTCCCGAACAGCTGACGTCGCGTGTCTCCGCCGTCAGGACGAACGGAGTTCCCTTGGAATCCGTGCCGCGAACGATAACCGGAAAAGTGACGGCGATGCGTGGTTCTCCACGACGCCCCATACAGCCTCCGACCAAGTGCCCATAACCACGCCCCAGCGCCCGCCTAGAGGGATATCCGAAAGTTAATACGCGTACCAGTACGGGGTCAAGCAAAGCGCAAATTCCGCTTTTCAAAGGAGTAACGGCAGACTGGCGCGCCAGCCGCGCATCCGGTCGCTGCTTTTCTCAGGATTGAGATTCTTGCAGGTTCTTGAAGTGAGCTTCGAGTGCCGCGCAATATTGGTGTTCGGCTTGGAGCTCCGCCTGGAGTTTCTTCACGAGCAGTTCGAGCCGGAGAATCTCGCTGCGAAGCTTCTGCACTTCGGCTGCGCTGATCCCCGGCTTGAGGGCAGCAGGTGGCGCCAGCACGGCCGGACGCTGCGGAATTGCCCCAACCGTAGCAGTGCTGGCGGTTCTTCGAGCTGCCGGAGTCGGTGCAGGACCGCCGGAGAAGACGCCCGCCAGGGCGTGTGAGGGCCGAGGCGAAGCATCGGGCTCGCTCACCGGAGTTGCTTCCACCGACGTGGCGACCGGATTCAGGTGCAGGAGGCCCTTTACGCGCGCGATCAGGTCGCGCGGCTGGAACGGCTTGCGAATGAGTTCATCGGCCTTCACCGCGGTCGCCTTTTCGGCCACTGTGCGATTGACTACGCCGGACATCAGAATCACGGGCGTGCGGCCGAATTCCGCGTGCTCCTTGATGAACTGGCAGACTTCGTAGCCGTCCTTGTCCGGCATGATGACGTCGGTGATGACGGCGTCGGGCGCCCTCTCGCCGAATTGCGCGATCGCCGTCGCTGCGTCCGGGCACGTGATGACCTGAATGTTTTCCTTGCGGAACGCGATCTTGATCACCTCGCGCATCGTGGCGCTGTCGTCGATGAAATAGATGATCGGCGTTCGGGCAGCCGTGAGAGTTCCGGTTTCGCTCATGGCGACTCCTTCTCAACGTGGTCAGCGCCCTCTTCCGCGCCGTTGCGCTCGTTCTCGTCGACCTCCCGCATCGCATCGAGGAGCAGATCGGTGGCCGAGCGCAGCACCGTCCGCTGGGCAGCTGTCGCGCCGTAAATGAATTTGTAGACTCCGCTCGCGGCGCACTGGCAAGTCTTCACGATCTGCGTCACCGCCTCGTCGCCGAAGAGCGGCCCGCTTTCGGCGTGAACGATCTCGCCACCCTCGAAAAAGATGATCCCGTCCGTATCGGCGCCGTTGATGTGCAGCGCACCCGTCTGGTGGGCCTGCCCCAGCATCTGGATGACGCCGGGAAGATCGAGGTGCGAGAGGCTGCCGCTCAGCGCCGTGTCGGCCGTCGAAAGCATCTGCGTCGGCTGAAAGCCGTCCTGGCGGCTGACGAGCAGGTTGCGCACGTGCGCGGCTATTTCGGCGGGCGCGCGCCGGCGATCAACGAAGTCGTCGCAGCCCGCGCGGTAGGCCTCGAGTTGTCCCTGGTCTCCTCCGCCTCCGATCGCAATCAACGGAATCGCTGCGGTCTTGGGGTCGGCCCGCAGGATCGGCGCCATTTCGAGCGCGCCCATCTCGCGCAGGTTCGTCGCGCACAGGATGGCCGCCGGAGCGTTCCATTCGAGCATCGTGAGCGCGTAGGCCGCCTGCGTGCTCGGGATCACGTCGAATCCCTGCTGCTTGAGCGCGTCGGTCAGGCGCTTTGAAAAGTAGACGTTGCTGTCGATCAGGATCACGCGGGGGAGGCTCGCCGGTGCGTTCATGGCCGGGCCTCCGGCTGCGCCGATTCAGCTGTGCCCGCCGACGCCGATGCGATCAGCGCCGCAAGATCGAGCACCTCGATCGAATCTTCGCCGATTTTCAAGGTGCCGGCGACGTGCGCGGCATGCTCGCCGCTTACGGGTTGCACCTCTCCCGTCGCCATCTCGCATTCGCCGCTTACCGGAATCGCGCTCAGCTCTTTTTCCGGTCCCGCGCAGCGCGCCACGAGATAAAACTGCTGGCCGAAAGCGCTCTTGCCCGAGAGCAACGAACCCGCGTCGTACACCGGGACAATCCGGCGCCTGCGAATGATCGCGCCCAAAACCGATTTCGACCTGTGCGGAAAGGTGTGGAGCTTTACCGGCGGAGCGAGCTCGGCGATCAATCCCGCAGGCAGAGCAAACCGGTGCGTGCCCATGCGAAGCAGCACGAACGAATCCCGGGTCGCGTTTTCGGTGGCGATCACGCCTCCACCGCTCCTTCCATCTCAAGCCGTCGCGCTGGACCGAACGCGCGATCGAGCGCCGCCATTTCACCGGCAGACAAGAATCCCGAAGGCTCGACGACCGGAATCACCGAATCGTCGAGGTACGTCAGCCCGCGGTACCACTGCCGCTCTTCTCCCGTAAACGCCTCCGGCAGCGCGTAGACGGCCGGAATCTCCGTCATGCGGTCGATCCGATCAACGAGCACAGCGATTCGCGCGCGCCGCAAGATCAAAACGAGTGTCGGTCGCGTGACCGGCAGGTCGAAATGCGCACCCGCGTTGACCACGTAGCAAAGGCGACGGCCCCATTCGAGCGTGTGCCGAACCTTGGGCAGAAAGGCCTGCTCGACTTCGTTGGCGGCGCCGGCCAGGCTGTCCGTGCTGCGAATCTCCTGGACCGATTCCGCGGCGATGGCAAACATCTGACTCGCCACCCAAAACAGAATCACGGCTTCAGGCTTTCCACGGCGAGCGGGCTTCTCGCTGCGCTCGCTTGACGCGCTTGCCGCGCTCACCGGGCACCTGCGGGAACGAGCCGCGCCAGCTTCGTCACGCGCTTCTCAATCGCTCCGGCGATCTCGTCGAGCGCGAGAACTTCGTCGACTGCGCCCGTCTTGATCGCCTCGGCCGGCATGCCGAAGATCGTCGAAGTCGCCTCGTCCTGGGCGACGACGCAACCCGCTGCGGCCTTCACCGCCTTCACGCCTTTGGCCGCATCGTTGCCCATACCGGTGAGAACGACGGCGACCGTCAGCGCGCGGGCATACGCCGCAATGGATTCCAGAGCCACATCGGCGCACGGGCGGTACCCATCGATGCGCGGCCCCGGATCGAGCTGAATTTTTCCGCCCGCCGAAAGTCGCAGGTGGTGCGAGCCCGGGCAAAGATAGATCATCCCCGGCTGCGGCGCTTCGTTTTGCTCCGCTTCCTTCACCGGCACGGATGCGATTTCGCCGAGCTGCACGGTGAACTGCCTCGTGAACGTCGGGGGCATGTGCAACACCAGGAATACGGCCGCTGGGAGGTCCTTCGGTAGGCCGGCGACCACGCGGCTGACGGCAGCGGGACCGCCCGTCGACGCGGCGATCGCGACCATCGGGAATTTTCCCCCACTCTGCGCGAGCGCAGCGCTATTGGCGATGGCCGCGGCGGGCGAAAGCGGCGCATGCGGCATCGGTAGCTTCGAGCGCGTCGCCGTGCGCACCACCCTGACCTTCGCGGCAAGTTTCAGCTTGCGCGTCAATTCCTCGCGCACCGATTTCATATCCAGATCGATCCCGCTCGAAGGCTTTGGCACGAAATCGATTGCGCCGAGCTCGAGCGCCTTCAGCGTGCTTGTGGCGCCCTCGCGCGATTCCGAGCTGACGATCACGATCGGTCGCGGATGCTGCGACATGATCAGCTCCGTCGCCTGCAATCCGTCGACGTGCGGCATGTTGATGTCCATCGTGATTACGTCAGGCCGCAGCGAGTCGGCGAGCGCAACGCCGTCGCGGCCGTCGCGCCCCTGGCCGACGACTTCGAGTTGAGGATCCGAGTTGATGATCTCCTGGAGGACTTTGCACATGTAGGCGGAGTCGTCCACCACGAGCACCCGGATCTTTTTTTCGGACGCGCTTGCCATATCAGCTCTGCCGCACCGGCACGCCTGCGGCCGGGCGCCCCTTGGGCGTCTCCGAACCGATCAGGCTCTCCACGGTCGCGATCAATTGATCTTCCTGCACGGGCTTGGTCAAGAAGCCCGAGGCGCCTTCCTTCATCGCCCGGTCGCGATGCTTTGCGCCGGCGCGCGACGTCACCACAAGCACGGGAATCTTTCGCGTCACCGGATCCTGGCGCAGGTGCGCCATCAGTTCGTAGCCGTTCATGCGCGGCATCTCAAGGTCCGTGATGACGAGGTGGCAGCCCACCTGCGCGACGACTTCCGACGCTTCGAGACCGTCCGACGCGAGCTTCACGCGGTAGCCGGCCTTTTCGAGCATGCGGCCCACGAATTTCCGGACGCTGATCGAGTCGTCCGCCACGACCACCACGCGATCGTTCACGATTGCGTCGACCGCTTCCGACGGGATGCTCCCCGCGGCAACCGCCTCCGCGCCCGGCGCAAACACCCGCGCCGCGGGAGACGACGCCGGAAGCGCGTGGCGATCCGCCGTGTCGGCCGCCACCAGGCGATTCAAATCGATCAGCAGGATCAGGCTGCCGTCCGAAGCGATCGTCGTTCCTGGAAAGAGCTTCACTTTGCGGAGGTAGTCCCCGAGATTCTTGATGACGATTTCGTCCTTGCCGAGAACTTCTTCGACGACAACACCGACATGCTTGCCCGCGACCTTCACGATGACCATGTGGAAATAGCCGTTGAGCGGTTCAAGCGGCGGCAGCGCAAGCTGGAGATCGAGCCTCACGACTTCTGTGACCACGTCACGCACGCGGGTTAGCAGCTTCCCGCCCACATCCTCGATTTCGGTAGGCTTCAGGCGGCGAATCTCTTCCACCACGGCGAGCGGCAGCGCGAAAACCGAAGTCCCGCAGCGCACGAAGAGCGCCTGCGAAATGATGAGGGTGAGCGGCACCTTCACTGTAAAGCAGGCGCCGTGCCCCTTCTCGGACCGCACTTCGATTTCGCCGTTCAGCGCGTGCACGTTTGCGCGGACCACATCGAGCCCCACGCCGCGGCCGGCGAGTTCCGAAGTCGACGAGGCCGTCGAAAA
>Ga0335073_10005624_pt1 | contig 17592 bp, 12 predicted proteins | sample Lox_Sample_22_FD_207093 | JGI IMG/M metagenome (GOLD analysis project Ga0335073, IMG submission 207093) | Soil microbial communities from Loxahatchee National Wildlife Refuge, Florida, United States - Lox_Sample_2.2 | ecosystem: Environmental > Terrestrial > Soil > Wetlands | place: USA...
ACGACAATCTCTTCCCGCAAGCCTTCATCAATGCGCGTCTAACGTTGCAAACCAAGCGCAACGTCGTTCTGGTTCCCAACGCCGCCATTCAGCGATCCACCAGTTCCACGTATGTCTGGCTCGTCGGCGCCGATGACACTGTTCATACCGTCAGCGTGACCGTCGGCGCCACCGGACCCCTGGAATCTCAAATCGTCACCGGTGTTTCTCCAGGCGACGTTCTGGTCACAGAAGGTGTCGACCTGTTGCGCGACGGCAGTAAAGTCACCGTCGAAATGAACAACCTCAATTCAAAGAATGCTCCCAAGGCCGGCGGATGAATCCCTCCCGCACCTTCATTCTTCGCCCCGTGGCCACTTCGCTGCTGATGGCCGGCATCCTTCTGGTCGGCGCAGTCGCCTATAAACAACTCCCCGTCTCCGCGTTACCCGAAGTCGATTATCCGACCATCGTCGTCACCACCATGTATCCCGGCGCCAGTCCCGACGTCATGGCATCCTCGGTAACCGCGCCGCTCGAACGCTGGTTCGGTCAGATGCCCGGCCTCGCCTTGATGACCTCCATCAGCTCGCAGGGCAGCTCCATCGTCACTCTGCAATTCGCCCTCAGCCTTAGTCTCGACGTCGCCGAACAGGAAGTTCAGCAATCCATCAACACCGCCTCCACCTATCTTCCCGTCGATCTTCCCACCCCGCCCATTTATTCCAAAACCAATCCCGCCGACACCCCCATTCTCACCCTCGCGCTCACTTCCGACACCCTGCCGCTCTCTCAAGTCGAAGACCTCGCCGACACCCGGCTCTCGCCGCGCATCTCCGAGCTTCCCGGCGTCGGCCTGGTGAGCATCAGCGGCGGACAAAAGCCCGCCGTCCGCATTCAGGCCAACCCCACCGCGATGGTCAAGTACGGCATCAATCTCGAAGACCTGCGCACCGCCATCACCGCCGCCAACGTCAATCTCGCCAAGGGAAATTTCGACGGTCCCGCTCAGTCCTACACCATCGGCGCAACCGACCAGTTATTATCCGCCGCCGATTACGCGCCTCTGATCGTCGCCTATCGCAACGGCGCGCCCGTCCGCCTCACCGACGTCGCCGCCGTCCGCGATGAAGTCGAAAACATCTACGAAGCCGCCTGGATGAACACCACTCCCGCCGTCATCATGAACATCCAGCGCCAGCCCGGCGCCAACATCATCGCCGTCGCCGATTCCGTCAAAAAACTTCTTCCCCAACTCACCAGCACTCTCTCCGCTTCCATCAAAACCGTGGTCCTCACCGACCGCACCACCACCATCCGCGCTTCCGTCGCCGACGTGCAGTATGAGCTGCTCATCACCATCGGCCTTGTCGTCCTGGTCATTTTTCTTTTCCTGCGGACCCTCTCGGCCACCATTATTCCCAGCGTCGCCGTTCCGCTCTCCATCATCGGAACCTTCGCCGTGATGTACCTGCTCGGCTACAGCCTCAACAATCTCACGCTCATGGCCCTCACCATCTCCACCGGATTCGTGGTCGACGACGCCATCGTGATGATCGAAAACATCGCGCGCTACATCGAAATGGGCGAAGCTCCGCTCGAAGCCGCGCTCAAAGGCGCCGGCCAGATCGGATTCACCATCATTTCGTTAACCGTCTCGCTGATCGCCGTCCTCATCCCGCTGCTGTTCATGGCCGATATCGTCGGACGCCTGTTTCGCGAATTCGCCATCACTCTCGCCGTCACCATTCTGGTCTCCGCCGTCGTCTCGCTCACTCTCACCCCGATGATGTCCGCGCGGCTGCTCAAGCACGTTCCCGAAAACCAGCAGGGCCGCTTCTATCGCGCCTCCGAGCACGCCTTCGAGCGCATCATCGCCTTCTACGGCCGCACCCTCCGCTGGGTTTTCCGCTACCAGACCGAAACCCTCCTCGTGTTCCTCGCGACCCTCGCCCTCACCATCGTTCTTTTTCTCTTCATTCCCAAAGGATTTTTCCCCATCCAGGACACTGGCATCATTCAAGGCATCTCCGAAGCCGATCAAACCGTCTCCTTCGAAAAAATGTCCACGCTGACGCAGGCGCTCGCTGCCATCATCGTCAAAGATCCCGCCGTCGCCAGTCTTTCCTCCTTTATCGGCATCGATGGCACCAACACCACGCTCAACAGCGGACGCATGCTGATCAACCTGAAACCGATCTCGCAACGCCGCATCAGCGCCAGCGACGTCATTCGCCGCCTCAACACCGCGCTCGCGCCCGTCGCCGGAATCAAGCTGTACATGCAGCCGGTGCAGGACATCACCATTTCCACCCAAGTCAGCCGCACGCAATATCAGTACACCCTTCAGGACCCCAATCAGACTGAGCTCAACACCATCGCCCCGCAAATGCTCGCGCGCATTTCCCAAGTCCCCGAAATTCGCGATGTCGCGAGCGACCAGCAGACCGGCGGCCTGCGCACCATGCTGCTCTATGACCGCAACACCGCCTATCGTCTCGGCATCAATCCCAGCGAAATCGACGAAACCCTCTACGACGCCTTCGGCCAGCGCCAGGTCTCCACCATGTTCACGCAGCTCAACCAGTATCACGTCATCCTCGAAGTCGAGCCTCCCTTTCAGCGCACCCCTCTCGATCTGAGCGATCTCTACATCACTTCCGGCGCGGCGCCCGCGTCCACCTCGCCCGCAACCTCCGGCGGCATCGTCGCCGGCGGCGCAGCGACCCAGCAAGCCTTCGGACCCTCCACCGCCTCCGCCGCCGCCGCGAACAGCGGAGCCTCCGGCGCAAGCGGCGCCACTGGACCCGCCACCATCACCACCATCGCCGCCGCGCCCAACGCCTTCACCGGAACCACCGCCGGACCCACCGGCGCGCCGGGCACGCAAGCCGGCAACAATCCCGTCGCCGCCAACTTCAACGGCTCGCCCATCGAATCCACCCTCGTTTTCAAAGCCGCCGGCACGCAGGTTCCGCTTGGAACCTTCGCCCGCGTGGAAACCACCAGCGTCCCGCTCTCGATCGAGCATCAGGGCCAGTTCCCCGCCGTCACCTTATCCTTCAACCTCGCCCCCAACGCGTCCCTGGGCGCCGCCGTCGACGACATCAACAAAATCAAAGCCCAAATGCACTTGCCGGCCAGCCTTCAAGCCGCATTTCAAGGCGCCGCCGCGGCCTTTGAAGCCGCTCTCGCGCACGAACCGATCCTCATTCTCGCCGCCGTCATCACCGTCTACATCGTCCTCGGCGTGCTTTATGAAAGCTACATCCACCCGCTCACCATTCTCTCCACCCTCCCCTCCGCCGGCGTCGGAGCTTTAATCGCATTATTCCTCACCGGAACTGATTTCAGCATTATTGCCTTGATCGGAATCATTCTTTTAATCGGAATTGTCAAGAAAAATGCCATTATGATGATCGATTTCGCCCTGGACGCCGAGCGCAACCAGGGCATGGAAACCGTCGACGCCATCTATCAGGCCTCGCTGCTGCGTTTCCGTCCCATCATGATGACCACCATGGCCGCCCTGCTCGGCGGCATTCCCCTCGCCGTCGGCAACGGCATGGGAAGCGAGCTGCGCCGTCCCCTCGGCATCACCATCGTCGGCGGATTGATCGTCAGCCAGCTCCTCACGCTCTACACCACCCCGGTCATCTACATCTGGTTCGACCGTCTTTCGCGCCGGTTCCGTCGCGCATGAACCTCTCCGAGCCATTCATCCGCCGGCCCGTCGCCACCGCGCTTCTAACCGCCGCCGTTGCGCTCGCCGGCTCCGTCGCGCTTCGCCTGCTTCCGGTCGCGCCGTTGCCCCAGGTCGATTTCCCGACCATCGCCGTCGCCGCCGGACTTCCCGGCGCCAGTCCCGAAACGATGGCTTCTTCCATCGCCACTCCCCTCGAGCGCCAGCTCGGCCAGATCGCCTACGTCACCGAGATGACCTCCACCAGCACCCTCGGCTCGACGGGCATCACCCTGCAATTCGACCTCAGCCGCGACATCAACGCCGCCGCCAGCGATGTCCAGGCCGCCATCAACGCCGCCCACGCCTATTTACCCGCAAATATCCCGACAAATCCGACATATCGTAAAGTAAATCCCGCCGATTCTCCGATATTTATCCTGGCATTAACCTCCGATGTCTTAAGCCGCGGCGACATGTACGACGCCGCCTCCACCGTCATGGCCCAGAAGCTTTCCCAAGTCCAGGGCGTCGGCGAAGTCATCGTCGGAGGCGCAACCCTCCCCGCCGTCCGCATCGAGCTGAACCCCCTGCTGCTCAACAAGCTCAACATCGGGCTCGAACAGGTTCGCTCCGTGCTCAATTCCGCCAACGCCAATGTTCCCAAGGGCCAATTCTCCGACAGCCAACGCACCTACTCGATCGGAGCCAACGATCAGATCTTCAAAGCCGCCGATTACGCCCCCTTGATCGTCGCCTATCGCAACGGCTCGCCCGTCCGCATCTCCGACATCGGCCAGGCGATCGACTCGGTTCAGGACGTCCGCAACGCCGGTTTCTCCAACGGCAAACCCTCCGTCGTCGTCATCGTCTTCAAACAGCCCGGCGCCAACATCATCGATACCGTCAACCAGATCCAGGCCGCCATGCCGCAGCTCGCCGCCTCCATCCCCCGCAACATCCATCTCACCGTCGCCATGGATCAGACCGTCACCATCCGCGCCTCGGTCAAAGACGTGGAGATCACCCTGCTCATCGCCATTTTCCTGGTCGTCCTGGTGGTCTTCGCATTCCTGCGCAACCCGCGTACCACCTTTATTCCCAGCGTCGCCGTCCCCGTCTCGCTCATTGGAACCTTCGGCATCATGTACCTGCTCGGCTACAGTCTCGACAATCTCTCGCTGATGGCTCTCACCATCTCCACCGGATTCGTCGTCGACGACGCCATCGTAGTCATCGAAAACATCACCCGCTACACCGAGCAGGGAATGCCCGCCTTCGAAGGCGCTCTGCGCGGCGCGCAGGAAATCGGTTTCACCGTCCTGTCCATCAGCCTTTCGCTGATCGCCGTCTTCATCCCGCTCCTGCTCATGGGCGGGATCGTCGGACGGCTCATGCACGAATTCGCCGTCACCCTGGCCGCCGCGATTTTCGTCTCCATGCTGGTCTCGCTCACCACCACCCCCACGCTGTGCGCCTACCTGCTGCGCCGCGATCAAAGGCATGGCCGCCTCTATCGCCTGAGCGAACGCGCCTTCAACGCCATCGCCGATTTTTACGCGCGAACCCTCCGCGTCGCGCTGCGCTTTTCCTTCATCACCCTCCTGCTCATGATCGGCACCATCGTGCTGAATGTCTACCTGTTCATGATCGTGCCCAAAGGATTTTTTCCCGAAGAAGACACCGGACGCCTGATGGGCTCCGTCATGGCCGATCAGGACGTTTCCTTTGAGCTCATGGAACCGCGTCTTCTGCAAATCATCAACATCGTCAAATCCGACCCCGGCGTTGAAAACGTCATCGGATTCACCGGCTCCGGCGGCGGCGGAGCCACCCTCAACACCGCCCGCATGTTCATTTCGCTCAAGCCGCTCAATCAGCGAAACGCGTCCGCCTTCCAGATCATCGCCCGGCTTCGTCCCAAGCTCGCCGCCATTCCCGGCGCGCGTCTGTACCTGCAAGCCGTACAGGACGTCCGCGTCGGCGGGCGCCTCGCCAACGCGATGTATCAGTTCACCATGACCAGCCAGAATCTCTCCGATCTCACCGCCGCCGGACCGGTCATGCTCACCAAACTCGAAACCCTCCCGATGCTGCGCGACGTCAACAGCGACCAGCAGAACGCCGGCCTCGAATCGACCGTCGTCTACGACCGCTTCCGCGCCGCGCGCTTCCAGATCTCCGCGTCGCTGCTCGACAACACCCTCTACGACGCCTTCGGCCAGCGCGAAGTCTCCACCATGTACACGCCGCTCAACCAGTATTACGTCGTCATGGAAGCCGCGCCCACCTGGACCCAGACGCCCCTTGCTTTAAATGACATCTGGATCCACTCCCCCGGCGGCCAGATCGTTCCTCTTGGCAACATGGCCCGCTACGTCCCCGCAATCACGCCGCTCGCCGTCAATCATCAGGGATTGTTTCCCGCCGTCACCGTTTCCTTCAATCTCGCTCCCGGCGTCGCGCTGGGCGACGCCGTCAACGCCATCCACGCCGCCGCCGCTCAGCTTCATCTCCCCTCCGATATTCAGTACACCTTCACCGGAACCGCCGAAGCCTATCAGCAATCCCTCGGCAACGAACCTTTATTAATCGCCGCGGCGCTCGCCACGGTCTATATCGTGCTCGGCATTTTGTATGAGAGCCTGGTGCACCCCATCACGATTCTCTCCACGCTCCCCTCCGCCGGCGTCGGCGCTTTGCTGGCCCTGTTGTTTTTACGAGTCGATCTCACCATCATCGCCATGATCGGAATCATCCTGCTCATCGGCATCGTCAAGAAAAACGGCATTCTGCTGGTCGATTTCGCCCTCGCCGCCGAGCGCACCGAAGGAAAAAATTCCCGCGACGCGATCTATGAAGCCTGCCTGTTGCGTTTCCGTCCCATCCTGATGACCACCATGGCAGCCATGCTGGGAGCCTTGCCGCTGGCCCTCGGCACCGGCATGGGAAGTGAGCTGCGCCGTCCCCTCGGCATCACCATCATCGGCGGATTAATCGTCAGCCAGCTTCTCACCCTCTACACAACCCCGGTCGTCTACCTCTACATGGACAAACTCCGCAAACGATGACCATCCGGGATCCAAAGTGGGGCAGGCTCCCAGCCTGCGGCGGACTCTCAGTCCGCCTCTTCCTCGCGTCCGCCATCCTCCTCACCTCCTGCCGCGTCGGACCCAACTACAAAACCCCTCCCGCGCCCGTTCCGCCCGCCTTCAAGGAACCCCTCCCGGAATCCTTCAAGGAATGGAAACAAGCCCATCCGGGCGACGACGTCCTCCGCGGCAAATGGTGGGAAATCTACCATGACGCCGCCCTCAACCGCCTGGAAGAGCAGGTCGACATTTCCAATCAAAATGTTTTAGCGGCCGAAGCCTCCTATCGCCAGGCTGTCGCCGCCATCCGCGTTGCTCGATCCGGTCTTTTCCCCACCGTCGACGCCACTCCCCAAATGACCGTCTCGCACGGATCTTCCAACCTCGGTAACGGAGAAGTCAGCTCCGTTTCCACTTCAAGATCCGGCACCTTCACCGATTACATCCTGCCCTTCGGCCTTTCCTGGACCGCCGACATCTGGGGCAGCATCCGCCGCGGCATCACCGCCGCCCGCGCCACCGCGCAAGCCTCCGCCGCCGATCTGGCCAATGCCAAGCTCTCCTACCAAACCACGCTCGCCGAAGATTATTTTGAGATGCACGGCCTCGACGCCAGTCAGAAACTGCTCACCGAAACCGTCGCCGCCTACCAGCAGTTTCTTGATCTCACCGAGTTCCGTTATAAAAGCGGCGTCGCCTCCGAAGCCGACGTCGCCGCCGCGAAAACCCAGCTCGACACCGCCCGGGCCTCGCTCGTCGACGTCGGAGTTTCGCGCGCCCAATACGAACACGCCATCGCCGTCCTCACCGGAAAACCTCCCGCCGAATTCAGCGCCGAACCCGTTCCCCTCACCGCCACCCCTCCGCCGGTTCCCATCGCTCTGCCCTCCGAACTTCTCGAGCGCCGCCCCGATATCGCCGCCGCCGAGCGCACCATGGCCGCCGCCAACGAGCAAATCGGCATCACCAAAGCGGCCTATTATCCCACCATTTCTCTCAGCGCCTCGGCCGGCCTCGAAAGCTCCTCGATTCTGAACCTGCTCAACTGGCCCAGCCGCGTCTGGTCCCTCGGGCCGCAAGCCGCCGAAACGCTGCTCGATTTCGGCAAACGCGCCGGCCAGGTGCAGGAAGCCCAGAACGCCTACGACGCCGCCGTCGCCAATTACCGCCAGGCGGTATTAACCGCATTTCAAGGCGTCGAAGACAACCTCGCCGCCCTGCGCATTTTGGAACACGAATACAGCGTCAATCAGCAAGCCATCGTCGACGCCCAGGAGTCGTTAAGAGTCACCATGGATCAATATAAATCCGGCGTCGCGACCTATCTGCAAGTCCTCACCGCGCAAGCCGCCTTGCTCTCGGCGCAATCGGGCGCCATCACCGTTCTCACCCGCCGCATGAGCGCCAGCGTTCTGCTGGTCCAAGCCCTGGGCGGCGGCTGGAGCACCGCCGAACTCCCCAAGTAACCCTGATCCCAGCGCCCGAATCCCCGGCCCCTGCAATCAGTTCCCATCTCCATCCGTCGACAGCCCCGCAACCGCGATTTATTCTCTCAACAGAACTGGCCAGTAGTTCGTTGCAATCAAGTGGTACTGAACCTCCGGAGGCCGTCAACGCCTCGCGGTGTCAGCTATACGCATGGCATCGACGGAGGACTTAAATCGGATCGATTCGGTAATCTCCCGCCGGTCGTACGCAAGGCGATCGGACCGGGAATCAGAGGAGGGTGTTTCGAAAGCGGAGAAAATGGAGGCCCGCCATCCAGCGGAAACCGAGATCCTCGCGCTAGATAACTCTTCAATCCACCGGCGGCCGGAAATTTAAACGCCTGGCGATAAGTCCAGCAGCCCCGGCCGCCGCAACGAATCAAAGGAACAGGTAACTCACCATCGCAATCGTCGAAAAATATCCACGCGCGACACGCAAAGTGTCTTTCCCCGTATGTTCTTTGCCCAAGCCGCTTCGACCCTTATTCCGTCACCCGCCCGTCGCGCATTTTCACGATCCGGTCCCCGTACGCCGCCGCGTCCGGATCGTGGGTGATCATCAAAATGGTCTGATGGAACTGGTGATTCAGCCGCCGCAGCAGATCCAGCACGATCTGCGAATTTTCCGAATCGAGATTGCCCGTCGGCTCGTCCGCCAGAAGAATCGCCGGACGGTTCACAATCGCCCGCGCGATGGCCACCCGCTGCTGTTCGCCTCCGGAAAGCGCGCGCGGCTTGTGATGCAACCTCCCCGCGATCCCCAGCAGATTCAAAATCTCGTCGAAATGTTCGTCCCTGGCCGGACGCCCGGCGATGTCGCGCGCGATCTCGATATTTTCTTCCGCCGTCAGCGTCGGCAGCAGATTGTATTTCTGAAACACGAACCCGACGGTTTTCTTGCGCAGATCGGTGCGCTCGCGATCCGACATTTTCAACAGATCGTGGCCTTCAATATGAATCTCGCCCGAGGTCGGCGGCGTCAGCCCGCCCAATATATGAAACAGCGTCGATTTTCCCGATCCGCTGGGCCCCACCACGCATACAAATTCGCCGCGCTCCACCGACAGATTCACGCCGCGCAGCGCGTGAACGTCGACGTCCCCCACGTGGTAGGTCTTTTTTAAATCGCGGACCTCAATCATAGCTGAGCGCCTCGATCGGGTCCTGCCGCGCCGCCTTGATTCCCGGATAAAGCGCGCCGATCAGCGATCCCACAATCGCCAGAAGCGCCGCCGGCGCCCACCACGAATACACGATCTGGTTGGGATAGGTCGGCATAAACGCCAGCAGCAGCGCGTGTGCGGCGAAGCTCAGCAGGATCCCGAAGATGGTTCCGAACGCCGAAAGCCACAGCGTTTCCCGCATCAGCATGTTGACGATATAGCCGGGCCCCGCGCCCAGCGCTTTCAAAATTCCGATGTCGCGGGTGCGCTCCAGCACGGCCGTGTACATGGAAAGAAACACCACCAGGAACCCGATCACCAGGCCGATGCCGATCACGATTTTCGTGAACGCCTGCACCTCCGGAATATTGTTCACCGAAAACAGCGACAGGTATTCTTCCATCGAATAGATCTTGTAGGTCGGCAGCTTCTGCTCGATCTCGCTCTGCACCAGCGCGATGTCCGCCGGTTTGTCGACCTTCACGAAGATCGTCGTAATCTTGCCATCGGCCGAGTACAATTCCTGAAGGTAGCCGCGCTCGGCGAAGGTCCGCGAAAGTTTCCCCGTCTCGACGATGCCGCAGACGCGCCACGGCCGGCCGTAATCGAAGGTGCTGCCGACGTGCAGGTGCTTGGCTTCGGCGAATACGTTATCCACAATCAGGTCATTCGGCTGCTGGAACGGTCCGCCGTGAATGAATTCGAAGCCGCCGCTCATCCTGTCGAATTCCGCCAGATTGATTCCGGTGATGGTATTGATGGAGCCGATCGGCTGCTGCAAGACTCCGGTAGCGAGCGCCACATGCGGCAACGCGCGCACAACGTCGGTCAGTTTCTCCGGCATATTGCCGGAAAAGCCGATTACGGAGCTGTCCGGCGGCCGCACCATCAGGTCCGCTCCGGTGCCGCGCGTGCGGCTGGCGGTGTCGTTCACGATCCCGTAGCTGACTCCGACCAGCGTCAGAATCAGCGTCACCTGAATTCCGATCGCCGCCGAAGTGAGCAGAGTCCGAATCGGACGGTGCCTGAGATTTTCAAAAACCAGGCGGTTGATCAAGCTTTGAGTTTAACAGGTGAGGTCTGAGCTCCTGCGTTGATTTGCAACGATAGCGCGCGTTACAGCCCCGCCAGTAATGGCGGGGGCTCTCCCATTTTTAGCGGTCAACGCAGATTTCAGACACTACCTGCGGTTCCCAGCCAGTCCGGCGAGTACTAGAGGGGATAAGGGAATATTGCCGAAGGCTTAGTACGGATAGGCCCAAAAAAGTGGGAAAGACCTATTGGCCGATCCAGCCCGGTGTGTCATTCTCGATCTGCGAGGGCCGAATCGGAGGTCGGCCTTCGCACTTTGGCCGAAGTCGACTGCCGGACCGCTCCCTGTGGGCGGTCCAGCCAGAAGAAATTTGACCCAAACCGCCGCATTGTGCTAATTTGGGCCTTCAGAGACTCCGCGGTAACGGTTCCCTTATACATTCCTTAGATGGAACAGACTCTCCAGGCCCTAGGTGGGTTGATGCTCGATTCCATACCCACCATTTTGCTGCTGATCTTCGTTTATTTTTATCTGAAATCGATGCTCTTCACGCCCCTCAAAAAGGTGCTGAAGGAGCGCGATGCGCTGACCCTGGGGGCGCGCAAGGGCGCGCAGGAAAGTTTGGCCGCCGCCGAACGCAAACAGCGCGAATACGAACAGCGCTTCGCCCTGGCGCGGCTGGAAATTTACAAAGCGCAGGAAGAAACGCGCCGGAAATGGCTGGACGATCAGGCCGCGCAGGTGGGCCGGGAACGGACTCGCCTCGAGGGGCAAGTCCACGCGGAAAAGGAAAAGATCGGGCAGGAAAGCACCACGGCGCGCGAAAATCTGACCATGCCGAGCGCGGAGCTGGCCTCGCAGATCGCCGATTCGCTGCTTTCGCGCCGGGCAGGAAGTGCGGCATGAAACGGCTGCTTCCGGCGGCGATTCTGGTGCTCGGTTGCGCGGCCGCCTTGCGCGCGGACGTGAAGGGCGGGGACGCGGATCTGACCCTCGACTGGATCAATTTTGCGATCCTGGTGGCGGTCGGCGGATATTTTCTGGCCAAGAGCCTGCCGCCGTTTTTCCGCTCGCGCTCTTCCGGCATTCAGAAAGGGATTCTCGAGGCCCAGCAGATCAAGCGCGAAGCCGAGGCGCGGGCGAGCCAGGTGGAAGCGAAGCTGGCCGCGCTCGGCGCCGAAATCGAAAAACTCCGCTCCGAAGCGCACGCCGAAATGGAGAAGGAAGGCGCCCGAATCCGCCAGGAAACGGAGCGGCACATTCAAAAATTAGGCGAGCAGGCGGAGCGCGAAATCGAGACGGCGGGCAAGCTGGCGCGCCGCCAGTTGCAGGCGTACGCGGCGAAGTTATCGCTCGATCTGGCCGAGGAGCGGGTGCGTGAAAAATTGACGCCGCCGGTGGAAAACGGCCTGATTGAGGATTTCGTCTCGGATCTGGAGGCTTCGCGGAATTGATGGCGCGGCCAGCGGAATTTCCCGGGTTGTGGCGCGCGCACTCGTGCGTGCCGCGTGGAGACTTCTCTCGACGCCGGCGCCCGCGCGAGCAGGCGTCGACCGGAGTGTCGACGCGGCACGGAGGAGTGCGTGCGCCACGGGGGACGGTCCGATAATGTTTACGGCCGTCGGAGTGCGATACGCGCGGGCGCTGATGGAAGTGGTGACCGCGCCGGAAATGGCGATAAATCCGGCCAAGGCGCTGGAGGAGTTGCGCGCGATCGACGAAATGATCGGGGAGTCCGAGGATCTGCATAACGTGCTGCTGTCGCCGGCCGTTTCCGTGCCGCGCAAGCGCGCGGTGCTGGCGCGGTTGTTGAAACCGTTCGGAGCGTCGCAGGCGGTGCGGAATTTTCTGTTCGTGGTGATCGATCACCGCAGAATCGACGGGCTGCCGTCCATGATTGAGGCGTTCGAGGCGCTGCTCGATGAGCGGCTCGGATTGGTGCGCGCGGACGTCTCCAGCGCCCGCTTGCTCACCGACGCGCAAAAAGGAAGTTTGGAAGCGGAGCTGTCCCGCCTTTCGGGCAAGCGCGCCAAGTTGACGTTCGTGATCGATCCGTCGCTGATCGCCGGGGTGGTGGCGCGGATTGGCTCGAAGGTGTATGACGGGAGCGTGAAGGGACAACTCGAAAAACTGAGGGTTAAACTGACCGCGGGACAGTAGGCCGCGTCCGTTCAAGGGGATTTTATGCCATCGATTCGTGCCGATGAAATCTCGCGCGTGCTGCGCGAGGAGATTGAAAATTACGAACGCGCCGTGGACGTCGCCGAAACCGGATCGGTGATCTCGGTGGGCGACGGCATTGCGCGCGTGTACGGCCTGGAAAACGTCATGGCCGGCGAACTGATCGAGTTTAAAGGCGGCGTTTCGGGAATCGCGCTCAATCTCGAAGAAGAAGATGTCGGCGCGGTTCTGCTCGGCGATTATTCCAACATCAAGGAAGGCGACGAAGTCCGCCGCACCGGACGCATCATGTCCATCGGCGTGGGTGAGGCGATGATCGGGCGCGTGGTGGATGCGCTGGGCCAGCCCATCGACGGCAAGGGCGCGATCGAAACGAAGCAGTTCAATCACATCGAGCGAATCGCGCCGGGCGTGGTCGACCGGCAGCCGGTGAAAGAGCCGCTGCAAACCGGAATCAAGGCCATCGACGCGATGATCCCCATCGGCCGCGGGCAGCGCGAGCTGATCATCGGCGACCGGCAGACCGGCAAAACCACGCTGGCCATCGATACGATTCTCAATCAGAAGGGCGGCGACGTGATTTGCATTTACGTCGCGATCGGGCAGAAGCGTTCGACGGTGGCGCAGGTGGTGAAGACGCTCGAAGATTACGGCGCCATGGAGTATACCATCGTGGTGGCCGCGACCGCGTCCGATCCCGCGCCGATGCAGTATCTGGCGCCCTATTCGGGCTGCTCGATCGGCGAATATTTTCGCGATTCGGCAAGACATGCCTTGTGCATTTACGACGATCTGTCGAAGCACGCGGCGGCGTATCGCGAAATTTCGCTGCTGCTGCGCCGTCCGCCGGGGCGCGAAGCGTATCCGGGCGACGTGTTTTATCTGCACAGCCGGCTGCTCGAGCGCGCGGCGAAATTGTCGGCTGATAACGGCGCCGGGTCGCTGACCGCGCTGCCGTTCATTGAAACGCAGGCCGGCGACGTTTCGGCGTATATTCCGACCAACGTGATTTCGATCACCGACGGGCAGATTTACCTGCAATCGGATCTGTTCAACGCCAATGTGCGGCCGGCGATCGACGTCGGTATTTCGGTGAGCCGCGTCGGCGGCAACGCGCAGATCAAGGCGATGCGGCAGGTGGCCGGTTCGCTGCGTCTGGACCTGGCGCAGTATCGCGCGCTGGCGGCGTTCGCGCAGATGGGTTCGGATCTGGATAAAGCGTCGATGCAGCAGTTGACGCGCGGCAGCCGGATGGTGGAGCTTCTGAAGCAGGGCCAGTATTCGCCGCTGCCGGTGGAAAAACAGGTCCTCATTATTTATGCCGGAACCAACGGATATCTGGACGATCTGCCGGTGGAGCAGTGCCGTCCGTTCGAGCTGGAACTGTACCGCTTCGTCGAAAACGCGCATCCCGGCGTGCTGACAACGATTCGCGAAAAGAAGACCCTCGACGACGAATTGAAGGCGCGCATCAATGACCTGCTGAAGGAATTCAAGCCGCGATTCGTGCAGGAGCGCAAATTAAAATAATGAATCAGCGTTTCCGGTCAATGCCGAGCCCCCGCCATCACTGGCGGGGCTTTCCCGCGTTTTTCCAGCCCCGCCAGTCATGGCGGGGGCCTGCCCAAAATGAAAGCGAGGAGCGCAAGCTGAAATAAATGCCGAGCCTGATCGATATCCGGCGGCGCATCCGCTCGGTCAAGAACACGCAGCAGATTACCAAGGCCATGAAAATGGTTTCGGCGGCGAAGCTGCGTCGCGCGCAGGACCGGGCGCTGGCGGCGCGCCCCTACGCGGCGATGCTGCACCAGGTTTTGGCCAATGTAGCCGAAGCCGCGGCACAGGGCGGCGGCGCGGATCATCCGCTGCTGGCGGTGCGCCCGGAAAATCGCATTCTGGTGATCGTGATTACGGCCGATCGCGGGCTGGCCGGAGGGTTCAATTCGAACCTGCTGAAGCTGGCGCAGCGCTTTATCGACGAGCACCGGCCGGCGGAACTGCTTTTCGAGCTGATCGGACGCAAAGGGCGCGATTATTTTCGCAAACGCGGCGCGCGCATTCGCGGCGAGCACCTCGATGTTTTCCGCAAGCTGCGCTTTGAAGACGCGGAAGCGATCGCGAGCGTGGTGATCGAGATGTTTTCCCGCGCCGAGATCGACGCGGTGTATCTGTTCGGGAATGAATTCAAGAGCGTGCTGGCGTCGAGGCTGAACGCGGTGCGGGTGCTGCCGATTGAAGTTCCGAAATCGGGCGAAACGGTCGATTATATTTACGAACAAAAACCGGAAGAATTGTTGGGCAGTTTATTGCCGCGCTATGTGAAGATGCTGATTTACCGCGCGCTGCTCGAATCGGAAGCGGCCGAGCACGCCGCGCGCATGACGGCGATGGAATCGGCGACCAAGAACGCGACGGAAGCGATCGACCGGCTGACGCTGTACATGAATCGCGTGCGGCAGGCGAGCATTACGCGCGAGATTATCGAGATCGTGAGCGGGGCGGCGGCGCTGGAATAAAGCCCCGCCCGTCGCCGCGGGGGTAATGAGGAATTTATGATTGTCGGCAAAGTGATCCAGGTGGCCGGACCGGCCGTGGATATTGAATTTCCGGAAGGACAGATCCCCGTGATCCGCACGGCGATCCACATCACCAGCGAGGGCTTCGAAGTCCCGCAGCCGGTGGATATTATCTGCGAAGTGGCGCAGCACATCGGCGAGAGCCGGGTGCGCACCATCGCACTGCAACCGACCGATGGCCTGGTGCGCGGCATGCACGCCACCAGCCTGGGCGAACCGGTGACGGTTCCCGTCGGCAAACAGACGCTGGGCCGCGTGCTGAACGTGATCGGCGAGCCGGTGGACAAAATGGGTCCGGTGAAAACCGACCGCCGTCTGCCGATTCATCGTTCCGCTCCGCCGTTCGAAGATCAGTCCACCGAGTTGCAGATGTTCGAGACCGGCATCAAGGTGATCGATCTGCTGGAGCCGTATTTGAAAGGCGGAAAGATCGGGCTGTTCGGCGGCGCGGGCGTGGGCAAGACGGTCATCATTCAGGAACTCATTTCCAACCTGGCGACCAAGCACGGCGGCGTTTCCGTGTTCGCCGGCGTGGGCGAGCGCACCCGCGAAGGCAACGATCTGTGGCTCGAATTTCAGGAGTCCCACGTGATCGATCCGCACGACTGGACCAAATCCAAGTGCGCGCTGATCTACGGCCAGATGACCGAGCCGCCCGGCGCGCGTCTGCGCGTGGCGCTGACGGCGCTGACCGTCGCCGAATATTTCCGCGACGAAGAACATCAGGACGTGCTGCTGTTCATCGACAATATTTTCCGCTTCACCCAGGCCGGCTCGGAAGTGTCGGCGCTGCTCGGACGCATGCCGAGCGCGGTCGGCTATCAGCCGAATCTGGCCAGTGAAATGGGCGATCTTCAGGAGCGCATCACGTCGACCAAGGAAGGCTCGATTACCTCGGTGCAGGCGATTTACGTGCCCGCCGACGATTACACCGATCCCGCGCCGGCCACCACCTTCGCGCACCTGGACGCGACGACGAATCTTTCACGCTCGATTTCGGAGCTGGGTATTTATCCGGCCGTCGATCCGCTGGCGTCGACGTCGCGCATTCTGGATCCGCGCGTGATCGGGCAGGAGCACTATGATGTGGCGCAGCAGGTGAAACAGGTTTTGCAGCGCTATAAAGACCTGCAAGACATCATCGCGATTCTGGGCGTGGACGAGTTGTCGGATGAAGATAAGCTTTCGGTTTCGCGCGCGCGCAAAATTCAGCGCTTCCTTTCGCAGCCCTTCAACGTCGCCGAGGCGTTCACGGGCCGCAAGGGAAAATACGTCAAAGTCGCCGATACGGTGCGCAGCTTCAAGGAAGTGGTCGAAGGCAAGCACGACGAAATTCCGGAGCAGGCGTTTTACATGCAGGGCTCGATCGACGATGTGCTCGAAGCCTGGGACCAGATGAAGAAGGCCGAGCGCACCTAGTGCGCGGTTAAGGAGAGGTCATGCCTGACGTGCTCGAAGTGGAAATCGCGACGCCGCAAAAACTGATTGCGCGGCAGACGGCGGAAACGGTACTGATCCCGGGGCTCGACGGGTACATGGGAATTCTGCCGGGCCACGCGGCGCTGTTGAGCGAATTGGGCGACGGCACGCTGGCGGTCGCTTCCGGCGGACGCACCGACGAATATCATCTGACCGGCGGATACGTCGAGGTTCGCGATAATCATGTCCGGGTGCTGGCGGACCGCGCGGAGTAGTTTTTCGCTCGGCGCTCCCGGTTCATGGCGGAACGATAGCTCGTTTACACTGAAAATTCATGCGCGACCAGGGCATTGTTTCCGCGTCTCTGCGCGAAGAAGAACGCCAGTTTGAAGCCGCGTTGCGGCCTAATCTTCTGGCCGATTTCGCGGGACAGCCGAAGGTCAAGGAAAATCTGCAAATCGCCATCGAAGCAGCGAAAAAACGCGGCGAGGCGATGGATCACGTGCTGCTCTACGGTCCGCCGGGATTGGGCAAAACCACGCTGGCGGGAATTATCGCCAGCGAGCTGGGTGTCGGAATGCAGCAGACCTCCGGTCCGGTGCTGCAAAAAAAACTGGACCTGGTCGGCATCCTGAGCAACATCAAAGAGCGCGAAGTTTTTTTCATCGACGAAATTCATCGCCTTCAGCCGGACGTCGAGGAAATGATTTATTCGGCGCTCGAAGATTTTCGCATGGATATTCTGATCGGCACCGGGCCGGGCGCGCGCACGGTGGCGATGGACCTCAAGCGTTTCACCGCCATCGGCGCGACCACGCGGCAAGGCTTGATCAGCGCGCCGCTGCGCGGGCGGTTCGGGCTGGTGCTGCGCCTCAATCCGTACGAGGTGGCCGAATTGTCGAGCATCGTGCGCCGCTCGGCGGGATTGCTCAACGTCCAGATCGATGCGCCCGGCGCGGAAGAGATCGCGCGGCGGGCCA
>Ga0335073_10005625_pt1 | contig 17591 bp, 21 predicted proteins | sample Lox_Sample_22_FD_207093 | JGI IMG/M metagenome (GOLD analysis project Ga0335073, IMG submission 207093) | Soil microbial communities from Loxahatchee National Wildlife Refuge, Florida, United States - Lox_Sample_2.2 | ecosystem: Environmental > Terrestrial > Soil > Wetlands | place: USA...
CGAGCTGTTCCGTCTCGCCGACGATGCGGGGCTGCTCGCCGAGCCCGACCTCGCCGCCAGCCGCATGGCAGGGCTGCTGCGGCTCTACGGCATCGAGAGCTGATGCGCGACCTCAGCGAAGGCACGCGCTGCCTCTCGCTCAACACCGCGACCCTGCGCGGTCAATGGGATCTGCGCCAAACGATCGATGGCATCGCGCGCGCCGGCATTCCCGGTATCTCGCCCTGGCGCGACCAGTTCCAGGCGATGGGTGTTGCCGCGGCAGCGCAAGCGATCCGCAGCCACGGTCTCGCCGTCACCGGGCTTTGCCGCGGCGGCATGTTCACCAGCTTCGACCGCGCCGGGCTCGCGCGCGCGCTCGACGACAATCGCCGCGCGGTCGACGAGGCGGCGGCGCTCGGCGCGCGCTGTCTCGTTGTGGTGGCCGGCGGGCTCGCGCCGGGCTCGCGCGACATCGCCGCGGCACGCGCGCTGGTCGGCGACGGCATCGCAGCACTGCTGCCGCATGCGCGCGCTTGCGGCGTGCCGCTCGCCATCGAGCCGCTCCATCCCATGTATGCCGCCGATCGCGCCTGCATCAATACGCTGAAGCAGGCGAACGATCTCTGCGATGCGCTGGGCGACGGCGTCGGCGTTGCCGTCGATGTCTATCATGTCTGGTGGGATCCCGATCTGGCGCACGAGATCGCCCGGGCCGGCGCGGCGCGGCGCCTTCTCGCCTTTCACATCTGCGATTGGCTGGTGCCGACCACCGACCTGCTGCTCGACCGCGGCATGATGGGCGATGGCGTCATCGATCTCCGCCGCATTCGCGGCTGGGTCGAGGCGGCCGGCTATGACGGGTTCTGCGAGGTCGAGATCTTCTCGAAGGAGAATTGGTGGAAGCGGCCTGGCGAAGAAGTGATCGCCACCTGCATCGAGCGCTATCGCCGGGTCTGCTAGCATCTTCCCGAGAGATAGACCGGCGCACTGTCTTCACCCGGTGCCACAGGGGATGCGCATGCGGCAATGTCTCGTCACCCTCGCCATTCTCGCGCCGGTGGCGCTCGCCGGCTGCGGCACCGGCGCGCCGACCTGCCAATTTCTGGCGCCGCCGATCATGCCCGAAGCCGGGATCATCGGCAGGCTCGCCGATCAATCGCAGCAGCCGATGCTGCCCTACAATCCCGATTGGGTCTCGTCCGATCCGTCGCTGCCTCTCATCGGCTCGCCCGGGAATCCCTGCGCCGGCCAGCCCGGTCATCCGGGCCGGCTGTCCTAGTCCAGGCGCGGCCGCGAGCGACGGCAAGCCAGAGCAGCAGCAGCGCCGCGGCGATCGCGGCCCAGAGCCAGAGCGGCGCGCGCAGCATCGCACCGCCGAGCAATACCATCGCCACGGTGAGCGGCAGGATGCCGAGCGCGGTCGTCCAGAGGAACGTCCACCACGACACCCCCATGAGCCCGGCCGCGTAATTGACCAGGTTGAAGGAGATCAGCGGCACCAGGCGCACATAGAGCAACGTGCCCGGACGCGGCACGATCTGCGCGAGGCGCTGAAACCGCGCCTCGGACAGAACCAAGCGGACGAAGCCGCGGCCCAGCCAGCGCGCCAGCGCGAAGGACAGCGCCGCGCCGAGCATGGCGCCGGCCCAGGTGAGCGCAATGCCGATGAGCGGGCCGAACAGCATGCCGTTGGCGAGCGGAATGATCTCGGCGGGGAGCGGCACGAAGGAGTGCAGCACCATGAGCGCGATCGAAGCGAGCGCGCTCCACGCGCCCCAGGCGCGAACGAAGCGCTCCACCGCGGCTTCATCGAGCGCGGCAAGGTCGACGCCATGGCGCTTGAGCAAGTGCCAGAGCGCGAAGATCAGCGCGCCGAGCAACAGCCCGGCGGCGAGCATGATCGCCGCGTCGCGGCGCGAGCCGTTCTTCATTTCCATCGCATGCCGGCGCGGTTGCACCCTTACCCGCCCTTTCACACGAAACCAGGAAGAGTGTGTCAAGCAAAAAGCGCCGGGAGGGGCCTACGCCCCTGGTGTACACCAACGACGGTTTCATTCGAGTGAGCGACTGACGCAGGTCGAGGGTGCTGCGCGCCGCGGACATCATAGCACGGGACCCCTCACCCTGGCGGCGCGCGCACGCCGCGGCGAGACCGTGCTCAAGCGGGCGACAGGGTCTCGCTCTCAGCCGGAGCGGCGATGCCCTCATCGCCGGCGGGCGGCACGGCCGCCTCGGCCGCGTCATCGGCGGAACTCGGCTTGGGCTTGCGGTCGAAGCTCGCAAGCGAGGGCGATTTGTCGATGATCTCCTCGAGAATCATGCGCGCCGTATCGAGATCGTCGAGCAGGCCTTGCGGCACCTTGTCGGGCGCCTTTTCGAGAACGGCGCGCGCCTGGTTCAGCGCGTCGATCTCGTGGATGAAGGTCTCGCGCGCGCCGATCGGCAGCCACGGATTGGCAGAGAGGGCGAAGCAGAATTTGAGGCAGGCTTTGACGGTGAGGATCAGGATCTCCTGCTCCTCGTGATTGACCGCAGCGGCGACGATGCTCGCCTGGCGCGAGCGCAGATCCTTCAGCTGCTGGATGCGGCCGCGGATGACCGCGACCAGCGCCGCATGCTCATTGATCTTGGCGCGAAACGTCCAGTAGGGCTCGAAGGAATGCTGCTGAATCGCGATGTAGGCATGCTCGGCCAGCGACGCCGCCTCGGCCCAGAGACGTTTCAGCGCCTGCACCAGATCGGCCATCGAGGCCGGCACGGAATGGCGCAGACTTTCCTGCCAGCGGAAGCTTGCCGCGCGTGCGGTCGTCGCCATCGCTCTGCCCTGTTCGACCCTGCCGCTGATCGTGGCTCGGCAAAGCTTGCGAAGCACATAAAATTGTCTGCAATTTTAGCGAATCAGCGCGCCAGGTATTCGGCGATCGCGCGCGGCAGCGCGGGAAATTGCCGGCACAGCTCGATGACCACCTCGTTGCCCGCTTCGGCGGCGGGCAATTCGGCCTCGCCAACCGGCAGGGAGAGGCCGCGCGCTTGGTCGGCTTCGGTCGGCTCCGCCCGCCAGATCTCAATGGAATGCGTCATCGGCGGGCCTCTCTACACGATCTAGAGTGGCATAATGACCGATGCTGGTTAACCAAAGGTTAGGACGGAAAATTCGGACGGCGGAGAAACCAGCGCGCGATGAAGCGGTCGAGCGCGATCGGCCCCGGACCGCGCGTCAGGATGAACAGCAGGAAGGACGCCCAGCCGAGATGCTCGATCCAGTCCTCGGGATAGACGAAGGTCTCGATGACGAAGGTCATGCCGAGCATCGGCAGAGTGGCGAGGCGGGACGCCAGCCCGAGCACGAGCAGCACCGGGCAGGTGAGCTCGACGCTGGCCGCCAGCGTCGCGGCGAGCTCGGGCGGCAGCACCGGCACTTTGTATTCGTCGCGAAACAGCACGACCGTGGTCTGCCAGCTCGCCAGCTTGGTGAGACCGGAGTTCCAGAACACGGCGGCGATGCTGAAGCGGAAGAGAAGCTGCAGCAGCGCCAGCGGAAAGCGCTCGAGCGAGGCGAGCAGCGCCGCGACACGATCGCGCCAGGAGGCGGTGAGCGGAAGGGTGGGCACAGTCATGACGTGGCCTCGCAACTTTCTGAAGCAGTCGAAACGCCGATGACGGCGCCATCGCGAAAAAGCGCGCCGAGCGCGCCGGCAAGATCGAAGGCCGGATCGTGGGCGAGCGCGGCGGTGGCGGCTGCCTCGAGCGTGCCCTCCTGCCGCAGGGTCTGACGGAAGGCAAAGCTCGGCGCGTCGAGCGCGCGCATCACGACCTCGGTGCCGGCGCGATGGACTTCGAGCCGGACGCCGCCCGCCGCGAGCTCGATCGGCGCTTCGTCCAAGGGAGCGTCGCGCCGATTGGCGCGCCAGATGCGGTCGACCGGAAAGGGCGACGCGAGAAGCCCGAGCGCGGGATGGAGCCTGAGCCGCAGCAACGGCGTCGCTTCGGCAGCAACGCCGGCGAGCGCGGCACCGCCGAGCGGCATCGCATCGGCGGCCGTGGCGGCAACACACATCAACCATTCGAGCCGCGCGACATCGGCGAGATAGGCCAAGTGCCGGCAGGGCGGGAAATCAGCGAGGAAATCGGCAAAGCCGCCACCATATTCCGCCAGCACCGCGCGCGTCGGCGGATGACGGCGGATGAATTCGTGCGCGGCATAGGCGAAGAAGCGCTCGTCCACCAGGCGGCAGACGGAAGGAAAGCTGTCGCGCAGCACCTCGCCGAGCGAGGCGAAGAGGTTGTTGCGATGAACCTCGATGCGGGCCGCGCCGCCGTCCACAAGCACGGCGAGCGCGGTCTCGTCTTCGGCGAGAAGCGCGCGGCGAAACTCTGCTTGCACGTCACGAAGCGGCAGCATGATCGCCCAACGTCGCAAGCGCGGCACGCTCGGCCTTGCGCGCCTCCCCGAGGAGAACCGGCAGCGCCGGCAGGTTCTTGTCCCATTCGACGAGCGTCGCGACGGCGCCGAAGCGCCGGAGCGCGCTGCCATAGAGCGCCCAGACCGGCGGCGGCACCGCCGAGCCGTGATCATCGATGAGCAGGGCCGCGCCCGCGCGCCTCACCGCGGCATGGCCGGCGAGATGGATCTCGCCCACCGCCATCGCCGGCAGCGCGTCGAGATAGCGGGCCGCATCGAAGCCGAGATTGGCGGCGCTGACATAGATGTTGTTGACGTCGCAGAGCAGGCCGCAGCCGGTGCGCCGCACCAGCTCGGCGAGGAAGTCAGGCTCGGCGATAGTCGAATGGCGGAAGCGCAGATAGCTCGACGGATTCTCCACGAGCAGTTTCCGGCCCAGCACGTCCTGAACCTGCGCGACATGGCGCGCAACGATCGCCAGCGATTCCTCCGTATAAGGCAGCGGCAGCAGGTCGTTGAGATAAGTTCCGCCGGCCATGCTCCAGGAGAGATGCTCGGAAACGCGGCAGGGCGCGTAGCGCTCGACGAGGCTCTTGAGGCGCTGGAGATGCGCTTCGTCGAGGCCCTCGGCGCTGCCCAGCGACAGGCCAACGCCGTGGAGGCTGAGGGGATAGTCGCGCCGGACCTTGTCGAGCTGCGCCGGCGCGGCGCCGCCGCCCATGTAGTTCTCGGCATGGACTTCAAGCCAGCCGATGGCGGGGCGGTCGGCGATGAACGCGGCGAGATGCGGCGCGCGCAGCCCGACGCCGATGGCGCCGGCGATCTCACGCGTCACAGTCTCGGTCGCGACCATCGCTCCGCCCCGCTCGCGCGGCTCAGGCCTTGGGCGACGTGCTGCCGCCCTGGATCTTGCTGCAGGTGCCGACCGGCACGTAAATCCAGGACTTCGGATCCGACGCCCGCTTCGCCTCGCCGGCGCAGGAATGGCTGTTGGAGGCGGCGCAGTCATTTTTGCCGGCGGCGTTGATGCCATAGCATTTCTCGGCCTGGAACTCCGGCGTCGGCGCGGGGCCGGCATTGGCGAACAGCGGCAGCGCGACGGTGGCGGCGACGGCAGAGGCGACGAGAAGGCCGGTCTTGTTCAGGCTGTGCATCGGTATTCTCCCGTAGGGTTGGTCTCGACGCGGATCAGGACCGGCATAGCGGCCTGCCGCATGCCCCTGTTCGTCGCCACGCCCCACTGGTTACACTGCGCCGCGCGGCATTGCGATCACGAGGTCGAGAGGTGGGCGACGCGTCGGCGACGGAGCGGCTCTGGTCGGAGCTGATGGCGGCGGCGCAGGATGGCGACCGCGCCGCTTATGAGCAATTGCTGCGCGCGATCGTGCCGTTCCTGCGCGCCCTCGTCCTGCCGCAACACCGCGCCGGCGATCGCGCCGAGGAGGTGGTGCAGGAGGTTCTTCTCACCATCCATCGCGTTCGCCACACCTACGATCCGGCGCGACCGATCCGGCCCTGGCTCGCCGCCATCGCCCGGCGGCGCTCGATCGATGCGCTGCGCCGGCACGGCCGCAGCGCGGCGCACGAGGTGTTCGACGAGACCGCCTATGAAACCTTTGCCGACCCGCGAGCGAACCGGTCCCTGGAGGTGTCGGCAGCGACGGAAGGGCTCAATGAGGCGATCGCGACACTCTCGCCGCCGCAGCGCGAAGCGATCGAGTTGTTGAAGCTGCGCGAGCTCAGCCTCGCCGAGGCCTCGAGCCTCAGCGGCAAGTCGGTCGCGGCGCTCAAGGTGAACGTCCACCGCGCGATCAAGGCGTTGCGGCAGCGGCTGAAAGGAGGCGAGGAATGAGCAGCGGCAGCGACACGGAAAGGCTGATCGGGCGGCTCGCCGCCTCGGCCGAGCCGGTGCGCCGCTTGCGCCCGCCGCTGCTGCGCGCCGCGCTGTGGCTCGGCGCCGTCGCCGCGGCGGTCTCGGCGGCAATCCTGATCTTCGCCGATCTCCACGTTTTCGCCGTCCGCGCCGCCGATCCCAAGCTCGCGCTCGAGCTCACCGGAACGCTGCTGACCGGTATTCTCGCCGTCATCGCCGCCTTCGAGCTCAGCCTGCCCGACCGGTCGCGCGCCTGGGTGCTGCTGCCGCTGCCGAGCCTCGGGCTCTGGATCGGCGCCAGCGGCTATAGCTGTTGGCGGCATTGGCTGGTCCATGGCCCCGATGGCTGGGTGATCGGCGAAAGCGCCGATTGCTTCCGCTTCATCCTCGGCGTCAGCGTGCCGCTGGCGATGAGCCTCGTCGTGATGCTGCGCCGCGCGGCACCGCTGGCGCCGGTGCCGGTGGCGGCGATGGGCGGGCTCGGCGTTGCGGCGATTGCCGCCTTCACGCTGCAATTCTTCCACCCCTTCGACGTCACCTTCATGGATCTCGGCATCCATGCCGCGGCGGTGGCGATCGTCGTCGCATGCGTCGCGGCGTTCGAGCGTGCGACGGAGCGGCGGCGGGGACGCGGCCCGGCGCTTTGAATTCGACGAAGGCAATGCTCTGAGATCGTGTGGATTCCCGCTTTCGCGGGAATGCCGAAATACTTTGATTTTGCTTTAGAAGTCGTCACCCCCGCGAAAGCGGGGTCCAACCCGCCGCTTATCGGCGGACGCGGGCGAGGCGGCGGCTGGGCGTCACCGTCACCATGGCGATCGGGAGCGCGGCGAGCTCGAGCGCGATTGGCCGGTGATCGGACGGACCCTGATCCAAGGCGCGCGACTCGACGCAATAGAGGTCGCGGACGAGGCAGCGGTCGAGCCGGAAGGGCAGCACCTTGCGCGCACGGTGGGTGGGCTCGCGCGGGCCGACATCGCGAAAGCCCGGCAGCACCGTGGGACCGACCGCGTTGTAGTCGCCGATGACCGCGGCCGGACCGTCGAGCGCGCGGATGAGATGCAGCAACTGCCAGCGATTGAGCAGCTGCCCGTGCGAGAGGTGGACATTCGCCACCGTGATCCCACCGAGGCGGATGATCTGGGCGATGCGCGGCGGCACCCGGCCCGGCATGCGCGAGACCGGCAGCGGCAGCGTCTTGGGCGGCGGCAAAGCATGCGGGCTCCAGGCGGCGAGGCCGTGGATCCGCTCCGGCAGCTTTTCCCAGTAGAAATGGCCGCCGACCAGCTCGGGCAGCGCCTCCATCTCGCCGGTGGCTTCCTGCATGAGCAGAAGATCCGGCCGTTCGCCGCGCACCAGCGCAGCAACGTCCTCCACTGCGGCGCCTTCGAGGCGCAACAGGTTCCAGCTGACGACCTTCACTCCAATGTTCCCCCGAGACCGGTCCGGCAATGGCGCGCCCCGCAACGTGGCGAGGACCGGAGCGGCAGCGGCAGCGGCATCGCGGGCAGAGGGCAGAACTTCCTCCAGCATTGTCAACCACGCCCCCAGGCGTCCGAAGTCGAGGCTCGACGCCGTCCGATCGGCTGATACGATGGTGATCGCCGGTGGATTTCGCAAGGGGCGGGGTGACGCGGGGTGGCGCGCCGGCGGCGGCAGGGCGGCGGCCTGCCGCTCGTTACCCAGGCGGAACGGATTGGGAGGGCGAGATGGCTGAGCGGGTGCTCCCGATGGTGATCGGCACCGAGGCCGAGCCGCGCGACATGCCGCTCATCGCCGCGGCGCTCACCGCCGAGGGGCTACCGAGCATAGATTTGCCCGGGCGCACGCTGCTCTTCGTCTTTCGCGAGCCGCGCGGCGGGACCATCGGCTTTGCCGGGCTCGAGCCCTTCGGCGAAACCGCGCTGCTGCGCTCGCTCGTCGTGCTGCCGCCGGCGCGCGCCCGGGCGCAGGGCTCGGCGATCGTCGCCTGGATCGCGGAAGAGGCGCGGCGGCGCGGCATCGGCGAACTCTTCTTGCTGACGACCACGGCCGCGCCCTTCTTCGAGAAGCTGGGCTTCCGCCGCATCGGGCGCGACGCGGTGCCGCCTTCGGTCGCGGCGAGCCCGGAGTTCACCACCCTTTGCCCGGACAACGCGGTGGCCATGGCGCGGCAGTTGCGGCCCGCGCCGGGCTAGCGCGGCGGCGGGCAGAGCTCGGCTATGGCGCGCGCGGCGAGGGCGGGATCGGCGATGGAGACGGCGAAGGTCGTGCCCTGCGTGCCCCAACCGCTTTGGCTCCAATGCGGCAGGTTCTGGACGGCGACGTAGGTGGTGCTGCCAGGCGCGACGACGACAGTCCTGAACTGGTTGGGATAGAGCTTGTCGCTGCGCACCTCGATCTCGTAGCGGCCGGGCGGCACGTCGCGATAGAAGACGCTGCCCGGCGCCGAATCGCCGACCTTCTGGCGATTGAGCGAGACCGCCGTCCATTGCTGCGAATCGTAAGCCGAGCCCGAACGGAAGAAATAGAAGCGTGCCATGCCGGCGGGCGGCGCCGCCGCGGCCGGGCGCTCGCATTGCGCCGCGGTGCAGGAGAGAAGCGGGAGCGCGCCGAGCGCCAGCACGGCAAGCGAGCGAAAATTCATTGGTTTTCTCCTGCGCGGCGCGCGGCTCGTCATCGGGCGTAGACGGATCGGCCGAGTTCCTATCCGCCACATTGATCTGGCGCAATCGCAGCCCCGGCCCGGCCCGTGCTTTCGAGATCAAATTATCGCGCCGGATCGAGGGCCTCGCCGAGCGCGGCGCGGGCAGCCCAGGCCGTGGTGTGGGAAGGCGCTTTGTTCGCGTCATAGCCGGCGAAATAGAGCGCGCGCTCGTCGCCGGCAAAGGGCGAGAGCGCTCTTCGAGGGGGTCAATCCGGACGGTGGGCGCTCAAGCCTTGGGAGCCTTGCGCAAGCCCCCGGCGCAACCAACCTCTCGCTCGTGCGTTGATCGTTCGAGCCGGCTTCCTACTCCGATGACCAATCCCAACCCCGTTCCCGCGCCCGGCTGGCCGGGCACAGCGCCGACCTGGACGTCCAGCGCCAAGGACGTGGTCACGACCGCGATCGGCGCGAGCCGCGTCTGGGCGACGCTCGGTTTCGGCATCGTCAACGAGATCTACTGGCCTTCCGGCGGCGAGCCCCAGCTTCGCGATCTCGGCTTCATCGTCGCCAGCCGCTCGGGCTGGTACGAGGTGAAGCGTATCTGTCACTACACCCTGTCACGGCCCAAGCCCTACATCCCGCTGCCGCGCATCGTGCATGAGGGAGTGGATTATCGCCTGACGCTGGAGGTCGTACCGGATCCGCTGCGCGATGTCGTGCTGATCGATTTCCAGCTCGAGGGCAAGGACGTCCGGCTCTATGCCCTGCTCGCGCCGCATCTCGGGGGCAGCGGCGAGCACAACAACGCCGGCGCGGGCGCCGATCTCTTCGCCTGGAGAGATCACTACGCGCTTTTCGCCCGAGCCGATTGCGGCTTCTCGCAGAGCAGCGCCGGCTTCGTCGGCAGCTCGGATGGCTGGCAGGATTTCGCGCGCAACGGCCGCATGAGCTGGCATTACACCGAGGCGCGGGACGGCAATGTCGCGCTGATGGGCGAGCTCGCCGCGAATTCCGGCACGCTCGCCATCGGTTTCGCCAGCACCAGCGAAGGCGCTGAAACGCTGGCGCGGTCGAGCCTCGCGGAAGGCGTGGCGGCAGCGCGCGCAAGCTTCATCGCGGGTTGGGAGCACTGGGCGGAGGATCTCCGCGTTCCCGAAGCGCCCGAGGCGGTGGTCGCCGAGGCCTACATCTCGGCGACGGTGCTCAGGGTCCACGACGGCAAGAGCTTTCCCGGCGCGCTGGTCGCAAGCCTCAGCATTCCCTGGGGCAACACCAGCAACAGCATCGGCGGCTACCATCTGATCTGGACGCGCGATGCGGTCGAGGCCGGCTTGGCGACGCTCGCGATCGGCAAGGTCCGCGCCGCGCGCCAGATGCTTGCCTACCTCGTCGCGACGCAGCACGACTATGGCGGCTGGTGCCAGAATTACTTTCCCGACGGGAGACCGTTCTGGACCGGCGTCCAGCTCGACGAGGTGGCCTTTCCGATCCTGCTCGCGGCCAGGCTCGGCGAGCAGAATGCGCTCGACGGGCTCGCCGGCGTGCCGGACATGATCCGCAGCGCCGCGGGTTACATCGTCCAGCGCGGCCCGGGATCGCCGCAGGACCGCTGGGAAGAGAATACCGGCATCAGCCCCTTCACCCTCGCCGTCGAGATCGCGGCGCTGGTCGCCGCTGCCGAGCATCTTCCGCCGGAGCAGGCGAGCTATGTGCTGTCGCTGGCCGATTACTGGAACGAGCGCATCGAAGACTGGACCTATGTCGAGAACGGTCCGCTCGCGGCAGGAAACGGCATCGACGGTTATTACGTAAGGCTGGCGCCGCCGGCCGATGGCGGCGGGCTGCGCGGCCGGATCGACCTGCGCAACCGGGGCGGCGAGACCATCGATGCCGCGGCGCTTGTCGGCATGGAGTATGTCTACCTGGCGCGGGTCGGTCTGCGCGAAGCCGGCGATCGGCGCATTCAGAACACGCTCGCCCTCACCGAGCGGCTGCTCAAGGTCGAGACGCCGTTGGGAACGGCCTATCACCGCTACAATCAGGATGGTTATGGCGAGCACGCGGATGGCGCGCCCTTCGACGGCGAAGGCATCGGCCGCGCCTGGCCGCTGCTGACCGGCGAGCGCGGTCATCTCGAGGTGCTGCTGGGCCGGGATCCCCTGCCTTACCTCGAGGCGATGGCGCGCTTGACCGGCCCGGGCGGACTCATTCCGGAGCAGGTCTGGGACAGCCCCTCGATTCCCGACCGCTGGCTGTTTCCGGGCAAGCCGACGGGCAGCGCCATGCCGCTGGTCTGGGCGCATGCCGAATTCCTGAAGCTGCTCTGGGCGCGCCGGCACAGGCGGCCGATCGAATTGCTGGCCAGCGTCGAGCGGCGCTATCACGCGCAACGCCCCGCCGCGCCGACCTGGCATTGGCGCGCCGATGCGCCGATCGAGACTCTGCCGCCCGGCCGCGCGCTTCTCGTCGAGCAGCTCGAGCCCTTCCGACTGCATTACGGTTTCGATGGCTGGCGCGCAGCGAGCGATATCGACTCGCAACCGCTCGGACTCGGCATGCACGGCGTCCGGCTCGACGCATCGCGCCTCGAAGGCCACGCGGCGCTCGACTTCACCTGCTATTTCTCCGAGCGCGGCGCGTGGCAGGGCATCGACCATCGTATCGCGCTGCGCCGCGATGCGTAGCGATCGGCACGCGCATGCTGCAGCGCCGCAATCGCCGGCAGCGGCGAGTTGTCCACAGCCCGCGCCAGACGCTACTGTGCGCCCGCATTATCGAGCATAACGAACAAGCCGCCACGAACCTCAGCTGCTAGGCTTCCGCTTTGTCGACGAGGGGAATGCTGATGACGCTCGAGGCCTGGAGAGATCGCATTGCGGAGCTGCGCGAGCTGGCTCAGTCGACAACCGATGTGCACCGCAAGCAGCGTTATCTGGAACTGATCGAGCGATGGGAAGAATTCGCCCATGAGATCGAGCACACGCGCGACGATGAGCGAGTCCGCATCGGCGCATGACGCTCGATGTCGTTCAGACAACGTGGCCGCGACGATCGATTCACCACGGAGGCACGGAGGATTTGTGGCCGCGCCCGCGGTGAGAAGGGCTTCACCACAGAGACGGTGAGGCAATGAGGAAAGAAGCACTGGCGCGCGTCGCGCGCCAATTCCCTTGGCCTTCTCACCGCCTCATTGCCTCTATGGTCCATCTTATAGGGCAATCGCATTTGTCGCCGCGCCCGCGGCGGGAAGGGATTCACCACGGAGGCACGGAGATCACGGAGAACGAAGAAAAGCGCGCTTTGCGCGCTCAACATTTGTCGTGCCCTCCGTGCCTCCGTGGTGAATCTTTTCCTGCAATGGGCGCCGCATCAAATACGATAGCGCTACCTCGCAGCTGAAGCGAAGATTCGGCGATCGTGCGAGCGACGCCGCCGGGGCGACCATGCCGCATGGTCATCCCCGGCGTGCGCTCGCCGATCGCATCCACGGCGTTTCCTCACTGCACGACGATCTTTCCCTGCATATGCGGATGGATCGAGCAGATATATTGATAGGTTCCAGCCTTGTCGAAGGTGACGCTAAAGCTGTCGCCGGTGTCGAGCGCGGACGACTTGAAGGTCTGCGAGCCCCCGTCGCTCTTGACGGTGTGCACGTCGTCGTCCTTGTTGGTCCAGGTCACTGTCGTGCCGCGCTTCACGGTCAGAGTGCCCGGACCGAAGGCGTAGTTGTCAATCGTCACCGCGGCTTTCGCATCTGACGCCGCAAGCCCTGGACGCAGGTAGAGCACGCCGCAGAGGAGCGCCGCCAGGATGGTCGCGAACAGCAGCGTCGTTGCCAGGTGCTTCCGATAGACCGTCATGACGGCACCTCAGGCTTCGAGCGGCGCGTCACGGAGCGCAACGCGGTCGGCGACGACATCGATGCGCCGCACGCCCAGCATCGATTTGAGCTTGTCGGCCGGCACTTTGAGCGGGCCGGGTCCGGGACCGTCACCCGGCGCGGGCTGCGGGAAGGCGGTCGAGTAGGCCGTGTGGTAGGTCACGTTGCCCTCGACCTTCTGGATCACCTGATGGATGTGGCCGTTGAGGACCGTGACCGAGCCGAACCGCTTCACGTAGTCGAGGGCGGGCGCCGCGTCCTCCGTGCCCCAGCCCCATTGCGGATAGATCGACCAGAGCGGCATATGGGCGAGGATGATGATCGGCGTGCTGGCGCTGCGGCTCTTCAGATCGTCTTCGAGCCATTCGCGCTGCGCCGCGCCGAGCCTGCCCTGGCCGCCGCCCTTGAGGCCGACGACATTGACGAGGGCGACGAAATGCGCGCCGTGCATGTCGAAGCTGTACCAGCCGCCGGTATTCTGGGCGCGGCCGAAGCGCTCGAAGAACAGCTTTCCGTCATCGTCGATCGTGTCGTGCTCGCCCGGAATGTAGAAGGTGTCGAGCTTCGCGCTTTTCATGATCTCGGCGGCGGTGTCGAATTGCTCGGGCTTGGCGAGATGGCTGACATCGCCGGTATGCACCATGAAGGCCGGCTGCGCCGCCGTGATGCGGGCGAGCGCTTCCGTCAAGGTCCCGTTCGGATTCGGGTTGGCCGGCGCCTTGAACCCGATATGCGTGTCGCTGATCTGGGCAAAGCTGAAGCCTCCGGCCTCGGCGGCAACCGCCTCGCCATCGAGCCGCAGCGCTTTCGGCACGCCGCCCGACATCGTCCAGAGCACGCCCGCACTGCCCCACATCAGGCATTGCATTGCGCGCCGGCGATTCATGCCGCGCGCGTCTTTCACATCTTCGCTCATCCTCTGACCTCTCGATCTGCACCAGGAATCCGCCGCCTCGCGTCCCGGACGCCCATGGCACAGCCGGCCAAGAGACCGGCCCCGGGAAGGTTGAGGCGGGCGCCGACGCCGCTGCGACGCCGTCGTCACGTATCAGGATTCGTCGGGAGTGCCGGTTATTCGCGGCCCGGGGTAAATTTTTCGGGAATAAAACCGTCCCGGTGCCGATCTATACTCACCCGATGGGACAGGATTCCGCCTTTGCCGCCGTGGCGCTGCCGCATCTCGATGCCGCGTTCAATCTCGCACGCTGGCTCACCGGCAATCGGGCCGATGCAGAAGATGTGGTGCAGGAGGCGATGGTGCGAGCCTTGACCTATTTTCCGAGCTTCCGTGGCGGCAGCGCCCGCGCCTGGATCCTGCAAATCGTGCGCAATGCCGCCTACGCCGCGCTGAAGGCGCGGCAGGGCGAGCGCTTCATACCCAACAACGGCGACGGCGAGGCCGACATCATCGAGGCAATCCCGGATACCTCGGACAACCCGGAGACGGCGCTCATCCGCGCTCAGGATCTGAGCCGGGTCGACGCCATGATCGCGCGGCTCCCCGTCGAATTGCGCGAGACCCTGATCCTGCGCGAGATCGAGGAGATGTCCTACCGCGAGATCGCGCAAGTGACATCGGCACCGATCGGCACGGTCATGTCGCGGCTATGGCGCGCGCGGCGCCTGCTGGTCCAGGCGGCAGAACGGGGTGACAAGCCATGAGCGCCGCAACTTGCGACAAGGCTCTGCTGCTTCAGGCGGAGTTCGACGGCGAGCTCGACGCGGCGGAAGCCGCCGAGCTCGCGCGGCACCGCGCCGATTGTGCGGAATGCCGCGCGAACTGGGCGACGCTCGTCGCCGCCGGCGAGGCGGTGCGCAGCGCGAGCCGTCATCGCGCGCCGGAAGCGCTGCGCCGCGCCATCGAGGCGCGAAGCGGCAGCGCCCCCGCAGGGGTACCGCGCCGCTGGTCCTATCGCTGGCGCGAGGCGGCAAGCTTTGCGGCCGGCGCTGCGCTCGCAGCGGCGATCGTGCTGGCGGTGCTGCCGCGGCAACAGGAAGGCATCGTCGGGTCTCTGGTCGATGACCATGTGCGCGCGCTGCAGCCGGGCCATCTCACCGACGTGCTGTCGACCGATCAGCATACGGTGAAGCCGTGGTTCGACGGCAGGCTCGACTTCGCCCCTCCGGTCAAGAATCTCGCAGCCCAGGGCTTTCCCTTGATCGGCGGCCGCCTCGACTATCTGCGCGGCCACCCCGTCGCCGCGCTCGCCTATTCGCGCGGCAAGCACCTGATCGACCTCTTCGTCTGGCCGGAGGCCAACGGACCCGTCGCGCCCGCCAGCGCCAGCCGCGACGGCTACAACGTCATCCATTGGACGGCAGATGGGATGTCGCTCACCGCCGTCTCCGACCTCGAGCGCGACCAGCTCGAAGCCTTCGTCCGCGAGTGGCAGCACGCACCCTGACGGCGCGCCGGCCGGCGACAGGCAGGGTTTTCGCATATGAATTCATCACAGAGGTAATTCACCACAGAGACGGTGAGACAGTGAGGGGAATGGTTGACGCGCTGCGCGCGACAAGACCTCTCACTGTCTCATCGTCTCTGTGGTGATTATTTTTCGGTGGCGGGTCGACGCCCGCTTACTCCGCAGAGGCGGTGCGCGGCGCGACCGTGCCGGCGCGGATGACGCGGCCCGCCGCAACGACGCCGAAGACGATGTCGGTCGGCAAAATCGCCTCGTGATCGGCGGGAACGAAGGGATGCTCGTAGGTCTTGACGACCCCGGCGACGGGACGGCGCAAATCCTCCAGCGCAGCGCGGATCTTCGGCCCATCGGTCGAGCCTGCCTGGTCGATCGCGGCGGCGAGCACGCGCATCGAATCATATCCCTGTGCCGCCGACATGGGCGAGGTGATATGCGGTCCAAACTTCGCCGCAAATTCCTTCAGGAACGCGGCCTGAGCCGGGGTGCGCGCCTCTTCGATGAAGGTTTCCGGCATCGCCGCGCCGACGCCGCTGGAGCCGGCGCCCTTGATGAAGCTCGACATCGACAAGGTCCAGCTGCCGATCAGCGGCACGGTCCAAGCAAGCGCCGTCCGATCGCGCGCGATCGCCGCAAGCTCCGGGCCGATGCCGTAGGTCAGCAGCACATCGGCGCGGGCAGTGCGGGCACGGCGCAGCTGCTCCGTCATGTCGGTGTCGCCGATATTGAATTTTTCGATTGAAACCGCCGCGATGCCGTAGCGCGCGAGCGCCGCGATCAGATCATGGCGGCCGACTTGGCCATAGCTCGTGGCATCCGACAGGATGCCTGGGCGGCGATAGCCGCGCCGCACCGCTTCGGCAACGATTGCCGGCGCCTCGATGGCGGTGCTCATGGCAAAGCGGAAGACGTAGTTCTCATCGTACTCCGGCGGCGCAAACTCCTCCGCGATGGTGGCCCCGGTGGCGACGCTGACGATCAGCGGGATCTGCGCCTGCTCGAAATAGGGGGCCGCGGCCAGCGCCACCCCGGTGTTGATGATGCCGATGCCGGCCGTCACCGGAGCGGTCTCGGTCACCTCGCGCGCGATGCGCACGCCGCGTTCGTTATGCGCCTCGTCGTCGCGCTCGATCAACTTGATCGGCCGGCCGAGAATGCCGCCCGCGCGATTGATCGCGTCCGTCGCCAGCTCGACACCCTGGCGCATGCTGATCCCCATATCGGCGGAGCCGCCGGTGTAAGGACCGATGACGGCGATGTCGATCGGCTCGGCCGAGCGGTTGCCGGCAAGCGCCGCTGCCGACCCCAGGGCAAGGCAGCCGCTGATCAGCGCCGTGGCCAGGATCGAGGATCGCGCGCGGCGGCTCATGCGACGTTCCGGGCTTTCGACCGCACGGCGGCGGGGGTGAGACGCGGCGGCGTCGCGTTGCTGAAGGGAAAGGTGATGCGCACCGCCGTCCCGCGTCCGACCTCGCTGGCGATCTCGAAGCTGCCGCCGTGCAGCTCCACGAGGTTTTTCGCCAACGGCAGGCCGAGACCGGTGCCCTCATAGGTGCGGGTAATGGCGTTCTCCACCTGTCCGAAAGGTTCGAGCGCCTTGGGGAGATCCTCGGGCGCGATGCCGATGCCGGTATCGGCGACCTCGATGACGACGCCGGCGGATGTGCGCCAAGCGCGCACCGCCACGGTCCCGCCGGAGGGCGTGAATTTGATGGCGTTGGAGAGCAGGTTGATCAGCACCTGATGCAGCCGCGTGCTGTCCGCCGCGATCGACGGGAGCTTTGCCTCGGGCTCGTGCCGGAGCAGCACGCCCTTCTCCGCCGCCCGGTTCGCCAGCAGGGTCGCCGCGTCGTGGATGCTGAGCGCCGGGTCCACGGGCTCGAGCGTCAGCTCCGTCTTGCCGGATTGCAGCTTCGCGAGGTCGAGAATGTCGTTGATGATCTTCAGCAGGTGGCGGCCGCTCTTGACGATGAGCCCGCCATATTCCTTGTAGCGCGCCGATACCGGCCCGAAGGCTTCCTGGTCGATGAGCTCGGCGAAGCCGATGACGGCGTTGAGCGGCGTGCGCAGCTCGTGGCTCATCGTCGCCAGGAACGCGCTTTTGGCGCGGTCCGCCGCCTCTGCGCTCTCCCTGGCGACGCGTTCGGCTTCGGCTGCGCGCTCGCGCGCATTCGCCTCGCGCGCCAGCTTCACCGTGCCCAGCGCCACGAGCAGCGTCAGCATCGCCATGAACAGCAGATCGGCTTCCGCATAGGTGCGGAAGAAGGGCTGCATCCAGACCGGTGGCGTGGTGACGACGATCTTCAGGGGCAATCCCGACACCGGCTGGACAACCGACATGAAGCCCGGATTGAGGTTCAGGAACCGCTGCACATCCATGCCGATGAGGGCCTGACGACGCTCCG
>Ga0335073_10005626_pt1 | contig 17590 bp, 11 predicted proteins | sample Lox_Sample_22_FD_207093 | JGI IMG/M metagenome (GOLD analysis project Ga0335073, IMG submission 207093) | Soil microbial communities from Loxahatchee National Wildlife Refuge, Florida, United States - Lox_Sample_2.2 | ecosystem: Environmental > Terrestrial > Soil > Wetlands | place: USA...
CCTCACTGAGTCCCACGGACTACGTGCTGACGATCGAAGCCGCCGGATTCCGGATCGAACGGCAAACGCTAACGTTGCTGGCAGACCAGACGCTCAGTGTGAATCTGCAACTCCAGCCCGGAACCAACAGCCAGACTGTTGTCGTTCAAGCCAATGCGGCACACGTCGATACGTCGACTTCTACACTCGGGCAAGTGGTAGAAGGGCAACGAATTGTCGGGCTGCCACTTAATGGCCGGAACGTAGCCCAATTGGTCCTGACTGTCCCTGGCGCGGTTAATGCTCCCAATGGGGGAGCCGATCAGGGTGCGACCAAGACCTTTCCCTCCGCCGTAACCTATTCCGCCAACGGCTCACGCCAGGCCCAGATCAGCTACATGCTGGATGGCGGCAACTATATCGACGAATACACCAACGTGAATCAGCCGTTCCCCTTTCCTGACGCCCTCGAGGAATTCAGCGTGGAGACCAGCAACTATTCTGCGCAATACGGGCAGAACGCCGGCGCAGTGGTCAACGTCATCACCCGGTCGGGAACCAACTCGTTTCATGGAGACGCTTTTTGGTTCGTTCGTAACCCGGCTTTCAACGCCCAGAACTATTTCGCCACACCGACCACACACGACCAGATCAAACGCAACCAGTTCGGCGGGACGCTGGGCGGACCCGTGATCCGTGACAAGGTATTTTTCTTTGCCGGCTACCAGCGGACGGCGTTCCGCAATATTGTCCTGGGCAGCTCGAAGGTCGTTGGGCAATCCGATATTTCAAATTTCCTCACCGCTCCCAGTTCCACGTGTTCGTCCTGCGGCGGCCCGTTTGGCACCGCGGGTACGATCGATCCTTCCGTGGCGGCGATGTTGGGAATCAGCCCAAGTACCGGAGCGTATCTTGGGTCTTCCGCGAAATACAGCCTGGACGGTCCTATCCCTTCGGGTTCGAATCCGACGGAGCCGTTCACCAAACCCGATACCGAGAACTACGATTCGGGAATGGGCCGGGGGGATTACGCCCTGGGCCGCAATGACCGGCTGACCACGCGTTACGAATATGACCGCTTCACCAAAGCTCCGGTCTTCAACCCCATGGAATTGATCGCCTACACCGACGCGACCTTCTCCATCATTGCCCAAAACGCTCTGCTGCACGAGACCCATATTTTCTCGGCCAGCCTTGTCAACGATGCACGGTTCAGCTTTTCGCGCGAGATTTCCCACCGCGGGCCGGGATCTAACGCGGTCAGCGCGGCTGCCTTCGGAGTGCCGCTGCCTTTTCAGCCAAAGCCCGGGGCGATTCAGGGAATCGGGGTTGCGGGAGGATTCACGCTTGGCGACAACCCAACCGGCTTCTTCACTCGCAACAACTTCGCCTGGAGCGACGATGTGAGCTGGCTGAAGGGTAATCACGATATCCGCTTTGGCGGGGGAATCGAACGCGCCCAGATGGACCTGAATAACCAGTTCAACCAACCCGGAATCTTCGGCTTCGGCACGCAAGATGACTATCTGTTTCCGGGAAAGAAATTTGGGACTTATCAGTTGTTCCTGGCCGGAATCCTGACCGATGGTAGTTCGGCCGGTAACGGTTACGCATTTCAGCAGGGCGCCGGAGAGTTCAAGAACAACCGCGATACTTTCCTGGGGTTCTACATTCAGGACAACTATCGCGCGACGCGCCGCCTTACGCTTAATCTCGGCTTTCGCTACGAGCCAGCGCTTCCGTGGCGTGACACAGGAGACCGTTGGGCCCAGGTCAACCTGACCGCGATGGCCGCCAACATCACTTCGCGTGTCTATCCGAATGCGCCTCCGGGTATCCTGTTCTCCAGTGCAAACGGAATTCCCAGCGATCCGGGGATGCCGAAAAATGCGCTGCGCGCCAGCCTGAATGGTTATTCTCCGCGGGTCGGCTTCGCTTACGATGTCCAAGGCAATGGCAAAACCAGTCTGCGCGGCGGCTTCGGCATCTTCTATGACTCCCGCGTCATGGGCATGCTCAGCAACCGGTTTGTGGATGAGTGGCCGTTTAGCCCGCAGTTCATTCTTTCCACCGCCGGCAACAGCGCTCCCAGCTCTTCGTCGACGGCTGGGTCTTTTAGTGATCCGCTTTGCACGCAGGCAGCAACCCAAGCGGCGCTGAAGTGCAACGGGGTGCAGGCAACCAACTATCCCACCTTCCCCAGTCCTTTTCCCGCCCCGACAAATTTCCCCTACTCTCCTCCGTACAACGAGATTGCCGTCACTTATGACCCGAGCGGCAAATACCACGTGCCCACCGAATACGAGTGGAACCTGACGGCGGAGCGGGAGCTGGGCGCCAAAATGATAGCCAGGCTCGCCTACGTGGGGTCACACAGCATCAATATTCTCGAAACGCAGGACTACAATCCCGGGGCAGTGAATAACACTGGAAAGGCGAGCACCGGCTCGACGAATCTGCTCGTCCAGTCGGCGAGTGGTGGAAAGTTCGGCACCAACACGTTCTCGACCGTGCAGGCCGACATCAACGATATTCAGGCCAACTACAACTCGATACAGGGTTCGCTTGAAAGACGCGTGTCGCATGGAATTACGGCGCTGGTGAACTATACCTATTCCAAGAACCTGGACGACCTTCCCTTTGGAGAGGGCGTAACCGGATTTGACACGGGCTATTCGGCCCTCCCCTTTACCGATCCCGACCGTCATCGCTTTGACTACGGTCCTTCCAGCTTTGACCACACGCATGTGTTCACCGCTTCCTACGTCTGGCAGACGCCCGGCCTTGAAGGCGCGAGCCGGTGGATGCGTCAGGCGTTTGGCAATTTCGAGGTTGCGGGAATCGTTTCCGCGGCGAGCGGCCGCCCCTTCACCGTTTTGCAAGGCACAGAGATTTCGGGTACCGGCATTGGAAACGACCGGGGAACCTTGATTCCCGGCGCTCAGGTTTACAGCAAGAATTCGTGTGCCGGAGTTACCGCGGCCTGCGTAAGCTGGCTGAATCCGGCCGCGTTTCAGCCCACCAAGACGGCAAGCGGAGCCAACAATCCAGCAATTTTCGGAACTTTCGGCAACATCAGCAAGAACCCATACCGGTTGCCTAAAACCGCCGATTGGGATGTGCAACTTTCCAAGAACTTCACCGTGACCGAGCGGGTGAGGCTTCAGCTCCGGGGCGAGTACTTCAATGTTCTCAACCATCCCAACTTTGCTCCGGAGAGCATCAGCACGGGAGCGGTCAACAGCACAGACCAGATCAGTGCCTTCGACAAGCTAAACAACAATAGTTCCTTCGGGACGTTCCGTGCCGGCCAGGCGGGAGACCCACGCATTGCGCAATTGGCAGCGAAGATTATTTTCTGATTAGGCTGATTCGCGCGGCTACCTGCCGGAATGGTCGTGCGATTCCACGCCGGCGCCCGCCAGGACCGAAACTGGTTCTGGCGGATGTTCGGCGAGATCCTCCAGGGCGCTCTGCATCTCTTTGAGAAGTTCATCGGCCATGGCCGGGGTGAAGCCATGGCGCACGAGGATGCGTTGAATGACGAGGTCTTCGCGGTTGGGCGGCATGGAGTAAGCCGGAACCAGCCAGCCGCGCTCGCGCAGGCGATCCGCATAGTCATACAGGGTGAAATTCGTCGATGCCGGGTCTTTCAGTTCCCAGCACAGGCCTGGTATGCCGCCCTGCCCGTCGTAAATGATCTTGAATGGGCCAAATTCTGCGATCCTTTCGGCCAGATAACGGCCTAGCTCAAAACAGCCGTTCTGGATTTCCCGATAGCCGTCTTTGCCCAGGCGGAGAAAGTTGTAGTACTGACAGATAACCTCGCCGCCCGGCCGCGAGAAATTGAGCGCGAAGGTAGGCATATTGCCGCCCAGATAGTTGACGTTGAAGATCAGTTCCTCGGGCAAGTCCTGCTTTTCCCGCCAAAGTGCCCACCCAACCCCCAGCGGAGCGAGGCCGAATTTATGGCCGGAAGCATTGATGGACTTTATTCGCGGCAGGCGAAAGTCCCAGAGCAAGTCCGGCTGCAGAAAAGGCGCCAGGAAGGCGCCGCTTGCTCCGTCAACGTGGATCGGGACGTCCAGTCCCGTTTCCGCCTGGAGCTTGTCGAGGGCGAGGCTGATTTCGTGGACCGGTTCGAACTGCAGCGTGAATGTAACGCCGAGAGTTACGATCACGCCGATGGTGTTTTCATCGCAGCGCTTGAGCACTTCTTCCGGAGTCAGCAGGAGCCGGTTTCCTTCCATGGGCACTTCGCGAATCTCAACGTCAAAGTAGCGGCAGAATTTGTGCCAGCAGACCTGCACCGGCCCCATGACCAGGTTTGGGGCATCCGTCGGCCGACCCTTGGCCCGCTGCCGTTGGCGCCATTTCCACTTGAGCGCCAGTCCGCCGAGCATGGCGGCTTCGCTGGATCCGGTGGTAGAACAGCCGATGGTGCCGGCCGCCTCGGGGGAGTTCCATAGATCGGCAAGCATGTGCACACAGCGTTCCTCAATGGCAGCCGTCTGCGGGTACTCATCTTTGTCGATCATGTTCTTGTCCGCCGATTCGTCCATAATCTGCTTCACTTCTGTCTCGATCCACGTGGTGCAGAAGGTGGCCAGGTTTTGCTGCGAATTCCCATCGAGAACGAGCTGATTGTGGATGGTCTCGTAGACGCCTCGCGGGTCATGCTTTCCCTGCGGAAACTGGTAAGTTTCGGTCTCAGGGTTCAGAACCTTCGACTCGATATGACTGGTCGGAGCGGCTTTGAGCTCTTCGGTATTGTGCAGGGGCATAGAGTCTCCAATCGGTTTGCAATCGAAGTGTATTTGCTGCTGTTTGAAGAAGGGAATAAAAGATGGGACCCGGCCCGGAGGGGAAGGGAGTTCGAGGATTGGAGCCAGCGCGCGCCTAATCCGCTACTTTTTGGTGCAATCTGTCGCTTTGCGGCCTATTCTAACCCGGTGATTCACCTCTGTTTGCCGCTCTGCCTGGATCGGGAGGAAGATTTCCATGCCGAGCGCGCCTGATGCAAATGAATCGGCGGTGTGGCGTCCGCTCCTGGTACCGCTGTTCCGAAATCTATTGATTGCCAACGTCGTATCCGACATCGGCAACTTCATGCAGAATGTAGCGGCTGCGTGGTTGATGGTCTCATTGCATGCGGGTCCCCTCTATGTTTCCCTAATTCAAACTGCGAGTGCTTTGCCGTTCTTCATCTTCGCTTTGCCGGCAGGGGCACTGGGAGACATCGTCGACCGCCGTAAACTCATCCTGTTCTCAGAAATCTGGATGGCCGGCGTTGCGGTTGCACTGTTCGCGGTAACGGTCACCGGGCACATGTCTCCCCTGTGGCTGCTGCTCCTGACGTTTGCATTTTCTACAGGGGATGCGGCGCAGAGCCCGGCCTGGAGGGCGGTTTTACCGGAGCTTGTGCCGCCGGGCGATTTGGCGCCCGCATCTGCGCTGAATGGAATTGAATTCAACCTTGCGCGCGCGATTGGACCGGCGCTGGGAGGGGTTCTGATCGCCGTCGCGGGGATCAGCACCGCCTTCTTTCTCAACGCGGTTTCCAATTTTGGAAGCATCTTTGTTTTGGCCCGATGGAAGCGCCATGTTCGCAAAGCGGCGAGTCCACCTGAGAGTTTGACCGGGGCGACGGCCGCAGGTCTTCGTTACGTTCGCTTCTCGCCCGCTCTGCGCAGCTTGCTGTTGCGATCCGGCATCGTGATGTTCTTCGCCAGCGGGCTGTTGGCGTTGCTGCCGTCCGTAGCCCACAACGCAAACAAGAGCCCGATTGGTTATGGCGTCCTGCTCGGGTGCTTCGGATGCGGAGGAGTTCTTGGCGCCCTGGTGATGCAGAAGGCGCGTGCCCGCTGGTCCGCGGAGGTTGTGATCTCGAGCGGAATTCTGATCTTCGGGACTATGACCGCCGGGGCAGGCTTGCTGCACTTTCTTCCTGCGCTAGGGCTAACCATGCTGGTTGGCGGCGCTTCCTGGATCGTATTCGTCTCCTTGTTCAACGTTATCGTGCTGACGCAGACTCCGGGCTGGGTTCAGGCGCGCGTGCTGGCGGTGGCAATGCTGGTATTCCAGGGAGCGATGGCGGCGGGCAGCGCTGCATGGGGCGCAGTGGCCGTACGGACGAGCATTCATGTTGCGCTGGTCGGTGCAGGCCTGGGCACTGCCGCGACTGTGCTCCTGGGACGGTATCTTAAGCTCCCGGAAAGCACTGCGAATCTCACGCCGTGGGTTCATTGGCATATTCCGGCCATCCCGGTTGGGGAACAGGCGTTGGATGAGGCCGGACCGATTCTCGTAACCGTCGAATATCCCATTCAACTCGAGCACGAAACGGAATTTCTCGAAGCGATGTATGAATACGGGCGTATTCGCCGCCGGGATGGAGCCTTCCGGTGGGGAATCTTTCGCGACATCGAGAAGCCCGACCAATACCTTGAAATATTTCTGGTGGATTCATGGGCAGAACACCTGCGCCAGCATGCGCGCGCGACACTCGTGGATCGTAGCGTTGAGGAGCGCGTCTTCCGTTACGTGGCGGGGAGAGCGACGGTACATCATCTCGTCTACCGCGGGCCGGAGTCTTAGATCCAGGGACGAATATTGGGAGCGCGCTCACGAATCTCCGTCGTACCCGGCGTATTTTTCAGTGGATGAGGAAGTGTTATGGTAACGGGACAGGAAATGGCGCGCTCCACATACCACAGGTCGTGAGGTAGCATGCGTACCCGAGCAGGTAAAGGATGAAGCCGACGAAACGTACACAACTCGGCCGGTTGCCCAATCGTGGCGCGTACGACTCCGTAACCATTCACGGCATTCTTGACGCAGCGTTCCTTGCCCATGTGGGCTTTCAGGCGGATGGCCAGCCGATCGTGATTCCGACACTATACGGACGCGAAGAAAATAAGCTTTACCTGCACGGCTCGGCTGCCAGCCGGATGCTGCGGGAGCTTGAGAGCGGCGTACCCGCTTGTGTAACTGTAACTATTGTGGATGGATTTGTTCTGGCCAGGTCTGCGTTTCATCATTCCATGAATTATCGTTCCGTGGTGGCCTTCGGTATCGCGCGCAAAATCGACGGGGCGGAGGAAAAAGAGCGCGCGCTGCGCGTTATTTCCGAACATCTGATGGCCGGCCGCTGGGAGGATGTGCGGCCGCCAACCGCAAAAGAATTGAAAGCTACAGCGGTCCTCGAGTTTGCGATCGAGGAAGCGTCGGCAAAGATCCGCACCGGTCCTCCTGTGGATGATGAGGACGACTACAGTTTGCCTGTCTGGGCCGGTGTCTTGCCGGTTGTGCTTGAAGAGAAAGAGCCGATAGCGGATTCGCGCCTGGCGAAGGCTACGCCGGTACCGAAGTACATCCGACGAGCCAGATAAGCCCTTGAATCTATCCTCTCAGTTTGCTTTGCGAAAGGTGAGATTGAAGCGGTAGGAACCCAGCAAAGGATGAATCCCTTCTTTGAGCGGCATCACGCCGTGATAACGGAGCCGTGCCGGGCCGCCCCATACCACCACATCGCCGTGCGTTAACGCGATTCTCCGTGTTTTGTCCGTGCGTTGGTCGCCACCCCATAGAAAGACGGCGGGCAGGCCAAGAGAAACGGAAACGATTGGCTGGTTGAAGTCGTGCTCGTCCTTATCCTGATGCAGCGAAAGCCGGGCTCCGGGCGCGTAGCGATTCATGAGGCACCCATCCGGCGTGAACGATGGAAAGCCGGTTTCCTCAGCGGCGCTTTTGGCCAACGCGAGAAAGCTGTTGGGCATCGGCGGCCAGGGTCTTTGGGTCTCGGGATCGACTGGGGAGTAGCGATAGCCTTTCCTGTCCGTGACCCAGCCGACCTGGCCGCAGTTGGTCATGGCAACCGACATGGGAAAGCCGCCGGGCGTCATCATGCGGCGAAACGGTGATTGTTCGCTGACGGTCCGCAAGGCTACGAGGAGTTTGGCTTCGCGGGACAGAGCGAAGCCGCGCAGAATTGCCGCTCCTGGCTCCAGGTTTTCTTTGGTGAGCCCACTCTCTCCGATGCTGCCGAACAAATCCACGCTGAGGGTTTACTCCTATGTGGCGTCGTGGAAGATGATGCCGAGGGTGTGCCGCTGTCCGGAGCGTATGCGGCTGACTCCATGCCGCAGGTTGACGCGATACGCTCCTCGCGTCCCCTGTACGGGGCGATGATGCACGGCAAAGGCGACCGCATCGCCCTGCCGTAACGGCACCACTTCCGGCCGCGATTGCATGCGCGGGCGTTGTTCTGCCAGGACAAATTCGCCGCCGGTGAAATCCTTTGCCGGCTCCGACAGCAGGATCGCCACCTGTAACGGGAAGGCATGCTCGCCGTACAAATCCTGGTGAAGGCAATTGTAGTCCCCGGGCCCATACTGCAGGAGCAGGGGCGTCGGCCGGATCTGTCCTGCGTGGTGACATCGCTGGATAAAGTCGACGTGCCTCTCCGGATACTGCACTGCAAGACCCATGGCGGTGTTCCATCGATTCGCCACCGGGACGAGCCGGGCATATAACTCCTCTCGCAGTTCCTGAATGATTCCGGGTAAAGGGTATTTGAAGTACTTGTACTCGCCGCGTCCGAAGCCGTGTCGACCCATGACCACGAGGCTGCGATAAAGGGGATCGTCGGGATAGAGTGCGGCCACAGCCCGGCACTCGGCGGGCGAGAGGAGGGCGGGAAGCACGGCGTTCCCCTGGTCATGCAGCTCCTCTATGATCCGCTCCCAATCCAGGGCGTCGACCCGCTCGAGGGCAGGTTTTACGGGGATCGCATTCGTATGAGCGAACAGGGTCGTCATGCTAAGCCTCCTGGTCCACCTCTATGAAGACAGGCTAGTCAAAAGCTGAGGAGTAAGACACTCCGATTTTTGCTTCTGAATTCGGGTTCGCCGTTTCATGCCTCCCGGAACCCTATACCCCGGCGGTAACCGACAGGCCAAAAATTCGTTTCCGCATGAACAAAATCCTGCATCCCACCTTACGAGTTTTTGGGGTCCGGGAAGTATCCCGTTGTGGTTGCCAGGATCGAGGCAAAACCGCGTTGCTAAGTGAAGCTCGTGAGAATCTGAAACGAACGGATAATGCACTACTAACCGGCATTCTGGCCGTCGCTGTCCTCTACTTTGCTCGTGAAGTATTTGTGCCGCTTGCTCTGGCCGGGCTCATCGCCTTTGTCCTGGCGCCGGCCGCGGAACGTCTGGAGCGATGGGGAATACGCCGGACGCCGGCCGCTCTGGTGGTCATCTTCCTTTCTCTGGCGACCGTTGCTGTTCTGGGCTGGGTGCTGATGGGCCAGATCTACAGCCTGGCTGTCGATATCCCACAATATCAGCAGAACGTCACCGACAAGATTGAATCGCTGCATCTGGATTCGGCGGGCAAGTTGAGCGCAACCATCGAGATGCTCAACGGCCTGAGTAAGCGAATCCGCAGCGGTTACTCCACAGCCGCTCCCGTGCCCGCTGTCCTGCCGTCAACGGGACGCGGCGCCGCACGCCTGCACAAAGGGGCTGCAAACAAAACGCCGCAGACGATTCCGGTGCGCATTGAAGAGCCGGACGAGTCAGTGTTTGAGCTGGCGGGCCAAACCATGGCCCCACTTTTGCATCCGGTGGCGACAACGTTCATCGTTGTGATTTTCCTGGTCTTTATGCTGATCGGCCGCGAGGATCTTCGAGACCGCGGCCTGAAGCTCGCGGGCAGCGGGCGAATGCATATGACCACGATCGCAATTAAGGACGCCACTGCCCGTGTGAGCCGCTATCTGCAGATGCAGCTGGTAGTGAATCTCTGCTACGGAGCGGTTGCCGGATTGGCACTGAGCTTCATCGGCGTGCCCCACCCATTCCTGTGGGCGGTTCTGACTTGTGTGCTGCGCTTTATCCCCTATGTCGGAATCATGATGGCTGCCGCCGGCCCGATCCTGCTGGCGGGTGCGGTTTCTCCCGGATGGGGTGAATTGATCTGGACCGTGGTCACTTATGCCGCACTGGAAATTGTTGTGGCTAACTGGATCGAACCTACACTTTATGGCGCATCCACCGGAATCTCCGCGATTGCGGTCCTGATTGCTGCCGTTTTCTGGACATTCCTGTGGGGATTGCCAGGATTACTTCTCTCCACGCCGCTGACCGTTTGTCTCATCGTCATTGGGCGCCAGGTTCCGCGGTTGCGCTATCTCGAAGTCCTGCTAGGGGAGCGGACAGGGCTTCCTCCGTCCGAACACTTTTATCAACGCATGTTGGCCGCGAATCCCAGAGATGCAAGAGCATTGATTGACGCGAGACTCAAGACAGGGTCGCGGGCAGAGGTTTACGACTCGGTGCTTGTTCCGGCATTGGCGTTGATTGAGGAGGCTCGTCACTCTGAAGAGATGACGAACACACGCGCCGAGGAAGTTCTGCAAAGTATTGAGGAGCTGCTGGAAGAGCTGGATGGAACGACGACGCCGCTGTCGGAGCGGCGAGTCTTGTGCGTACCGGCACGGGATTTCGCGGATGAAGTGGGCTGTCAACTCGCGCAACAGGTCATGGAGGACACCGCGTCGGTGCGAATCGTCGCCGCCGATGCTTCTGCGGCCAACATTCAGGAACTCGCGGCTCGGCTGAAGCCTGACGCGATCTGTGTGGTGGGCGTTCCGCCGCGCGCGGTGCGTTACATCAGAATGCGCTGCCATCAGATCAGGTCTCGCTTGCCCGATGTGGTCGTCGTCGCCTGCGTGCTCAGCGAGGAGAACGATCTTTCGGGAGTGCGCAGCCGCATCTCTGCGGAGGATGCGCAACACGTTGTCTGCTCCCTGCAACTCATGCGCGACTACCTGTTATCGCTGTTGCATCCGGCGACCGTTGCGCATGAGCCCGCGCCCGAAACAGTAGTGGCGGCTGAGACCTCGAGAGAATTGAAGGAAGATCTTCAGGAGCTATCGCAGCTGGACCCATTCGATGGCCCGGTAGAGGACATGTTCAACCGCCTGGCGAATGGTCTGGCGCGATCCTTCGATGCTCCCATTGCGTTGATCACGGCAGGCGACAGCCGCGAATGTTTCTGGGAGGCGCAGTGCGGACTTCCGGAAAGCGCCCTGCCGAAATCGCTGTGCGACCGGATCGTGTTCTGCGATTCGGTCTGCATTGTTGGCGATACCGCGGAAGAAGAACGTTTCGCGAACGATCCTTTTCTCAAAGAGCAGGGAATACGATTTTATGCGGGCGCCCCGCTCCAAGCGCACGACGGAAGTCTGGTGGGCACGGTATGCGTGCTTGATACGCGCCCGCGGCAAATCAGCGACAAGCAAAAGCAGATTCTTGTTTCCGTCGCAGAGTCAGTCATGATGGCGATCGAGCTGGCAGAACCAAAGCGAGCGGAAGCGTCCGCTGCGCCGCAGGAAGTCTCCTCCAGCTGAAAAGCTCTCTTCGAAATAGGTAAACCGCAGATCTCTCAGCGCCGCTTCTACGGCAGGCGGGACGGCCGGCCCGGTCGCGGGTTGTGTGTTGCCGTTGTAATTCGCGGCTGGAAAGCCCAGAAGACACTCGCCGGCATGAATCGGCGCAGGCTTTTTCGTTAGCAAGCCTCGGCATCGCGCGGGTCGGCAATCGTTGTGGCAACGACGCCGGTAGAACCGTAGATGTGCTGAGTGCCTTGTTTCAGGGCGGTTCCCAGCTGCGCAAGACTTTCGTCGGCATTCACAAGGGGTTGTCCGAGACGCATCGCTTCATAGAAGACCCAGAGACGCTCAAGGACAACGCCCAACTCCGCGAGGAATTCGCTTCGTTGCGCGCGCCCCTTCATTGCAGCGGGATTGCGCGATGGTATCTGAGAATCGGCACCTGTATTCATCTGTTACACAAGCGGGGGCGGGAAACCAATTGTACCGTTGCGAGATAAAATTTCGCAGTAAATAATTCATTTGCGCCTAATGCGAACTTTCTTGTCCGGCCACGCTTAACGAGGTGCACTGTATGTCTAAACTGCTGATGCTATGGGACATAAACAGTTGACCAGGGATCTTGCGATAGGTTAGTTTCTCCTACAGCCTCCCCCTGCGAAGGATAGTCATGAGCAGGATATTACGTGCGTCGATGTGGTGGTCCATAGCGTTTGCTCTTATTTTCCAGGCGGCCTTCTTAGTCGAGCTTCACAGTCCGCAAACGATGGACGAAGTGTCATGGTCCCTGTTTGGCCTTAGTGTGGCTTGTTTCGCCACATTCCTATACAGCCGGGCAACGCTAACTTCTCTACGTAAGTGGAAGAGGTGATGGCGGTGCTGCCCGCAGTTACTGCGAGCCCTGAGCAGAGCGCGTTTGTGCGGAAATAGGAAACCGCGGCGCTTACGTGTTCGTGAGTTCGACCATTCGTTCCTTGAGACCGGCGACAGAAAACCGTGTTCACGAGCACTTTGTGGCTAAGAGCTATGCGCCACCCAGCAATGGGCACAAATCAGACTGCGGCCCCGAGATGGAGCAGTTTCAAAGCTTTTGTTCGGATCTCGATCGTTGCAAAAAAATGCGAATTAAGCGAACTAAGCGAACTAAGTCGGCTGCGATTGCCGACAATTCAGTAAATCAAGATCGCCCGAAACCCCGATTGCATCCCTCTCTAGTGAAGAAAATATCCGATATGTATCTGTCAAGGCCGCCCCTCGCATGATGTTCGTAAGTTGTCCCAATGAATTAGATCCCAATTGACCGGATTTAGAGCTACGGGCGGTGAGTTTTTTTAACCGTCGCGAGCTGGAGAGTTGCGTTGGATTGGGAGTTCGCACGGTGCCTGCTTTTCCGTGAACTGCCGTTGTTGAGAATGCGGTAGCCACTTTTCTATTTGATTTTTGAGGGCCCGGCTGAAAAGCCGGTTGTGCCGCGGTTCTAGACGGGTAGAGTTTGGTCGAGGAGGACTAGTGTTTCGGCCAGGATCTGGGCTCCTTTGGCGCAGTCGGGGGGTTCGGCCCATTCTTCGGGGACGTGGCTTCGGCCTTCTTTGCAGGGGACAAAAATCATGCCCACGGGGGCGAGGCGGGCGACGAAGACTGCGTCGTGACCGGCACCGCTGGGCAGGCGAGTGGAACGGGTGCCTGCCGCGGCCGCGGCTTGCTCGATGGTGTCCTGTATGTGTGGGGAACAGATGGTCGGCAGGGTTTGGCTGAGAGGCGAAATGACCAGACGCAGTCCGCGTGGTTTTAATTCGCCTTCGGTCTGTTTCCATAAGGCGCCTTCGAAGTGCGTCATTGCTTCGGGATCAGTACTGCGAATCTCCAAAATCATCGAGACCGAACCTGGCACGGCATTGATGGCGTTGGGCAGGAGGGAGAGCTTTCCCACCGTGGCGACGAGGTATGGATGGTCTCCCGGTCTTGCTCGCGCCAGGTCATCGACGGCGCGGATGAAATGTGCGGCTCCCACCAACGCGTCGCGGCGCAAGGCCATGGGTGTGGTGCCGGCGTGATCCGCACGGCCCTCGATCGTGACCTCGAAGCGGCGAATACCTACGATGGAAGAGACAACGCCGATTTGGGCGTTTCGCGCGGCGAGCACAAGGCCTTGCTCGATATGCAATTCCACGTATGCGGCTACCGAGCCGTGGCCGCGAAGTGGTGATACGAGCCGTTCCGCGGAGCCGCCTACACTGTCAATCGCCGCAGCCAGGGTGAGATGGGAAGGCGAGCGGCGCTCGAGGTCGGATGCCGTTAAGAGGCCTGCCCAGCTGCGGCTCCCGATACAGGAAAGGCCGAATTCACTGGGTTCTTCGGCAAGGAAGTCCACCACTTCAAGGGGATGAGACAGGGAAATCTTTTGTTCCTGAATCGACTGCGCAGCTTCGAGCGCAGCGAGGAGGCCAAGAGCGCCATCGAACCGGCCACCTGAAGGGACAGTGTCCGAATGCGATCCGCTGACGAGCGGGCATGCACCGGACCCCGTGCCTGGAAGCCGGCCAAGCAGGTTGCCACCTGCATCCATCGAGACAGTAAGACCCGCAGACTGAAACTCCTGCTCCAGCCACGCGCGGCCACAGGAGAATTGATGGTCGAAGGAGCGGCGGGTCCAGGGAGCGGCAGGGTCGGTGAACCGGCTGAGAGCCTCGATACGGCCCCACAGCCGGTCCGCGTTGATGGCGACCATGCGCGAGGCGGCTAGGCGAAGGCCAGGTTAACGTTTTCGATCGCTTCGTCGACTTCTGCCGGACTCTTATAGCCCACGGTGACCGCGCTCACGCCCGCGTGGCGGAAAGCGAACTTCATCGCGGCCTTGCGATCGTCGCGATTGGTGAAGGCGCCTTCGCCCACCAGCTTCATGCTGATGATACCCATGCCTTGCTGGCGTGCTTCTTTGACATAAGTTACAACCTCGTTTACGTTTCCCAGGCCGTTGGTGTTGTAGTCTTCCGCGTCCATGCGCACGCCCTTATGATTCATGCGGATCATGGCCAGTTGGAGCCACTTCGTCTGCGGGACCTGGCGCAACGCGGGCAGCCCGTGGACGGAAGCGCCATGGGAAAGAACGGCCTGCTTCTCCTGGGCTTCGGAAATGCCATCCTGCCAACGGAGGCTGTCTGTGGGCCAGGTCGGCGTGTGTTGCCAATGCAACAGAACGATGTCGAAGTATTCCGTCTTCGCTGCGCGGCGCAACTCATCGATCTTGGCCTGGGGATCGCCGCCGTGATAGGTCGTGAGCTTGGTCATGAGCCGATAGCTGTCGCGGGGAATTCCCTGCAGGGCGACGCCCAACATTTCGTGCATCCCGGCATAGGACTCAGCCGTTTCGAAGAACCGCACGCCGCGATCGTAAGCATGACGCACCAGGCGATTGAATTGTTCCTGGCCGAGGTCACGCTGTACCTGCCCGGAAAAGCTTCCAGTGCCGAAGGCCAGACGGGTGACCTTTACATTGGTTTGTCCGAGGGTTACCCAGTCGGTAGCGGTCTGGGGCTCAGCTTTCAGGGAAAGACTTCCAGTGGTTGCGAGCGCGCCCGCGGCAAGTCCGGTTTTGATAAATTCACGTCTGGAGTAGTGAGCCATGGTCTCCCTCTCGGTGCGTGGAATCTTACCCGTAAATGATAACTCTGATTGCGAAGCCAGGCACCTGCGGCGCGGTCCATTGGATGAACCATGAAGAAGTTTATTAATCGTCCGGCGAACGTGGTGGAGGAGATGCTGCAGGGCATGGCGGTCCTGCACCCGGGCATGATTCGCTTGCCGGGGCACAAAGTAATGATTCGCGCAGATGCCGCTGCGGCGCGTGACCTTCAGGTGGCTGTGCTTTCGGGCGGTGGCAGCGGACACGAGCCGGCGCACGCCGGATACATCGGCGCTGGCATGCTGAGTGCAGCGGTTGCCGGGGAAGTGTTCACCTCGCCGAGCAGTGACGAGGTGTTAGCCGCCATCCGGGCGGTCACGGGAAAGCCGGGCGCGTTGCTGGTGGTCAAGAACTACACGGGCGACCGTCTGAACTTCGGGCTGGCAGCGGAAATGGCGCGGGCTGAAGGGGTTCCGGTGGAAATGATCATCGTGGATGATGACGTAGCAGTGCAGGGAAGCGGCACGGGCGCGCGCGGCCTTGCGGGCACGGTTTTTATCCATAAGGTGACGGGCGCAGCAGCGGCAGAGGGCAAAAGTCTGGCTGAGGTCGCGGCCATCGGCAGGGTGGCGATCGGATCGCTGGCGACCATGGGGGTATCGTTCTCGGCAGGAACGTCACCCGCCGTGGGGCGGCCAAGCTTCGAGCTGGGAGAGCAGGAGATGGAACTCGGCCTCGGGATTCACGGAGAACCGGGTGTGCAGCGTATGCCAATCCAGCCTGCGGATCAGCTCACGGAGACTTTGCTGAACGCAATTCTCGAGCGGGGAAAGTTCAGCGACCAGAAGCGCGTTGCGTTGATGATCAACAATCTGGGAGCCACGACGGAGATGGAGATGGCAGTTGTGGCTCGCCATGCTGTTCCTTTTTTGGAGGGTAAAGGATTTGCGGTAGAACGAATCATGGGCGGCACCTTTCTCTCCTCACTCGACATGGCGGGAATTTCCATGTCCCTCCTGGGTCTGAACGATGAGCGGCTGCGATGGCTGGATGCCGTGACTACGGCTCCCGCGTGGCCAAGTGGGTTGGCGATGAGGCCAGGAGCGGCCGTTGCACGGACGAGTGAGGAAGGGAGCGCTCGCGCGATTTCGGGTCAGGATGGCGCACAGACAGCGAAGGGGAAGAAGGTCAGGGACGCGATCGTGGCGGCCTGCCATGCGCTCATCGCCGCGAAGCAGGAACTCACGGAGTTAGACCGCATCACGGGCGATGGGGATCTTGGAGTCAGTATGGCGCGCGGCGCCAAGGCTGTGGAGGAGGCAGTGGATTCGTATCCACTCGACGATGTGCCGGCTACGCTGAAAGCGCTGGGCCATACCCTGAGAAGGGAGTTAGGTGGATCGTCCGGGCCGCTGTATGGAGTGCTCTTTCTGCGTTGCGGGAGCGTCCTTGAGAATGCGGGCTCAGCGCAGTGGGTCGAGGCCTTACGACAAGGCTGCCAGGCAATCAGCGAATTGGGCGGCGCCAGACCTGGCGACCGCACCATGCTGGATGCGCTCGATCCCTTTGTACGAGCGCTGCAAAAAGATGGAAAGGCAATCATGGCGGCGGTAGAGGCAGCAGACAGTGGGGCCGAGGCTACGGCGCAGATGAAGCCCCGGTTGGGCCGCTCGAGCTACTTAGGGGATCGAGTGTTGGGCCATCCCGACCCGGGTGCGAAAGCGGTGGCTATCTGGCTGCGCGCAGCGTGCGAGGCGGTTTCCGGTAATTGAGGATTCGCGTCGATCTGAAACTGTTCGTCACCAGGAACTCACTCCGAGAGCGGCACGTGCGTAAAATTTGCGTCAGGCCGGCGAGGGGTTCCTATTCGGGTTATCTTCGGATCCCGGCGCCGCTCCGTGACGCGCCCGGGACAGTGGACCTTCTATAATCGGGCGATATGGGGTCATTCAGACCTGGCGAGTTGCGGCCGGTCCTGCACAGGATATTGGATTGGGTTCCGGCGGCGCTGAGTGTCTTGATGGTTGCCCTGGAGTCTACTGCCACGATGTCGGCAGAGAATACCAGCCACTGGCTGTACCCGATGTGGGTGCGGCTCTTCGGACCGATCAGCGCAGAGAACTGGGCTGAGGTTCATCACCTGATCCGGAAGACAGGCCACTTTGTCGGTTACGGAGTTGTCAGCCTGACGTTTTTCTACAGCTGGCGGCAGACCCTCCGGCGCGCGGCCGTACAGCATTGGACGGTGTGGCGGCGGGCTTCGGTGCTCGCGATAGTTTGTACTGTGCTGATCGCCAGTCTGGATGAATACCATCAGAGCTTTTTACCCGGCCGCACCAGTTCGGTGTTCGACGTGGGTATCGATTTGTGCGGAGCGATGGTGTTTCAACTGGTTTTGCTGATGACCCTGCAGTGGCTCAGCCGCAGACCGGGCCTGCGCGCAGCGTGAGGTATTCACAGGCTTTCGGTGAACGATTCCCGGAAGCCGTTCGTCCATTGATTGTGTAGCAGCTCGAGCGCACAATCTGGGTCACTATCAGTAGAGGAATTGCGATGTCAGGCAATGCAAAGCAGACATTTCACGGTAT
>Ga0335073_10005628_pt1 | contig 17585 bp, 13 predicted proteins | sample Lox_Sample_22_FD_207093 | JGI IMG/M metagenome (GOLD analysis project Ga0335073, IMG submission 207093) | Soil microbial communities from Loxahatchee National Wildlife Refuge, Florida, United States - Lox_Sample_2.2 | ecosystem: Environmental > Terrestrial > Soil > Wetlands | place: USA...
AGGGAGCAGGAGTGCCGTGAGCTTGAGCGCCTGCTCGCTGGCGCAAGGAACGGGTTGAGCGGTGTCCTGGTGTTGCGGGGAGAGCCGGGTATCGGCAAGACCGCTCTGCTGGAGCATGCGGTACAGCAGGCTGGGGATATGCGGGTGGCCCGGGCGGCCGGGGTGGAGTCGGAGATGGAACTCGGCTTCGCCGGGCTGCATCAGCTGCTGATGCCGTTCCTCGGCGGGCTGGGGAACCTGCCCGCGCGGCAACGCGAGGCCCTAGATTCAGTGTTCGGCCTGACGGCCCGGGCCGCGCCAGATCGGTTTCTGGTAGGCCTGGCAACGCTGACGCTCATCACCGAGGCCGCGGTTGAGCGACCGGTTCTGTGCGTGATCGACGATGCCCAGTGGCTGGACCAGGCGTCGGTCCCCGTGCTCGGGTTCGTCGCGCGCCGTCTGCTCGCCGACCGGGTGGGGATGCTGTTCGCAGTCCGGGACGGAGAGCCGCATACGGCGGGATTCGAAGGGCTCCCGGAATGGAAGATCGGCGGCTTGTCGGATGAGGCCGCACATGAGCTGCTGGCCGCCGCTATAAGCCAGGCGCTAGACCAGCGGGTGGCCCGCCGGATCGTGGCGGAGGCGGCCGGTAACCCGCTGGCGGTGCTTGAGTTCGCGGATGAGTTGACACCTGAGGAACTCTTGGGTGCGGCTTCGCTGGCTCGGCCGCTGCGATCCGGAGGTCGCCTGGAGAAGCTATTTCTCTCGCGGGTCACGGCCCTGCCGCAGGACGCCCGGACGCTGCTGCTGGTGGCGGCGGCGGATACGTCGGGAGATATTTCGGTGACCTGGCGGGCGGCCGAGCGGTTGGGATTCAGCCCAGAGGCCGCGATGGTTCCGGGCACCGAACGGCTGCTGGCACTGGCGCCCAGGGTCCAGTTCCATCACCCCATGATGCGTTCGGCGGCGTATCACGCCGCGCGGGCCCGGGAACGCAGGCGCGCGCACCAGGCGCTGGCCGACGTCATCGATCCGGCGCGCGATCCTGACGCCCGGGCATGGCATCTCGCTGAAGCCGCGACCGGCCTAGACGAGCAGGTCGCGGCCGAGCTCGAACGATCGGCTGACCGTGCCCGCTGCCGCGGCGGCTGGGCCAGCGACGCCGCGTTCCTGGAGCGGTCGGCCGAGCTCACGCCAGACACAGGGCGCCGGGCGCGGCGAAGGCTGGAGGCCGCCCGGGCGATGCATCTGGCCGGCGAGCCGGCGGCGGCGCGGGTCATGCTGGAACAGGCGATGCCGGATCTGGCGGAGCCACTGGCTGCCGGGAAGGCCCGGCGGCTCGAGGGCCTGATCGCCGACGCTACGGGAGACCCGACCGAGACCCCCGCGATCCTGCTCGACGCGGCCCGGATGATCGCGCCACACGACAGGCGCCTGGCCCGGGATACCCTGCTCCAGGCGGTCTGGATGGCGCATCGGGCAGGGCGTTTTGGCGTCGGGATGGCCGAAGCGCTGCGGGCAGCCGACGCCACGCCCAGGCTGGAAGGCTCGCCAGCGACGGTCGGTGACCTTCTGCTCGATGGCCTCGCGGCCCTGGCCGGTCACCGCGACGAGGCCGGTGTCCGGCTGCTTCGCCGGGCCGTCGGCTCGCTGACCGGTGACCAGCCGATCCCGGACGACATCCTGGCCATCTTTATGGTCGTCTGCTTCGCTGCCTTGGCGCTCTACGACGACGCGGCCTGGCACGATCTCAATCGCCGGTGGGTGGCACAGGCGCGGGAACGGGGAGCGGTCACCGCTCTGCTGCTGGCCCTGACGTTCCGCGCTTTCGACGACGTGGCCGAGGGCCGCCTCGAGGACGCTGAGGCCGCCGTGACGGAAGGGCGGGCGCTGGGCGTGGCAACCGGCGACCGCGTGCAGCTCAACGCCCTCGCCGACGCCGAACTGCAAGTTCTTGTCTGGCGTGGGCGGGAGGCAGCGGCACGTGCGGCCGGCGCTGAGGTCCTGCGCAGCTGCGCCGATAAAGGCGATGCGCTCACGATGCGCGTGGCCCACGGCGCGCTGGCCGTGCTGGAACTTAGCCTGGGCAACTACGAGCCAGCGCTACGCCACGGGCTCGGGGCGTTCGAGGACGAACTGGTAGCGACCAGGGATTCCGAAGTGGACTTGGTCGAGGCGGCGGTCCGCTGCGGAGACCGGGACACCGCGGCGGGGGTGCTGCAGGCATTCTCCCCCCGTGTGCTGGCCAGCGGGACAGACTATGCCCTCGGTGAGCTGGCCCGTTGCCGCGCCCTGCTCGCCGCGGACGACCGTGCCGAGCCCGAATACCGGCGGGCCATCGAGCACCTGCAGTGCTGCCGGATTGCTCCCCAGCTGGCCCGGACTCAGCTGCTGTACGGCGAGTGGCTGCGCCGCCGACGGCGCCGCCGTGACGCCCGCGACCAGCTTCGCACGGCCTTCGGCACGTTCGACGCGATGGGCATGGACGCGTTTGCCGATCGGGCCCGGTCCGAGCTGCGCGCCACCGGCGAACGCGTGTCCAAGCGCACCGTGGGCTCCCCCGGTGCGCTCACCGCGCAAGAGACACAGATCGCGCGGCTGGCCGCCGAAGGCGCCACGAACAAGGAGATAGCCGCCCAGCTGTTCATCAGCACCCACACGGTGGACTATCACCTGGTGAAGGTGTTCCGCAAGCTGGACATCACCAGCCGGGCACAGCTTGTCCACGCCCTGGCCGGGCAGGACGGGCCAGGTCTTGTCAGCTATGCCGTCCCTTCACCCTCATGAGATGGCCGCTTGCGGGGTGGGTGCCCGGGGACGGGAAGACGTGCCGATGGCGAAGCGCCTGGGTGGTGCCGGGAGATCCGGACCCGCAGCGCGGCGGGCCGGATGGCGAACAGCAGCGGCGGGCTGAGGTCCACCGCCTCCCCATCAATCCCGGCGTGCACCGGTGCCGGAACACTCACCTCTAGCTGCGGCGCACTCCAGGCTCGCCCGGGTGCGAGCGGGCTATCGCCGGGTGCGTCGAGGGCAATGATCCCGAGCTGGCCTCCGCTGAGCGTCGGGCGGGTGCTGCGGAACAACGGGCGGTCAACCGCGTAGGGGTTGTTGGACACGAGGACGACGGCAAGATGGCGGTGCTCGCGCCCCAGGTCGTCGACCAGGCGCAGCGCGGGCTCCTCCGTGCCCGCCGGGCCCATCACCTCGGCTGCGGTCTCCAGAAGCGTGCGCATCTTGGCATCGCGATAGGACGGGCTGCGGACCGCATCACCGTAGATCCCGAGTGAGACGTTGTTGAGAAACGTGCGGCCATTCACCTCTGCCATGTCGATCCGGCGTTCGACCCCGTCGGTGAATGCATCCAGAGCGCCGGTTACATCGTTCCGGTCCACCCCCACATCGAGCGCAAAGTGGTTACGCGTCCCAGCCGGGACGCACACAAAGGGAACGTCGTGCGCGGCCGCCGCTGTGGCCACGACCGCCAGTGACCCGTCGCCCCCGGCCATCCCGACCGCGTCCGCGCCGGCCGCAACAGCCTCACCGGCCAGTGCCCCCAGGTCCTGGCCCGGGGCCAGGACGACCACGTCGATCCCGTTCGCCTGCGCGCGCTCGGCCACCCCACCGCGGGCCGCCTTGCCGCCACCCGACCGGGGGTTGACGAACAACACCGGCCGGCCCGGCGGCTCCGCGGCCCGCCAGCCATAACGCGACAGCTGCCGCTCGGCCGGATTCATGGTGCCAGCTACCAGGCGTCAGTAGGGGGAAGGGGGAGGACGGCGAGGCGGGCGGCTTCTTGTGCTGGAACGCCGAGCAGGCGCAGCACAGCCTCGGCAAGCTGGTCGACGGAGGTCTCCTTGTCGACGCGCTCGGGGTGCCGCTGGCGCACCCGCAACAGCCCGAGCAGGCCACCGGCCACGGCGCTGAGCGCGATCTCAGCATCGGAAACACTGAACCGGCCCGCAGCCTGGCCGGCCTGGATATCACGCAGGGCGCGTGGCGCCAGGCCGCCCGGGATGTCCAGGGCGTTCAGGCCGGCCCCGGTGAGGAACCCGGCGATGTCCGGATGGGTCCAGCCGAGCCGCCCGGAGATCCGTAGCCCCACGGCGAACAGCTCCGCCGGGTCGCTGATGCCGGCCACGGCGCGGTCGATCATCTGCCCCCAGCGTTCCAGCACCTCTTCGGAGGCGGTCTGGAACAACTGTTCCTTGCTGTCGAAGTGGTTATAGAACGACCCGAAGCCGATGTCGGCCGTGTCGGTGATCTCCTGGATGCTCGCCCGGTCCCCACGACCCTCAGCGATCAGCCGCACCGCAGCGTCAATGAGGGCCTGCCGGGTCCGGGCCTTACGCCGGTCCAGCCGCGACGCCCTCGGCGTGCTGACTGCCGATACCGTTTCTGCCATCACCACTCCCTCCCACCGTTGCACGTAGCGCGCTAGCCGCCAGGTTCCCTGGCGATAGCCAGCGCGGCCGATGTTCGCCGAGCCAGACCAGCACGCATTTGTACGGGGGCATCATCATCTCTGATAGTTCATTCCAAAATTGATTCTACCCGATCGCATCCCCATGCACCGGACGGCTAGTTCCTGGGACGACCCAGCCGGGGCGGAACGTCGGAACTTTCCGGCGACGTGTGCCGAGGTCGGCCTCGCCGGTATGCCCTACCGCGCAGTAGTTCTCCAGCAGGACGCTGCTGGAGAACTACCCGATGGTCACTCGGCCGGGTGGCCAGGCCCCGTGGTTCAGGCCGGGTGCGGCTCCCGGACGGCGCTTTGCAGCGTGTGCTGGCTGTGCCGCAGCTCGATGCCCTGCGCGAGCGCCCAGCCGCCATAGATCAGGTTGAACAGGCCGAACAGGAGCGCGAGGGTGACCGCGCCGACGCCGGGGTGGGCGAACAGCACGACGCCGAACGCGATGGAGACCAGGCCGCCCAGGATGAATAGGGCCCGCGTGCCGGCTGGCTCGTCGTGGCCGAAGGCGGCTGCGATCTCGAACCCGCCGGCGACGATCGCCCAGCTGGCGACGATCAGCACCAGTACGAGGGCGGTGGGCCCCGGCCAGACCAGCGCGATCACGCCGGCCGCCAGGTCGACCAGCCCGAGCAGCAGATGCCCAAACACCGGCCCGGCGGTGCGGCTGCTGAACGCCCGCATGGCCTGCAGGCCAGCCGCGATGAACGCGTACACGGCGAACAGAATAACCAGCGCCAGGACTGTGACCTGGGGCCAGGCCAGCGCAATGACCCCGACAGCGAGGGCGAGGACGCCCCGCACGATCAGGTTCGTACTGAGTGACTTGAACATGACTGCGTTCCTTTCGCTAGCTCCGCTGCTCCGGGCACCTGCAGTGCCCGGCTTGGCAGTTATCATCTTTGATCGAGTATCACAGTACTGATGATTTATGTCAAGAGTGATGATGAGTCTTCCACCGGCTGGTGAGAAGCGGGCCGGGAATCGCAGCCTGTCTGGCTGCCCCGTCTTCAGTACGCCACCAGGATCTGGTCATCGACCTCGGTGATTCCCGGGGCGGACCATGCGGCGGCTACCGCCTCGTCGTGCTCGGCCCACGAGCTCACCGTGCCGGTCAGGGCCACCCGTCCGTAGCACGTGGTATCGATGGAAAGCCGGTCCGCGTCCAGGCTGGCGTTGCGCCGGAACGCTTCGCTGATGTCCTTTTTGGCGTCACCGGTGTCCGGCGCGGGCGTCAGCCTGATGTGGTTCTGGACTGCGGTCACGCCTGGGACGCTGGCGGCAACTACCTCAGCTTCGTCGCGCTGGCAATGCCAGTCGGCGGTTCCGCTCAGGGTTACGAAGCCGTTCCGCGCCCTGGCGTCGACGGTCGTCGGGATCAGGCCGTCCAGCATCAGTGCCTGCAGGACGTCGCCGCGCAACTCAGCGTTGTCGCGCTTACTGTCGTCCAGCAGCCATACGTCCAGCTCGTTGTGGACCTGAGTGACCCCGTATACCCGGCCGGCGGCCTTTCCCGCCTCGCGCTTGGCGCGGAAAGTGTCCACGGTGCCGCGCAGCGTTACGGTACCAGCGTCCGCGGCTACGGCAAGCCGCTGAATGCGGACCTTCGGGTCCCAGAAGAGTTCGGCGACGACGTCCGCCTGCAGCTGTTCATTGATCATCGGTAGCTCCTTCGGCCTATCGCCTCAGCCCGGCTGGTGGACGGGCCATGCCATCCGAGACGCTACGGATGGACCGCTCCGCTTCGCATCCATGAATCACCTGGTCCCTGCCACGGCGCGGGCAGCTGGGCAGTGACACGGGCACGCTTGCTCAGTCATGCACAGGCCTGGAGCGTGCGTTGATCCCCGCGGTCACGAGCCCTACCGGAGAAGGTGTCCGGCCTGCTGGCCATGGTGTGGGTCCCGGGGCAGACGCCAGCTAGTACATGGCACCGGACGGCCCGCTAAGGCTAGGCAATCCATGGATTCGATCGGGCCGCCTGCCAGGTCAGGATGGCCAGAGAAGAGCCGTCTAGGGAAAGGATCAGACAGTGGGCAAGACCAAGGATGTCCGCACGGCGGTCGAAAAGGAGCTGGGCTTCGACCCGCGGGTCGACTCCTCGGATATCAAGATCATGAACATGGGGGGAAACGTAAACCTCACCGGCACGGTGCCGAGCTTCCCGCAATACCTGCAGGCGGCGGCCGCCGCGCGCCGGGTCTCCGGAGTGACCAGCGTGGACAACAACCTGGCGGTGGTGCTGCCGGACAGCGACTACCGCGATGACGTCAAGCTGACCACCGCGGCGAACAATGCGCTCGTCGCGAATGTCACTGTGCCGGACAACGTGGAAGCGGTCGCCGAGGACGGCAACGTGACCCTGACCGGCGTCGTGTCCTACGGCACCGAGCGTGCCGCCGCGGCCAATGCGGTGGCCGGGCTGACCGGCGTGCGCAACGTCTGGAACGAGATCGAAATCAGCTACGACCTCGATCCGGTGAACGTCGACTTGCACGTCCAGGAGGCGCTGGACCGCTCGGAACTGGTCCCGGACGGCAGCGACGTGACGGCGGAGACCAAGGACGGGGTGATCACGCTGACCGGCCATGTGTATACCTGGGCCGAACACGACGCAGTGCTCGGAGCCGCGTGGATGGCTTATGGCGTCATCGAAGTCCGCGACGAACTCCAGGTCACCGGCTGACCGGCAGGAGCACCTTCTTACCTAGCTGGCACCGTCGAGCGGACACGTCAGCGCGCCCGGGCGGGGTGGCCCCCAGAGCAGGCGGCCACCCCGCTCCGCCTGCTGAGCGTGGGTGGCCGCCCGCAAAGGAACCGGTGCCCAACGATCTCCGCACCAGCTCTTGACACAGATTGAATCATAACTGATTATCTATTACATAACTGATGAAGCTTGACAGAAGCGCAGAGTGTTGAAGGAGTTGGCAGCGATGGCACAGGACAGCCGGACAGCGGCCCCGGACCGCACGGGCCACCTCGGGGATCCGCATCGTTCCCTGCACAGCGACGCTGGGGCGCTGCCCGGGGAGCACCCAGGGCGGTCACGCAATCCGCTGGTCAAGGTGGCAGGGTTGGCGTGGCTGGAGTTCGAGAAGCCGGACCTGGACGCGGCCGAGCGGTTCCTGGCCGACTTCGGCTTCACCGTGGCCGACCGGATGCCCGACGCGCTGGTGCTGCGCGGCCGGCTGGCCGGGGCGCCCTGCCTGGTGGTGCACCGCGGCCCGCGCCCCCGCTTCACTGGAGCCGCCTTCCAGGCTGCTGCCCGGGAGGACCTGGACCGGCTGGCCCGGGGCACCGGCGGAGCGGTCACCGCGCACTGGGGCGGGCACGCCGTTGCCTTGCGCGACCCGAGCGGGATCCCGGTGCGGGTCGTGCACGGCGTCCCGGACCTGCCGGCGCTGCCAGAGCGGGCCCCGCTGCCGCTGAACTTCGGGCCGGCGCCGGTGCGGGTCAACGCCACACAGCGCCCGGCGCGGCGGGCGGCAGAGATCGAGCGGCTGGGGCACGTGGTACTGGGCACCACCCGGTTCCGCGCCGCGCTGGACTGGTACCTGAACACGCTCGGATTGGTCGTCAGCGACTTCCTCTACCTGGATGGGCAGCGTGAGCGTGGCCCGGTGATGGCCTTCATCCGCTGCGATCAGGGCAGCGTGCCGACTGACCATCACACCCTGGCCATGCTGCTGGGCCCGCACACCGGCTACGTGCACTCGGCCTACCAGCTCACCGACCTGGACGAGGTCGCCGCGAGCGGGGCCCACCTGCGCGAGCGGGGTTACCGGCACGCCTGGGGCATCGGCCGGCACATCCAGGGCAGCCAGATCTTCGACTACTGGCGCGACACCGACCGGCTCATGTTCGAGCACTACGCCGACGGTGACGTGTTCGACTCCTCCGTGCCACCTGGCTGGGCGCCACTGTCGGCCAGCGGCCTGGCCCAGTGGGGGCCGAAGGCGACCGCCGAGTTCACCGGCGCCCGCGACCCCGGCACCGTGCTGGCCGCGATCAAGGCACTGCGGGAGAAGGGCAACGAGATCGATTTCGCCGCGCTGCGCGGCCTGGTCAAGGCGATGAGCTCATGAGCGCCCGGCTGGCCCGCACCGCGGACGGCTGGTGGCTGGTCACCCCAGCTGGCCTGGTCCGGCTTGGCCTGACCGCGCCGACCACCGCCGCCCTGCTGGCTGACCGGGCCGCCCTGGACGCCGCCATCCAAACGAGGCACGGGGCGGTGGCCGCCGATCCGCACGAGGCGGTCCCGGCCGGGTCCCTGGACCTGCTCAGCCCGGTGACTGCCCCCGCCCGGATCGTCGCGCAGGTGGTGAACTACCGCTCCCACGCGATCGACTCCGGCCTGGACCCGGACGCTGTACCGCCCACCTTCTTCCGCAAGGCCTCGCACTCCCTGACCGGCCCGACTGGGGACATCATCCATCCAGACGGCGTCTCCTTCCTCGACTACGAGATCGAACTCGGCCTGGTCATCGGCGCCGACCTGCCCGTCGGCAGCACGGTGAGCGATGCCACGCTGGACCGCTACGTGACTGCGCTGGTGGTCGCCAACGACGTCAGCGCCCGGCAGGTCCAGCTGACCAAGACCCAGTTCTACGAGGCCAAGTCCTACCCCACGTTCACCCCGGCCGGCCCGTGGCTCACCCTGGTCGACAGAGCCGACCTGGCCCGCCTCAGCTCGCTGCGGCTCACCCTGTCGGTCAACGATGAGGTGCGGCAAGACGGCTTCGCGGCGGACATGATCGTCCGGCCCGCCCAGGCGCTGACCCTGCTGTCCCGTTTCCAGCCGCTGGCCCCCGGAGACCTGCTGCTGACCGGCACGCCCGGCGGCACCGCTCTCAAGGCCCCGGCCAAGGCGGTAGCGATGCTGGCCGGGCTGCTGCCGCCCGCCACCAAGTGGAGGCTGTTCTTCCGCCGGCAGGCGGCCAATCCCCGTTACCTGCGTGACGGTGACGTGATCACCGCCACCATCGCCACCGCCGGTGGGGAGCTCGAGCTGGGCACCCAGCGCAACACCGTTGTCGGGAAGACGCCATGACCACCACGCCGCAGATCCTGCCACAGCCAGAGTCGACCTACCAGCTGCTGCTGGACGCCGCCCACACCTGGCCGGACGGCATCGCCACCCAGTGGATCCCCGACCCGGCCGCCTACACCGAATGCCTCACCTGGACCTATGACGAACTGGCGGGCACGGTGACTAAGATCGCCAACGGCCTGGCCAGCCTCGGGGTCGGGCGGCCGGACGCGGTCACCCTCTGCGGCCCCAACACCTCGATGCTCTTCGCCGCGACCCTGGCCGCACAAGCGGCCGGGATCGCCGCCCCGGTCAACCCGGCGCTCAGCGGCGAAGGGATCGCCGAGCTGATCCACCGGACCGGGTCACGGATCCTCGTCGCGGCCGGCCCGGAACTGGACCCTCAGCTCTGGCAGCGCCTGCTGGCCGTGGCCCGCCAGGCTGGGATGAACGTGGTCCTCGCGGTGCGGCCCGACGGCGCCACCGGCCCCCGGCCGGTTCTGGCCACCGGGGGCGGTGCGCCTGCCGCCTACCTGGATGACCTTATCGCTGGACAGCCCACCGGCCACCTGGCCGGGATCAGCCCCCCGGTGGCGGCCGATCTGGCCGCGTTCGTGCCCACCGGCGGCACCACCGGAGCTCCGAAGATCGCCGTGCATACCCACGCCAACCAGCTGGCCTGCGGCTGGGGGATCGCCGAAAGCAGCGGCCTGGCTCCGGGCGAGGCCATGCTGGGCGGGCTGCCGCTGTTCCACGTCAACGCCCTGATCGTCACCGGCATCGCCCCCATGTTCAGCGGGGCCCGTGTGGTGTGGCCCGGCCCGGGCGGCTACCGCGACCCAGCCCTTTACCAGCACTTCTGGAAGATGGTGGCGCACCACCAGGTCGCCGCGATGTCCGCCGTCCCCACCGTCTACGGTAGGCTGGCCCAGCTCCCGGTGGACGCCGACATCGGCTCGCTGCGGCTGCCCATCGCGGGTGCGTCGCCGCTGCCCGCAGCGGTCCGCGAGGCCTTCGCCGAGCGCACCGGGGTGCGCCTGCTGGAGGGTTACGGGCTTACCGAGGCGACCTGCGCCAGCACCTGGATGCGGCCCGGCGAGGAGCGGACCGGATCCGTGGGCCGGGCGCTGCCCGGCCAGCAGGTGAAAGCCATCCGGATCGGGGATGACGGCGTGTGGACCGACTGCGCCCGCGGCCAGACCGGGGTGCTGGCCATCGGCGGTCCGGCTGTGTTCGCCGGGTACCTCACCGATCCCGGATCCGGCGGCCCGCGGGTCAGCCGCGACGGCGCGGTCCGGGACGGCTGGCTGGACACCGGGGATCTCGGCCACGTCGACGCCGACGGGTTCGTCTACCTGTCCGGCCGGGCCAAGGACCTCATCATCCGGGGCGGGCACAACATCGACCCCCGCGTGATCGAAGAAGCCCTGCTGCGTCATCGCGCCGTCGCTGCCGCCGCGGCGGTTGGCTCCCCCGACCCGCACTCGGGTGAAGTGCCCGTCGCCTACGTCGTCCCCGCCGATCCCGGCCAGTTCGACGAAGCGGAACTGCTGGCCTGGGCTGAGACCGCCATCGGTGAGCGCGCCGCCCGGCCGAAACGGATCTACCCTATCCCGGCCATCCCCCTCACCCCGGTCAGCAAGCCGTACAAGCCCGCTCTAGCCGCCGACGCCGCCGCCCGCGCCGTCGCCGAGACGCTGGCCAACGCTGGCCTCCGGGCCCGCCACCAGATCACCGCGGCCCACGAGGACGGCCAGCTTGTCGTCACCGTGACCGGCGCCGACACCGGCCGGGTCCGCGACGCCGTCGCTGGGTTCGCCTTCCCCGTCCGCACCAGGCCACCACGAAGTGACCGGCCGGCCAAGGAAACTCGATCATGAAAGGCCTGCAGCCCAGTCCCCCCGAGCCTGTCATCGTCGTCGGCGCTGGCCCGGTTGGCTGCACCGCCGCCCTCTTGCTGGCCGACTCGGGGATCCCGGTCACGCTGCTGGAACGCCAGGACCGGCCGCATCCGCTGCCCCGCGCGGTGCACCTCGACGACGAGGTCGCACGGACCCTGCACCGTATCCGCGTCAGCGACGAATTCCTGGCCCGGTCCCGGCCCTGCAGCGGGCTGCGACTGCTCGACGCGCGGCACCAGGTCATGGCCGAGTTCCGCCGGGAGCAGGCCGGGCTGCACGGCTTCCCCCAGGCCAACATGTTCCACCAGCCCGACCTGGAAGAGCTCCTGCTGGCCCGGGTGGGATCGCATCCAATGATCAGCTTCCACCGCGAGGCCGAGGTCTTTCAGCTGAACGCCAGTGCGGGGCCGGTGGCCGCTGCCCCAGCGCAGGTGCTCGCGCGGATAGGGAGTGGCGGGGCGGTGCGCATGTTCACCGGGTGCCTGGTCCTCGGTTGTGACGGTGCCAACAGCACGATCCGGGAACTGGCCGGGATCGCCATGGAAGATCTCGGCTTCACCGAACGGTGGCTGGTCATCGACATCCGGGTCCCAGCCGGCCTGGACACCTGGGACGGCGTGGAACAGGTCTGCGACCCGGCCCGGGCCGCCACCTTCATGCAGGTCACCGCCGACCGCTACCGCTGGGAGTTCCAGCTGCGCGACGGCGAGGACGAGGCCGCCCTGATCACCCCGCAGGCCCTCGGCACCCTGCTGCGGCCCTGGACCGGGCGTGATGATCTGGCCGGGCTGGAGATCATCCGCAGCGCCAGCTACACCTTCCGTGCCCGGCTCGCCACCCGGTTCCAGGCCGGGCGGGTCTTCCTGCTCGGCGACGCCGCCCACCTCACCCCGCCGTTCATCGGCCAGGGCCTGGGAGCCGGGCTACGCGATGCCGACAACCTGGCCTGGAAGATCGCCCACGTGCTCACCGGCCGGGCCGGCCCTGACCTGCTCGCCAGCTACGACGCCGAGCGCCGCCCGCACGCCAAAGCCATGGTGAAAAAAGCCGTGCGGGTCGGCTGGGCGATGACCGGCGGCCAGGACCGGGCGGCCGCCATCCGCCGGGTCGCTCTGGCCGGCGCCGTCCGCAGCGCCCGCCTGCGCGACGCCATGGCCTCCACCGCGACACCCCGGCTGAAGACCGGCGCCCTGCAGCACACCTCACGGCGCCCGCTGCTGGCCGGCGTCCCCGCCGCGCTGCGGCCCGGCGCGCTGATCCCCAACCCGCTCGTCACCACCGGCGGCGGCACCACGGTCCGGCTGGACACCATCCTGGCCGGCCGGGCTGCCGTGCTGACCGCGCGGCGGCCCGGCGCCCGGCTGACCGGCTTCTGCCGCCGGAACGGCCTCGTCCTCGTGCAGATCAGCAACACCACACCCAGCACCGGAAACCTGGGACGACCCGGCGCGAACCCAGCCACCGGCTACACCGAGGTCCGCCTCGCAGCCGACCAGCAGGCTGCTGGCCTGCAGATTGTGGCGGCCAACCCGGCGCTGACGGTCATCGTGCGCCCGGACCGGGTGATCGCGGCAGTGGAACGCCGGCCCCGGCTGCCCCGTCTGCCCTGGCTGATCCCCGACCCGGGTCTGCCCACCCGCCCGGCACGGGCTCACTCACCAGGTCAGGCCGATCCCGCCGATCGGTTCCCGGCCGCCCCCTAGGAGGTTCTCATCTTCGTCACCGTCTCGCTGCTGCTGGCCGCGGTCTGCCTCCTCCCAGCGGCGAGCAAGATACTGGGCCACCCGAAGATGCGGCAATCCGCCGCCCACTTCGGGATCTCCTGGCCCAGATACCGGCTCATCGGGGTAGCCGAGTTCGCCGCCGCCGCGGGCGTCTTGATCGGCCTGTGGCGGCATCCCCTCGGCCTGGCCGCCGCGGCCGGGATGGCCCTGCTGCTCCTCGGCGCGGTGATCACCCACCGGCGGGCAGCCGACAGCGGGAAGGAGATGGCACCAGTCCTGCTCGCGCTCGCCATCACACTCGCCTACCTGGCCATCGCCCTCGCCAGCTGACCGCTACCCCGCCCCTCCGGGCGGCACCCGGTGGGATTGGCCGAGTTAACGGAACAGCCCAGAGATGAGGTTGACCGAACCTGCGACGATCACCACGCCGAACACATAGGACAAGGTGGCGTGGGCAAGTACCGTGCGCCGGATCTGGGGGTCGCGCAGCGCGGTGTCCGACACCTGGTAAGTCATGCCGATAGTGAAGGCGACATAAGCGAAGTCGCGATAGCCGGGATGCTGCTGGCCGTCCCCGGTGCCAAACGCGATGCCGCCCAGCCTGGACCGGAAGTACTGGTCGGCGTAGCGCAGTGTGTACACAGTGTTGATCACGCCCCACGACAGGACGACGGTCAGCACAGCGGCGCCGATCAGGAGCACCCGCGGGGATCCGCTCGCCTGTCCCGCGAGGTGAAGCGCGTAACCCGCTCCCAGCAGGCTGGCCACGCTGGCCGCAACCAGCAGCACCCTGGCCGAGGCCTGGGTCTGGTCGTCCCGGGTAGCGAACTGTGGCGCCCGTGAGCTGTCGGCCCGGATGATGATCGGCCAGGTGGCCAGGAGGAAGGCGAGCGCGGTGGTGTTCCAGCCCCCGGTCAGTGCCAGCCCCCACGCCGCGAACGGCAGGAGGACAACAGCGACGATCAGTCCGGCGACGAATACCGTGAGCGCCCGGCGCATGGCGGGGGCGTGCCAGCCGAGCCATCGGTGGTACGGGGTGGGTGCCGGGACGCCTGCCGCGGTCACCTCAGCTTCACGGGGGCTGGCCTGCGGGACGGCGGCACCGGTAGCCGGGGCAGCGGGGCGGGCGGCGCGGATCGCGTCCCTACCCGGTCGCCGCTGAGCACTCTGGCCGCGCTGATGAGCGCCAGATGAGTGAAGGCCTGCGGGAAGTTGCCGACCTGCCGGCGCCGGGCAACGTCGTACTCCTCGGCGTACAGGCCCAGATCGTTGCGCAGCTCGAACAGCTCCCGCGCCTCGGTCTGGCGGCCGTTGAGGGCGAGCGCCTCGACCAGCCAGAACGAGCAGGCCAGGAACTGGCCCTCGCTGCCCGCCAGGCCGTCGTCGGTGGCGTCGGTCGAGTAGCGGGAGATGAAGCCGTCGTGGCCCAGCTCGCGGCGGACCGCGTCGATGGTCGACGTGAAACGGTTGTCCTCCGGGTCCAGCAGGCCGACTAGCCCGACCGTCAGCACCCCGGCATCCAGCGCCGTGGAGCCATAGGACTGCGTGAACGTGTGGCGCTGCGGATCATAGGCCCGCTCGAGGATCTGGTCGCGGATCTGGGCCCTGACCTGCTCCCACCGCTGCACCGGTCCCCCAAGCTTGAATTGGTGGCTCAGCGCGATGGCGCGGTCAAATGCGAGCCAGGCCATCACCTTTGACTGGGTGTAGTGCCGCCGCGGCCCGCGGGCCTCCCACATTCCGTCGTCGGGTTCCTGCCAGACGCCTTCCAGGTAGTCCATGAGCTCGCGAAGCTGCCGCCAGGTCCGCTCGGGGAGCTGGCCCACCGCTGTCGCCACCGCCCAGCCGACGCCGACGACCTCCCCGTACACGTCCAGCTGGAACTGGCCCGCAGCCGCGTTCCCGACCCGGACCGGCTTGGAACCTTCATAGCCGGGCAGCCAGTCCAGCGTGTACTCCTCCAGCCGCCGCTCACCGGCGATGCCGTACATGATCTGCGCCTGATCGGGCTGCCCGGCGGCTGCCCGGAACACAACTTGGCTGAACGCCAGCGCCTCGTCGGTGTAGCCGCCGGCCAGCAGGGCGTTTAGCGTAAGCACCGAGTCGCGCAGCCAGGTGTAGCGGTAGTCCCAGTTGCGCTCCCCGCCGAGATCCTCGGGCAGGGAGGTCGTGGGCGCCGCGACGATCGCGCCGGTGACCCGGTTGGTGAGCGCCTTGAGGACGATCAGCGAGGTCAGAACCTCGTCACGGTACTCACCGCGGTAGGTGCACCGGCCCGACCACTCCCGCCACCATGCCTGGGTGCGGGCCAGCGCGGCATGAGCGTCCTCGGTGCGGCCGGGGCGCTCGTAGGACGGGAACCAGCTCAGCACGAACCGCTCGCTGGCACCATCCTGAACGGTGAACTCCGCCACCGTGCTGAGATCCTCACCGCGCAGTTCCACCGGGGTGCTCAGGTGCACCGCGTCGGGCCCCGCCTGGGCGACCAGCCCGTCGGGCACGCGCTCTACCCAGGGCACGTTCAGGCCGTACCCGAAGCGGATGATCAGCTGCATGCGCATCGGCAACTGGCCTCGCATTCCCTGCACGATGCGCACGAGCTGCGGGGCGCCCCCTTCACGGGGCGGCATGAAGTCGATGACCCGGGCCGCGCCATCGGCCGTCTCGAAGTCGGTCTCCAGGACCAACGTCCCCTCCCGGTAGCGGCGCGACACGCTGCGGACTTCCCCGGCGGGGGCGATAAGCCAGCGGCCGTGCGTCTCCTCCCCCAGCAGCGCGGTGAAGCACGATGCCGAGTCGAACCGGGGCAGGCACAGCCAGTCCACCGAACCGTTGCGGCCGACCAGGGCAGACGTTTCCAGGTCACCGATCAGCGCGTAATCCTCGATCCTCACGGAAAATCCCCTCCTGGTGTGCGGTCGGCTCCACCCCGGCGCCGCACGGCGGGACGGTGCGCCGCGACAGTTAGATCGGTCTCAGGTGGGGGCCGGCTACGGACCCTGCGGATGCGGCCGGGTCACGCCGCTCGCCCCGCACATCTCACTCGGCCCCATCAAGCCCGCGGTGCCGGAAGAAAAAGTGTCACGCGGTTTGGGCTGCTATGTATCACCCCCGCCGGGTGACGCAACCCATGCCGGGTCTAGCTTTCGCAGGTGTCAGGACGCGTCGAGGCCGTCGAGCATCATGCGCGAGATTTCGGCGACCCCGAGCCATGACTTGACTCCACAGTCGTGCCTGTATCAACCACCTCTGCACCCAGCGCTTGGCCACGCCGCCCGGGTGGCAGGCCCGCCGAACGTGCCGAGTACGCACTCCAGGTGGGCGCGGCAGCTGTCCCGCAGCTCGGCGGCCGACACGGTCGGCTGCTTCCAGTAGAAGCTGACCTCGACGGCGATCAACTCGGCTATCCCATGGCCAGCGCGCCGATCCGCTTCAGCAACACCCGGCCCACCCTGGGGAGCTGCTCACCAGCCGGCCGGCCATCGCTGTGCGGCCGCAAGGCCAGACCCTACGAAGCCGATCCGCCCCAGGTACATGCCCGCGCTGCCCGCCCGCACCACCGGGGTTCACCTGTCGTCGTCCGGCCGAACGTATACAACCGCTTAGCCTTCTACCAGGGACTTCTTGTGGAGCTAAGGAGATTCGAACTCCTGACCTCTTGCATGCCATCTGGCGGCAGCACGTCCACCCGCGTCCATCCCCGCAGGTCACCGTCCTCCTGCGTCCCTCCGCGACCACCTCTGTCCGTGTGCGTTGCGGTACTTCCGTGCTGTACCGCTGCCACCCCGCCTGGAGCAACCAGTCGTGGCCCCAGAGGAAGTCCTGACCAGCGTCAACCCTGCATTCCAGGTTACAGATGCGCCCCCCGGCGTGCATCCGGTCAAACAGGCCCAGAAACCCTCGCCACTCCCCCCCGCGACCTCTCCCCCACTCCCAGCCCAGGACAGCAGGCCGACTCGCTATTACACCGGGCACACCAAGCGTCAGCAAGGTCCGCTTCTGCCGCTGGTCGGGCGTTTCGTTCCGTGGCTTGCAGCAGCGCGTTCCCCGACGTGGTCCGAATGCCAGTGGGTGTTGACGACCAGCGCGACGTGCCCGGCGTGCGTGCGTACCCACGCGGCTGTTTCCTCCGCGTGGGCTGAACCCACTGTCAACGAGAGCCGGCTGGCGCCCGCGTAGCAGGAGCAGGTTGGCGTCGGGAAACGGCCTGCGCTGCCAGATCACCCAGGCCGGGAGCCGCCCAGCGTCGCGAACCATCAATCTCCCTCCATAGCCGCCGTGCTGATGGGCCGGGCCCCCCACGCTGCCACGGCGCGACGCGGCATGCGCCCTCCCATTGGCAGCTGTGCGGCTCACCACCACGCCGGGCGGCCCTTGAACTGCTGCCAGTAGCGCCGGTGCGCATGCCGGGCCTGGTCGCTCGTCATGCCGTCGGGAAGCTCGCTGTCAAGCGGGTCGGCGAGCTCAGCGATGTCGCGCAGGGC
>Ga0335073_10005629_pt1 | contig 17583 bp, 17 predicted proteins | sample Lox_Sample_22_FD_207093 | JGI IMG/M metagenome (GOLD analysis project Ga0335073, IMG submission 207093) | Soil microbial communities from Loxahatchee National Wildlife Refuge, Florida, United States - Lox_Sample_2.2 | ecosystem: Environmental > Terrestrial > Soil > Wetlands | place: USA...
CACCGTGCTTCCGGACACCGTGCTTCCGAACGCCGTGCTTCCGAACGCCGTGCTTCCGAACGCCGTGCTTCCGAACACAGGGCCCGCAGCGTGGCACGCGCACGGGCGGCCGCGCAGCGCATCGGTGCCTGGCTGGCTGCCCGCGACCACGGGAGGCCGGCTGCCCTGATTCTCACCGGGCCGGCTGCCGTGGCGTGGGCCTGCGGTGGCGTCGCGCCGCCAGTCGATCGCGGTGCGGCTACCGACCTTGTGTGGGCCGTCTTTACTCCGGCTGCCGGCGCGTCAGTCCACGGTGTTTCATGCCACCGGGCGCTGATTACAACATGCGTCGAGGCCGACCGCATCGAAGACGAGTATGGCCCCGGAGAACACGGCTTCGCCGAGTTTGCTGTCGTTCCCTGGCAGGATCCTGACGCGTTCGTGCGCGCCGCGGAGCAGCTTGCCGACGCTCCGGCCCGGCGGCTTGCGTCCGATGGCCATCCCGCCTTCGGGTTTGACGTCAGCGACGATCTCGTGGCCTTGCGGCTCGCGCTCTCCGAGCCTGAGCAGGAGGACCTCGCCGACCTGGGCCGGGATGCCGCGGCTGCGCTGCAGTCCGCCCTCACCTCGTGGCAGCCGGGGGAGCGTGACCTCGACCTTCAGGCCCGCTGCGCCGCGCACCTCGAGGCAGCCGGTGCCGACGCCCCGGTGCTGATCGTGGGCGGCGACGACCGGCTGAAGCGCTACCGTCATCCGATGGCCGTCGGAGCTCCGGTCAGCGACCTCGTCATGGCGGTTGTGGTGGCGCGGCGCGGCGGCCTGCACGCGGCGACTACCCGGTTCGCTTCTGCGGCACCGCTGGACGAAAGCTATGCCAGCTTGCGCCGCCGGGTACTGGCGATCGAAGACGCGGTGCTGTCGGCGAGCCAGCCGGGCGCCACCTACGGGAGCGCCCTGACCGCGCTCGACGCCGGCTACGCTCGCGCGAACGCGCCGGGCGGATGGGCTGGCCATTACCAAGGCGGCCCGATCGGCTTTGCCCAGCGCGAGTTCGAGATTGCACCAGATCAGGCCGGCTCTCGCTGGTACCGCGAGCCGGTTGCCGCGGGTCACGCGATCGCCTGGAACCCGAGCCTGCCAGGCGGCGCGAAGGCGGAAGATACCTACCTAGTTACTGCCAGCGGCCAGCTGGAGCGAGTGACATACGCGCCAGGCTGGCCATCGGAACCTGACGACGGCCGGCAGTTGCCGCGCCCCGCTGTACTGGAGGTCGGTACGTGACCGCTGAACCGCGAGCCCTTGATGTCACGGGTGCCGGCGTACTGTCCGGGCGGGGCCTGACCGTCGAGCCGGCAGCGCCTGCGAGCGAGGCACGGTTCCCGGACGCGGCTCACTTCCGGATCGAGATCCCGAGCTGCGAGGGACCCGAGGTGCTCCGCGCCGTCGTCGACGAAGCATCGGCGCGCGGCGTCACGGTCAACCGGGTCTCGCAGGGTAGCGGCGCGATGCTGCACTCCGAGGCAGAGCTCGCCGAAATGGCCCGGATCGCCGCTGACAACGGCATCGAGGTCTCGCTGTTTGTCGGCCCGCGGGAGGAGTGGGACATCGGGCGGGCGGCCGCGTCCGCGGACGGCGGGACATTCGCCGGCCGCCTGCGCGGCACCCGGCAGCTCCGGTACGCGGTCGAGGACATCGTGCGCGCCACCGAGCAAGGGATCCGCGGGTTCCTCATTGCCGACCCCGGCCTGCTGCAGCTGGTGAGCGAGATGCAGCAAGCGGGACAGCTCCCGGCGTCCATCGTCTGGAAAGTCTCGGCTGTCATGGCGCCGTCCAACCCGCTCGCCTTCAGGCAGCTCGAGCGTTTCGGTGCCTCGACGATCAATGTGCCATCAGACCTGACCCTGGGCCAGGTCGCAGAGATGCGATCAGTCAGCACGGTGCCCATCGATCTGTACGTGGAGACTCCCGACGCGATGGGCGGCGTAGTCCGCGGTCACGAGGCCGCCGACCTGATCAGCGTCGCGGCCCCGATGTACGTGAAGTTCGGGTTGCGTAACTCCCGGCCGCTCTACCCGAGCGGCCTGCACCTGACCGCTGACGCAGCGGCCATCGCGCGGGAGAAGGTACGCCGAGCCCAGATCGCGCTCGAGTGGATCGCGCGCAGCGAGTTGAAGCTGATCCAGTCCGGCCCGGCCGCGCCAGGCCTCGGCATCCCGGAGCCCGTCCGGTGACCGGCGCGGCTTTGCGCAGCCAGGCCTGGCTCGCAGGTGACGACGAGGTTGCGCTTGAGCACCGGGTGGCGCTCGCCAGCGCGGGTCTGCCTGTCAGCCAGTCCGCCGACCGCCCGGTGATCGGCATCGCGAACTCAGCGAGCGACCTGAACCCCTGCAACCTGCCGCTCCGCGACCTGGCGGTCGAGGTCAAGGCCGGCATCGAGGAAGCCGGCGGCATCGGCGCGGAGTTCGGGACGATCTCGCTCGGCGAGGACCTGATGAAGCCGAGCGCGATGCTGTACCGCAACCTGCTCGCCATCGAGATCGAGGAGATGGTCCGCGCCAACCCGCTCGACGGGCTGGTCGTGCTGGCCAACTGCGACAAGAGCGTCCCCGGCGCGCTGATGGGCGCGATCAGCGCGAACATCCCGACGGTCCTGGTGACCGGCGGCTCCCGGCCGGTGGCGCAGTTCCGCGGCCAGCCAGTCGGCACCGGCACGGCATTGTGGCGGATGTGGGACGAGCGCCGGGCCGGCCGCCTCGATGACGCGGGCTGGGCGGAATTCGAGCGCTGCCTGAGCTGCGGCCGTGGCGCCTGCAACACCATGGGCACCGCGTCCACCATGGCCGTCCTGGCCGAGGTGCTCGGGCTGATGGTTCCCGGCGCCGCCTCAATTCCGTCAGGAGAGAAACGAGGTCTTGCGGCCGCGCGGACAGCCGGACAGCTCGCGGTCAGCGCGGTGCTTGCCGGCCTGCGGCCGCAGTCCATCCTCACCCAGGACTCTTTCGCGAACGCGATCATCGCGCTGCACGCGATCGGCGGCTCGACCAACGCGGTGATCCACCTGGCGGCGATGGCAGGCCGTGCCGGGCTGCCGTTCCCGCTCGAGGACATCAGCCGGCTCGGCGCGACCGTTCCGGTGCTGGCGGACATCGAGCCGTCCGGCTCGGGGCTGATGCCGGACTTCGACGAGGCGGGCGGCGTTCCGGCCCTGCTGCGCGAGCTGGCGGGCCTGGTGCGGACCTGGGCGCTGACCGTCACCGGGCGGACCATCGGCGAAGAGCTCGCCGACGCGCCGGCCGCGACCGGCGCGATCCGCCCGGCCAGCGCCCCGCTGCGGGAGGGCGGCGCGTTCGGCGTCGTCCGCGGCTCGCTGGCGCCCGACGGCGCGGTAGTCAAGACCTCCGCGGCGACGCCGGAACTGCTGCGCCATCGCGGGCCAGCGGTAGTCTTCCGCGGCTACGACGACATGCTGGCCCGGATTGACGATCCGGCGCTGCCGATCACCCCGGAGACGGTCCTGGTGCTGACCGGGTGCGGTCCGGTCGGGGTGCCCGGCATGCCGGAGTGGGGCATGATCCCGATCCCGGCGCGGCTGGTCAGGGCCGGGGTGACCGACATGGTCAGGGTCACCGATGCGCGGATGAGCGGCACCAGCTTCGGCACGGTCGTCCTGCACGTCGCCCCTGAGGGCGCTGTCGGCGGCCCGCTGGCCCTGGTGCGCGACGGCGACGTCATCGCGCTGGACGTGCCGGCCGGCACCATCGACCTCGACGTCAGCGCGGCTGAGCTGGAGCACCGCCGGGCTAGCTGGACCCCGCCGCCGCCCGCGCACCTGCGCGGCTGGCCCGCGCTGTATGCCGCGCACGTGCTGCAGGCGCCGGACGGATGCGACCTGGACTTCCTCCGCGCGCCGACGCCGGAGCACCGGAGATTTGTGGAACCCATCGTGGGCCGTTCATGAGAATCGCCCGCATAACCAAGGAGGAGAAGGCCGTGAGGCGATGGAAGATTGCGGCAGGCGTCGCTGCCGCGGCACTGCTCGCCGCTGGATGCGGCAGCTCCAGCAGCGGAGGCGGCAGCGGCAACGGGCCGGTGACGCTGACGATCTGGGAGAACTACGGCACGGAACAGAACGCGACCGCCCTGGACAACCTGGCCAAGGCGTTCCACAAGCTGCACCCGAACATCACGGTGAATGTGGTCAGCCAGCCCGCAAGCAACTACTTCGCGCTACTGCAAGCCAAGGCAATTTCCCATAACGGCCCGGACCTCGCGGTGATGTGGACCGGCCTGTTCACCCTCCAGTACAAGGGCTTCCTGCAGAACCTCAAGGGGCTCGTGCCGGCGTCCGCACTCGCGCAGGTCGACCCGGACGCGCTGAAGTGGACGTCCGACGGCTTCAATGCGGCGAACGGCCCGTACGTGATCCCGCTGGAGAACCAGTTCTACATCGGCTTCTACAACAAGGCTGACTTCGCGAAGGCCGGGGTCATGTCGGTTCCGACCGACTGGTCGCAGCTCTATGCCGCGTGCACGAAGCTGAAGAAGGCCGGCTACACGCCGCTGGTATACGGCAATGGCGGTCAGCCGCTCGGTGCCACCTTCTACCCGTGGTACGACATGAGCTACATGATGATCGGCGCGTACTCGGTGGCGCAGTGGCAGGGCCTCTACAGCGGCGCGATCCCGTGGACCTCGCCGGCCATCACCGCGCAGCTCTCCGACTGGGTCAAGCTGCACAGCTCCGGCTGCACCAACCCTGACGTCGTCACCAACACCAACAACCTCGGCCAGTTCGAGTCCGGCAAGGCCGCGATGATGGTGGACGGCACCTGGGACACGGCGAAGTTCACCAGCGCCCTCGGTAACAAGGTGGCCGCGTTCGTCCCGCCGTACTCCAACACGCCGATCAAGGGCGTCGTCGACTTCGCCGGCGACGGGCTGTCGATGATGAGCTACTCGCCGCACAAGACCCAGGCGGCCGAGTTCCTCACTTTCATGACAACCAAGCAGGCGGCTGCGATCATCAACGCGGCCGGCCTCATCCCGGCAATCGAGGGGACCTCGACCAGCAACCCGGTGAACCAGCAGATGCTCAACTTTGTCAGCCAGGACGGCATGACTGCCTACCCGATGCTGGACAACGTGGTGCAGGGCAACATCGTCAACATCGGGTCGAAGTTCCTCCCGTCCGTCCTTGGCGGCAGTGAGTCGATCGCCAAGGCAGAGCAGGCCATGCAGACGACACTGGAGCAATTGCCCGCGAGCCAGCGCGGCAACACGTTCCCGTAACTGCCCGTTTCCTCGTGCCTTGAGGTATTAGCCAGAGCGGGGCGCGTCGTCTGTCGGCGCGCCCCGCTCGTCCGACGACCAGGAGCCTTTTCCGTGAGTCTCACCGCCGACCCGCCAGTCCGGCGCCCCCGGCGCGGGAGGCTAGCCCGGCGGCGCCGGCTGGCCGGCTTCCTGCTGTCAATCCCGGCGATCGTGCTCGTCGCGGCGCTGCTATGGACGCCGATCGTGCAGGCAGTCCGCTATTCCATGACGAGCTGGAACGGATACACGGCGCCGGTCTGGATCGGCCCGAGCGCTTATGCTTCCGCGTTCGGCGACCCGATCGTGCGCCGGGTGCTGGAGAACAACGCGCTGCTGCTGCTGGCCGTGCCGTTCGCCATCGGCATCCCGCTGATCATCGCGGCGCTGCTGCACGAGCACGTGCGCGGCTGGCGGTTCTTCCGGTCGGTCTACTTCCTGCCCACGGCCATCTCCTGGGTCGTCATCGGCATGGTGGCGCTGCAGTTCTTCGCCGACAAGGGCATCCTGAACCAGTTGCTCGCTGACGTCGGCCTCGGCTCGGTTCACACTGACTTCCTGGCATCGGAGTACAGCGCGCTCGCGGCCCTGGCCATCACGTTCATCTGGTCGATGATCGGGACGAACACGATCATCTTCCTGACCGGGATGGCAACGCTCGATCCGACGCTGATAGAGGCAGCGCGCGTCGACGGCCTGAGCCGGCGGCAGATCTTCTTCCGGGTAGAGCTGCCGCTGCTGACCAGGTTCATCCAGTTCTCCTTCGTCATCACCGTCATCAGCGCGTTCTCGGCGCTGTTCAGCCTGATCTTCGTGATGACCGGCGGAGGACCGGGGCTCGGCACCACCACGCTGGAGTTCTTCGTGTACCAGGCAGGCTTTGCCCAGGGCCAGTTCGGGACAGGTGCGCTGTACGGAGTCATCCTCTTCGTCATCATGATCATCGTCGGGATCGGCCAGCTCCGGCTGATCAGGACTGAGGACGGGGAGGGCTGGTAGCCGTGACCGCTGCATCTGCGCCGTCAGCACCCTCCGCGCCCGAGGCTGCCGCCGCCAGCACGCCCGGCGTGACCGGTACGCCTGGTTCACCGGGGGCGCCTGGCGCGGGTGGCGCGCCGGTCAGCCGGTGGCAGTCAGCCCGGTTCCGCCGCCGGGTGTCCGCGACGGTCATCTTCGTGGCCATGGTCGTGGTCGCGGTCGTCATGTTCTACCCGTTCTGGTACATGGGCGATAACTCGTTCCGCAACCAGAACCAGTTCGACCTGCAGAGCGGCCATTCGCTGGCGGGCTGGACGCAGCTCTTCCAGACGCTGCCAGTGGTGCACGAGCTGGTCAGCTCGACGATCGTGTGCGCCGCGGCGATCGCGATCATCCTGCTGGTATCGACGACCGCGGGCTTCGCGTTCGCCAAGCTGCGCTACCGGGGCAGCGGCGCGGTATTCCTGCTGATCATCGCAGCCATGATGGTGCCGCTCCAGTCGATCATCATCCCTGAGTACGTGAACCTGGCGAAGTTCAACCTGATGAGCAGCTATACCGGCGCGGTCCTGGTGTACGCGGCGCTCGGGGCGCCATTCGCCACGTTCCTGATGGCGACCTATTACCGCGGCATCTCCGACGAGCTGATCGAGGCTGCCGTGATGGACGGGCTCAGTTACGAGCGCACGTTCCTGCGGATCGCGCTCCCGCTGTCGCTGCCAGCCATCGCGACCGTCACGGTGCTGCAATTCATCCAGATCTGGGATGACCTGCTAGTGGGCTACCTCTTCCTGCCCACGAACGATCGCACGATCACGGTCGGTCTTGCCGTGCTGTCATCTGGCCGCACGACGGGCATCCCGCCGCTGATGGCCGGCTCGCTGGTCAGCGCCATCCCGGCGATCATCGTCTACCTGATCTTCCAGCGGTACCTGATCAGGGGCCTGACCCTGGGCATGGGCAAGTGAACTGGGAGGTGGCAGTCCCGGCCGGTGCCGAGCTAGGGGAGCGGCCGGTCTGGGACCCGAACACGGGCTCAGTGATCTGGGTTGACATCAATGCGGGAGAGCTGCACCGGCTCAGGCCGGACGATGCTGACACGGTCATCGCCACAGCCGGGGTGCCAGTCGGCGCGGCCGCTCCGCGCGCTGGCGGCGGCTACGTGCTCGCTGCTGCAGACGGCTTCCGGCTGATCGGCCCGGACGGTGCCCCGGCCGGCCCGCCGCTGCGGCCGCCGGGCATGCCGGGAACCGTGCGCTTCAACGATGGCGCGTGTGATCCGGCCGGCCGGTTCTGGGCGGGTACCACGGCAAAGGACGGCCCGGCCGGCAGCGCGTCGCTGTACCGGCTGGAGCCGGACGGCAGGATGGCCGAGGTGCTCGGCGGCGTGACCGAGTCGAACGGCCTCGCATGGAGTCCGGACGCCACCGTCTTCTACTACACCGACTCCGGAGAAGCGCAGTCCCGGGTACGAGCGTTCAGCTTCGATCTGCAGGCCGGAACACTAGCCGATGAGCGCGACCTGATCCGGTTCGCGCCAGCCGACGGGATCGCCGACGGCTTGGTGGTCGATGCCGAAGGTTGCCTGTGGATCGCCATGTGGGGCGGCGGCTGCGTACGGCGCTACTCAGCGCACGGCGAGCTGCTCGGACTCTATCCAGTGCCGGTCAGCCAGCCGACCTGCCCGGGCTTTGCCGGACCGGAGCTGGATCAGCTGTATGTCACGACGGCCTGGGAAGACATGCCGGCCCAGCGCCGCGAAGCCGAACCGCTCGCTGGTCATCTGCTGCGGACCAGACCTGGCGCGGCTGGGCTGGCAATGGCGAGTTACGCCGGATAGGAGCGAACAACATGTCCCGGATCGTGCTTGACGCGGTCTCCAAGCAGTTCCCCGGCGGGACAACTGCAGTCAGCTCGCTGGACCTGGAGGTCTCCGACGGTGAGCTGCTCGTCCTCGTCGGCCCGTCTGGCTGCGGCAAGACGACAGCCCTGCGCATGGTCGCGGGGCTGGAAGAGGTCAGTTCCGGCACCATCTACATCGACGACCGCGCGGTCAACGACATGGAACCGCGCCATCGCGACATCGCCATGGTCTTCCAGGGCTACGCCCTCTACCCGCACCTGTCGGTCTACGACAACATGGCGTTCAGCCTGAAGTACCGGAGGGCGGTGCCCAAGGCCGAGGTGAAGAAGCGGGTCAGCGAGGCCGCGCGGATCCTCGAGCTCGACGCCCTCCTGGACCGCAAGCCGAGGCAGCTGTCCGGCGGGCAGCGCCAGCGCGTCGCGATGGGCCGGGCGATCGTCCGCCAGCCGCGCGCGTTCCTGATGGACGAGCCGCTGTCCAACCTTGACGCCAAGCTCCGGGTGCAGATGCGCGCGGAAATCGCCCAGCTGCAACGCTCGCTTGGCACTACGACTATCTACGTCACCCATGACCAGACCGAGGCGATGACGCTGGGAAGCCGTGTTGCGGTTCTTAGCCAGGGTGTGCTTCAGCAAGTCGCGTCGCCTCAGGAGATGTACCGGAACCCTGCCAATCTGTTCGTGGCCGGGTTCATCGGGTCGCCGCCGATGAACCTGATCGACGCCAGGCTCGAGCGAGGCCCTTCGGACTCGGGCTCGGCCGGCAGCCCGGGCGGCCCGATCGTGGTCTTCGGCAACCACCGGCTCGGTGTCCCGGCTCAGGTCACTGCCGACCGCCCGGCGCTGGAGCGCTACCTGGGCAGGGATATCGTCCTCGGCATCCGGCCGGAGCACTTGTCGGACGCGGCACTGCTGCGCGACGCGGACGCCGGCTCGGTCATTGAGCTGCCCGTCCGGCTCCGCGAGGAACTCGGCTCTGACGTCCAGATCCACTGCGGGATCGGCGCGGTAGCTCACCACGGCAAGTCGGCCGCCGAAGACGTGACATCGCTGGCCACTCTTGTCGCCCGGATGGACCCGCAGACGGCGCTGGCCGAAGGCCAAAATGCCCGGGTCCATGTCGAGACGACCAAGCTGCATTTCTTCGACCCGGAAACTGGCGCGGCGATCCGGGACTAGCTTTCTGGCCTGGCCGGCTATCGGGCTTGCTGGTACCGGCGGGGATACTGTCGGCATGGTTGACGACACCGCGCGGGAACGTGCGATCTATGACGCGCTGAAGGCCTCCGACGAAGTTGCCGCAGCTCTTCAGGCACACCTGATCGAGGAGCACGGGGCGGATCTGGAGCGAGAGGCTGCGGAGGGGCCCGCGACGAACTCTCTCAAGCTGCTCAGGCAGGCTCGCCTGCGGCTCGGTCATGGTCTTCGCGCCATCGAGGCCGACAACATCGCCGAGTCTGACGAGATCTCCCTGCGCAATCACTGACCGCCGGTCTGTTGCGCATTGCCGGGTAGAGAGGCTGCTTTCGGGTAGTGCCAATCGATGTACTGGCTGGTCACGCCACTGGTCAGGAACCCGAAGCTGGAAGCTGGGCGATTGGAACGCAGATGCCTGATAACGCGCTGGAAGAACTACTCGTGTCGTCCGAGGTGCAGACCGCGCGCGATCGCATGGAGGACTACGACTCGGCCGAGGCAGCCGCGGACACGAACCCGCACGGTGAGCAGGAGCTTGCTGATCTGCGCGAGGCGCTGATCGAGATGCCCGGCGCGGTGCGGATGCTCCTGGAAGCAATCGACCGGGCCGGGGTGAGTGCGGGTCAGCCGCAGTACGACCCGGGAGACAGGGCAGGCCTTTCCTGAGCGGTGCTGGCCGCCTTGCCGTGGGGAGGGCTCCCCTTTCGCCTGGCCTGCAACGGTGCCAGCGTTGGTACTGGCGCGCGGCCGGGAGCGGGGGCCCCGGTCCGTTAGGTCCGGCGCCCGGCACGGTGACCCGTGCGGCGACGCATCCTTCTGTTAGCGGCCGTTTCTACAGTGTCGCTGCCACTTCGGCCCGCAACGTCTGGGCTGTTGGCGGCACTGACTGGTTCTCACCGGAAACCCTGGCTGAGCACTGGAACGGCACTGCCTGGAGCCAGGCGCAGTACCCGAAGCCCGCGGGCGGCCAGTTGCGCGCTGTGGCGGCGACCTCTGCCTCCAACGCATGGGCGGTCGGCTACCCCGCCCGACTAGCTGTGACCCGCTGTGCGGCACCGCGACGCTGCACTGGAACGGCAGCAAGTGGGTCTGGCACCTGTCGCGCTAGATCGCCCCGCCGTGGGGACGGCTCCCCGTTCGTGCTCCCGGCTACAGCATGATGGCGAGCATGAAGGCCATGGTGATGCCCATCGCGATCCGGCATGCGACAGCGACCCGCGGGTCGAGCAGCGGGCCGGCCTCTGTTCCTTCGGTGGTGCTAACTGACGACGTACTGGCCGGCTCTCCTGCTGTGGCCCCGCTCGCAGTTACTGCCGTCGCGCTGGCAGCGTGCCTGGTCGCGGAGCCGGCGGAAGTCAGGACAGACGCCGCCGGTCCGGCTACGGCAAGCGCGGCGGCAGGCTGCGGCGAGACGCTGAGCCGCGGCAGCCGTCCGCGGGCGTGCAAGCGGGCGTTACCGATCTGGTCGAGATCCCAGACCGCCCAGGCGACCATGAACAGGATGAAGGCCAGCCCGAGGGTCGGCACCTTGAGGGTTCCCATGCCTGCGGAACCGGCCGCCATGCCGCTCATGCCCATCCCGGAGCCATGAGCGGCAGTGGTCACGGCTGCGAACATATACACCATCGCGGTACCGTGCACCAGGTGCGGCAGATGATGGCCAGTACCCAGGGCAGCGGCTCCCTGAGTGCGTACCTCTGCGCTGACACGCCAGGTGAACCACACTGTGACGACGGCGAACACAGCTATCCAGACCGCGTTAGGCAGCGTACGAAGACTGCTTGCCAGCATGCCGGCCATCGCGATGCCCATCAGGACGTGTGCCGCGTCGATGTCGGCGTCCGGCCGGAACCGGCTGCCAGCCCGGCCCGCCGCCAGGCGCCCGGCCGACACGCCAGCGACGACCAGCATGACAGCGGCGAAGATGTCGAGGATCCAGGAGGGGACCATCATTCGAGTTCTCCCTGTGTTTCAGGCGTCAGGGCCGGGCGGCGAGCGGCGGGCCAGTAGGCGGCCGCGAGTAGCGCCAGCAGCAGGCCCGAATTCGGGTCAGTTGCGCCGCCGGCCAGGATGGTGCCGAGGTCCTGGCCCGCGATCCAGATGGCGAGGGCCAGCACGATAGCCAGGATGATGGTGGCGCGGGCGAGCGAGACCGGCAGGAAGACGCCGACTGCGATCACGGCCAGCAGGACCGCGAGAATGATCGAGGCGGTCAGTCCGTGATTGTTCAGCAGGCTCGCCGCAGCCCGGTTGACCGCAGCGAGCCAGCCTGGCTCGCCGCTGGCCATTCCAGCCACCATGTCGTGCAGGCCCTGCGCGGTCCGGTTGGCCGCGGTAACCGCGAAATAGGCGAGGCTCCCCCACAAGATGAGCCAGGCGGCCTTTGCCAGGGCCGGCCCGACCGGCCGTGCCGCCACGAACGGTGCCGGGTGGGCGTCATCCTGGTCACCTGCCACTGGCCAGAGCAGCACGGCTAGCAGCGCGTAGATGATCACCGCGCCGGGCGCCCCATTGACCGGGCTGGCGCTTCCGGACAAGATGCCGCCAAGGCCCTCGCCGAACCACCAGACGCCAAGCGCCCAGGCGATCGACGCCGCGAGCGCGACCTTGACGGTGCGGCGGTTGCCGATGCCCAGCCCGAGCAGCACCTGGATCGCGGCGAAAGTCGTGTTCGTAGCCACCGGATGATCCGTGATCAGCCGGGACGTCCAGTTGATCGGGTCGGCGATCACCGCCGGGTTGCCGGGCGCCGTGCCGGCCAGCATCTGGCTGAAGCCGTTCGTGAACATGAACGACTGGAACTGCAGGATGCCGTCCAGCAGCCAGATGGCGGCGAGCCCCAGTTGCAGCCAGCGCCGGGCATCGGGGAACTGGGCGCGGGCCGCCGCGTCCGGCGTGCTCCGCGCACTGGCGCGCAATCCGCCGGCCAGTGCCGTGCTGTCACTCACCATGGTCGGGTCTCCAGTCCGGCGGCCAGATCGGTGCCGGCGCCACGCGCCCGGCACTGTCCCTCAGCCGCACCTGCCGCCCGCACCGGAATATGGTCATCTCGATGCGCGCGGCGGGCATTGTTTAAAGTAGCGGGAATAATCTAGCGGCAGGAGTTTAGAACGATCAGCCGCCTCCGTGCAACCGGTCTTGACCTGGCAAAACGTCACGGGTAAGCAATTCGGATAACCCCCTGGCGGTATCTCCTGTAACCCCGGTGGGGTAATTTTATGAAAACCCTCTGGGGGTATTCTCGGTGACCGCCGGCGACGTGTCGGCCGGGCGGGCAGCTGGCGAGAATAGGCCGGTTCGTGACAGGGCGGATAAGGTATCCGCGTACCTGAAACGGATCGGTCCGGCCACCTGGCAGGGCACGACAGTTCCGGGAGATGACGAGATGGCGAAATGGTGAGCCCGGCAGCCCGGCTGCTCGCATTCCTGCTGCTGCTCGCTGTCATGTTTACCGGCGCATACGCTGTGGGGGCGCACCTGGGCCCGATCGCCGTCACCCATTCCCAGCAAGGTCCGGGTGGCAGCCAGAACATGCAGATGGGACACATGCCCATGGGCCGGGGATCAGCTCGATGACCACCTCGGCCGGCCCGAAGCCCACGCCGCTGCTCACGGACTCCGGTGAGCTGCTGGAATTCGCCATCAGCGGGATGACCTGCGCGTCATGTGCCGCGCGGATCGAACGTCAGCTCAACAGGCTGGACGGAGTGACCGCGACGGTCAGCTACGCGACCGAGCGCGCCTACGTCACCCGAAGCGGAGGCCGCCGGCCTGCCGACCTGATCAGCGTGATCGAGACTGCCGGGTACACCGCCGAACTGGCCGGCGCAGCCGCTCCGGCAACTGGTGACGACCAGGCGACCAGGAAGCTCGGCCGGCGACTGGCGGCCTGTGCGCCACTAGCGGCGGGCACCATCGTGCTGGCGATGGTCCCGGCGGCGCAATTCGCCGGCTGGCAGTGGGTTAGCCTGCTGCTGGCCGCGCCGGTGGCGATATGGGGTGCCTGGCCGCTCCACGCCGCAGCCTGGCGAGGGCTCGGGCACGGCGCTGCCACCATGGACACCCTGGTGAGCCTCGGCGTTGCTGCTTCGTTCGGCTGGTCGGTCTACGCGCTGTTGTTCGGCGGCGCGGGCAACGTCGGCATGCGGATGCCGTTCGCGATCACATTCGGCCTGGCCAGCGGGCAATCCATCTATCTGGAGGCAGCGGCTGGCGTCACCACGGCCGTCCTGGCCGGCCGGTATCTGGAAGCACGGGCCAAGGCGCGCTCTGGGAGCGCCCTGACGTCGCTTGCCGCACTTGCAGCGAAGGACGTGCGCGTACTGCGGTGCGGAGCGGAGCAGACGATTCCAGTCGACGCGCTGCGGGCGGGCGAGGAGTTCGTAGTGCGGCCGGGGGAGAAGATCGCCACCGATGGAGTGATTACCGGCGGTGCCTCGGCTATCGATGCTGCCATGGTGACCGGCGAGTCGGTGCCTCAGGAAGTAACCATTGGCGGCGAGGTTACCGGTGGCACTATGAACCTGACCGGCCGGCTTGTCGTCCGGGCCACCAGGGTCGGCGCCGACACTACCCTTGCTCACATCACCAGGCTGGTCACCGAGGCGCTGGCGAGTAAAGCCAGGTCGCAGCGGCTTGCCGACCGGGTGGCTGGCGTGTTCGTGCCATGCGTGATCGGCCTTGCTGTCGTCACGCTGGGGTTCTGGCTGGGCAGCGGGCTGCCCGCCGCGAGCGCGTGGAGTGCAAGCGTCGCCGTACTCGTCGTGGCGTGCCCGTGCGCGCTGGGTCTGGCTACGCCGACAGCGCTGATGGCGGCCCTCGGGCGCGGCGCAGAACTCGGGGTCCTGATCCGCAGCGCACAGTCGCTGGAGACCGCGGGCCGGATCAGCGCGATGGTGCTGGACAAGACCGGAACCTTGACGACTGGGACGATGACCGTCCTGCAGATCACTACCAGCGCGGGCTGCGACGAAGCGACGGCGCTGCGGTATGCGGGCACGGTGGAGGCCGCGTCCGAGCATCCGGCTGGGCAGGCGATCGCCATCGAGGCAGCGCGCCGGTGTGGCCAGCTGCCGGTGGTCACGCAGTTCGCCAGCGTGGCCGGATCGGGTGTGCGCGGCGTAGTAGATGGCGACCTGGTGATCGTCGGGCGGGAAGGGTTTGTCGCCGAGTCGGGCCTGGTCGTCCCCGGCGAGCTCAGCGCTGCTGTCGCGCGGGCAGGCTCAGCGGGCCGGACGGCGGTCCTGGCAGGCTGGGATGGCCAGGCCCGGGCGGTATTCACGGTTGGCGACGCGCCGCGGGCCGGCGGCGCCGCTGCTGTTTCGCGGCTGCGGCGGCTCGGGCTGATCGTGTACGTCGTGACCGGTGACAGTCGCGAGGCGGCGGTTTCAGTAGCAGAGAAGCTTGGTATCGCGGCCGGGAACGTGATCGACAGCACGCAGCCGGCTGCTAAGGCGAAGGTGGTGCGCGAACTGCAGGAGGCCGGCTATCGCGTCGCCATGGCCGGGGACGGGGTGAACGACGCGGCCGCGCTCGCCGCCGCCGACCTCGGCATGGCGATGGCGTCCGGCACAGACGCTGCCATCGGCGCCAGCGACATCACGCTCACCAGCGCAGATCCGGGCGTTATCGCCGATGCGATCCAGCTCGCCAGGGCCACTCTGGCGATCATCAGGATTAACCTGTCCTGGGCGTTCGGCTACAACGTCATCGCGATCCCGCTTGCGGCGCTCGGCTATCTCAATCCGCTGTTCGCCGGCATCGCCATGTCGGGCAGCTCGCTGATCGTGGTCTCTAACAGCCTGCTGCTCCGCCGGTTCCGCCCGCGCCGGACCGGGACATGACCGCGACGGCTGCGACGGGGGCGCGCCAGCGGGCCCGCACCTCGGAGCTAGCCCGAGCTGCTGCCGCGCCGCTGGTATGTGGCGTCATCCTTATCGCCCTGCTAGCCGGCTGGGTAGCGGGTGGTGGCGGCGGCACGCTGAGCCGCCTGCGGATCCAGGTGACCCGGGCCACCGTGCCGATGGTCGCGTACACGGCGCGCGCTGCCGCCGGGAAGAACGCTGGCGTCTACATCACGATCCGGAATCTAGCGCGCGTCCCTGATGTCCTGCTCTCGGCGAGCAGTCCGGCTGCCGCGCAGGTAGTGATCACCCGTGCGGTGACCCAGCACCCGGCCATAGCGGTCGGCGGACTTGTCGTCCCGGCCGGCGGCACGATCAGCCTCAGCCCGCTCGGCGCTGATCTAGTGCTCATCCGCCCGCACTCGCTGATGTCGGGCCAGACCGTGCTGCTGCGGCTGCGATTCAAGAACGCTGGCGAGTTGAGCGTGACCGCGAGCGTCACCCCGCCGGGCACGCCCTGACAGGCAGTTAGCTCGCCGGCGGAGTGATATTCGCCGGGGTGAACTGTGCCAGGTCGTAAATGCCGAGTGCCTGCTCGATTTGAGCGACCCGGCTGACCATAGCGGCGAATCCGTCCGGACCGAACTGCTGACGTTGCAGGTCAGCGAAACGCTCGCCGAGTTCGGCGATCTCCCCGGCGGGCAGGAGGGCACGAAACGCCGGGTAGACGACAGTGTCCTCGCGCGCCTCATGCGGCTCGTACATGCGCACGAATGCGGCCATCGCTCTCGTCACGGGGGCGGTTACGGCCGTGCGCAGCGATCCGGTGCTGCCGGTGTCAGCGAGGATGAGCTGGGTCAGCTCACGACCGCGTGCGTGCTGCAGCAGCAAGGTGGAGACGGTGTCGGTGAGCTGACCCGCCTTCTGCAGCCGGGGGAACACGTAGGCCTCTTCCAGCTCCTCATGAAACGCCTCAATGTAGTCATGGATGATCACCGCGGCATCGTGCAGGTGCGCCGCCTGCAATGGGTGGTCAGCGGCCGCCGTCGTGATGACCTCGCGGTAGATCAGCAGGATGCGGATGAGCAGGCCGTGCTCAGCCATCAGATCCTCACCTGGCGGCGGCACTTCCAGAGCGCGCAGCAGCTGCGGCGACGGCTGGCTGTCGTCTGTGGCGCGCGCGACGCCGAATCCTGAGGCGAGCCCGCCGCCGACGGCGGCAAGCCCGGCGCCACTAAGCAGGATCGCCCGCCTGGCAGGCCGGTCGTGCCCGGTCAATCGCCCGGTCCCAGGGTCAGTGGCTGACCCGACGGCCGCAGCAGATACCACACGCCGCCGTTGAGATCGATGCCCTGGCCAGTCACCTGGCCTGGCTGGACGTCTCCGGTGTAGGTGTACAACGGCCAGCCGTTGTAGGTCACCACCCGGCCGCCAGCCGGGTCGGGGTCAGAGCTGAGCAGGTCGTCCTTTACCCCCGGGCCCCCGGCGAGCCGAGCGGCCGGTGCGATCTTGACGGGCGGCCAGGTGGCCGCGCACAACCCGGTGCAGGTCACCTGCCGCTGACCGTCCGGCTGGAACATGTAGATCGCGTAACCCTTGCTGGTTACCAGTACCGAGCCCACGCCGGGTAGGGTCCGCGCGTCGATGGTGACGGCAGCGCCCGCCGGACGGCCCGAACCTGCGGTTCCGCCCGCCGCGGCCGCGCACGCGGTGGCCAGCAGCAGGATGGCGATTCCCGCAGCCAGGGCCCCGGCCCGACGGAGAGTGGCGGCGGCATTGAGCATGATACTTTTGTCACTTTCGTCGTCGCCCGGCAATCGGCGGCATGCATCCGCCATCGGGGCGGTTAGGCTATTGCCGCGACCTGCGACCAAGCTCCTGAGTCCGCAGCACTACAGTTCGTAGTGCCTTAGCACACTAGCAGATCGTGAGACCCCGCACCGTGCCACCAGTATTGATACCGCAGCCGTGAAGGGCAGCACGCCATGCCCGGCATGAACAGCGGCCTCAACATCGACGACCCGACTGTTATCGCCGCGTTCAAGACGGCGCTTCTCCACCAAGGGCTCGTCGCCGCGCTGCTGTTCATCGTGCTCTCGCTGGCCTGGATAAGCGTCCGTGAGTTCAGCGGGACGCGCCGGACCGGCCCGCGGCCAGACCGTCGTCAGCCAGAGCCGTCAGTCCGCCGGGTGCTGCGAGTCGGATTCGGGCTGCTGTGGATCCTGGACGGGATCCTGCAGGCCCAGCCGGATATGGCGGTTGGACTGCCATCCCAGGTGATCAAGCCGACCGCGGCAAGCTCGCCATCGTGGGTCCAGCACCTGGTGAACTGGGCCGGCACGAGCTGGTCGTACCATCCGATTCAAGCTGCTGCTGGCGCGGTGTGGGTTCAGGTCGGGATCGGGATCTGGCTTCT
>Ga0335073_10005630_pt1 | contig 17583 bp, 8 predicted proteins | sample Lox_Sample_22_FD_207093 | JGI IMG/M metagenome (GOLD analysis project Ga0335073, IMG submission 207093) | Soil microbial communities from Loxahatchee National Wildlife Refuge, Florida, United States - Lox_Sample_2.2 | ecosystem: Environmental > Terrestrial > Soil > Wetlands | place: USA: Florida...
TCGATTCGGTGGTCCAGGGCAAATACCAGAGGATCAAACTGCTCGCAAGGAAGCCGGGAATTGTCAAAAAAATGCAGTACCGGATGACCCGACGCTCGAAGAGCGCCCGCCGCGGTTTGCGAACATTGCGCTTTGAGGAGGTCCGTGGGAGCGGGCTAGAGCCCATACTTTTCCATCCGCCGGTACAACGCGCCGCGACTCAAGCCCAGGGCTTCTGCGGCGTGGCTGACGTTGCCCTGAAAGCGTTGCAGCGCTTTGCGGATCAGGATAGTCTCAACCGCTTCCAGACTCAATTCTTCCAGATTCGGAGATAACGTTTTCTGGATTCCAAGGCCGAGATCGCCGGGTTGAATCTGCTCGCCCCGGCACATCAGGACTGCACGCTCAATCGTGTGCTCGAGCTCGCGAACGTTGCCCGGCCACGCATATTGCAAAAGCGTCTGCAGCGCAGCGGACTCGATAGTATGAACGGAGCGTCGGTAGCGCGTGGCGTACTGCGCCAGAAAATGCATGGCGAGCACGGGAATATCTTCGCGGCGCTCGCGCAGCGCCGGTAGATGCAGCTCGACCGTGTTGAGGCGGAACAGCAGGTCTTCGCGGAATTCTCCCCGTTGGCAGGCGGCGGCGAGATCGGCGTTCGTGGCGGAGATCATGCGAACATCGACCTGCTGGCTGCGCGAAGAGCCAACGCGCTCGATATCCCCGTTCTCCATCACACGCAGCAGCTTGGCTTGCTGGCGCAGAGGAACGTTGCCGATTTCATCCAGAAAAATCGTGCCGCCGTTCGCAAGTTCGAAACGCCCGATGCGGTCAGAGCGAGCATCGGTGAACGCGCCTTTCACGTGGCCGAACAGTTCGCTTTCGAAAACACCTTCAGCCAGGCCGCCGGTATTGACCGCAATAAACGGCCGGGACGCGCGGAGAGAAAGCGCGTGAACGGTGCGCGCCACAACTTCCTTTCCGGTTCCGTGCTCGCCCGTGATCAGCACGTTGGCGTCGGAAGGAGCGATCCGGGTGATGGTTTCGAGCAGCGGTTGCATCGAAGGCGCGCCGGCAATGAATTCCGGCCGGCCTTCGGTATTCAGCAGACGATTCTCGGCGGCGAGACGTTCGGCGTTTTGCAGGGCGCGATGCAGTTCGACTTGGGTGCGCAGAATCGACACCAGGCGCTCGTTTTCCCACGGCTTCTGGATGAAATCGCGGGCTCCGCGCCGCATGGCCTCCACGGCCAACTCAACATTGCCCCACGCAGTCATTACAATCACGGGAACCATACTATCGAGCGCAACAATTTCACAGAGGAGATCGAGGCCTTCCTGGCCCGAAGTTGTATCGCGCGTGTAATTCAGATCGATGAGAATCGCATCGTAGGATCCGCCGGCCAGAGCTTCACGAACCAACGCCGGAGAGCGGACGGCATCGACCTTGTATCCTTGGGGCTTGAGGAGCAGTTCGAGGGCTTCGAGGATGTGCTCCTGATCATCAGCCGCAAGAATGCGCGGACCGGGCGCATCTGTTCTTGTTGCGCCGGTCTTGGTCAAGACGGGAGCGCGCACCTCCCCTTGGTTCGTGGAACTTAGCATATTTATGGTGTCCGATTACTGCTGCGCCCCTCGATCGCAGCCTGAATTTCAATTCCATTATCTTCCAAAGTATTCGCGGTTGCTCGATCGAGCTCGACACTGGCTTTTTTGTAGACGGTCATGGCCGTGACTAGGTCAAGCTGCGCAAGAGCCAGATCGTGCTGCGCGCTTAAGGTTTGGAACGGCGACCCTGCACCTAGATCCTGCTCTTTCTTCGTAATGTCAAACGTGCGCTGGGCCAGATCACGAGATTTCCGCGCGGCATCGACACGGGCCGCTGTCTGTTCGAGCGCGTATTCGGCGTTGCGAACTTCGATTCGGATCTGATTGCGCAACTCTTCCCGCCGCAATTGCGCTTGCCGGAATTCGAGCTCCGATCGGTACTGGTCGGCCTTTGCGATGCGGTTGCGGATAGGAATGTTCAGGTTGAGACCGACATAATAATCGGGAGCGCTGTTGTTGAACGTGTTCTGCAACGCGCCGGCGAAATCGACAGGGACGCTCGAGCTGTTGGTTTCGCCAGGAACTTTAAATACGGGATTCAGCGGCCCGGCGAGCCCCGAGCCTCCATAAAATCCCACCAGCGAAAGTGATGGCAGCAGGTTGTTTTTCGCCGCCTGCCGCGTGATCTGCCGGTTCATGAGATCGATATCGGATTCCAGCAATTCAGGGCGGTCATGCAAGGCTTCGGCGATCAAATCTTCCACCGGACGAGCCGAGGCGACCTGGGTATTTTCGAGCCGATCCGTTGGAATAACGGGAATCGATGCCAGCACGGGATCGTCAAGATTGCGCGTAAGCGCGTTTTTCATCAGCAATTCTTCCAGCTGCAGGTTGGTACGCGCGACCGTCAAGTCCTGCGCGCGTCGCGAGACTTCGGCCTCGGCGCGCATCACATCCAAGGCCGGGACGCTTTCAAGCTGCAACTGCTTCTTTGCATTGTCCAGCGACTGCTGGGCGAAGGCCAACGATTGTTCGTTGACTTGCGATTGTTCATAGGCGTTTACCAGGTCCCAATAGATGTTCTCAATCTGAGTCACCGTCGCGATGACTTGATCTTTGAACGCAATGTCGGAAATCTTCTTGTTGTTCTTGGCAATGCGGAGATATCGAAGATTCGGCCCGAAACCGAATCCGGCGAGCAGTTGCTGCTGGATCGTCAGCTGAAACATTGAGCTGAGCACAGGAGACAGGGTGACGTAGGGGCTGTTATAGGTTTCGCGGTTGTTGTTGAATTGGAAAAACAAGCTCGTGCCCGACGAGAAGGCCTGCGAGTAACCGAAATTAGCCTGCTCGATATTAGTTTTTAGAAGTGGTACGCCGTACGTTTGCAGGTTGGCGAGGGGTGAGGTCAGATGCTGGGTTCCGACGTTCGCAATGATGTCTGGGTCGTAAATGGATACCGGCGCGCCAATGCCTAAAGTCGACTGCACCAGGCCGGCCGCACCAGCGCCCGCGCCACCAGCGCCGCTCGTAGTCCCGCCCGCGCCTGCTCCGGGAGCACCAGTCCCGAAACCGCCGACCCCGCCGCCGGGAGTTCCTTGCACCACGCCGGTGTTGACGCCACGAAAGACGCCTCCTGCCTGAGTGCGCAAAACGTCAGTATTCGCGATCGGGAGGTTGTATCGAGCAATCGCGATATCGAGGTTGTCTTCGAGCGCCAACCGGATCGCATCTTTGAGCGACAGGTTCAATTTGCCATCCTGAATGAGCTGATCGATCAGCGGCGAGTTCGTGAGCTGCGGCTCCGGAACCTGCGAAGGCAAGTAGGCACTGAACGGATTCGCGGACTTGGGCATCTGGAACGGAACGGCGACATTCGTTGTGCTTTGCGCTGCGGCACTAACAACAGCGCCCGGCAGAAAAGCGGCAAAAAACAGAGCAAGGTATGGGACCCGAATTTTCATTGTTTCACCGCCTCTTGCGGCTGAAGTTGAGGATTGGCTGTGTCGCTGACCATCCATCCATCGCGCAGCTGGATCGTGCGCGAACCGTAGGCTGCATTCGCGTCGGAGTGCGTGACCTGGACGATCGTTGTCCCTTGCTGGTTGAGTTCGCGGAAAAGTTCCATGATTTCCTTGGCCTGCGAAGAATGCAGATTACCGGTCGGTTCATCGGCGAGCAGAAGCGCCGGCTTGTGAATTACCGCGCGCGCAACGCCGACTAACTGCTGCTGTCCGCCGGAGAGCTGGCTGGGGAACAGATCTTTTTTGGCGACGATCTGGAACTGATCGAGCGTGTCGGCGACCATCCCCTGCCGCTGTTTCTGCGGAATATCTTTGTACGAGAGCGGGAGATCGATGTTCTCTTTGACGGTGAGATCGTCAAGCAGGTGATAGCTCTGAAACACCATGCCGATGTTGCGCTTGGCGAGATCGGCGCGTTGCTTGCGCTTCATCTCATGTACGGGTTGGTCGCGAAACCAGAATTCTCCGTCCCAGCCGTCGTCAAGCAAAGCCAGAACGTTTAGCAGAGACGACTTCCCTGCCCCGGATGGTCCCATGATCGTGATGAATTCGCCTTCGCGAATTTCTAGATTGATCCGCCGCAAAACCCAGAATTGCCCGGCGGGAAGTTTGTAGCTGCGTTCGAGATTTCTAAGTTGAATCATGTCGTTGTCGGTTCTCCTACTCCTCTCGCAATGTTTCCGCAGGATCAATTCGAGCAATACGCAAAGTTGGTACCGTGCCCGCAATCAGGGTTACGAAAGAAAGCACTACGACGGCTGAAACGATGCTGGGAATGTCATAAACGCCGATTCCATAAAGCACACTGGCCATCATGCGCAGGACTGCAGCACACAAAATCAAGCCGATGACTAGTCCCGCGGCCGAGGCTCGCACTCCCGGAAGCCCGATTTGAAACATCGCCTGCCGAATGCTGGAACCGAGCGCGATACGAATGCCAATTTCTCTCGTTCGTTGTGTGACGATGTTTGCCATTAATCCAAAAATTCCGACCGCGCTCAACAGGAGGGCTAAACCTGCCATTGTGCCGAGCAGCGCCACTTCAATTCGTTGCGTCGCCAGGGTGTGCGCCATCAGATCGTTCATGCGGTAGAACCCGGACGCAGGTAGGTTGGGGTCAACACTGGTCAGCGCGCGTTGCATGGCGGACGCCAATCCTTGCAGCGGGCGTGCCGTACGGACGACCCAATCGGGTTGAAACCAGACATGCACCATCGGAAGGTAAGCTGCCTCCATTTGCGTGGCCGGAATGTACATGGTCTGCTCGCTTATCAGCGGGGCGACCGGATTCAGATTGGACGATAGGGGAACATCCGCTACCTCGCCGACGATGAGCGTGCCTTTGTCGATATAGCGGCCCACAGGGCTGGCTCCGCCATAGAACTTTCGGGCAAAGGCATGGTTCACTATGGCCACTCGTTGGGCATTCGGACCGTCCGCATCGGTGAATACGCGACCCGCAAGTAACGGCATCTGCAGCGTGTCGAAGTATCCGGGTGTGATGTAGACCACATCTGTCCCGCCCTCCTGCCCGGCCTCTTTGCCGTCGCTGAGTTTGATCCAGTCGTTCAATGCAGTCTCGTAGGGAAGACTTAACCCAACCGCGGCATTCTGCACGCCGGGAATCTGCCGCATCGCGACCGTGCTCTCGTTCAGAAGCTTCCGGAATGCTTCCGGATCGTGGTAGCGGACATCGTCGAGAGAGGCTTTGGCGACCATGAGTCCATTGGGATTGAACCCTGCCGGCAAGGTCTCAAGGCGGATCAGGCTGCGGATGAGTAGGCCGGAAGCGGCCAACAAAACCACGGTAAGAGACACCTCGCCAGCAATTAACGCTTGGCGCAGGCGCGTCCTGCCGAGTCCAGCTACTCCCCGCCCGACCATCGACGAACGCAGATCTACTGTTCGCATTGCGAGCCCCGGGAGCATCCCGAATAGCACGCTGGTCAACACTGACACCACTAACGTGAACGCCATTACCCTGCTGTCGACTGAAACGCCGGAAACCGGGAGAAAATGCTTAGGCAAGAGCAACAAGATTCCGCGTAGAGCCAGAAAGCCCACACCCACACCAACCCCTCCCCCCACAAGAGCCAGCGCTAGGTTTTCAACCCAAAACTGCTTCTGGATCTGCCAAGCCGAGGCTCCCAGTGCCAACCGTGTGGCCACTTCCGAGCCGCGGCGCAGCATGCGCACCAGCGTTAGCCCCGCTAGATTGGCACATGCTATGAGCAGGATGAAGCCGGCTGCCAGCATCAGTGCCAGAACCTGAGGACGCAGTGAGTCGATCTCTCCTTTTTGCAGTGGCACGGAATGGTATAAGAACTGCGCGTCGGGGACGCTCTTCTTCATACTCTCAGTGAGCGGGGCCCAAGCGCGATTGATCTCAGCATTGGCCTGCTTCCAGGTGGCGCCCGGCTTCAGTCGGGCTATGACGTCAAAGTTTGAGCCGCCACCTTCCCCCTCCCGGCTGGGCTGCAGCACCGAATACACCTCGGCGTCCAATGGAGTGGTCGCGTTCTGAGGCAGCACACCGACGACTGCATAGGGCTCGCCCCTCAACAGGACGGTCTCCCCAAGAACATTTCGATCCATGCCGAACAGACTGTGCCACAGGTTGTAGCTGAGAATGGCAGTCTTGGGGCCGTGGGGACGGTCTTCGTCTTCGGAAAAATTGCGCCCCAAGAGAGGTTGGAGGGCCAATACATCGAGGTAGTGGGCTGAAATGCGTCCGTCGCGCACATACTGCACACGCGACCCGGCCCGCAAATTCACGCTGGACGTGGTGCCCGAGACAGCCGAAATGAGCGAGGGGACATTATCGCGCAGCAGTTCCCATCTTTGGCCGTCGATGAGAGCGCCTTCGTCGGAAGGGTTGGAGCTGGTTACACGTAAGTAGATCGTAGCCATTCGTTCGGGGTGTGCGTAGGGCAGGCTCCTGAGCATGAGCGCGTTGAGCACGGAAAATATCGCGGTGTTGGCTCCGATCGAAAGCGCCAGTGTGGTGACAACCGTCACTGTGAAACCGGAGTTGCGCCGCAACTGGCGCGCAGCATGACGAATGTCTTGAATGATTCCACTCATGTTCACTGTCCTTCGTTCGAGTCTCCCACTCACCGCTACTCCGCTCGCAACGCATTCATCGGATCAACAACCGCGGCTTTCGCCGCCGGCAGCAATGACGCCACGACGCCGACAACGATAAGGATCGCGCAGGAGATTGCCGCGATCAGCGGATTGGTCGCACGCACCTCAAATAACAGGTTTGAAATGACCCGGCCAGCAATCGAGGCCACGGCCACGCCCGCGATCGCTCCGATGAAAACCGGCGTGACTGCTTCCGCCAGAATCATTCTGTAGACATCGCCACGATTGGCTCCCAACGCCATCCGAATCCCGATTTCCTGCGTGCGCTGCACCACGCTATACGCAACGACACCATACGTTCCCAATGCTGCTAGCAGCAGGGCGCAAATTGCGAACATAAGCAGCAATTGCATCTGAAAACGGCGAGCCGCCACGGAGACGTCGACCACGTCTTCCATAGTGCGAATATTCGGGACTGCGACCTGCGTGTCGATTTCACTGATGGCCTTGCGCACCGCGCCAGCTAATGCTGAAGGATCAACGGTGGTGCGCAGCACCAACGCTGCGTTGGTGTGGGTGCGATACCAGTACGGCACATAGACCATGCGCGGTGGGGCTTTCGCGAGATCCAGCGTACGAATGTCGCCGACCACGCCTACCACCTCGAAGAGCGTATCCCCGTGAGTGAAATGTTGGCCGACGGGATTTTCATTGGGCCAGACAGTTCGTGCTACGCCTTGCGAGATCAGTGCAACATTACGGCCATGATCCGTTTCGGTGAAGAAGCGGCCAGTCAAAAGCGGAATGCGCAACGTTTCGAAATAACCGGCAGTGATCCAGCGAAAACGGGCTTCTGGTCGCTGCCAAAAAGGTCGCGGATCTCCGGTCTTGGTGATCACATCTCCCCACACATCTCCATCGAGAGGCAATACGCTAACTACCCCAGCGCTGCTCACGCCGGGAATTTGGCGAAGGCGCTCAATCGTTCGCTGATAGAATGCGGTGCGCGCGTCCGGGGAACGTCCGTACTCGCCTCGCGGCAACATGACGTTGGCCGCGAGCACATGCTCGGTCTGGAAGCCCCGATCCACATGCATCAGCCTCATCAGGCTGGTGATGAACAGAGCCGACAGCAGCACGAGCGCGACGCTGGCCGCGGCTTCGGCAATAATCAGGATTTGCTTCAAACGCTTCGATGCGCGCGACTCGCTGACGCTGCGACTTTCCGCATGCAATTCACTTTGCGGAGCGCTTCGCGCCGAACGCCACGCCGGAAGAAATCCGCACGTGATGGCTGTGCACAGAGAAACGCCCAGTGCAAGGAGCAGCACTGGGACATCGACGCGCGCTTCCGCAAGTCCGGGCAGATTCCAGGGCACGTTGCGCACGAGCAGCGGGAGTCCCAAGCGGGCTAAAAGCGCTCCCAGTACGCCGCCGCAGCTCGCGAGCAGCACGGGCTCCATCAGCGAATGGCGCATGATTTGAATGCGGCTGGCGCCGAGCGCAATGCGCAGTCCGGATTCGTGTCCGCGGCTCGTGGAACGAGCGAGCAATAGGTTCGTCAGATTAACGCAGGCAATCAGAAGCAGGCCACTTACTGCCGCGAGCAACAACAGCAGGACTCTGCGGCTTGATCCGACCAGATATTCCTGCAGCGGGATCAACGTAGCGGTCAGGTTAGTCTTGTCCGGCGTCTGTTGGCTGATCTGCCGTTGCAATGCATTCAGTTCTGCGCTGGCCTGCGCGATTGGCACACCAGCGCGCAGCCTCGCGATCGCGAAATAATCGTGATCGCCTTCGATTTCCTGCAGTTGATCAGCCGTCCATCCAAAGGGAACAAACGCTTCGATCGGCTTGTCCGCTCCCGAGTAGCCCCCAATCGCATGCGAATCGGGCAAAGTGAACTCTGGCGGCAGAACTCCGATAACCTGGTATTGAAGGCCATCCAGCGGGATGGTCTTGCCAATGATCGCTGGATCGGCGCTGTAGCGACGCTTCCACAACCCGTCAGTGAGAAGCACGACGTTGTGCCCGGGCTTTTCTTCTTCCTCCGAAAAAGTGCCCCCCAGACGCGGCTGGAATCCGAGCGTAACAATCAAATTAGACGTCGCCTCGGCGACGCCAATCTCTTCCGTTTGCGTGCCTCCGATCGGCACCGAAGAGGGCAAAAGCGCCGCGATGGAGCTGAACGACTGATTATGTTGCTGCCAGAACAGCAAGTGGTTTGCGTTGATCGGCAGATCGGGAAACTCCCTGAGCGTAGAGATATTCTCGCGAATGACAACCAACTGCTCAGGCGCGGGATATGGCAGCGGACGCAAAAGCACATCGAGAACAACCGAAAACATCGCCGTGGTCGCCCCAATTCCTAACGCCAGCGTGAGGATGGCGGTGAGCGTGAACCCCAAGCTCTTGCGCAACTGCCGCACGGCGTAACGAATGTCCTGTAATAAGCCGTTCATACCATTTCCTCACTCATATCGCAGCGCGACCATGGGATCGACTTCCGCCGCACGACGGGCCGGGAGGTAGGCGGCGGCTAGCGCAACCACAAGCATGGTGGCAGCAGCCAGCACAAAATTTTGGGGATCGACAGGTCTGATGCCGAATAGCAACTGAGAGAGCAGATCCGATGCCGCGCAGGCGCTAGCCAAGGCGACAGGGATCCCAACTGCCACGCCAGAAGCGGCCAAAATAAAAGACTCGCGAAGAATCATGCTCAACACAGCGGATCGTTGCGCTCCCAGCGCCATGCGAACGCCAATCTCCGTGATGCGCCTCCTGACCCGGTACGACATCATTCCGTACAGCCCGATCGCGGCAAGGACGAGCGTCAATATGCCCATGCTGCTCGAAAGGTTCGCGAACATTCGCTCTTCCGCAAGCGAGTCTCGTGACTGTTCATTCTGGGTGCGCAGATCGAAGATGGGAAGCCGAGGATCCACTTGCCGAACCGCCTCACGCACCGCGGTTACGATGTCCGCCTCATTTCCGCGATAACGCAGTTCAAAATTCGCCATGTCAGTCGGGGACTGGCTGTAAGGTTGATAAACCGTAGGAAGAATTGCCGTACGAAGATCGGTGTACTTGCTGTCTCGCGAGACGCCGACAATCTCAAGCGGAGGTTCGTCAGGCGGCGCCGTCATATGCTTGCGCAGCGGCCATCCGGTTCCTTCGCCGCCATCGCCGAGCCAGAAGCGCTGTCCGATGGGATTCGCCCCATGGAGGTAGGTTCTTGCAAATGCCTGATTCACAACCGTGACAGTTGCTGACGAACGGGTGTCGGACGCCCCCAGTGGACGTCCGAGTAGGATTGGGATCTGCATCGTCGCAAAAAAACCTGGCGAGACGACATTGATCTCGGCGATCTCGCCATTATGCTGGCTTTCGGGAGAGATATAGACCGCTCTGGCCAAATGAGTGAAACTTAGAAGGGGCTGACGCGATAGGGCTACATCTTCCACGCCAGGAACTCCGCCCAAACGCGCGATCATCTGGTCATATAAAGGTCCTGTAGTTTTGTCGGTGTACCCATTCGCCTCGGGCTTTACGCCAAACAGCAGCAGATTGCTGCGAACGAAACCGGCGTCAACGCTGTTGAGATTACTGAGCGTGCGAACAAATAAGCCTGCAGCCACCAACAGCACGATCGAGATCGCCACTTGCGTGACCACCAACAACCGCCCTGGCAGGTTCCGAAAACCTCCGATCTGCGCTCTGGCCTTCAATTTGGGAGAGAGCTGCGTTCGGCAAGCATTCAGTGCAGGAACCAAGCCAAACAGAAGCGCCATTACAAACGATGCTCCGGCCGCAAAACTGAGAACTCGGAGATCAAGACGAGCTTCAAGAGGGACGCCACCGCGAATCCATTGCGTCCATCCCAGCAACAGATCTCTGCCCCAGAGCGCGAACACACACCCCGCGATGCATGCCAGGGCAGAGAGCATGAAACACTCGGTGAAGATTTGGCGCATCAGACGCGCAGGCCGCGCCCCCAACGCCATGCGCATTGCGAACTCGTCGTATCGTGCAGAACTTCTCGCCAATTGCAAATTTGCCACATTGAGGCACGCAATCAGCAACACGATCACGACAATGCCCATCAAGACCGCGAGAGGCCGGCGGTAAGGGCGCCGTGCGAACTCGTCTCCCTGCGCGCCTGCATTGATAGAGAGGTGCGGATAGTCACGCGGGTCGATATGTGCGCTGTTTTTGTGGACGTCCTCTGCCGTTCTCCAACTGTCTGCAATGCTCTGTTGAAATACGGGGTCGAGTCGCACCTGTGCCTGCTGGCGGCTCACTTCCGGTTGCAGCCTTGCCATGATGCGCAGCCACCACAACGTTTGTGACTTCATGCGCGGGTTTTGTGGCCGTACAAGTGGCTCTGTGCTGATGGGGAGCGTGAAATCAGCCGTCTCATCAGGTTGCATCGCAGCCGTGAACTCAGGCGGCGAGATTCCGACGATGATGAATCGGACGCCGTTGATCGTGATCGCCCTCCCCAATGTGTCGGCCATTCCGCCAAAGCGCCGCTGCCAATATCTCCAAGTGATCACTGCTGCTGGCGGCGCGCTGCTCGCTTCGTCGGCCTCAGTGAGCACGCGCCCGCGCCAGGCACGCACGTCGAGCCCGTGATAGTAATCGCCTGTGACAAATTGTCCAGACGCCAGTTCTGCCTGGTTGTCGGCGACGACATTCAATTGTTCGTTAGTGGCAAACGCGAACACGTCAGAAAAAGTGTCCTTGGCCCGTCGCATTCGCTCGAAGGTGATGTAAGGAAATGACGTACCCTGCAAATGGCCGGTCGTAGAGAAATCGGAACTGGCGTTCCCGTCATATCCTCCCTGCGTCGGAACATTGTGGTTCGGTGAGTCCCACACCATGAGCGTCAACTCATCCGGGTTAGTGACGGGAAGGGGCTTCAGCAAAACGGCATTCACCACGGTGAACACAGCCGTACTTGCCCCAATACCAAGAGCCAGGGTTAGCACGGTGATTGCACTGAATCCTGGAGCTCTCCGCAACTGGCGGAGCGCGTAACGAAGATCTGGAAAGATTCCGGTCACAGTTGCTTTCCTCGGCCGTACATTCGGACTCTCATCGGATATTTCGAGTTCACTCCACCCGCAGCGCGTCGCTTGGATTCACCCGCGCGGCGCGCATCGCAGGAATCAGGCCTGACGCGACTGAAATCACAAGGAGCGCAACCGCCGCGGTGATTATGGTTGCCGGATTGTGCGGGCTCAGGCCGAACAGGAGGCTGCGAATAGCGCGTCCGGCGGCCAGCGAAAGCAGAAGCCCGGCAGCGATGCCAATCGCAGCCATCGTCAGCGTCTGTTGCAGTACGAGCCACAGCACAGCTTGGCGCGATGCGCCGAGGGCCAGACGAACTCCGAGTTCCGCGGTGCGACGCGCAACCGTGTACGACAGCACGCCGTACAGGCCGAGACACGCGAGCCCCAGCGCTAAGGCGCCGAAAATCGAAGCAAGCCTGGCGATCAGGCGATAACCCCACAAACCTTCGCTCACCACTTCGGCGACAGTGCTGGAATCTGCGATCGGCAGCTTCGGATCGACGCTTCGCACCGCCTGGCGAATTTCCGCGACCAAAGGGGTCGGATCGCCGAACGTCCGGACGTTCAGGCTGCCGGCATCGATCGGATCCTGCAACATCGAGTGAAAGATGGTGGGCGGCACATTTTCGCGAATGTCGTTAAACCGGGAATCCTTGACCACGCCGACAATCTGGAATGCATGCGGATTGGCAGCATCGTATCCGTAATAACTGCCGATGGGATCTTCTCCGGCCAGAAATTGCCGTACGAATGTTTCATTCACGACCACAACTTTCGGACTGCTCGGCGTGTCGGAATCGGCAAACAATCTTCCCCGAACGAGAGGAATTGCGGTCGTCGCAAAAAAATCGCGACTCACGAAGCGCTCTTGCGCGTCGGTCTCTCCGTTGCTGTGAGCTACGCCGGGAAGGAAGATGTCGCTGGCGTCCCCGCATCCGGCCGCGATCTCACAGCTCAGAAAGGACGCGGAGCGAACGCCCGGAATCGCGTCGATGCGATCGATCAGGCTGCGGTAGAGCGACGTGAGTTGCGCGGGGGAATAACCCGCCAGATGCGTGTCCAGGTCCACCGTGACCAGCCGGTCGCGATCAAAGCCAGCATCGAGCGTGGAATAGTTGCGCAGCGTGCGAACGAATAATCCAGCCCCAACGAGAAGCACGAGTGAAAGGGCGATCTGCGCGATCACAAGCCCTTGTTTGAGAGACCACTGCCCGGCTGTGCCTGCAGCTGTACGAGGGCCGCTCTTTAATGCGTGCATCGGTTCAACTCGCGACCCTTGCAGCGCGGGCGCCAGACCAAAAGCAATTCCCGTCAGAATTGCAACCCCAGCGCTGAAGAACAGAACTCGAGCGTCAGGCGTGAGGTTGATGGGGATCGGCGTGCTTCCGCTCGAAGCCCAGTGCGGCAAGATAATCGTCAACCAATAGGCGATGGCCACTCCGCAGGCCGCACCGCACAGTGACAGCAGAACGCATTCGACAAGGAGCTGTCGAACGAGTCCCGCCCGTGTTGCACCGAGCGAAAGACGAACCGCCATCTCTCGCACGCGGGCCGCTGCACGCGCGAGCAGAAGATTGGCGAGGTTCGCGCAGGCAATCAGCAGGATGATTCCGACCATCGCCATTAAGGCCAGCAGCGGCTTTGAAAACGTGTTTTGGAGATTCGGCAATCCTCGCGCACCCGGCACCAGGGTCAATTTGGCGCGCAACATCGATTCGCGTTCCGATGGATCCTGTTCCCCAGCAGCACCCTGCTCGCGATTGAGATGGAATAGATGGTTCAGTGCGGCCGAAGTTTGTGCAACATTCTTTACGTCCGTCACGCGAATCATGAATTGCAGCCAGCGAACCCCGGGTTGCGATAACCAGGGCTTTTCGGAATCGTCCGCGGTGTTCTTGCTGTAATGCTGCTGGTAACGCACGCCCGACTGCATGCTCGTGGGCAGCCAGAACTCCGGGGCGGCGCCAACGCGCGTCCCAAAGAAACGTTGCGCGGCGACTCCCACAATCTGAATGGGCATCCCGTTGACGACCAGCTTGCGCCCGATGACGTTGGGATCGCGGCCGAAGCGGCGCTCCCAGCATCCATAACTGATCACCGCCACCGGACTTCCGCCGACCGCACGATCGTCGTTATCGTCAAGCAGGCGGCCGAGTTCGGCGTAGGTCTCGAGCGTTGCAAAATAATTTCCCGAAACGAGTTGCCCCTTGGTCATCTCGGGCTCGCCGCTGCCAAACGATGAGTAAAAATCGCCCGCCCACGAAGCCGCCGCGATTTCGGAGCCGCGCGGCATCGCCGCCCGCACCTGCTGGAAGAACGGATACGAGAACCGTGTATTTTGCGGCTCAAAGTCGTTTTCGATCACGAGAAAAAGTTGCTTGGGATTCGGCACCGGAAGCGCCTTCAGCATCACGGCATTGACGAGAGTGAAGATGCCGGTATTGGCGCCAATTCCCAGCGCGAGCGTGGCGACCGCCACGAACGTGAACCCGGGGTTCTTGCGCAATTGGCGCACTGCGTAGCGAAGATCTTGTATCAGTGCGGTCATGATCGTCTCCTCAATGGCGCAACATTTCTATTCCGCACGTAACGCCTTTATTGGATCAATCGATGCCGCGCGCTGCGCCGGAATGAGCGAAGCCGCGAGCGCAAGGACCATCACAAAAATGGTCGATAGTGTAAGCACCAGGGGATCGAACGGACTCACTTCGAATAAAAGCGAACCCAGCAAACGGGACGCTACCGCGGCGCCGATTAATCCAACTCCGCATCCAACAAGCCCCAGCTTGATCGCCGAAAGAAGCACCAAGCCCAGAATTCCGGATCGCTGCGATCCCAGGGCCATGCGGACCGCCATTTCCTGCACACGCAGAACCACCGAAAACGCGATCACACTATAGATTCCCAGTATCGCGAGCAGAACGGCTGCGGCTGCGAATGACGAGATCAGCGCAGTCTGGAAGCGACGCGGGGTTTCGCTGTCGGAAACGGCTTGCCGCATGGTTTGCAATTGCGACAGCGGCAACTGCGGATCGATGGAGTGAGCCGTCGCGCGTAAGGAGTTCGCCATTTGATCCGGCGGTTCGGCAGTGCGCAGAGTGACAAATCCAGAGTTCAGATTCAGATCGCCGGGGGAACCGAAGGACCCAATCGATTTCTCGATCTGATCGACTGGCTGATACCACTGTTCTTTCGTAGGTGCGTCCGGCGAGGACTCCCGCACGTCCGCAACCTCTCCCACAATCGTCAGCCACGGCGTCTGAGCTTCAGGCGTACCGATGCGGAAGCGCTTTCCTAGTGGACTGGCATCACGCCAGTAATGCTGCGCGAATTTGTGATTTACGATCGCGACCAATTGCGTATTGGCCGTGTCCGCCGGAGTGAAGAATCGTCCTGTCAGAAGCGGAACGCCCATGGCTTGCAAGTAGTCGCTGTCGATCGTGATCCAGGTCGCGAGATTCATGTCGGCGCCAGGTGGCGGCGTGTAGCCTTCAACAATAAAGACAGTGTTGCTGTTGCCGCCCGAGGCCGGAAGAAACGATGTAAGGCCTGCGTATTTAACGCCGGGAAGCTGCCGCAGACCTGCAAGCAACGAACGATTGAATTCATCGACGGATGCTTGCGTCGCATATTGTTCTTGCGGCAAAGAGTACGCCGCCGAGAGCACGTGGTCGGGCTGATATCCCAGATCGACGGAACGCATTTTTTCGAAACTGCGCAGAAGCAGTCCGGCAGCAGCCAGAAGCAGCAGTGCAGTTGCAATTTCGCCGACGACCAAACCCGAGCGCATCCAGGCGTGGCCCACGGCCGAGCCGGTGCGTCCACCTTCTTTGAGAGTTTCATTCACGCTGGTCTTCAGCGCCGCAAAGGCAGGAATCAGTCCGCAACCGATGCCGGTCAGAAGCGAAAGTCCAAGAGCAAAGAGGACAATGCGCCAGTCCAGACCAATCTCGTCGATACGCGGCAGCGTTTCCGGCAGGTAGCTCACGCCGACGCGCAGTCCAATGGCAGCCAACGCAAGTCCTAGAACGCCGCCGCTCACGCTCAACAGCAAGCTTTCCAGCACGGACTGGCGCAGCAGCGTGAGCGAGCTTGCTCCGAGGGCCAGCCGCATCGCAATTTCCCGCCGTCGGCGAATCGCCCGTACCAACAGCAAGCCGGCGAGATTTGCGCAAGCGATCAAGAGAACAGTCAGAATCGCGAGAAACAAGATGTGCAGCAGGGCACGCGCGTCGTTCACGGTTTCCTCGCGCAAAGAACGCACCGACGACCGAATGTGCAAACTTGCCATAAATGGCGGATATGCCCGCATGGTTTGTTCCGCCACGCCTTGCGCATCCTGTTCTGCCTGCACAAAGCTGATGCCGGGTTTGAGCCGGCCTACCATCTGAAAGTTCCAGTCCGCCTGCTGTCCGACTCCCATTTCCTGAGGAGTGAAGCTCATGGGCACCCAAAGTTCGCTGTTGTTCAAATGTCCAGGCACGAGCGGGAATTCAAAATTGCGCGGCATGACGCCGATCACGAGATATGGTTTGCGGTCCAGCAAAATCCTGGTTCCAAGCACGTTGGGATCGCCGTGCAGACGGTTTTTCCAAAGCCCATAACTGATTACAGTCACGGGGACGCTCTGATCGTCTTCCTGCCGAGTGAAAAAACGTCCCATCAGCGGCGGCACGGCCAGTGCGGGAAGCACTCCGGCGGACAATCGGGCCGCGTTTACTTGGGCGGGCTCGCCGGCTCCGGAAAGCTCGTATGCGGTCTGTTGATATCCGCCGAGACTCTCGAAGCTGCGCGTGTCGCGCGTGTAGTTGACGATGTCTGAAATGGTGACGCTATTGCCGTTGTCGGCGTAATTTGAGCCTTGCAGGATGTCGCCGAGGGAAACTAATCGCTCAGGATTTGGAAACGGCAGCGGACGCAGCAGCACCGCTTCGACAATCGAGAAGATGGCGGTAGTTGCTCCAATGCCGAGCGCCAGCATGAACACCGCCGTCACGCTGAATCCTGGAGACTTGCGTAAGTGCCGGGCTGTGATTCGCAAATCCTGGAAAAGCATTTTGATTCGTCTCCTTTGCTCACTCGTAGCGCAGCGCCACCATAGGATCGACTTTCGCCGCCCGCCGCGCGGGGATTGCTGAGGCCGCACTCGCGATTACAAGCACAATGAGCGAAACGCAAAACAGGGTTGGCGGATCGGATTGCGACACTCCGAACAACTGCGCTCGCGCTGCATGCGCCAGCAGCAACGAAAGTGGAATTGCGACAGCGATACCGATGGCGGCGAGAGCTAGCACATCCTTAAGCACCATTTGAACGAGCGTCACGCGGCGCGCGCCCATCGCAACTCTGACGCCGATCTCGCGTGTTCGTTGGGCCACGGAATATGCGAGCACGCCGTAGATTCCAATCGCAGCCATGAGTGCGGCGAGCAGGCCGAATGCCGTCGCCAGAAAGGCGATCGCGCGTTCGTCGCTGAGATTGTTTTCAACCTGCTCTTGCATCGTCCGAAAATCATCGAGCACAAGTTTCGAATCGAGTTGGCTCATTGCTCCACGGATCGTCGCTTCTGCGTTGACAGGTTTTTGCCAAGTGCGCACATAAAAAGTCATTCCAAAGGAAGTAGAGTTGAGGTCAGGATCCTGCAGGTAAGGTATGAAAACCGTGCGGTGAATCTCGCTGCGAACGCTGGTATGTCTCACGTCTCCGACCACTCCGACGATCTCCGTGTCTGGCTTAACGTTGCCGGCGCCGAAACAGAAGTAGCCCCCAAGGGCATTCTGTGGCCGGCCGAAGTAGTGTTTTGCGAAGCTCTCGTTGACGACAGCGACCTTCTGCGTTCCGGCTCGATCCTGATCGTCGATCTCGCGTCCC
>Ga0335073_10005631_pt1 | contig 17583 bp, 17 predicted proteins | sample Lox_Sample_22_FD_207093 | JGI IMG/M metagenome (GOLD analysis project Ga0335073, IMG submission 207093) | Soil microbial communities from Loxahatchee National Wildlife Refuge, Florida, United States - Lox_Sample_2.2 | ecosystem: Environmental > Terrestrial > Soil > Wetlands | place: USA...
ACTCCACGTTCACCACCTCGGCCGCGAGCCAGCGGTCGGCCACCGGCGGCAGGGCTGCCTTCAGGCCGCGCAGCTCCGCGTTCTCCTGCAGCAGTGCGTCGAAGCGCATGGTGCGCAGTTCCAGCGCCTGCTGCTGCTCGCGCAGCTGCGCGTTCTCGGCCTCCAGGGTCGCCCGCGCGACCAGCTGCCCGCGCATCCACTCCCAGGCGTTGGTGGGAGAGCTCACCGCCAGCTGCAGCGGATAGGCGGCGCCGCTCAGGTAGTAGCGCACGTGCACCAGCCAGCCGCCGCGCCGGTCGAGGAACATGAGCGCCACGGCGAGCAGCGCATACACGCTGAAGCGGAAGCCGGGAGAGCCGCCGCGTCCCGGCGAGGTTCGGTAGGCACCTGCTCCGTACACAGCCACGCGGGGCTCAGGCCGTGCGGGGACGGCTCACTCGAGGCCGAAGTGGCCCGGGCCCATCTCGTCCATGAGCTCCAGGATGCGCCCGCCGCCGCGCGCCACGCAGGTGAGCGGATCGTCCGCCACCACCACCGGCAGGCCCGTTTCCTCCGTCAGCAGCTTGTCGATGTCGCGCAGCAGCGCGCCGCCGCCGGTGAGCACGATGCCGCGCTCGGCCACATCCGCCCCCAGCTCCGGCGGGGTCTGCTCGAGGGCCTGCTTGACGGCGCTGACGATGCTCTGCAGCGGCTCCTGCAGCGCCTCGAGGATCTCGTTGCTGTTCAACGTGAAGCTGCGCGGCACGCCCTCGGAGAGGTTGCGGCCCTTCACCGACAGCTCCCGCACCTGCTGGCCCGGATAGGCCGAGCCGATCTCGATCTTGATGCGCTCGGCGGTGGCCTCGCCGATGAGGATGCCGTAGTTGCGGCGCACGTAGTTCATGATGGCGTCGTCGAAGCGGTCGCCGCCGATGCGGGCGGAGTTGGCGTAGACGATGCCGTTCAGGGACAGCACGGCGACCTCCGAGGTGCCGCCGCCGATGTCGAGCACCATCGAGCCGCGCGCCTCGTGCACCGGCAGGCCCGCGCCCACCGCCGCGGCCATGGGCTCGCTGACGATGGCGACGTTGCGGGCGCCGGCGCCCTCGGCCGATTCGCGGATGGCGCGCCGCTCCACCTGCGTGGAACCGAAGGGCACGCACACCAGCACCCGCGGGGAGGGCTTCAGCATGCGCGTGCCGTGCACCTTGTTGATGAAGTACTGCAGCATCTTCTCGGTGTAGGTGAAGTCGGCGATGACGCCGTCCTTCATGGGGCGCACGGCCGTGATGTGCCCCGGGGTGCGGCCGAGCATGCCCTTGGCCTCGGCACCCACCGCGACGATGACCTTGCCGCCGCGGGTCGGCTCATCCTGCACCGCGACCACCGAGGGCTCGTTGAGGACGATGCCCTTGTCGCGCACGTAGATGAGGGTGTTGGCAGTGCCCAGGTCGATGGACAGGTCGCTGGAGAAGTATCCGCGGAGGCGTTTGAACATGCTGAGGAAACCGGCTGCGGTGAGCGCGGGCGCGGCCCGCGAAGTGGCGCGTACCATAGCAACCGACAGGACATTGGGCAAGGCGAGGTGTATGATTTCCAGCGGTTTTTTCCGCTGTTTGTGATGCACCCCATGAAGCGCGAGCAGATCGCATCGATTGCCCACCTGGCCAGGCTGTCGCTGACCCCCGACGAAATCCCGGCGTACCAGGACAGCCTGGGCCGGATCCTCTCCTTCGTCGGGGAGCTGGAGCGTGCGCGCACGGCCGAAGTGAGTCCCATGGCCCATCCGCTGCCGGGGCTGACGCAGCGTCTGCGGGCCGATGCCGTCACTGAGACCGATGCCCACGAGCTGTACCAGGGGAATGCACCGCAGGTCGAGGCCGCCTTGTACCTGGTGCCGAAGGTCATCGAGTGAGCCTGCACACCCTGTCGCTGGCCGAGTTGGCCGCCGGACTCGCCGCCCGGAAGTTCTCCAGCGTGGAGCTGACCCGGGCGTTGCTCGGGCGCATCGCGGCCAGCCAGCCGCAGCTGAACGCCCTGGTCACGGTCACCGCCGAGAGCGCCCTCGCCGAGGCCGCCCGCGCGGATGCCGAGATCGCCGCCGGACGCGCCGGTGCGCTCACCGGTATCCCCCTCATCCACAAGGACATCTTCTGCACCCGGGGGGTGCTGACCACCTGCGGCTCGCGCATGCTGTCGAACTTCGTCGCGCCCTACGACGCCACCGTGGTCGCAAGGCTCCGGGCAGCGGGCACGGTGATGTTGGGCAAGGCGAACATGGATGAGTTCGCCATGGGCTCCTCCAACGAGACCAGCTTCTACGGCCCGGTCCGCAACCCCTGGAATCCGGCGCTGGTGCCCGGAGGTTCCTCCGGCGGCTCGGCGGCCGCGGTGGCCGCCCGCCTGGCGCCCATCGCCACCGCCACCGACACCGGCGGGTCGATCCGCCAGCCGGCGGCCCTGTGCGGGGTCACGGGCCTGAAGCCCACCTACGGGCGGGTGTCGCGTTACGGCATGGTCGCCTTCGCCTCCAGCCTCGACCAGGGCGGGATGATCACGGCCAGCGCCGCCGATGCGGCCGTGGTGCTGCGCGCCATCGCCGGCTTCGATCCGCGCGACTCGACCAGCGTGGAGCAGCCGGTGCCGGACTATGTGACGGAGCTCACACGGCCCGTGGCGGGCATGCGCATCGGCCTGCTCAGGGAGTTCTTCGAGCAGGGCCTCGACCCCGAGAACGAGCGGCGCATCCGCGAGGCCCTCGCCGTGTTCGAGCGGCTCGGCGCGCGGCTCATCGAGGTGAGCCTGCCCAGCATCGCTCTGTCGGTGCCGGCCTACTACGTGGTCGCCCCGGCGGAGTGCTCCTCCAACCTCGCGCGTTTCGACGGAGTGCGCTTCGGCCACCGCTGCGCCGCGCCCCGTGACCTCATGGACCTCTACGAGCGCTCGCGGGCGGAGGGGTTTGGCGCGGAGGTGAAGCGGCGCATCATGACCGGCACCTACGTGCTGTCGGCCGGCTACTATGACGCCTACTACCTCAAGGCGCAGCAGGTGCGCCGGCTGATCGCCAACGACTTCGAGCGCGCCTTCGGCGAGGTGGACGTGATCATGGGGCCCACGACGCCCACACCGGCCTTCGAGCTCGGGTCCAAGACCTCCGACCCCATCACCATGTACCTGAACGACATCTACACCATCGGCGCCAACCTCGCGGGGCTGCCGGCGCTGTCGGTGCCCTGCGGCTTCGTCGGCGCTCTGCCGGTGGGCCTGCAGATCATCGGCCGGCACTTCTCCGAGTCGCGGCTGCTGTCGGCCGCCCATGCCTACCAGAGCGCCACCGACTGGCACCGGCGCCTGCCTGCCGCCTATGAATAACGAGACCTGGGAAACCGTCATCGGGCTGGAGATCCACGCCCAGCTGGCGACGAAGTCGAAGATCTTCTCCGGCTCGGCCACCGCCTATGGCGCGCCGCCGAACGCGCAGGCCAATCTCGTGGACCTGGGCTATCCGGGCGTGCTGCCGGTGCTGAACGGCGCGGCGGTGTCCATGGCGGTGAAGTTCGGCCTGGCGATCGATGCCGGCATCGCGCCCGAATCGGTGTTCGCGCGCAAGAACTACTTCTACCCGGACCTGCCCAAGGGCTACCAGATCAGCCAGTACGAGCTGCCCATCGTGGCCAGGGGCCACCTGGACATCGTGCTGGAGGATGGTTCGCGCAAGCGCGTGGGCATCACGCGGGCGCACCTGGAGGAGGATGCGGGCAAGTCCCTGCACGAGGGGCTGGCGGGTTCCACCGGCATCGACCTGAACCGCGCCGGCACCCCGCTCATCGAGATCGTCTCCGAGCCCGACCTGCGCTCGGCCAGGGAGGCGGTGGCGTACATGAAGAAGGTGCACACCCTGGTGCGGTACCTCTCGATCTGCGACGGCAACATGCAGGAGGGCTCGTTCCGCTGCGATGCCAATGTGTCGGTGCGGCGCCGCGGCACGCAGAAGTTGGGCACCCGCGCCGAGATCAAGAACCTCAACTCCTTCCGCTTCGTGGAAAAGGCCATCAACTACGAGGTGCAGCGCCAGATCGACCTGCTGGAGTCGGGCGGTACGGTGCAGCAGGAGACCCGCCTGTATGACCCGGACAGGGGTGAGACCCGCTCCATGCGCTCCAAGGAGGAGGCCAACGACTACCGCTACTTCCCGGACCCGGACCTGCTGCCGGTGGCGCTGTCGCGGGAGTTCATCGAGGAGGTGCGACGGAGCCTGCCGGAGCTGCCCGATGCCAAGGCGGCAAGATTCGCGGCGCAGTACGGACTGTCACCCTATGACGCCGGGGTGCTCACGGCGAGCCGCGAGCTGGCGGATTACTACGAGGAGGCGGCGAAGCACCTGCAGGAAGCGGGGCGGCCCAATCCGAAACTTGCCGCCAACTGGGTGATGGGCGAGCTGGCGGCGGCCATGAACGCCGAGGGCATTGATGCCGCGTCCGTCAGCTCCAGGATTCCTTCCCAACAGCTCGCGGTACTGCTGCTGGAAATCCTTGACGGGACGATCTCCGGGAGCATTGCGAAGGAAGTATTCCAGGCCATGTGGAAAGAGGGCGCCACCTTCAATGTGAAGGATTTCATAGAGAAGCATGGGCTCAAGCAGGTCTCCGATCCTGCAGAGCTGGAGCAGCACATTGACGCGGTCATGGCGAGGAGCCCGGCGCAGCTCGCCGACTACCGCGCCGGCAAGGACAAGCTGTTCGGCTACTTCGTCGGCCAGGTGATGAAGGCCACCGGGGGCAAGGCCAACCCGGCGCAGCTCAATGAGCTGCTGAAGAAGAAGCTTTGACCCCCGACCGGGTCCGACGCTTCCTGCTGGAGAACGAGCCGGTGCGCGGCCACTGGGTGAGCCTCGGGCAGGCCTGGCGCGCGCTGCGCGAGCACCGGGAATACTCCGCGCCCGTGCGGGAGCTCCTGGGCCAGGCGGTGGCCGCCTCGGTGCTGCTGGCGGCCACGCTCAAATTCCGCGGCACCCTGACGCTGCAGCTCACCGGCAACGGCGCCGTGCGCATGCTGGTGGCGCAGTGCACCCATGATTTCCGCTTCCGGGCGCTGGCGCGGGCGGATGGGGAGGGCGCGGCCACGGCGCTGACCCCGGAGCTGTTCCGCTTCCTGGTCGGGGACGAAGGCCGGTTGACGGTCACCCTGGAGCCCGAGGAGCGCGACCAGCGCTACCAGGGCGTGGTGCCCCTCGGCGGGGACTGCCTGGCCGCCTGCCTGGAGGAGTACTTCGGCTCCTCGGAGCAGCTGCCCACGCGGTTGTGTCTGGCCGCGGGTACCGAACGGTGCGCGGGCCTGCTGGTGCAGCAGCTGCCGGGAGCGGCGCAGACGGTGGACGAGGAGCGCGGCACTTCGGCCTGGCAGGATGCGGAGGGCGCCATTGCCGGGATCGGCGCGGCGCGCCTGCTGGCTGCTTCCGCCGAGGAGCTGCTGGCGGATTTCGCCGGCCGCGACGTGCGGGTGTTCGCGGGCTCGGCGGTGAGGTTCGAGTGCCGCTGTACCCATGAGCGCGTGGCCGGGATGCTGCGCGCGCTGGGGCGTGCGGAAGTGGAGGCGGTGCTCGCCGAGCAGGGCGCGGTCACCGTGACCTGCGACTTCTGCAACCGCCCCTACCACTTCGGGCCGGGGGAGGTGGAGCGGCTGTTCTCGGAGTCAGGGACGCTGCACTGACCCTGCGCCTGCGTCGATTGGTTCGATGGGCGCGTTCGAGTGCCGCGGGCGTCCTGCGGACCTGCGGGCTTCAGGCATTGAAGGGCAGCTTCAGGCCCGGCCGCGGCCAGCGGCAGCGGTACAGCCGTCCGGTGCTGGAGGCGGTGATCCACGCATCGCGCATGTCCGGCCCGCCGAAGCAGATGTTGGTGGTGACCGGGTCCGGCACCGGAAAGTACTCATAGGCCCCGCCGGGCTCGAACACCGTGATGCCGCCGTTCCACAGCGTGCCCACGCAGATACGGCCGTCGGCCTCCACGGCGAGGCTGTCCAGCCACTGGTACCCGGGCAGCGTGCACACCACGCGCCCCGGGGCCGTGGTATCGCCCGCGGGCGGCGCCATCACGCCGGGGGCCGTGAGGTCGAAGGCATAGAGGCGCCCCACGGCGCAGTCGGCCATGTAGACGGTGCGCTCATCGGGCGAGAGCCCGACGCCATTGGGCGAGAACAGGTCGCTGCGCCAGCGCACGATCCTCGAACCATCCGGCCGTGCGTGGTACAGCGCCCCCATGCGCCGGACCTCGCCGTCGGTCTGGCCCAGGCAGGTGAACCAGAAGCCACCCTGCGCGTCGAACACCAGGTCATTGGGGCTGTTGAGCGGCTTGCCGTCGCAGCCATCGTACAGCGTCGTGAAGCGGCCGGTGGCGAGGTCGACACGCTGGATGCTGCCGCCGCGGTACTGCGCGGGCGGCCCATTGGGCAGGTGCGCCTCACCCTCCTGCCAGGTCCAGGCGGCACCGTTGTTGCAGACGTAGACCGCGCCGTCCGGGCCGATGGCGGCGCCATTGGGCCCGCCGCCCAGATGGGCCACTACGCGCTGGGCTCCGTCCGGCGTGACGCGGGTGAGGGTGCCGCGGCGGATCTCCACCACCAGCACCGAGCCGTCGGCCAGCGCGACGGGTCCTTCGGGAAACTGCAATCCCTCCGCGACCACGGTCAGTTCCATGATGCCCCCTTGTTGCCAGCCCCGGGATGGTGGTGCGCTGCCCTTTTGGGATTATGGACGCCCGTGCGCGAGGTTGCGCAGGTAGGCGGTGCCGCCGAGATCGTGCATCTGGCCCATGATGAAATCGCGCCGCGACAGCACGTAGGCCGAGGGGCGGTCCACGCGCAACCTCACGGGATTGGGCAGCACCGCGGCCAGCAGTGCCGCCTGGCCCGCCGACAGCTCCGCCGCTGTACGGTGGAAGTAGCGCGGCGCGGCCGCGCCCACGCCGTATACGCCGCCGCCGAACTGGGCCAGGTTCAGGTACATCTCCAGGATGCGCCGCTTGGGCCACAGGTGCTCCATCAGCACGGTGAACCAGGCCTCCAGTGCCTTGCGCAGGTAGCTGCGGCCGCCCCACAGGAACAGGTTCTTGGCGGTCTGCTGGGAGATGGTGCTGGCGCCGCGCAGGCGGTCCCCCTCGGCATGGTCTTCGATGGCCTCGCGGATGGAGCGCAGGTCGAAGCCGTCGTGGAAGGGGAAGCGCTGGTCCTCGGAGGCGATCACCGCCAGCTGCACCTGCGGGGAGATGCGCGCGAGCGGCGTCCAGCGGTACTGGTTGCGGTACCGGAAATCCCCCGCCGACAGTGCCTGCAGCCGTGCCTGCAGCATGAAGCTGCTGGTCACGGGCGGCAGCCAGCGCAGCAGCAACACCGGACCTGCGGTCAGGAGCAGCCAGGCGGCGGCGAGCCGCAGGATCCAGCGCAGAGCCAAGCCGATGATGGGGCGCCCCCGTAAAGTGTGGCGCAGCTGCGGCGATAGGACTGGGCTAGGCCGTGACCTCGCGCGCCGACACCACCATCACGTCCTCCAGCGGCACATCCTGGTGCCCCCGGCGCCGGCCGGTCTGCACGGCCGCGATGCGGTCCACCACGTCCATGCCCTGCGTGACGCGTCCGAACACGGCATAGCCGTGGGAGCCGGTCTTGTGGTCGAGGAAGTCGTTGTCCTTCAGGTTCACGAAGAACTGCGAGGTGGCGCTGTGGATGTCATTGGTGCGGGCCATGGACAGAGTGCCGCGCCCGTTCTTCAGACCGTTGTCGGCTTCGTTCCTGATGGGGGCGTGGTTCGCCTTCTGCTCCATGTCCGGGGTGAGGCCGCCGCCCTGGATGACGAAGCCGGGGATGACCCGGTGGAAGATGGTGCCGTCGAAGAACTCCTCGCGCACGTAGCGCAGGAAGTTCTCGACCGTCACCGGCGCCTCCTTGGGGAAGAGCTCGATGGTGAAGTCGCCGAGAGTGGTCTGGAATCGAACCATGTCAGTCATTCCTTCGGGGCAGTGCCGGGTTGCGCGGGGCCATCGCCGGTGCCGCCCGAGCCAGCGGCCCTCGCTGACGCGCTCGTGTCCGGCGAGATCGCGGTGCGAGCGTACGTGACCGAAGCCGCGCGCGACAAGTTCGGCACGCACCGCCGCGGCCTGGGTGGCGCCGTGCTCCAGGGCGAGCCAGCCGCCGGGCGCGAGATGCGCCGGCGCGCCGCGGACGAGGTGGCGCAGCGCGGCCAGGGCATCCGGGCCCGGGGTGAGCGCGGCATAGGGTTCGGCGGCGAGCGCCGCCAGGGCCGGATCGCCGGCGGCAACGTAGGGCGGGTTGCTGGCGATGGCATGGAAGCGCCGCGCACCCAGGGGGTCGAACCACGGCCCGTGCAGGAACTCCACCGCGAGGCCCAGCCGCGCGGCGTTGGCGCGGGCCACCGCAAGCGCGGCACCCGAGGCATCGCTGGCGCTGACCTGCCAGGCCGGGCGTTCGGCGGCCAGTGCCAGCGCGATGGCGCCGGATCCCGTGCCGAGATCGGCGACCCGCGCCGGCGCCGGGTCCAGCAGCGCAAGCACCCGCTCCACCAGCAGTTCCGTCTCCGGCCGCGGCACCAGCACGGCGGATGTGACCTCCAGCGTCAGGCTCCAGAACTCGCGCCGGCCCAGCAGGTAGGCGGCCGGCTCCCCGGCAAGCCGGCGGTCGATCAGCGCCAGGTAGCGGCCGCGCTCGGCCGGGCTGCGGGGGGTCTCCGGGTGGGAGAGCAGCTGCGAGCGCGGCACCGCCAGTACGTGGGCCAGCAGCACCTGTGCCTCCTGGTGCGGCTGCGGCAGCCCCGCCAGCCGGGCGGCGCCCAGGCGCAGCAGCGCGGAGGTCGTGATGGACTCGGTCATACCTTAATATCCGCCAATGCGAGAGATTCTGTATCCCCCGGCGCAGGCGCGCAGCATCGGCGAGGTGCTGGAGACCGGCGTGCGCATCCACCGCGCCACGGCGGCGGGCACCATGGGCTATGCGGTCCTGGCGTCCCTGGCCATGGAACTGCCCTACATCGACTACCTGGCGAACGGCCGCCCACTGCCCGCCCTCGCGCTGGAGGACGACACGGTACGCATCACCGGTACCGACCCGGAATGGTGGGCCTGGTACGTGGTGGGCTCCATCCTCGCCCTGTTCCTGTGGAGCGCGCTGCTGCTGCGCCAGCGGGCGCTCGCCTCCGGCCAGAGCGCCCGCCCCGGCCGGGAGCTGCGCTCGGCGGCCGTGACCCTCTCGACGCTCATCATCTCGAGCGCGCTGGCGTTCGCGGTCGTGGTCGCCGGGCTCATGCTGTTCGTCGTACCCGGCGTGTACCTGTCGGCGGTGCTGGTACCGGCGCCGCTGGCCGTGGTGCTTATGAAGAAGGGGCCGCTGGAGTCGCTGCTGTACGCGGCGACGCTGGTGCGCGGCAACTGGTGGCGCACCTCGGTGCTCTCCGGCGCCGCCTGCGCCGTGTTCATCGTGCTCACGGCCTGCGTGGCGGCGCTGGCGGCGGTGGTGCAGGTCATGGTCCACATCACCGACACCGAGACGCTGGACACCATCGGCGTGGTGGAGGGCATCCTCGTGAGCGCGATCAGCATGCCGCCGGCGACGGCCCTGCTGCTGGCGCTGCTCGGGGACCTGCTGGTACGGCAGGGCGAGGCGGCCGGGGCCCGCGGATCCTGAAGGTCCGGAGGTTCGCAGGCGATGGTGCAGCTGCTGCTCATCGAGGACGACCGCGAGGCGGCACAGTTCCTGCTGAAGGGCTTGCGCGAGAGCGGCTACGGCGTGGAGCTGGCCGCCGACGGCAACGAAGGCCTGCGCCTGGCTGCGGCCCGGCGCTTCGACCTCATCATCACCGACCGCATGCTGCCGCACCTGGACGGGCTGTCGCTGGTGCGCCGGCTGCGCGAGCAGGGGCTGCACACGCCGGTGCTGGTGCTCTCGGCGCTGGGCACCGTGGACGACCGCGTGCAGGGCCTGAAGGCCGGCGGCGACGACTACCTCACCAAGCCCTTCGCCTTCTCGGAGCTGCTGGCGCGCGTGGAGGCGCTGCTGCGGCGCAGCGCCACCGGGGATGCGCCCACGCGCCTGGGCGTGGCCGACCTCGCCATGGACCTGCTGGGGCGCACCGTCACCCGGGCCGGGCGCGACATCGCCCTCACGGCGCGCGAGTTCAAGCTGCTGGAGTTCCTGCTGCGCCACGCCGGCCAGGTGGTCACGCGCACCATGCTGCTGGAGGGCGTGTGGGACCTGCAGTTCGATCCGCAGACCAACCTCATCGACGTGCACATGAGCCGGCTGCGCCAGGCGGTGGACCGGGGCTTCGGCAAGGCGCTCATCCACACCGTCCGCGGCGCCGGCTACGTCATCCGCGATGATGAAGCTCAGCCCGTTTAGGACCTCGGCGGCGCGCCTGGCGCTGGGATACGGGGTGATCTTCACGCTCGGCGTGAGCGCGCTGCTCGGCACCGTCTACTTCCTCACCACCACCATCGTCGCGAACGAAGCCGACGCGGTCATCAGCGCCGAGCTCGAGGGACTCACCGACGAGTACCACCACGGCGGCCTGCAGGCGCTCACCGACGAGCTCTCCTGGCGCGCCGACAGCTGGGGACGCCCCGGGGCGGTGTACCTGCTGGTGGACCAGAACCTGGTCAAGGAGGGCGGCAACCTCGCCAGCTGGCCCTTCGACGGCATCCCCTCCGGGCGCTGGACGCAGTTCGAGATGGAGGCGCGCCGCGGGGATGACTCCCTGGGGCTGCACCGGGTGCGCGCCAGCATCGTGGTGCTGCCGGACGGCCACCGGCTGCTGGTGGGCTTCGACGTGAACCAGCAGCAGCGCTTCGCCGCCACCTTCCGGCACGCGACGCTGTGGGGCATCGGGCTCACGGCGCTGGCCGGTGCGCTGGCCGGCTACTGGCTCAGCCGCCGGCTCACGCGCCGGGTGCAGAGCGTGGCCGACACCTGCGACGCCATCGTCGCCGGGGACCTGTCGCGGCGGCTGCCGGTGGACGGCTCCCACGACGAGTTCGACGCCCTGGCCCAGGCGGTGAACAACATGGTCGACCGCCTGGCGGAGAAGACGCAGCTGCTGCGGGCCACCTTCGACAGCGCGGCGCATGATCTGCGCGCGCCGCTGTACCGACTGCGCGGCCGCCTGGAGGATGCCGGCCGCATGAGCACGGTGGACGGCACCGTGCGCTCGGGGCTCGATGCGGCGCTGGCAGAGCTGGACCGGGTGCAGCGCACGCTGGCGACGCTGCTGCAGATCGCCCAGGCCGAATCCGGCATCGCGCCCACGCACAGCGCGCGCGTGGACCTCAAGGAGCTGCTCACCGACATGGGCGAGCTGTACGAGCCGGCGGCGCGGGAGCGGCAGATGACGCTGCGCGTGAACGCGCCTGAGCGCTGCGAGGTGCAGGGCAACCGGCAGCTGCTGGCCCAGGCGGTGGCGAACCTGATCGAGAATGCGCTCAAGTACGTGGCGCCCGGCGGCCGGATCGAGATCAGCGCCGGGGCCGAGGATGGGCAGCCGGCGCTCAGCGTGGCGGACGACGGGCCCGGGATTCCGGAGGGGCAGCGCGGCGCGGTGCTCAAGCCGTTCGTGCGGCTGGCGCCGGCGGCCGCCGAGGGCAGTGGCCTGGGGCTGTCGCTGGTGGCGGCCATCGCGCGGCTGCATCAGGCGCAGCTGTCGCTGGCGGATAACGCGCCCGGCCTGCGGGTGGTGCTGAAGTTCGCCGGGGCGTGAGTCAGTGAACGGGGGCGCTGGCCGGCGGCGCGCGCGACACCGTAGCGGCCGCCGGGGTGCGCGAAACCGAAGCGGCGGCCGGTGTGTGCGAGGCCGTGGTGGCCACCGGATGCCGCGCGCGATGCACCGCCATGCAGCCCTTGATGAAGCTCTCGCGCGGCGCGGCCGTGAGCTTCCTGGTGTCGGCCTGCGCGTTGCAGGCGCGCATGCGCTGCTGCACCTGGCGCGAGACGCGGGTGGCGGGCATGGCCTGCAGCGGCGGGCGGGCCGTCACCGGGCCCGGGGCGCTGCCGCCGGGCGGCGCTGCGTGCACGGCCGCCGCCGCCAGCGCGGCGCAGCACAGCAGGGTGCGCGCGAGGATGCTCATGGCGCCACCATAGCCACGGCAGCCGTCGATGGGCTTACGCCGGCATTAAGAATGCTTAAGGCTTGACTTAAGCCCGGGCGCGCCCGCAGCGCAGCGGGCCGGGTGCGCGGGCCTTACTCCCCGGCCGCCAGCTGTTCGGCCTGGTACTCCTGCTGCAGCGCGCCGATCAGCTCTTCGAGATGCCCGTCCATGATGTCGGCGAGCTTGTACAGGGTCAGATTGATGCGGTGGTCGGTCACCCGGCCCTGCGGGAAGTTGTAGGTGCGGATGCGCTCGGAGCGGTCACCGCTCCCCACCTGCAGGCGGCGGCTGCGCGCCTGCTCGGCCTGGTGCTGCTGCTGTTCCGCGGCCAGCAGCCGCGCCTTCAGCAGCGACATGGCGCGCGAGCGGTTCTTGTGCTGCGAACGCTCCTCCTGGCACTCCACCACCACGCCCGTGGGTATGTGCGTGATGCGCACGGCCGAGTCGGTCTTGTTGACGTGCTGCCCGCCGGCGCCGGAGGAGCGGTAGGTGTCGATGCGCAGGTCGGCGGGGTTGATGTCCACGCTCTCCACCTCGTCAGCCTCGGGCAGGATGGCCACTGTGCAGGCGGAGGTGTGGATGCGGCCCTGCGACTCGGTGGCCGGCACGCGCTGCACACGATGGGTGCCGGACTCGAACCTGAAATGGAAGAAGGCATTGCGCCCGACGATGCGGCAGATGACCTCCTTGTAGCCGCCGTGCTCGCCCGGGCTCTCGCTCATCACTTCGGCGGCGAAGCCCTGGGATTCGGCATGGCGCAGGTACATGCGCAGCAGGTCGCCGGCGAAGATCGCCGCCTCGTCCCCGCCGGTGCCGGCACGTATCTCCAGGAAAATGTTCTTTTCATCCCGGGGGTCGCGCGGCACCAGCAGCGCCCGCAACCGCCCCTCGGCCTGCTCGCGCTCGCGCTCCAGGCGCCGGGTCTCCTCCTCGGCCAGGGTACGCAGCGACACATCCGCGTCCAGGCTCATCTCCTGCGCGGCGCGCAGTTCCGACTCCAGCCTGCCGTAGCTGCGGAACTGCTCCACCAGGGGTTCCAGGCGGGCGTATTCCATGGAGAGTTCGCGGAACTGCTGGGAGGCGCCGGCCGTGGCCGGATCGGCGAGCAGACGGCCGATTTCCTCGAACCGATCGACCGCCTTGTCCAGGCGGACGCGGATGGATTCCTTCATTACGAGAGCTTACAGCACGGACATGCGCCGCCGCCCCGGACGCTCTATAGTGGATGCATGGGCCATATACGCTCCCGCACCCTTCCGGGACTCCGGGCCGCCGGCTGGGTATTTGCGCTGGGCCTCGTTGCCTGCAGTGCCGCCGCGCCGGTGCGCTCCGGCGCATCACCCGCCAGCTCCGCCGCGGCGGCCGATCCGGCCGCGGCCACCGTGGCCGCAGAGATGGCCTTGGAGCACGGGGACTGCCGCGGGGCCGCCGAGGACTATGCCGCCGCATCCGTCGGAGCCCCGGCGGCGCTGGCGCGCCGCGCCACCGAGGTGGCCTTCGATTGTGAGAACGTGCCGGCGGCCTGGACGGCCGCACAGAACTGGGTGAAGGCGGCTCCCACCGACCGCGAGGCGGGCATCGTCTACGCCACCGTGGCCCTGAAGCTGTATCGGCCGGATGTGGCGCGCGCCGCGCTGGCGACCGCGTTCAAGTCCGGGACGCCGCCGAGCGACTCCGACCTGGTCGGCTTCCTCTCGGCCCTCACCGAGGAGGCCGATGCCAGCGCCGTGCTCGCCGCCGTCGGCGACCTGCTGGACACGCCCCAGGCCTCCCCGAAGCTGCTCACCGCGCTCGCGGCCCTGGCGATCTCGGCCTATGACTTCGGCCGCGCCGATCACTTCGTGCACGAGGCGCTGCAGAGGGATCCGCACTCGCCGGAGGCGCTGCGCGGGCAGGCGCGGCTGGCGGTGCTGCGCGGGGATGCCGACGCGGCCATCCGCGACGCCCACGAGGTGATGCGCGCGGACGTGACCGACGGCACCTTCGAACTCGCCGAGGTGCTGGCGGACCTGGGCCGCACCCAGGATGCGCGCGCCGAGCTGGAACGGTTGCGCGCCACCGGCGACATCGTGCCGGGTGAGATCGACCGGCGGCTCGCCATCCTGGCCTTCGACAGCGGTGATTTCACCGATGCGCAGAAGCGCTTCACCGATCTCATCGATCACGGCGAGGCGGGCGATGGGGCGGTGTTCTACCTGGCACAGATCGCGGCCAGCACCGGCCACAAGGATGCCGCGCTCGCCATGTACCGCCGCCTGGCCGACTCCTCGATGGGGCCGCAGGCGCGGCTCGAGGCCGCCGGGCTGCTGCTGGATGAGAACAAGCGCGCCGAGGCCTTTGCACTGCTGGACGATGCCGCCGGGCACGACCCCCGCAGCACCTTCGAGCTGCTGCTGGACAAGGCGCGCCTGCTCGCCGACCACGGCGACGCCGAGGGCGCCGTGGCGCTGCTCGATGCGGGACTGGCCGCCTATCCGCAGAACCCGACACTGCAGTACGAGCGGGCAACGGCGCTGGAGCGGGCCGGCCACACCCACGAGTCCGTGCAGTCCTTCGAGCAGCTGCTCAGTGCGCGCCCCACGGATCCGACCGTGCTCAACGCCTTGGGCTACACCCTCGCCGACCATCACCTGCAGCTGGCGCGCGCGGAGAAGCTGATCCGCAAGGCCCTGGAGACGACGCCCGACAGTCCGGCGGCCCTGGACAGCCTGGGCTGGGTGCGGGTACGGCGCGGTGATGCGCACGCGGCGGTGCCCATCCTGCAGCATGCCTACTCCCTGGGCCAGGATCCCGACATCGCGGCCCACTGGGGCGAGGCGCTGTGGCTGACGGGAGCGCAGAGCGAGGCGCGCAAGGTCTGGAGCGATGCGCTGGCGCTGCATCCGGATTCCACCGAGATCAAGTCCACCCAGCAGCGCCTGGCGCCCCCCGGGCATCACTGAAGGCCGAAGGCCGATGAGCGCGGGCCGCAGGGGCGCGGCGGGTGCAGGACCGCGGGCCGTTGCACCCGCGCTGGCACTGTGCACTCTGGCGCTGTGCACTGTGCTGTATGTCGCCGGCTGTGCGACCCGGCCGCCGGTGGTCGCCAGCCTGCCCTGGCCCGTGCGCCGCGGGGAACTGCAGGCCCGGTCGCACTTCGAACTGTCCGGGCGGGTGGCAGTGGCGGCCGACGGCCAGGGTTTCAACGGCCGCCTGCGCTGGGATCAGCAAGGCCCGCGCACCCAGCTCAATCTCGATGGGCCGCTGGGCGTGGGCGGGGTGCGCGTGGTGCTGGAGGATGGACGGCTGTCCCTGACCGGCGCCGACGGCACCCGGCTGGACAGCGATGCTGCGCGCGATGAGCTCATGGCTCGATTGGGGTTCGAGCCGCCGCTGGCGAGCCTGCGCTACTGGATCCAGGGCGTCCCGGACCCGGGCTCCCCGGCGGTGGAGACTCCGGATGCCCTGCCGCGCCTGGCGGCGCTGTCGCAGGAGGGCTGGACCATCGACTACACGGGCTACCAGGCGGTGGCCGGACAGTGGCTGCCGCAACGTATCTCCCTGCAGCGCGGAACCGTGCGGGTGCGGCTGGTGATCGACAGCTGGCGCGGCTCATGACCACGACCACCTGGCCGGCACCGGCCAAGCTCAATCTCTTCCTGCACATCACCGGCCGCCGGCCGGGTGGCTACCACGACCTGCAGACCGTGTTCCAGCTCATCGACCTCTGCGACGACATCGATATCGCGGTGCGCGCAGATGGCCGGATCGAGCGCGGCGCCGGTCCCGAGGGAGTGGCGCCGCAGGCGGACCTGGTGGTGCGGGCGGCCCGGCTGCTGCAGAGCGCGGGCGGTTCCCGCCTCGGGGCCATGCTTTCGGTCACCAAGCGCATTCCCATGGGCGGGGGGCTGGGCGGCGGCAGTTCGGATGCTGCCACCGTGCTGCTGGCCCTCAACCAGCTCTGGGGCTGCGGCCTGTCCATGGAGCGCCTGGCGGAGCTCGGGGCGCAGCTGGGCGCGGATGTGCCCGTGTTCGTGCGCGGAAGCTCGGCCTGGGCGGAGGGCCGGGGGGAGGTGCTCACGCCGGTCAGCCTGCCCGAGCGCTGGTACGTGGTGCTGCACCCGAAGGTGGCGGTGCCCACGGCGCCGCTGTTCCAGGCACCTGAATTGACCAGGAATTCCCCCCCCATCACAATGCGCGGCTTCCTGGAGTCGGGCGGGACGAATGCCTTCGAGCCGGTGGTGCGCGCGCGCTACCCCGAAGTGGACCGGGCGCTCGACTGGCTGGGAAGATTTGCGCCGGCACGCCTGACAGGCACGGGGTCGTGTATCTTCGCGCCCTGCCTGGATGAGGACGCGGCGCGGCGAATCGCCGCTCGAGTGCCTGCGCCCTGGCGTGCCCAGGCGGCGCGGGGTCTGGCGGTCTCGCCGGTGCATGAGCGGCTCAGGCTTGGCACGGGCGGTTGAGTGCAAGTGGGGCGTCGCCAAGTGGTAAGGCAGCGGGTTTTGATCCCGCCATACGCAGGTTCGAATCCTGCCGCCCCAGCCAATTTCTTCCTGGCTGGCCGGTCAAATCGCCCAAATCGATTGGCCCGATCAAAATGATGTGGCATATTGTCCAGCCAAAGACCATGTACCTCATCACCGCCAAGTCGCAGGGCCTTCGGTCTCACATCTGACGCCGCCGCTGTTGGCCAGGGCCGGGAACATCTGCCATGACCTCCAATTCCAGGAAGTACTGCACGCCGATGGAGGCTGCCGCCATGCTGATGGTGTCGCCGGTGACCGTGCGCGAATGGGCGCGCAAGGGTGTGCTGCCGTCTGTTTCGACGGCCGGCGGTCATCGCCGCTTCCTGCTCGACGAATTGAAGACCTTCGCTGCGACGCACGGCATCCACGTCGAGGAGGAGTCCGTCGAGGAGGAGTCCACCGAAGCGGCCGCGGATCCCATGCGGATTCTGCTGGTGGATGACAACGAGATCTTTGCCACGTACCTGCGGGAGGTGATCGTGCACGCGAACCCCGCGGTGCGCGTCGAGTGGGCCTGTGACGGGTTCGAGGCAGGCCAGCTCACGGAGGCTTTCCGGCCGCAGCTGGTCATCGTTGACCTGCAGATGCCCGGGATCGACGGCATCGAGCTGTGCAAGCGTCTGCGCGCGAGTGCGACGACGGCCAAGGCCCGCATCATCCTGCTCTCCGGTGCGCTTACCGAGGAGCGCATCGCCGCCGCCCGCGCAGCGGGCGTCGATGAATGGCTCGGAAAGGGCGCCACGCGGGCGGAGATCCTGCGGACACTGCGCCTGCCGGCCGCGCCGGCGCGTGTGCAGCCGGGCGCGGATGACGCGGACGACATGCGCGCCTGACCGTCACCTGCCTGCCTTGCGGCCCGGCGCAGGGCGGCCGGGTCACAGCGACGCCAGCGGCCGCACCTGGAACCTGAGCGGCCACGGGTAACGCCCGGGCGTCACCCCGGGTGCCAGTGT
>Ga0335073_10005632_pt1 | contig 17580 bp, 18 predicted proteins | sample Lox_Sample_22_FD_207093 | JGI IMG/M metagenome (GOLD analysis project Ga0335073, IMG submission 207093) | Soil microbial communities from Loxahatchee National Wildlife Refuge, Florida, United States - Lox_Sample_2.2 | ecosystem: Environmental > Terrestrial > Soil > Wetlands | place: USA...
TGCTTGGAATCAGAGGCGCATCCATTAATGGAATATAATCACGGGTTGCAGAGTTTATGAGAGTGAGCGTAGTTGAAGTGGCCATCCATTTAAAGCTATCTCACTTCCTCAAATAACACCACACATTGAAACCACCTCGATATGGCCACTAACAAGACCCTTCAAACCTAGATAACACCTCAACACCGGCTCGCTATGCAAGATAGCTCTGAACAATCTCCTGGGCCATCCCTACTGCTTCGGCGCCCACTTCGACGCCATGAGGCCTAGAGGACGGGCATGCGAAGCCTCCTTGGTTTTTGGGATGTCGGGAATGTCATCACCCGCTTCTTTCATCACCACGTCGATGTCTATGGCCATATTTTTGGGCGCATACTTGGATGCTTGGAGTCCCAAGAGACGCTCCTCAAAAGCCCGACGTCCACGATCCGGCTTGAGCGCCAGCTTGCGTGCCGGCTTGAGGTCTGGGCTGGACGATGGAGAAGGGTCCTTGACGGGCGGGGACGGGGAAGCGACGGGATCGATGGTGGAAGCTGCTGCTGCTGTAGGATTCGGAGCACCAAAGGTCGACTTGACAGCCGCCATGAAAGCATCCGGAGATACAAGGTTTGGCTTAGTGACCGGTTGCGCCACCGTCGGTCCACTACGGTTGATCGAAAGGTTCGCAAGAGCGCTGGAAAGAAGCGTCATCGAGCGGGAAGGACGAGCATCGCTACGAGGGTCTAGAGCCGGGACAGATTGAGTCGAAGCAACTGGATTTCCGTTAGACTTCTTATTTTGGTGATGTTTCTTTGATTTATCGCCTCCGTTGTTGAGAGGGATTTCAGTGGTTCCATTGGAACTCTCGGAGGATGTGTGTTGGGGACTGCGATATACGAAAAACTTAGCTGGTTTCTGAGACATACCAGGAAGGCCGACGCCATGGACGGAAACATTGGTTTCGGGGGTGGCCAGGTTTCCACCGCGATTGAGGCGATGAGTGACACCACCAGCAGTAATGGTTGGCAATTTGCGGGCTTCGATATCGATATGAGGATCATTCTCTTTGAAGTCTGTGCCAGGGAGCTATGGTTAGCGGGTGGTCGTGGAAAGATCATGACTTGCAAGACACTTACTGTTCCAAGCTGTAAGGTGCGCGGCGCGCGGGTCACCTGGAGCCAGGGTGATGCGCTGGCGCTGCAGTGCAGCTTCCTCTTGTTCGACGTTCAGAATAACACGATCATCTTCATCGTGCGCTTGCGTGATGGCGATACGGCGCTGAAGACCAATATCGGCCATCATTTGGGCACGGAGGGCGTCATCATCGTTCTTCGTATGGTTGCTTGAAGACGCCATGATGAATGCTTGTTTGAGGTGTAGAGGTAGAAATGGGGAGGGGAGGGGAGGCGTGGAGGGTGTGGGTTTGTTGAGGGAAAGGCGAAAATAAACAACTTTGATCTTCAGAGTGATGACACATGACCTCTCCGAACAGATCAAAGTTGACGAGGTCATGTGCCAATGGGAAGCAGAGAGTGTGCTTGAGGTCCCATTGGGAAAGAGCATTCAAGTAGCCCAGCAATGAGAGCTCGACTACCGGTTTCGACAAACGACCAGTAACTTTCAGGCAGACTCGTTTTTGCAACCGTTCCCAAGTCTCTCAATAGACCTCGCAAGGCTTGTAGAGTATATAGCACGACTCGGCTGCTTCTGTACCGTGGCCAGATGAAGACTGGAGAGGCATTCAAAAACAGTCTCGCTCGTGTTCTCTTAGAGTAGGCAGCACCTTGGCGTTTCAAGCGCTCTAATTCAAATTGCCAGTTAGCTACAAATGTCTTTTGAATGCGGGAGAGGTGTTGCACCTTAACACTCATACCTGCATCACACCAAAGAGCGAGTTTCCTTCAACTCCGATCAGCCATACGCCAAATACGACACAGCCATGGTTTGATATGTCTCCACGCAATTGCGAAGGTCTCTTTCAGATCTATATCTTAGACGTTCCAGCTTTAACAGAATTCAAGTCTCGCTCTGTGCATGCCTCGCCGTTTGACTGAAACGTAAAGACCTATTCAGGAGTAAGTCGAGGTTTGCTACGTTCCCGCATCGGGGAAGCACTCAGACCATTGCAAGCTAACAGGTAGCCCAAACGGACCCTAAATTAGCAAACGCAATCGAAACGAGATATATAGCTGAGCTGAGCGCTCATGAGAAAAATGGAGTTAACCATTTTCGCCGCCGTATGCAGACCAAAGAGTCTTCGCGTCGCTCATAAAACGAAGCGTTGGACCCAGTCGTAAGTGCTTTCCAGCATCCCCTGAGAACTGAATGAGGCTCTTTTCCATTTTCCACCATATCATCCAAAGAACAGGAGTAGCCAATTTTGGAACCAGATAGAAGCTAGAGCTTCCACACCGATATCTCAGATGAGGCATGGGTGATAATGACGATCATGGATATTATAGCTGACTGTGACATAGACAAGCGCAACAAAGGGAAAGTTTTCAGTTAATTTTGTTCGATTCCTTGCTCTTGTGAACCCCAATTGAATCCCTAATATGCTTTTCTCAATCTTTCTCCATTCAGTCAAAGAAGATTTCAGTCAAGAGCCGGGAAGTCTCCGTACTTTAAGGAAAGATAAAATGAATTTGTAGGACCTGCAATCTCGATGTTTACCCTTGTACATATTGCCATTTTACATTATACCCTTGTGCCGTTGCACGCTCATTCGTGCAAGGAGATCATCCCGTTAAGAACTTCATCGTTGCGCTCTTTTTCAAGGTCGCCCGGATTTGTGTATGCAAATACAAATCATCTGCTCCATTTGCAGGACGAATCTTGTCGATGAGCCGAGGAGGTCGTTTCATTTATCGCATGATACTATTCGATTGCTAGCCCTGCATCACATGGTGACGGCAACCGATACTAGGGCCGTTATACGGGAGCAGAACTGTTCCTAAATGTTCTCATGCTATTGCATATGTTTAGTTAATGTATTCTCGTCCTTAGCAAGGACACAAGGAGAGCATCTTCGTCGTGAGCAGTTGATCATTGATTGAAGAGGTGTGAAGCTAGAGACGATTTGAGTCGCTGCTTGCAGATTTATGGTCTTTAATGACATGTGAACCGAACGCAGAGGACTCTCACGGCCTTTCTGGTATGATTTCACTCAAATAAAGGTTTGTGGGGCGCAATGTTACTATTATGCGGAGAGGTGAGGTTGAAGTGACTGGGCGGAGCCTACCAAAAACGGAGCGCCACTCGCGGCTGCGCCCAGGCATGGGAGTTTGCAGATTTCCGGACTTTTCATAGAGCTTCCGCCTACTTGTCCGACGAACCCTCCCACCTCCTCTCCCATGACCATCAATTTGCCATAATGCAATGGCCAGAGACGATCAGGGGATGCTGCAAGACCAGCAGTCCTCTTCCGAAGCGGAGGAGGGCCAAGGCCTGCTTGCGGATGACTCTGCGGAACAAGAGGACATTGTAGCTTCGCCGCCTTCGAACGATGAGACATTCAGACCTTCGCCTCTGCGACAGTCGTCCATAGCCCAACCGAGACCCGATGGTATCCCTCGGACACCTAATAGGGTCAGATTCGATGTTGAAGACTCGCCGATCGACCAACGTAACGAACAGCCAGCGAACGGCAACCTGCATGGCTCCTGGGTTGATGACGAAGACTTCCTTGTGGAGGAGAACAGAATACTACGTGGGAGGAGTCCAAGCGATGCACAGCGGATGCCACTTTTGACAGAGATTGAGGCTCCCAGTATCACCTTGGCTACAGAAACGAATTTCGATGCACAAGATCACCTTCCCGGTGCAAGACCAAGAAGTAACTTGCCCAACGCATTTATGAACATGGCCAATAGCATTATGTGAGCACAATTAGAAAACAAGACCCATCTATTAAAGAATCAGATTCGCTGACTATGTACAGCGGTGCTGGCATCATTGGTCAACCCTACGCTTTTCGACAGGCTGGTCTCCTGACCGGTATCATTCTTCTGATAGCGCTCACCGTTACGGTTGACTGGACGATCCAGCTGATTGTTGTCAATTCTAAACTCAGTGGCACCGACTCGTTCCAAGGCACTGTCGAGCATTGCTTCGGCAAGTCTGGTCTTATTGCCATTTCCGTTGCGCAATGGGCATTGTAAGTCTAATCTAATATGTACTGACTTTCAAAACGGAAGCTAATGCTGGAATTGTAGCGCATTCGGTGGGATGGTAGCCTTCTGTATCATAGTCGGCGACACAATTCCTCACGTCTTGGCTGCAGTTTTCCCCAAACTTCCAACAACACCATTCCTTTGGCTACTAACGGACCGTCGAGCTGTAATAGTCCTTTTCATCCTCGGAGTCTCGTATCCACTCTCTCTGTACCGGGATATTGCGAAACTCGCAAAGGCCTCAACTCTAGCACTTATCAGCATGCTCGTCATTCTGGTTACCGTCATCACGCAGGGCTTTCGAGTATCTTCCGAAGACCGTGGCACCCTGAGAGGCTCCCTATTCATAAATTCTGGTATATTTCAAGCTATTGGAGTCATTAGTTTTGCCTTCGTATGCCACCACAACAGTCTCCTTATCTATGGTTCCCTCAGCAAACCTACTCTCGACCGCTTCCGACTAGTCACGCATTGGAGCACAGGCATCTCAATGGTGGCTTGTATGGTCATGGCTCTCGCTGGCTTCCTAACATTCGGCTCCAAGACCCAGGGTAACGTGCTTAACAACTTTCCCACTGACTGGACCGTTGTTAACGTTGCGCGCTTTTGCTTTGGTCTTAACATGTTGACAACTCTCCCACTCGAGGCATTCGTCTGCAGGGAAGTCATGACTAACTACTACTTCCCTGGCGAACCGTGGAACCCTCACCGACACCTTATTTTCTCTACTTCGCTGGTTGTGGCGGCAATGACCCTCAGCCTAATCACATGCGACCTGGGTGCAGTCTTTGAGCTAATTGGAGCGACGAGTGCCTGCGCCTTGGCATATATCCTACCACCACTCTGCTATATAAAGCTCAGTAAGAACAAAGAAGAGAAGTGGAAGCGATACATGGCTGGAGGTGTTGTCGCGTTTGGAGGGATCGTGATGGTACTTTCGCTAATCTTGGCGGTCTCCAAGATGGTAAGAAATGAAGGTGGAATTAAGAATTGTGGATGAAATTCCAGAAAACGGCTATGTCGAGATTGTAAATACTCTATTTGGAGTTGATAATGGGCACGGAGATCAAGGCTGATCTACGAATCTGCTTGAAGAGCTGTGATATCTAGGAGAACGGAACAACAGTTGCTCAATTACAGGATAATCTGGTGAGCGGCAAGAAATGTTTGAGCTTTGCAGGATTGCATATGCTGATACTGGTCCAGGTTGCAGGGTAGTATGCTCTGCTATCAAGAAGACGATAGAGATAGACGCGACTCGATTTGCAGTCGTACATATGCTAGAAGATACGCTTCGTAATGGAACAATGCATAAACGTGTTAGGCACGCAACATTGTCTTTCTTCTGCCTATTAAAGACTGGATATCCTCAGCAACTGGATATACATTTTGGCAATTAATTTCGGTGACTAAATTGACAGCAGTCTCGACGATGCTCGCTTGGTATCAGATTTGGTGCTTCTTCCCTTATGACATCACCGCGTTCAGATAAACCCAAATTCGTGTGATGACTACATCATCAGTATACCGCAAATTTGCCCCCGATTGGAATATGGAAGATGAAGGAAGGCGTTGGAGGTTTAAGCTGACAATTGTTGCTCGCTCGCCGGCTATCTAAGGCAGAAGTGTGGCGCAGGCGGCGATTTTCTGTTGTGGAACTGCATTTCTGCCTTGTGCTAGTTATATTGTGTATTGTGTATGTGATAGATCGGTCTGTTCAAACGATTCGTGGGGCTTCGCTTTGACTTCGTATCTCAACTATTCCTAAAGGTACTGGGTAGCTTGCCTGCCATTTAGTGCCTGGTGCTTTTGTGTGTACTTATAGCTTTCCGGTGATTCCTGTCAACCTCTTCAACGTCTGCCTGTCAACAAAGCTGTCTGCTTTGTGACTCTTCCTCCCGATATCCATCTTCTTCACATCCTGCAGCTATTCTCTTTGCACCCGAAAAGAAAACATGGCCGATGCTCAGTCCGACACCGACAAGGTATGCCAGCTGCTGAGCGAGAAGAGATAACCGCTAACGATTTTGAAGATCCGTCAGCGCCGTCTAGCAAAGCTTGGTGTACCGAATCCCGCCGCTTCAAACGAGGCTCAACAGAACGGACAGAATTCTACGTCCGCGCAACAAGCACCTAAAGACGACCAGCTCACAGAACAACCGAGTGATCAGGCTAAGGTCGACTCTATCACGCAACCCACTGATTCCAGCCCATCTACTCAAACTACTTACAAGCCGGCACCTTTCCCACCTGCCTCCTCACCTGCTCCTCGGCTTAATATTAGGCCTCAGCCTTCTCAAGATGATCGCGATGAAAGTACCTCACGACCCAGATCGCGCCAAGGTCGAGATGATAGTATCGAATCATGGGAAGATCGAACCCTCTCAAACATCTTTCGGATCACATTGAATGAAGCGCAGAAAGACAAAGGTCATAATTACTACTTAAGCGGCGTGGCGTCCGATCTTGAAGATGAAGGCGCCCCACTTAGAGTAAGCCTTTCAAATCTAGAGGCGGCCATACTGGAGGCGGCATCACAAACTCGCAACGGGAAACCGTTGGAGTACCTTTTAGGATGCTGGAAACGAGTATCCAAGCTCTGGCGTGGAGTTCGCACTGGTGGTGAGGAAGATCCAAAACACAAGGTTCTCAAAGAGGCAAGGAGGCTTTGCATGAGCTACTGCATCTTTGCCGTAACAATGCCTGACATGTTTGGCGTCGAATTGAATGATAAGAACCCTCTCGTCGAGCATCTTCTGTCGGATCCAGACCATGACAACGGCATTTGTCATGAGTTTCTGCAAGAGGCAGTGTCTCGATTCCCTGAAGATGACTCGATCAGAGATGCTCTCGTTGGCGCAATGGAACAGCTGAGCCGAGATCTTTCGAAAATGACAATGAACGATAATTTCAAGCCATACATCATGGCACTGCGCAGTTTCGTTCGATATCGTCCTCTTGTGGAGGCTCTTACGCAATCCGAAATTTTCTATCCAGAGGATATAGAAGCACCAGAAATCGAAACTGACACCCTCTTGGGTCCGTTCTTCCGAATATCGCCTCTCACAGCTGATGTAGCCCTTCAATACTTCACCGGTTCCCACGGTCGAGATGGAGCTTTTGTCCGCAACTCACAAAATGCCCTTCGTATGACGCTTCAGACTCATCAGGATGATCTTTTTGATATCGCAGAACGCATTATCAAATCAGACAAAGGGTCTCGAGAGCGCATGCTCAATTGGGTCGCGCTCACTGTGAATAAGAATCACAAAAGGAGGGCCATGTACGTCGACGATAAGCTTGTGTCCAGTGACGGTTTCATGATCAATGTCACTGCAGTTATGGATCGACTCTGCGAACCATTCATCGATCCATCGTTTGGAAAAGTTGGCATAGTGCAAGTTGACTACTTGCGCAAAAACCCACGCGTCAACATTCGCGACGAGACCAAAATCAATGCGGATCAAGCGACATCAGACGAGTTCTATGCGCACAGCTTGGGGGATCGAACCGAGCACTTCGTCACAGAAATCTTCTTCCTTACTCTGGCCGCTCACCATTACGGCAAAGAAGCTGCGAACACGAAGCTCACCGCACTTCAACGTGAAGTTAAGCACCTAGAGAAACAGATAGAATTGATGGAGAAAGATAGGACAAAGTTCGTGAACAACGCAACACAACTTGCCATCTTTGATCAGCACGTAAAGAGATTCAAGGATCAGCTCGAGAGGGCTCAGTGTGTCATCAAAGCAGTCCAAGGAGTATTGCTAGATGAGACCGCCCAGCAACGATCTATGCAGTTTATGAGATTCGTCATGGTATGGCTTCTACGTCTCGCTGTCCCTGGATCCGAATATCCTAATGAAGAAATTCGGCTTCCCCTAGCGGAAGATGTGCCGGAGGTGTTCAAGTGTCTACCTGAATACTTTTTGGAGGACATAGTAGACAATTTTAAGTTCTGCACGCGAACCATGCCGTGGGTCATCCTACAAACGCAGTGTGCGGAACTCATTACGATATGTATCACCTTCCTTCGGAGCTCAGAATACATCAAAAGCCCGTACCTCAAATCAGGTCTGGTGAGCATTCTGTTTCATGGAGTGTGGCCATTCCAAGGACGACCCAAAGGCGTCCTAGGGGATTTGCTCAATTCATCCAACTTTGCTTTTAAACATCTATTGCACGCTTTGATGAAATTTTACATCGAAGCCGAAAGCACTGGCACTCACACGCAATTCTTCGACAAATTCAATATCCGCTATGAGATTTTCAAAGTCATCCAATGCATCTGGACAAACTCGATCTACCGCGACAATTTGGAAAGGGAATCAAAGCAAAACGTCGATTTCTTTGTCAGATTTGTCAACCTCATGCTGAACGACGTCACATTCGTTCTGGATGAATCTTTCACAGCCTTCCGATTGATTCATAAGTTACAGCTAGAACTGAAGGCGGATGATCCGACCATGAGCCAGGACCAACGGCAGCAGAAGGAAGAAGAGTTGCAGGGCGCTCAAGGCCGAGCGAAGAGCTATATGCAGCTCACAAGTGAGACGGTGCAAATGTTCAAGATGTTTACTGAAGCACTGCCCGACGCATTCACAATGCCTGAAATCGTCCAACGTCTCGCAGACATGCTGGATTACAACCTCGATGCTCTAGCAGGCAAGAACCAAAGAGATCTAAAGGTCGAATCGCCAGATCAATACGGATTCGCTCCGGCGGTCTTGCTTTCAGATATCATGTCGGTCTATCTCAACCTTAAAGACAAGACGTCGTTCCACCTGGCGGTCGCTCGCGATGGACGGTCTTACAAGCCGCTGGCCTTTGCAAATGCAATTAACATCATGAACCGCACAACATCACTCAAATCTCCTGATGAGCTCGACACCTGGCGCAAGTTGACCGCGACCATCGCCGCGACCAAGGAAGCCGACGACCAGGCCGAGGAAGACCTTGGCGAAATTCCAGACGACTTCTTAGACCCGCTCATGTACACGCTGATGGAGGATCCGGTCATCTTACCGATGAGCAGGCAGACGGTCGACCGCAGCACCATCCGCAGTCATCTTCTGAGCGATCCCACCGACCCGTTTAATCGGCAGCCGATGAAGATCGAGGATGTCATCGAGGACACGGAATTGAGGGTGAAAATTGAGGCGTTCAAGGCAGAAGCACGGGCGAGGAGAATCAAAGCCATTGAAGAATCCAACGCCGCAGAGGAGATTGCTACGCAGGGAGACCCAATGGACGTTGATAGTGTGGCAGGCCAAAGTTTGAAGAGGAAGGAGCCTGGAGGTGGTGAGAGCGCGTAGGATGTTATAAGCATGGTAGTTGAACACTTTTACGACTGTTGAAGGAGCTGTGACGGCATAGAACGTGGTGCGGTATCAAATGCATTTCTGTTAAGATTGGGATATGAGCGGAGTATCGGATTCTAAGTTTCGCTCGTTGTGGACTCAAAGGAGCCATTGTGTCGGTGAAAGAGTTTGTCAACTCTTCAGCATTTCAAGGTCGAGATACAGCGTTCAAACTTACAATTTCTGAAGATATACAATCGGATTATTGACGGCTTTCAGTAAATGGAATGGATAAGTTACTTCCATTTAGAATAATATCAAACCGAGTCGACCTTGGTGTTCTTTCGTTTCAGGTTCTCGATCATAAGTAAAGAGAAATGAAAATCCTCATCAAATCAATCCAGGTGGCTGAGTAAGATCTAAAGCTCCATGGAGTGGTTGATTAATGCGGAGACCATCGGTGTCTTGATTCACTCATGCTAGCAGCTTCAAGGTTTATCGGGGCAACTTTGGCTCCATTTTGCGGATCGCTCGGCTGAGTCGGTCGAGTCGGGTGGTGAACTAAACCATAGCATGCTATGGAAGAGCGAAGGGCACTGCATGCCACAGCAATTGAAATCACCGACTAGAGACTTGGCTTACGACAGAATGCAACCGATCATCTTCATCGGATGATACTCAAGCTACGTAAATCTCTGGGATGGCTGAACGCGTCCTTAGACCCGTTGAAAGCTTAAAAGGATGTCTGCATCACTCATTTCTTTTCCAAAATAACTCAAGTATATCTTCTTTTCCATTGTCTTCGACATTCCTTTTCTACTAAATACACATTGACCTTCCCAACTATGTCGTGTCCAGATTGTTTCAGTGTATGCGATTTTCTCAAGAAATCATCTCAGGAACTGACCATCACGAAAGGGCTCCAAACATGAAGGCATACCGGCAGGAAAGGAATCCCAAATTCACGGCCGTCAAACTTATGTTGCAGAGCCTCCGAATGGTGTGAAGCCAAAAGGAATTATCGTAATAGTACCTGACGCCTTCGGTCTCCCTTTCGCCAACAACAAGCTTCTCGCCGATCACTATGCCGCAGGTGGTGATTATCTCATTTATCTGCCTGATCGATGTTTTCCCGGGCCTCATGCAAACAGGAAGCATTTACGCATATCTCTCAAAGCCGTACTATGTATCTCTTCTGTTGCGTGGCATGATACCCTTCATGTACTACAACCGAATCGGACTCTCGCTACCAAAGGTTACCAAATTTTTTGACGACGTACGATGCAATGAGGGTAAAGATCTACCAGTGGGCGTCGCAGGCTTCTGGTAAGTCTCTACATCATGTTCACGGTTTCCATTGGACACAAGAGCTGACAGCGAACGTCTCAATAGTTGGGGTGGAAAGCACGCAGTACTTCTCGCGGCGGACGAGAAGAAAGCAGCAAATGGAAAGGCGTTGATTGATTCAGCCTTTACAGGCCATCCATCCGCCTTGGAAGTCCCAAAAGACATTGAGAACGTCAAACTGCCATTGGCAATTGCAATTGGAACCAAGGATGTGATGCTTCACGGCAAAGGCCTTGAAACAACGAGGGAAATTCTGGAAAGGAAACCCGCCTACACGGAGGTACAGGTATACGAAGGGGCGGGTCATGGCTTTTGTGTGAGAGCAGATCCTACTACGGAAGATGCGATTCGACAAGCAAAAGAAGCCGAGGAGCAAGCGGTCAGCTTCTTCAAGCGAACCTTTGCAGGTAATTGACACTTGAGTCGCGGGTGTCTGATTAATGCTCTTGGTACGGAGTATGGCGCACTTAATGGCATTGCTTTGTTCTGGGACCTGGAAAAATCGACTGGCATGTCTGCAATGCTTTGTAACATACATAGATAATATGGTCACGTAAATAGCCCAACAAAATCCCATTAGCCGCTGCGAGTATTACCAAGGATACAGTCTGGACCAAAGGTTCAAGGTTGCCTCGTTCTCTGATGAGTTACAAGTAACAGACGATGTCGAGGTTGCCACTCCACTCAGTGGGCGGCTCTGAATCCACCAACAGGCCTCCATACTTCCAGTATGAGGAGGGTCATCCGCCGCTCGTAACTCCACTTAGGGGGTGCATTAATGAATGGATCGTTCAGATCTCGTACTTCTGAACAGAAAGGCAGGGAAAAGGTACTGCCTGGTCACCGGCGAGCTCATGTTTTACACGTGTGAGCCAACCGTAAACGCCGTGGGTGTTTGATCGATGGGACCAAGATGTATTAATTTAAACCATCTCACACGCCAGGGTGGTTGCGCGAAACGTTTTGCGGCGCCTTCGGAATTTGGCAAGCCTGATGCGTTTTGTACGTGAGCCGCAGTGCTCCTTTGTGGCTGCGCTGTATCGTAATGAAGGGGTGCAATTTGGGGACCTGACGCCCGCTGTGGAAGTTTACGGGTTGAAACATCCCATTCCGGTGACCAAATCGACGAATACCTATGCGGAACAGAGATCTTGGCAAAAACAGATTGATTCGACCCTAAATCTTGGACTTTCGCCAGAACTGGCGTCTAGTCAGGTTGCTCCCATCGCCGTCATGACGGCTTGCCGTCCGAAACAGACATCCGCATACAAGCAGCGTTTCGACTTCGCATACTACTTAGTCCTGCCAAGTCGTCCAGTCAGAAGACAATACGGCCGCAGTTCATGCTATCGACAATATGGACGGGCAATGAAGGAAGAGCGAAGTATGTTCATGTTGATATTAATGTGCGGCTAGCGATGTCAAGCGCAGACAACACTCCGCGCAAGTGATACATGGCAGGAAAAGTGCAGAAAGTCAGTCATACAGAAGAGGCAGTCAGCATCCTACAAACGTGACATAAAGTTTTTTCATTGAAGGCATGTCACTGGAGATGTAGATTGCCATTCTTGGCTGAGGACTCGAGGAGTCGAAACCGCCGCGCACGGACTGGCGGTGTTGAATGGCTTCTCAGCTCCTGTATGGAAACCAAACTTCTAACACCTGCAACTCGCATCACTTTGCTTTCTGTCCCTTCCAAGAAGAAATGTTTGGAATGTCCACCCGTAAGAAACCTGCCAAGCTTAGCCTGAAAGTATCAACCTGTGAGCGACAACCATGGCCTGGCATCTGTTCCCTGATAAGATGTTAGCCGTAGCCAAAACATCCAACACTTTGGCTCTTGTCAGATCGTCCTTCTTTTCACGACTCCCCACCCACTCTCTTTCTTTTCTGTCTGTCTTTCTCGATTGTATTATAATCCGCTCATTGCTGCTGGCCAATTCAATTCTTCTCGACCATCATCCACAGAAACCAGGGTAGAGCCCGTTCCAGGATTAGTGTCGCCTTTTATAAAATCACATCCAGGTCGATGTTACAATGATTTTGACAAAGATTTTTCTTGTTATTGCCCACGTCCTCTTCGTGGCCGATGCTGCTCGCATCGATGTACGCAGACCAGATGCAGCGAACCTGAATGCACGTCAACTATCTGGAGCTGCTTCTTCCACGACACGCGTGTGCACTAACTCAAGTCTTGCGTTGGGCGCTCAGACTTCTCTCCTTCAAGCCCAGCAGACTACCTCTGTTGCCAACACATCGCGAATTTGTACCAACTCGAGCCTGGGCTTGGGCGGAGCAATCCCGACAACAGCGCTTGTTCAAGCGCAGCAGACGAGCTCTTTTGCCAACGCATCACGAATTTGTACCAACTCAAGCTTGGGCTTAGGTGCAGCAACCTCAACAGCGCTCAATCAAGCTCAACAGACAAGCTCGTCGCGAATTTGTACCAACTCAAGTTTGCTTTTGGGCTCGCAAACTTCTCTCAATCAAGCCCAACAGACTAGCTCTTCACGAATTTGTACCAACTCAAGTTTGGGCTTAGGTGCAGCAACCTCAACAGCGCTCAATCAAGCTCAACAGACAAGCTCGTCGCGAATTTGTACCAACTCAAGTTTGCTTTTGGGCTCGCAAACTTCTCTCAATCAAGCCCAACAGACTAGCTCGTCACGAATTTGTACCAACTCAAGTTTGCTTTTGGGCTCACAGACTTCTCTCAATCAAGCACAACAGACTGGCTCTCTTACAAACACCACACGAGTTTGTACCAACTCTAGTTTGCTTTTGGTATCGAAGACTTCTCTTCCTGCAGGTAATCAAGCTCAACAGACTGGCTCTCTCGCAAACACAACGCGAGTTTGCACCAACTCCAGTTTGCTTTTAGGATCAAAGACTTCTAAGGCTGCAGGTGGAGCTCTAACCACATCAGCGCGTCTGACCAATGGCACCGTCGGTTCTGCAGCTGGGGCAGTATTCAGCAATATCTCGACGACATTCGTGGCAACCGTTTCAGTACTGAATACTACTACGCAACTCACAACGGTCACCAGCACGTTGCTTCTCGTCAATGGCACGAAAACCACGGTGATACCAACCACTGTACAAAGCACTGTGACCCAGGTTGTTGTGGTTTATTTCACCACGGCTTCGGGTAACCCGACAAAGTTGGTGCCAGCTACAACGATAAAGAAGACATACGCGGCAGCAACTCCCAGCATGACTGTGATGCTAAGCCTGGACACCACAACGTCTGTCATTACGCGGACTGTTACGACTTTTGTTACCGTGGGCGCAAAGGCCACATCTATGGAAAGCGTGGTCTTCAGTACCACTGCCGTCACAGTTACTCGGGTATGCGTTTTTGGAATTTCTTAATGGGAAACTCGCTGACACTGGATTGTAGACGAAAACGCTTCAAAACGCTGGTGCTGTCAACACAGGTACAGGGTCGGGATCCGGGTCGACTAATTCGGGAACTGGCAATTCTGGCAGCTCCGGTAACACTGACAGCTCTAGCGATTCTGGCAGTTCTGGTAACACTGGTAGCTCCGGCAATTCTGGAAGCTCCGGTAATTCTGGAAGCTCTGGCAATTCTGGAAACGCGGCAGCTGGTGGAGGTGGAGCTGCTGCAACTGTTACAATCACTTCTGTTTATGGTGGCCCCGGATGCCCTCCTCAAGCTACGGTTACCGTGACACAACCTCTTACGGTAACACAGTTCGTTGTAAGTGTATATTTCTCGGAGTAGCACGCAGCTAAACTAACATGTATCGCTGCAGACCATTGCCGCCAACGGAACTGCAAGCACCGCGAACGGTCTCAACGCCGTGAATGGCACCCAAACGGCCAGCGCAGGGTGGAATGGTTCCAAGTCTAGCAACGGTTTTGGCTCGGGCAAAAACGGAAACCCGGCAACGTAAACGCAGGGCGATTTTGTCTTCAAGGACTTGAAACCGAATTTCAACCTCGAAGTAGAACACAGTGCGCTGCTTTTGTTGCTCATTCTTATGGACGGATCTCTCAAATATGTACATAGTCATGATTCCTTTCTCATCAGACGAATGATCTGATCGGCGCGGGATTTGGAAAACTGCCGACCGAGTCAAGCAAGGGGAAGTCAGTGGATCTCCATTTGCTTAGAACATTTTCTCGCCAAATATCGACATATGTCGATGTCTGAGACTCGTATAGTGGTCGGCCGATAGTCGATAGATATTCCAGAATTCCAGCCACTTCTTTTCGCTTTCCTCTCAACCTGGGTTTTGTGCTCTCATCGTTGCCTACCCTTCTTTGCCTCAGGGAGGTTTTACCGTACTGTGTACTAGGTACTGGGTACAAAGTAGCGGTAGACCAGTTTCGTTTTGGATGTTCAAGGCTGTTTAAAGCACCGACGGCGAGCCTGAGCAGTAGGCACTCCTTGAAAGTTGCATAAAGTTTTCAGCTGGGAAGTGAAACCACACGAATCTCTCAATCCGTATTGGCCAAACAAAGAACTCTGACAGCGAGCATGGCTCCCAATCCCCAGCAGCATGCTTAACGCCAAGACTCGCGGCTTTTGCCTTATTTCGCTACGCCGTTGGATAAGGGCCATCGTTGTTAAACAAGAGATTGCGCCTCAGCGTTAACAGCCTCAGGTGGACGGACGCTTCTCCATGCGCATAAAATGGTTTTGCTTACTCCTAGCTAGAATATCTCACGGGTAAGTTCTCAGAAAACCGGAACCTTAGGATGTCACTGTATAGTAGGTATCAGCATGTGGTAATGCGTATTGATTAGAGACACCGCAATTAATCAATTTAAGACAAAGACTCAAATGGGCCGACTCTCTCTCATGTACATCTAAGGAACATATCGTAGCTGTGGATTCTTTACCCGAGGGGCTATGCGAACCGCAAAGGTATTGAAGTTGACGCAGCCACAGTTTTCATCCACAGCATACGGTACAAACTATGACGAAAGACAAGACACACGCATGACCGCCTATAGGCGCGTGTGGTCTATGGAATGCGATACGCATGTCGTCAGTAATCATTCACAAAACACAGGTACCTAGCTTACTGAAAGCGACTATTATCCGTGTCTTTGCAACTCACCTACCATTCTCAACACTATGTCAGCTAGGGCTGTGATGTTTTGAGATCTAAATCGTTCCAGAAAGCCATTTCTAGCAGAGGGCTTATAGCGGGTACATTTCACCTGGACAGGCTTTTCCCTACCACGGATCAAGCACGTCGTATCGTAGCAACCACTCGATTGCAGTTGCCTGCCGGTCCTATTCGTGGCTGTCTAATTCCTCTCTATTCTCAGTTTCACACCAATAGTGTAAGCTCTAGGAATGGCGAGTGGTGTCTCTTGCCTCGCGTTGCCATCGTCTGGAACCTTTTCCTACCGAAAATGTGTGTCTAGGCCCTCCCCGTGCCTGACGTAGAGTGCTTTTTGTATCTAATTCCTAATGTCTAATATCTGCACCTCTCTCAATTCCCTCTCTTTAAGTCATTGATTCAAACTTGACCTTAAAGCCTCCCTCTGACACGTCGACTGGTGCCATGGGTCTGACCAAGTTCATTGTGCCGGCCACAGTAAATTCAGGGAAGTCTACCTGCGAGCCACGAAGCTGAAAATTCGACAGAGATGGCGGAGATATCAAATACTTCACGTCGAATTGCTGACGGTAGTTCGCAATCATCATCATCGGCCAGTTCATCTTTAACATCCGGGTCATCAGCATCAAGAATCACCTCGTCAGAATTAGAGCCCCAGTCCTCATCGAGGAAATGCGTCACCCTGTATCCTCAGGGTGATTTCAGAAACCTTGGAAGGGAATTCATCAATGACTTGAAGTGCGATGTCATGCTGAACCGCCTCCGGGCGGCGCAAGAAGAGAGAATATGGAGGGCCGGCGAAAGAGACGAAGAAGGGGTAGTGATCAAGAAGTCGCGTGGTAAATACAGTTGCGAGCCGCTCGAACTGGCCACAGAAGAAGGAGGCCTTTTTGAAACGGTTCAGAGACTGAATGTGAAGGTATTTTCTGAACGGGAGAGAGACTCTGGAGCCATGGCTAATTTGAAAAGGTCGCAATGACGGTCTGCACAAGCGTAATTCGAATATTGCTTCGCCAAAACAGATCACCTTTCATCAAGATCAAATCGGGTCTTCATCTCCAGGTCCTACCAAGCTTTGACTACCTTCCTCGATGCCAGAAACACCAATATGCAGCATTTATCGCCGATAGAGGTCTTCTTATCGTGTGGGACGACGATCCGAACCGTATCCTCGAACGGGCAGAGGAACTGGAGAAAACACTGGTCAAGATGGTCTGGAGAAATCATTCAGCGTATCCCGAAGCGAACGAGAAGGTAGATGATGTCCAAATTGAGGAGGTGGAAGTTACCAGCGACGTTGAATCCGGTCATGCCTCGACTAAGCCTCGCCCAATAATGATGTTACAGGCGATTTACACTGCATTGGCTATAACTACGTCCATGACTATCATTGCACTGGGATGGCGGCAAGTTGCCATCGAAATTGCAATGGATCACCAATATCTTCGAGTTTGCTTTGTACTGGCTATCTTGCCAGTGTTCTGGTTGTCTCTGGTAGGCGTCTGCATAGCCTCGTGAACTTGTCTCTTGAAGTGCTGCTGACTTATTTCAGTTCTTCTTCCAATGCTTGGTCATTGACTTCGCACAGATCTTTGGACCGGTGAATCAAGTCGCCCAGAACTCCAAATTCTATTCAGTAAAACCACCTAACAGATTGAAACGGGCCAGAGGCACACTGCCATA
>Ga0335073_10005634_pt1 | contig 17578 bp, 14 predicted proteins | sample Lox_Sample_22_FD_207093 | JGI IMG/M metagenome (GOLD analysis project Ga0335073, IMG submission 207093) | Soil microbial communities from Loxahatchee National Wildlife Refuge, Florida, United States - Lox_Sample_2.2 | ecosystem: Environmental > Terrestrial > Soil > Wetlands | place: USA...
GGACCCGGCCGATTCCGTGGCCGTCGTCGAATGAATACCGTGCGATCGCAAAGTGCCACGTCGGATCGGGATTTCGGACGGCAGAGCTTTTAGCGTGGAAGTCCCATTGCCGCTAAAACAGTAGCCGGAATGGACCATCGAGGTCATTGAGCCGAGGCGGACCGGGCCGTCAGAACAGCCATTACGCGCATTATATCCGTTTTTTCGGCGCAGACCCGCCGGATTTTGGCGCAGGACCAGGTTTCGGGCCGGCCAGCTCGGACTGGCAGTTGTCCGATTCCCGGAATGGCGTCCGAAAATCGGCGCATTCAGCGGCGATCAGCACGCTCGCCGGCCCGCAACCGGTCGGCGCGCTCGCGGGCTTAGCGGCGATCAGCACGCTCGCCGGCCCGCAACCGGTCGGCGCGCTCGCGGGCTTAGCGGCGATCAGCACGCTCGCCGCCTTACAACCGGTCGGCGCGCTCCCCGGGCTTAGCGGCGATCGGCGCGTTTACGACCTACAGGCGATCAGCACTCAGAGGAAATCCGCGAAATCGCGCAACAGCGCGGACTTGGATTTGGCGCCGACCACTTGCTTGACGAGCTTTCCGCCCGAGAAAACGTTCATGGTGGGCACGGCCAGCACCGCGGACCTTTGATATGCGGCCGGGTTCTCGTCGATGTTGAGCTTGACCACGTCGATCCGGTCGGAATGCTCCTGCGCGATGGCCTCGAGGACCGGGGAAAGCTGGTGGCACGGCGGGCACCAATGGGCCCAGTACTCGACAACGACCGGCCTCGGGTTGTTCAGGACGGCGGCCTCGAAGGTCTGGTCCGTGACGGTCTTGATTGCGCTCATAGCCGCAAGCTAGCCGCCGTACCCCGGTACGGAGTCAAGCCCGCGCCCGGCCCGCCGATTGAGGCTCCGCAGCGGGGGCAGAGGGGGCAGGCGTAGCGTCAAGGCCGCCACGAGATGCCGGCGGGAGGGCAACGATGACGCCTGCGACAGCGCAGCCCGACGTGGTCACCGGGGCGTTCAGCTATTCGGGGGCCGCGATCGCGCGGGAGCTGCGCGCCGCCGGCCACCGGGTCGCGACCCTGACCGGGCACCCGGGGCGCGCCCCGGCCGGCACCGACATCGACGTGCGCCCGCTGGATTTCGCGGATCCGGCGGGGCTGACCGAGTCGCTGCGCGGGACCGGCACCCTTTACAACACGTACTGGGTCCGGTTCGCCCGCGGCCGCGTGGATCACCAGGCGGCCGTGGCCAACAGCCGGGTGCTGTTCGATGCGGCGGCGCGGGCGGGGGTGCGGCGCGTCGTGCACGTGTCGATCACCAATCCCAGCCCCTCCTCCCGCTACCCCTACTTCCGCGGCAAGGCCGAGGTGGAGCAGATCCTGGCCGGGACCGGGGTGCCCTTCGCGATCGCCCGCCCGGCGATCCTGTTCGGCGGAAACGGGGTGCTGGTGAACAACATCGCCTGGCTGCTGCGCCGGGTGCCGGTGTTCGCGATCGGCGGCGGGGGCGACTACCGGGTGCGCGGTATTCACGTCGACGACCTGGCCCGGCTGTGCGTCCGGCTCGGCGCCAGCGGCGAGAACGACACGAGCGGCGCTAACCGCGCCAGCGGCGAGAACGTCACGATCGACGCGGTCGGGCCGCAGAGCCTGACGTTCCGCGAGATGGTCGACGCGGTCCGCGCCGCGGTCGGCAGCCGCGCGGTGCTGGTGAACGTGCCCGGGCCGGTGCTGCTCGGGCTGTCCCGGGCGTTGAGCGTGGCGCTGCGCGACACGCTGCTCACCCGCGACGAGTACCAGGCGATGTGCGACGGGCTGGCCGACTCCGATGCGCCGTCGACCGGGCAGATCGCGTTCACCGACTGGGTCGCCCGGCACGGCCATGACCTCGGCCGCGACTACGCGAACGAGCTGGACCGGCACTTCCGCCCGGCGCCGTCGCGACCGCGCCGGCCCTGAGTACCCGGGCGCGTCGCGACCGCGCCGGCCCTCACACGCCCTGGCCGCCCTGGCGCTGGCGCGGCGCGGCCCCGCCGGCCCTGACCGGCCCGGCGCCGGCGGGCCAGCACGGGCGGGATTTGTTGGGCCCGCACAAGCCGGCCGGCGGCCAATTTGCGCACCGTCACAAGATCGTTTCGATGCGGCCTCGATCACCTGTGAAGCCTTGCGCTCATGTCAGCCGACATCTAGCATCCAAGGCGAAATTAGTTACTCCCGTCGTAGACAATGTCACATACTTTGCGTCACGCGCCTTCGCTTCACGCCCCGGGTGATGGCAGGTGAGCACCTGCTCACATATCAAATAAGGGGCATTTCGTGCCTTCACCACCAGGAGGTGGGGATAGGTGAGCATCTCGCCCGGTGTGCGCTGGTCCATCACACTTGTCGCGGCAATCGGATTGCTGGCCGCCGCCGGATGCGGCAGCTCCGGCAACAGCACCTCGAGCACCCCCAGCAGTTCCGCGAGCAAGACGCCCAGCACCTCGGCGGTGAGCACCTCGCAGTGCGGCACCAAGCCCGGTGTGGCGGCGACCGGGACGCCAATCCCCCTCGGCGTGATCGTCACCAACCAGCCGGGGACGTCGTTCACCGACATCTCGAACATGGCGGCCGCCTACTTCGCCTGCGTCAACGCGAACGGCGGCATCAACGGCCACCCGGTCAAGTACTACATAGAGACCGAGCAGACCAACCCGGCCCAGATCGCGGCCGACGCCAAGCAGCTGGTCCAGACCGATCACGTCGTGGGAATCGTCGGCAACACCAGCATCATCGAGTGCTCGATCGACTCGAGCTACTGGCAGAAGCTGGGCTACGACATCATCGACTCGGGCATCGCTCCGGAATGCTGGTCCACCCCGAACAGCGCCGCGGTCAACATGGGCCCGCGCTACAGCTCGGACGGCGCGGTCCAGTACGCGCTCTCGCAGCACGTTTCCAAGATCGTCTTTGATCAATCCAACGTTCCCGGCACGGGTTACATCGCGGCCGGGCCGGCCGCACTGGCCGGAGCCGCGCACGTGCCGATCACCCAGCTGACCGAGAACGTGCCGATCTCCGACGGCGACTCGGTGGCGATCAAGGAGGTCGACGACGCGGGCCCGAACGGGGCCGTGATCCTCAACTTCACCCCGCCGGAGGCGCTGGTGATCCTGCAGGCCGCGCAGAAGCTCGGCCTCGAGGACAAGGTCAAGCTGTGGGGCTGCTCGACGCCGTGCAACACCGACTTCCTGGCCGCGTCGCTCGGCCCGAAGTGGAACGACAAGCTGTTCGTCAACGCCGAGCTGACCCCGCCGGACGTGACCAGCACGCCGACGATGAAGCTCTACGAGGCCATTCTCAAGCAGTACGGCAAGGCGGTCTCCGGCGGCATCGGCAGCTTCAGCCAGATGGGCTTCACCGAGGCCGAGATAGCGGTGCACGCGCTGGAGACGATCAGCGGCCCGTACACGGTGGCGAGCGTCAGCGCCGCGTTCAAGGCCGTGAGCAACTTCAATACCGGCATGCTCTGCCAGCTCTGGACGTACGGCAGCTACGCGATGCACATCCCGAACAACGAGGACTACACGGTCACGCCGGACAACGGCAAGATGGTGACAGCCCAGGGCTGCACCCAGATCTCGTCGGTCGACCCGCAGATCAAGGCGTACCGCGCGGTCGCGGGTGTGGCCTCGATGGCTCCGTAGGGCTGAGGTGAGATGAAGCGATCAGAGCGCTCGCGGTAGGCCGGTGATGCCGAGCTGGCAGGACTTTCAGCCGTTCATCGTGACAGGTCTGGCGCTGGGCGGGGTGTACGCCCTGTCCGGGGTCGGGATGGTCGTGCTCTACCGGGCTACCGGCGTCGTGTACCTAGCGTTCGGCGCCGTGGGCGCGATGGGCGCTCTGATCGCGTGGTCGCTTATCAACGCGGGGTCCCCCGGCTGGGTCGGGTGGCTGGTCTGCGTGTTGTTCGGCGGGGCGGTCACGCTCGGCTACGGGGTGGTGTTCGGCCCCGCGCTGGCCAAGCGGACTCCGCTCACCAAGGCGGTCGCCACGCTCGGGCTGCTGCTCGTCCTGTTCGGGGTCATGGACCTGCTCTGGACCACCAGCGGCGGTGAGTCCCGCTCGATCACGCTGCCGACCGACGGCAGCGGGTTCACGATCGGCCAGGTCCAGATCAACTGGACGCAGGTGATCGCGCTGGGAGCCGGCATCGTGATCGCGCTGGCGACCGGATTGTTCCTGCGTTACACCAAGCTCGGCACGGCCATGCGCGCGATGGCCAACGACCGTGAGATCACCGCGACCCTTGGCGTGCCGGTCCGGCGGGTGGAGGCGGCGGCCTGGCTCGGCTGCGGCCTCCTGGCGGGAATAGCCGGGGTGTTGCTCGCCGACCTGGTCGCGCTCGACGCGACCACGCTCACCTTCCTGGTGATCTCGTCGCTGGCCGCCGCGCTGATCGGCCGACTGCGCTCGATCACGTTCACGTTCCTTGCCGCGATCGTGGTCGGCCTCGTCCAGAACGTGGTGACCCCGATCTCGTCGATTTCCAACTACAGCGATCTGACCCCGTTCCTGCTCGCCGCCGTCGCCTTGCTCGCGTTCTCGCGAGGCAGCGTGTTGTCGCGTTCTCGCGAGGAGGCTTAGTGGCTGACACGGCGGTCCGCGCGGCCGGCCCGCGGCAGCGCCCGCCGCTGCCGCGTCCCGGCACCGGGACGCTGGTCCGCACCGGCGTGGCCGCCGCGCTGCTGTTGTTCGTGCTGTTCGCGCTGCCGCAGCTGATGAGCCTGTACTACGTCGACACGATGATCCAGGTGGCGGTCTACTCCATGGTCGCGCTCGGCCTCGGCGTGCTGGTCGGCCGCGTCGGCCTGGTCTCGCTGGGCCAGGTCGCGGTGCTCGCGGTCGGCGCCTGGATCGCCGCCAGGATCCTCTTCGCGACCACGCAGCCCTTTCCGCTGGTACTGCTGGAGGCGGGCGTGATCACCATGGTGATCGGGACGATGCTCGGGCTGCCCGCCCTGCGGCTGCGCGGCCTGTACCTGGCGCTGATCACGCTGATGCTGGCGGGCGCGATCGCGATCATCCTCGCCACGACGAACTTCCCGAACGGCGGTCACGGCTTCCTTGGCTACAACGGCAGCCTGGTGCACATCCCGCCGATCCGCCGTCCCAGCATCGCCGCGGGAGACCCCGCCTATTTCCGGTACTCCGTGGTGGTCGCCGCGCTGATGTTCGTGCTCGTGCTCGTCCACATCCGGACGCGCCCCGGACGGGCCTGGGCCGCGATCCGGCAGAGCGAGCCCGCCGCGCTGGCCGCCGGCATCAACACCACGTTCTACAAGCTGTGGGCGTTCGCGCTGGCCTCGTTCATCACCGGCGTCGCCGGCGGCGTGTACGCCGGCGCCGTGCACTACCTCTACTCGCTCGACTTCCCGGCCCAGGATTCGATCATCTTGTTCGCCGTGGTGCTGATGGGCGGCGCCTACAGCCTGTGGGGCGCGATCGTGGCCGGCCTGCTGCTGGAGTTCCTGCCCGCCCTGCTGCAGAACTGGGGAGTGTCCGCCGACTGGCTGACGATCCTGTTCGGCATCGGCGTGCTGCTGACGCTGACGACCGCGCCGGCCGGCATGGCCGACCAGGTGCCCAAGGACCTGGCCCGGCTCGGGCGCCTGCTGCGCGGCCTGGCCCGGCGGGGCGCGGCCCGCCGGGGCGGCCCGGCCGGAGTGGCGCGGGGTGATGGCTAGATGATCGAGGTTGACGGCCTGACCGTCCGCTTCGGCGGCGTGACCTCGCTCGACGGCATGAGCGTGACCTTCGAGTCGGGGACCTGCGGGCTGATCGGGCCCAACGGCGCGGGCAAAACCACGTTCTTCAACGTGCTCAGCGGCTTCGTCCGGCCCGCCGCCGGGAGCGTGCGCGCGTTCGGCGAGGACCTGCTGTCGATGGTTCACTTCCGCCGCGCGCGGTGGGGCGTGCGGCGGACGTTCCAGACCGAGCAGGCCATCGAGCAGCTTTCGGTGTTCGACAACGTCGCGATGATCCATGAGCACGCGAGGCTCCGCGGCGCCGGCCGGCGCCGGGAGGTGCTCGACGCGATCGGCTTCGTCGGGCTGGACGCCGACCCGTGGGCGAGCGTGGCGACGCTCGCGGCCGGCCAGCGCCGCCTCGTCGAGGTGGCCAGGGCGGTGGTCGGGCGGCCCCGGCTGGTGTTGCTGGACGAGCCCGCCGCCGGCCTGCCCGACGCCGAGACCCGGCACCTGAGCGAGGTGATCCGCAGGATCCCCGAGCAGGCGGGCGCGCTGACGATCCTCGTCGACCACGACATGAGCCTGGTGTCCGCGTGCTGCCAGACCACTGCCGTGCTCGACTTCGGCAAGCTGATCGCGGCGGGCCCGACCGCGGAGGTGCTGCGGGACGAGCGCGTGGTCAGCGCCTACCTGGGTACCGCGGAGGTCGTGTGACACAGAAGCGGGCAGTCGAGGTGGGCGGGGCGCCATGAGCCAGACGCCGCGGGCACCGAGCGAGACGCTGCCGCCGCCCGGCAAGCGCGAGGGGGAGGTGCTGGCGCTGCGCGGCGTCACCGTCGACCGCGGGCGCCGCACCGTGGTGCGGGACGTCACGATCGAGATACCGGCCGGCGAGGTCACCGCGCTGCTCGGCCCGAACGGGGCCGGCAAGTCCACCCTCGTGCTGGCCGTCGGCGGCGTGCTCGGGATGCGGGCCGGCTCGGTCCTGCTGAACGGCCGCGACCTGGCCGGGCGCCGGCCCGAGCGGATCCGCGGCGCCGGGATCGCGATCGTGCCCGAGGGCCGGCGGCTGCTGCCGGACCTGACCGTCGAGGACAACATCCGCGTCGCCACCTACTCGCTGCCCCGCGACCAGGCCCGGGCCGGGCGGGAGCGGGCACTCGAGCTGTTCCCCGAGATCGGCAGGCGGCTGACGGCTGCGGCCCGGATGCTGTCCGGCGGCGAGCAGCAGATGGTCGTGCTGGCCCAGGCGCTGGTCTGCGAGCCGCGCTTCATCCTGATCGACGAGCTGTCGCTGGGCCTGGCCCCGGTGATCGTCAACCGGCTGGTGCCGAGGATCCGCGCGCTCGCCGAGTCGGGCATCGGGATCTTGCTGATCGAGCAGTTCACGACCATCGCGCTCGGGCTGGCCAACCAGGCGCACATCATGGAGGGCGGGCAGCTGCGGTTCTCCGGGCTGGCCCGCGAGCTGCGCGACCGGCCGGAGCTGCTCCGGTCGGCCTACCTGCTGCGCGGCAGCGCCGTGCCGCCCGGCGCGCCGGGACCGCACCAGCCGGGACCGCACCAGCCGGGACCGCGCGAACCGGGACCGCGCGAACCGGGACCGCGCGAACCGGGACCGCGCGAGCCGGGGCCGCGCGAACCGGGTCCGCCCCAGCCCGGACGGCCCGGCCCGGACGGGGAACGCTGATGCGCGCGGCGGTCACCGAGGGCGTCGGCACCATGACGCTGACCGAGCGCCCCGAGCCGGGGCCGCCCGGCCCGGGCGATGTCGTGATCAGGCCCGAGGCGGTCGGGATCTGCGGATCGGACTACCACTTCTTCACCGGCGACATGTCGGAGGCGGCGGGCGGCTCCCGGTTCCCGCGCATCCAGGGCCACGAGCTGGCCGGCGAGATCACGGCAGTCGGCCCGGACTGCCGCCCCGGGCTCGAGGTCGGCCGGCGGGTGGCGGTCTGGCCGCTGCACCCGTGCGGGCGATGCTACCCGTGCGGCGCGGGACGGCCGAACGCGTGCGACCGGCTGACGCTGACCGGGGTTCACCTCGACGGCGGGCTCCAGGAACGGCTGGCGATCGGGCAGCGGCAGGTGTTCCCGATCGCGGTCGCCGACGCGGCGGTCGCGGCGCTGGCCGAGCCGGTCTCGATCGCCGTCCGCGCGGTGAACCGGGCCGCGGTCCGGCCCCGCGAGCGCGCCGTGGTGCTCGGCGCCGGGCCGATCGGGCAGTGCATCGGCCTGGTGGCGCGCGAGCGCGGCGCGCAGACGCTGCTGGTCGACCTGCAGGAGAGCCGGCTGGCGCTGAGCCGGGAGATGGGAAGCCAGGAGGCGTACCTGTGGCGCGACGCGGACGACGTGGTCGCGTTCGCGCGCCGGTGGGCCGGCCCGGCGGGGCCGCCGGTCGCGTTCGACGCCACCGGCGCGGCGGCGGCGACCGCGGCGATGATCGGCATGGTCGCCTCGGCCGGGCGCGCGGTGCAGGTCGGCATGTCCAACGAGCTGGCGCAGGTGCGGGTCGGCGTGCTGACCGAGAAGGAACTCGACCTGCTCGGGGTGAGCTGCTGCGGCCAGCCGGAGTTCGCCGAGGCGGTGGCGGTCGTCGAGCGCAACGCCGGGCGGCTGGCCCGCCTGGTCAGCCACGAGTTCGGCCTGGACCGGGCGCCCGAGGCGATCCGGTTCGCGATCGCCAACCCCGCCGAGGTCATGAAGGTGGTGATCAGGGGCGCGTGACCGGCGCCCCAAACGGGGCATACCGATCGATCAGATGCTGTACCTGTGATCGACGTTGATGCCAGAATGCTAAGCGCGCCGCAGCGCCCCGAACCGGCGCAACGGCCCTGGTAGGCGGGCTGCGCCCGCCCAGACCGGAAGGCGGGAACAAGCTAGATGAGCATCTTGGGTACCCGCGTGGTCCGCACCGAGGACCCGCGGCTCCTGACCGCCGGCGGCACCTACGTCGACGACCTGAGAGTCCCCGAGCTGGCGGACGCGGCGCGGGTCACGTTCGTGCGCAGCCCCGTGGCCCACGCGAGGATAACCGGCATGGACGCCGGCGCGGCCCGTCAGGCTCCGGGCGTCCTCGCCGTGCTGACCATCCAGGACATGGACGACCTGACGCCCCCGCCGCCCCCCGAGCCCGGCAGCGAGGTGCCCGAGGGCGCGCCGCTGCCGATCGGCGGCCTGTGGTCGGAGCCGCTGCTGGCCGTCGACCGGGTGCGGTACGTCGGCGAGCCGGTCGCGATGGTCATCACCGGCGACGGCTACCAGGGCGAGGACGCGGCCGAGCTGGTCAGCGTGGACTACGAGCCGCTGCCCGCGGTGATCGGCGTCGGCGGCGCGCTGGGCACCGGGACGCTGCTGTTCGACGGCACCGACTCGAACGTCCCGGTGACCTCGGGCGAGGCGAGCGACAACGCGATCTTCGACGGGTGCGACGTCGTTGTCGAGCAGACGATCGTGAACCAGCGGCTCGCCCCGATGCCGATGGAGGGCCGCGCCGCCGCCGCCCGCATCGAGGACGGCAAGCTGACCTACTGGGTGAGCACGCAGAACGCGCAGATCACCCGGTTCATCCTGGCCGGGGCGCTGGGCATGGATCCGGCCACGATCCGGGTGATCACGCCGGACGTGGGCGGCGGGTTCGGCGCCAAGGTCGGCATCGACCGGGACGCGATCCTGATCGCCTGGGCGGCCCGCAAGACCGGCCGGGCCCTGCGCTGGGTGGAGACGCGCAGCGAGAACCTGGTCGGCATGACGCACGGCCGCGCCCAGGAGCAGACCGTCAAGATCGGCGGGACCAGGGACGGCCGGGTCCTGGCCTACCGGCTCGACGTGGTGCAGGACACCGGGGCCTACCCGCGGATGAGCGGCTTCCTGCCGTTCCTGACCAAGCTGATGGCGGTCGGCCCGTACGACATCGCCAACGTCCAGACCAAGTCACGGGTGGTGGTGACCAACACCACGCCGATCTCCGCCTACCGGGGCGCCGGCCGGCCCGAGGCCACGGCCGCGATCGAGCGGGCCATGGACCTGTTCGCCGCCGAGGCCGGCGTTGACCCGGCCGAGGTGCGCAGGAAGAACCTGGTCCCGCCGGACAGGTTCCCGTACTCCACGCCGACCGGCGCGACCTACGACACCGGCGACTACGTCACGGCCCTGGACAAGGTGCTGGAGGCCGCGGGTTACGCCGGGCTGCGGGCGGAGCAGCAGCGCCGGCGCGAGCGCGGGGACGTGCTGCAGCTCGGCATCGGGCTGTCCAGCTACGTGGAGATCACGGCCGCGGACGCGGCGGCCGGGGAGACCGCCCGGCTCGCGGTACACGGCGACGGCACGGCCACCGTGTACACCGGCAGTTCCGCGCACGGCCAGGGGCACCACACGGCCTGGGCCATGCTCGTCCAGGCCGAGCTGGGGATCCCGATGGCCGACGTCACGGTGATCCACGGCGACACCGACCTGATCCCCGAGGGCATCGGGACGTACGGATCACGGTCGCTGCAGCTCGGCGGCGTCGCCGTGCACAATGCCGCGCTCGATGTCAAGGACCAGGCCCGGCGGGTGGCGGCGGACATGCTCGAGGCCGCCGAGGCCGACCTGGAACTGGACGCCGACAGCGGGACCTGGCAGGTCCGCGGCGACCCGGGTACCGGCCGCACCTGGGCCGACGTGGCGACGCACGCCGGCGAGGACGGGCTCGTCGCCTACGTCCAGTACGCCGGGGGCGGCGCGACGTTCCCGTTCGGCTCCCACGTGGCCGTGGCCGAGGTCGACACCGAGACCGGCAAGGCGCGCCTGATCCGGCACGTGACCGTCGACGACGCCGGGATCGTGGTCAACCCGGTGCTGGCCGAGGGGCAGCGGCACGGCGGCATCGCCCAGGGCGTGGCCCAGGCGCTGCTGGAGGAGATGATGTACGACGCCGACGGCAACCCGCTGACCGGCACGCTCGCCGACTACGCGGCGATCACCGCGGCGGAGCTGCCGAGCTTCGAGCTCGTGACGAGCGAGACGCCGACCGATATCAACCCGCTCGGGGTCAAGGGCATCGGCGAGGCCGGGACGATCGGCTCCACCCCGGCCGTGCAGAACGCGGTCGTGGACGCGGTCAGCCACCTCGGCGTCCGGCACATCGAGATGCCGACCACGCCCGCCAGGGTCTGGGCCGCGATCAGCGCGGCGACACACAACGGAGAGGCAAGCCGGTGAAGGTCACGATCACGGTCAACGGCAACCAGGTCGCGGCCGAGGTGGCCGACCGCACCCTGCTCGTCCACTTCCTGCGCGAGGTCGCGAACCTCACCGCGACCAACGTCGGCTGCGACAGCACGTCCTGCGGCGCGTGCACGGTCCTGATGAAGGGGCCAGGGGAGGCGGGTGGGGGCAAGTCGGTCAAGTCCTGCACCGTGCTCGCCGCCCAGGCCGACGGGTGCGAGGTCACCACGGTCGAGGGGCTGGCCGATGGCTCCGGCCAGATGCACCCGGTGCAGGCCGCCTTCCACGCCGAGCACGGGCTGCAGTGCGGGTTCTGCACCCCTGGCATGGTGATGGCGGCGGTCTCGCTGCTTGATGAGAACCCCGCGCCCACCGAGGAAGAGGTCAGGTCGGCCCTGGAGGGCAACCTGTGCCGCTGCACCGGTTATCACAACATCGTCCGGGCGGTGCTGGCCGCCGCCCCGGCGGCAAGCGAGAGGCGGTCCGCTTGATCCCGGCACCCTTCACCTACAAGCGGGCCTCCTCGGTTGACGAGGCCCTGGATCTGGCGGCGGACGACGGTGAGGACGCCAAGTTCCTGGCCGGCGGCCACTCGCTGCTGCCGCTGATGAAGCTGCGCCTGGCCGTGCCCGAGGTGCTGATCGACATCGGCAGGCTCGGCGAGCTCCGCTACGTCCGCGAGGACGACGGCCACATCGCGGTGGGCGCGGGCACCAGTCACGACGAGCTCGCGCGGTCCGCCCTGCTGGCCAGCGAGCTGCCGCTGCTGGCGCACGTCGCGGGCCAGGTCGGCGACCCGCAGGTCCGGCACCGCGGCACGATCGGCGGCTCCCTGGTGCACGCCGACCCCGCGGCCGACCTGCCCGCCGTCGCGCTGGCCCTGGACGCGACCCTGGTCGCGCGCGGGCCGGCGGGCAGCCGCGACATCCCGGCCAGCGACTTCTTCGAGAGCCTGTTCCAGACCACGCTCGAGCCCGGCGAGCTGCTGACCGAGATCCGCTTCCCGAAGCCAGAGGAGGCGGCGCGGTGGGCGTTCCAGAAATTCACCAAGCGCGCGATCGACTGGGCGATCGTCGGCGTGGCGGTCCAGGGCGGCAACGTGGCGCTGGTGAACATGGGGCAGACGCCGCTGCGGGCCACCGCGGTCGAGCAGGCCCTGGCCGCGGGCGCCGGCCCGCGGGACGCCGCGGCGCACGCCGCCGAGGGCACCAGTGCGTCCTCCGACATCAACGGCGACCGCGGCTACCGCGAGCACCTGGCGCGGGTGCTCGTCGGGCGCGCGCTCGAGGAGTCAGGCACGCGGGCCTGAGCGCCGGCTGACGCCCGGACCCCGGGCCATGAACGCTCCGGCACCCGCCACCACGGGCCCGCCCCGCCACTGTGGTGGCGGGGCGGCGCCCGGCCAGGGTTTCGCGCCGCCAGCCGCGGTCTGGCGGGCTCCGATGCCAATGATCATGCCCGTGGTGGCCGCCTAGTGCTCGTGGATCAGGACGCCGCGGATGTTCCTGCCCTCCAGCAGGTCCTGGTAGCCCTGGTTGACATCCTCCAGCCGGTACCTGGTGGTGATCAGCTCGTCCAGCTTGAGCCGGCCCGCCCGGTAGAGGTCGAGCATCAGCGGGATGTCGTCGAACGGGTTGCCCCCGCCGAACAGCGCGCCCTCGATCCGCTTCTGGAACAGGGTGAGCTCGAAGCTGGACAGGTGGATGTTCTTCTTCCCCGGCCCGGCCAGCCCGGTCACGACCACGGTGCCGTGCTTGCGGATCGCGGCGAAGGCCGCGTCGATCACGGCGTCGTCGACCACGCCGACGGTGATCAGCGCGTGGTCGGCGCCGACGCCGCGGGTTAGCTCGGTGACCAGTTGCTGTGCCTGCTCCGCGTTCGCGGCGCTGTGCGTGGCGCCGAGCGACTCGGCGATCTCGCGCTTGTTCTCCAGCGGGTCGACCGCGATGATGTTGATCGCTCCAGCGATCGACGCGCCCTGCACCGCGTTGATCCCGACGCCGCCGATGCCGTAGATCACCACCGTGTCGCCCGGCCGCACGCCGCCGAGGTTGACCGAGGTGCCGAACCCGGTCGGCACGCCGCAGCCGACCAGGACCACGGTCTCAAGCGGCAGGTCGTCGTCCACCTTGATGCACGAGTGCTCGGAGAGCGTGGACCATTGGGAGAACGTGCCGAGCAGGCACATCTGGCCGAAGTCCTCGCCCCCGGCGTGGAACCGGAACGTCCCGTCCGGCAGGCAGTTGTCGACGAACAGCGCGCCGAGGTCGCACAGGTTGGTCTGGCCGCGGGCGCAGAACCGGCAGTGGCCGCAGGCCGGCAGGAACGAGCACACGATGTGATCGCCCGGCTTGAGCCGGCTGACCCCCGGGCCCACCTCCTCGACGATCCCGGCCCCCTCGTGCCCGCCGACGATCGGATACCGGACCGGGATGTCGCCGGTCCGCAGGTGATCGTCGGAATGACACAGGCCCGACGCCACGAACCGGACCAGCACCTCCCCCGCCTTGGGCGGGTCGAGGTCCATCTCGACGATCTCCCATTCCTTGCCGACATCGCGAAGGACCGCTGCCTTGGTCTTCATTCGCTCTCCCACGGGCCGCGGCGTCCCGGGCGGGGCGCCTGACGTCATCGCTGCCTGCCGGGGTCCGATCCGGTTCCCGGCCGCTCTATTGGTTTGCCATCCTGCGCGGCCACACGCAAGGGGTCATTGTGAAATAACCCAAGAAAGCGGGCCGCCGGTTGTGCTCCCCGGCGCTTGCGGCGGCCCGCGCGGACACCGGCGAGAGCGGAACGGACTTCGCGCCGCTGGAGTCGTAGTAGCTGCCAACGACGACGGCGGCGGTTCCTTGCGAGCACACCGGGTCACGGCACGACGGCCGACCCGACCGGGGCGGTGCTGCTACGTGGTGGCCGGCCGGGGGCATAGGCCCCCATCGACCGCGGACGCAGGCCCCCCATAAGACGGGGGCTGGCCACATCGAATTCGCCGGGCCGCGTCCGTACGGTGAGGACTAGGTACCAAGGGACGCCCTGAAGGCAAGGCTCACCCGCGCGCTCCCGGGTGCCCGGGACAGCACGACCCGCCCGCGCGACCAGTCGCTTGCGGTGGAATGGCTCACCCGCGCGGCTGCTCCGCTCGGAAGGCCATGACCCGCCCCCGCGGCCGGTCGCTCGGAACGCCATGACCCGCCCGCGCGCGTTAGGACTCACCCGCAGCCTAGTCGCTCGGGACGGCATATGCTAGTTTTTCCTTGCAGGTGCAATCGTGGATTTCTGTTAACCGGGCGGAACGAGGCCAGAAGGGCTACAAGATGACCCACGACATTGGCGGCTCGCCGGCCGCCCTGATCGAGCTCGCCGAGGTGACCAAGAAGTACGCCGGTGACGGCCAGCCCGCCCTTGACCGGGCGAGCCTGCGGATCGTGCGGGGCGAGGCGGTGGCGGTGATGGGCCCCTCGGGCAGCGGCAAGTCGACGCTGCTGAACATGATCGCTGGTCTGGACCGGCCCACCGGCGGGACGGTGCGCGTGGCCGGCCAGCGCATCGACAACATGAGCGAGACCGCGGTGGCCCGATTCCGGCGACGCGAGATCGGGATGATTTTCCAGTTCTTCAACCTGCTCGACGACCTGACGGTGGCGGACAACGTGCTGCTGCCCGCGCAACTCGCCGGGCTGCGCCGGTCCAGTGCCCGGGAACGCACCAGGGAGCTGCTGACGACGCTGGCGATCGACAAGCACCGCGACGCCTACCCCGCCCGGCTGTCCGGCGGGGAGCGGCAGCGGGTCGCGATCGCGCGGGCCCTGGTCAACCGGCCGGCGGTGCTGCTGGCCGACGAGCCCACCGGTGCGCTGGACACCGCGACCGGCGAGCAGATCGGCGAGTTGCTGGCCGCCCTGAACGCCTCCGGCCAGACCCTCGTGCTGGTCACGCACAACCCCGACCTGGCGACGCGCTACGCCCGCCGCACGGTGCAGATCAGCGACGGCCACCTGGCCGGCGCCGACCGCGGCCGGATCCCCGGCGCCGCCGCCACGACGGCGGTGTCCCTGTGAGCCCGGTCAGCGTCGGGCCGGTCGGCCGGGCCGTGCGTGGCGGACTCGGCCGGCGCCGGGTTCAGGCCATCGTGATCTGCCTGGTGCTGCTGGCCTCGACGGCCGCGTCGGTGCTGGCCCTCGGCCTGATCGTCGACTCGCGCGCCCCGTTCGACCACGCGTTCGCGGCCCAGCGCGGCGCGGACGTGTCGGCGGCCGTGTCCTCCCGGGCCCCGGCGGGCGAACTGGCCGCGACCACCCGGCTGCCGGAGGTGACCGCGGCGGCCGGGCCGTTCGAGGAGGTGCAGATCCAGTCCGAGCAGGGCGGTCAGCCCAATCCGCCGATGACGCTGGTCGGGCGCGCCTCGCCGGGCGGGCCGGTCGACGACCTCACCCTGCAGCAGGGTCACTGGGCCGACGGGCCCGGCCAGGTCGTGCTGGCCAGCGACCCGTCCCCCGGCGAGGGGATGTTCATGTCGCCCGGCAACCAGATCGTGGTGACCGGCCTGCGCGGAAGGGTCGTGCTGACGGTGGTCGGGATGGCCGACTCGGTCACCAGCTCGGCGGGGGGCTGGGTGGTGCCCGCCGAGGCCGCCAGCCTGCGGGCGCTGGGCGCCCCGGCCGTCAGCCAGATGCTGTACCGGTTCCAGAACGCGGGCTCGAACGCGGCGATCGCCTCCGACATGGCCGCGGTGAGCGCCAAGCTGCCGCCGCGCGCGGTGGCCGGCACGCAGTCGTGGCTGAACATCCAGACGCAGGAGTCCGGCAGCATCGCCCCGTTCGTGCCGTTCCTGGTCGCGTTCGGGGTCATCGGCCTGGTGATGTCGGCGCTGATCGTGGCCAACGTGGTCAGTGGCGCGGTGGTCGCCGGCTACCAGCGGATCGGCGTGCTGAAGAGCATCGGGTTCACCCCCGGGCAGGTCGTGGCGGCCTACGCCGGCCAGGTCGCGGCGCCGGCCGTGCTGGGATGCGTGATCGGCACGGTGATCGGGAACGCGATGGCCGTCCCGCTGCTGTCCAAGGCCGCGAACGTGTACGGGGTCGGCTCCCTGATCGTGCCGCCCTGGGTGGACGTGGCCGTGCCGCTGACGATGCTCGCCCTGGCGGGCCTGGCCGCCGTGCTCCCGTCGTTGCGGGCGGGCAGGCTCAGCGCGGTACAGGCGATCGCGGCCGGCCGGGCTCCGCGCCAGGGCCGCGGCTACCTGGCCCACCGGCTGCTCGGCCGGCTGCGGCTGCCCCGCCAGGTGACGATCGGCCTGGCTGCCCCGTTCGCCCGGCCGGCCCGCACCGCGATGACCCTGGTCGCGATCCTGCTCGGCGCGACCGCGGTGACGTTCGCGGTCGGCCTGAGCACCTCGCTGAACCGGGTGATCCACGGGCTGAACCAGGACGGGGCGCAGCAGGTACAGGTCTACCCCGCGTCGCAGAACGTGTTCACGATCGACGCGGCCGGACAGCGGACCATCGAGACCGCGCTGCGTGCCCAGCCCGGGACGCTGCACTACGTGGCGCAGACCGACGGCAGCGTGACCGTGGCCGGCCTGTCCGAGCAGGTCCGGCTGACCGCGTTCCAGGGTGATTCGAGCTGGACCGGCTACCCGATGATCGCCGGGCACTGGTTCACCGGGCCGGGCCAGGTCGTCGTGCCCACCGGGTTCCTCAACGTGACCGGCAAGGCGGTCGGCGACACGGTCACGATGACGTTCGGAGGAAAGCAGATCCCGGCCCGGATCGTGGGCGAGATATTCAGCACCGAGCACCGGGGCGTGTCCATCATCACCGACTGGCGCACCGTCGCGAGCGCGGATCCCGGCCTGGCCCAGCCCGGTCAGTACGACGTCGGCCTGCGCCCCGGCACCTCGGCCTCCGCGTATGCGCAGGCGCTGGGCAACAGGCTGGGGTCCAGCTGGAGTGCCAGCGTGAACAGCCGTCAGTCACAGGTCGTGGACCTGATGCTCGGGCTGATCGGCGCCCTCACGCTGATGCTGGCGGCCGTGGCCGGGCTGGGCGTGCTGAACACCGTGGTGCTCAACACCAGGGAGCGCGTGCACGACCTCGGCGTGTTCAAGGCTGTGGGGATGACCCCGCGGCAGACCATCGGCATGGTGATGTGCTGGGTCACCGGGATCGGCCTGGTCGCGGGCGTGATCGCGGTCCCGGCCGGGATCGTCGTGCACAACTACGTCCTGCCGGTGATGGCGTCATCCGCCGACGTCGGCCTGCCCGCCAGCTACCTGCACGTGTACGCGGGGTGGGAGATGGTCGCCCTGGCGCTGGCCGGGGTCGTGATCGCTGCGGCCGGCGCGCTGCTCCCGGCGGGCTGGGCCGCCGGGAGCAGCACCGCCACGGCGTTGCGGGCCGAGTAACGCCCCGCTCCCCGGCCGGGAACTGGGGCCTTTTTTGGCTTCGGCCCGCGCGGCCGGGGCCTAATAACCCATTATGTCCGGGTGGAGCGATCGGTGGAGGCGGCGCTGGACGCCGCGGTCGCCGGATCGCCGAGCCTGGCCCCGGTGGTGGCCGAGGCGCAGCGGGGGGACGCCGAGGCGTTCCGGGTCCTGTACCGCGACACCCAGCCCCGGCTGCTGCGCTACCTGCGCGCCCTGGTCG
>Ga0335073_10005635_pt1 | contig 17575 bp, 14 predicted proteins | sample Lox_Sample_22_FD_207093 | JGI IMG/M metagenome (GOLD analysis project Ga0335073, IMG submission 207093) | Soil microbial communities from Loxahatchee National Wildlife Refuge, Florida, United States - Lox_Sample_2.2 | ecosystem: Environmental > Terrestrial > Soil > Wetlands | place: USA...
AAGTTGAGCGCCTGCCCGATCCGCAGCCCGCGATGAGCAGAGCAACACCGAGGACAGGAAGCGCTCGGCGTCTCGTTGGCAAGTTCGTCGGCTTCGTGCGGGGCTTCAGTTCTTGGATGTTAGGCCCTCAGTCCTTCTGCATTGTGTATAATGTCGCGCGCTGGCGATTGGCCCGGGCTGGTGTTCGTTCCAGCTCGTGTGCGGATTCCGAGAAGGAGAGAGAGGGCATGACGGTCGAGACATCAACCGAGCACGAACGCGCGGGGCGACTTGTGGCGAGCCTGTTCGACGGAACGGTCGCCGATCCGTATCCGATCTACGAAACGCTCCGCGAGTCCGGCGACGGCATCCACTGGGCCGACGCACCGCACGCATACGTGGTCTGCCGCTACGAGGATGTGCGTACGACGCTGTCTGACCCAAGCCGCTTCTCGAGCGACGTGTTCTGGGACTCGCCGCAGAGCATCCACGACTCCGGCAACGCCGACCAGCGCCGGTTCGTCGAGGTCAACAGCCACCTGTTCATGTTCGCCGACCCGCCGATCCACACGAGGATCCGGTCTTCGTTCAAGCGTGCCTTCACTCCGCCGGCGATGGCCCGGTGGCGGCCGATCGCCGAAGACGTGACCGCGAAGCTCATGAAGGACAACCAGCCCGGCGACGAGATCGAGGTGATGTCGACGCTCGCGTCCCGCGTGCCCGTGGCCGTGATTGCGCACATCCTCGGCGTGCCGGAGGAGATGCACGAGCGCTTCCGCGAGTGGTCCTACGCGTACGCGTCGAGCTTCGACCCGATGGTCCAAGGGGAGCGCCGCGATGAGGTCATTCGCACGTCGCTGGAGTTGATGGACTACCTGGCCGAGTTGATCACCGAGCGGCGCAGCAACCCTACCGAGGATCTGATCTCGGTCCTGCTCAGCACCGAGACCTCGACCGGTGACCATCTCAGCGACCTCGAGCTGGTCGCCACGCTCACGCTGCTGCTCGTCGCCGGCAACGAGACCACAACGCACGTGATCGGAAGCGGGATTGCGCTGCTGATCCAGCATCCCGAGGCGAAGCAGGCGCTTATGCGCGAGCCCGAGCTGATCGAAAGCGCGATCGAGGAAATCCTCCGCTACGAGCCGCCGATCCAGTTGCTGATTCGCAAGACCGCCGGCGACATCCGCCTAGGGGACCACGATCTCCCCGCGGGCACGATGCTGATGCCGTGCACCGCCGCCGCCAATCGCGACCCGCGGCGCTTCGACCGGCCGCTCGAGTTCGACATACGCCGTGCGAACAACCGCCATGTTGCGTTTGCGCATGGGATCCACTTCTGCGTCGGAGCCGCGCTCGCCCGGCTCGAGCTCGCGGTGGTCTTCGAGCAGATCCTCAATCACTATCCGGACATCCGGCTTGGCAGCACGCCGCCGGTTCGCCGGAGCGCCAACTCGACCGTGCGAGGCTACGAGAACCTGACCGTCTGCTTATGACCGGTTCGGCCTAGGCCGAGCTGCTTCCCTCGTCCAGCGTCGACATATAGTGCTCGAGGTTGTGCGAGAGGTGCTCGGTCATCAGTTTGCGAGCGCGCTTGGGAGCGCGAGCCGCGAGCGCCTTAGCGATCGCCTCGTGCTCGGTGTGGGCCATCTCGTGATAGCTGCGGTCCGGCCTCGTGGTCGAGTCGTAGCCGATGTACGCCTCGAACGCGTCCCGTAGCGACTCGATCAGTTCGAAAAGGCGCGGACGCTCGGCCGCGGCATAGATCGTCCGGTGAAATTCGCGGTTGAGCGGCTGGTAGGCGATCTGGTCGCCCAGGGCGCGGCGCATCTCGCCGATCAGACCCTCGAGACGGGCTAGATCTTGGTCGGTGATCGACTTCGCAGCGAGCTCGGTGGCGAGCGGCTCCAGCGCCAGCCTGATCTCGTAGTTCTCCCGCACATCGCTCGCCGTCGGTGTGAACACGACCACGCCGCGCTGGACATCGTGACGCACGAGGCCCTCGCGCACGAGAGCGGTGAACGCCTCTCGTACCGGGGTGGTGCTGACGTTGAATCGCTCCGCAAGCTCGACTTGTCGCAGACGTTCGCCGGGCTTGAGCTCGCCCGACAGGATCAGGCGCCGCAGCTCCGCTGCGACCGCCGCGGACCTGGTCGAGCCAAGCGATGGAGGTGATGTGCTGATGCTCCGGTTCCGTTCGTTCGTGATGAGCCGGTATTCGACCAACACATTATGTAGCGACGTGCAGATGGCGCGCCGAATGTCCGCCGTACCGTTGACGGACATTATGCATCGTGTATTCTCAGCAGGTCGGCAATTGCGTCTTGAGGAGAGAACGTAGATATGTGTAAGCCGCACGGGTCGCTGGACCCTCAATCCCGCACGTTCCGAGCCGGGAGCGCGACATGAGTGCCGAGGAGACCGTCGTGATCGCGGGCGGCGGCCCGATCGGGATGGCGCTGAGCATCGACCTGGCGCTGCGGGGGATCCCGTCAGTCGTCCTGGAGCAGCGGGCCTCGGAAGCGACCTTCCCGCCGCGCACCAACCAGACGACGGCGCGGTCGATGGAGCATTTCCGTCGCTGGGGCATCGCCCAGGCCCTGCGCGACAACGACGCGATGGACCAGGAATACACGCGCGACTTCCGTTGGATCACGCGGCTCAACGGCTACGTGGTCGCGAACTTCCCCGGCGGCGTGGAGTGGGCGCCGCGGTTCGACTGGGCCTCCGAGATCCCGGAATGGGCCCCGAATCCGTCGATCGAGAAGACGCTGCGCGAGCGCGTCGACGAGCTTGGCGTGGACATCCGCTTCTCGTGCATCGTCAAGGGCTTCGAAGCCGACGACGACCATGTGACCGTCAGCTACACGGACATCAACGGAGACGAGCAGTCGGTGTCCGGGGCGTTTCTCGTCGGCGCCGACGGCAGCCGCAGCGTCGTCCGTAACCAGCTCGGCGTGCGGATGGAGGGTCACGCTGACCTCGCCATCGCGTCCGTCTGGTATATCCACGCGCCCGCGATCAAGGAGCTCGCCAGGGACAAGGTCGGGCTGTCCGCCTTCTACTGGTTCTGCAACGAGGACCGCACCGGCCAGCTCCTGATCGTCCAGGACGCCGAGGGCCACTACCTGCTGTTCGACGCCCCGATCCCCGAGGGCGTCGACCCAAACGACTGGGAGCGCGAGAAGGCGCAGCTCATCGAGAACGTCGGCGAGGAGATCGAGGTCACCGTCCAGGGCGGTGGCGAGGTAAGGATCCACTCGCTGATGGCTCCGCGCTTCGACCACGGCCGCGTGATCCTCACCGGCGACGCCGCGCACCTGATCTCGCCGTTCGGCGGCTTCGGGATGAACATCGGGATCGAGGACGTCGCCAACCTCGGCTGGAAGCTCGCCGCGGTGCTCCAGGGCTGGGGCGGCGACAAGCTCATCTCCAGCTACAGCACCGAGCGCCGCGAGGCGGAGACCTGGTTGCTCGACGAGTGCGCGCAGAACGTAGGCGCGCTCGCGCCGCACTTCGCCCAGGACGGGATGGAGGCCGATGACGAGGCCGGCGAGGCGTTACGCAAGGAAATCGGCGAGACGATCGTCAGCAGGAAGAGCCGCGAGTACATCAGCATGGGCGGCCAGTTCGGCTACCAATACTCCGAGTCGCCGGTCGTCGCGCGGAACGGCGCGTCCGCTCCTATCTCGACGCTCCACGAGTACAAGCCCTCGTCCGTGCCCGGCTGCCGGGCGCCGCACGTCTGGGTCGACGACGACACGTCGCTGTTCGACTTGTTCGGGCCGTACTTCACGCTGCTCAAGCTGGACGCGAGCATCGATACGTCGGCCCTCGAGGCAGCGGCCGTCGAACGGGGCGTTCCGCTGACGGTCATCGCGCCACAGCATCCGAAGCTCGACGAGCTCTACCAGACGAAGCTGGCACTCATCCGGCCCGACGAGCACGTGGCGTGGCGCAGCGACGCGACGCCGGACGATCCGGGCGCGATCATCGACCTGGCCCGGGGGGTCTAGCCATGACCGAGGCGCATCTCGTTGGGAGCGTGAACCTGCCGACCGCCACCGACGTCTTCACGACGGCGGCAACCGAGCTGGGGTCGGAGCTCAAGCGGATCCCCGACGGCGAGACCGGCTCGCGCGTCGCGTTCGTCGCCTCGATCCTGCCGGCGCTCAAGGCGACGCCGGAGCTCGAGGAGCGCGAGGTCCATCTCGAGGACTTCGCGCCGACCGAGGAGTTCTCGATGCCGCTGTTCGCGATCCGCGACGACGTCGAGGGCGACTTCGACCTCGCGCGCCTTGGCTATGCCGACTGGGCGCGCGCGTCCTACGCCGAGTTCAGCAAGCTGGCCGACGACGGGATCATCCCGTCGACGACACGGTTCCAGGTCAGCATCCCGGGCGTGCACACGTTCGCGGTCTCGTTCTCTCCGGTCGACGACCAGGAGCGGATGCTGCCGGTCTGGAGGCGCGCGCTCGCCACCGAGGTCGCGGACATCGTCGCATCGATCCCCGCCGACCGCCTTTCGATCCAGTGGGACGTCCCGGCGGAGGTCGGCATCCTGGAGAGATTCTTCGATTACTACGCCGATGTGGAGGCCGACGAGATAGGCGCCTACATCGCCGGGCTGGCGAGTCTCGTCCCCGAGGGGGTCGAGGTCGGCTACCACTTCTGCTACGGCGATGCCCCGCCGGCCGTCGGGGAGAAGGGTCGGCACTGGAAGGAGCCGGACGATCTCTCGACCGTCGTCGTGCTCGCCAACGCGCTGTTCGCGCACGCCGATCGACCGATCGACTGGATCCACCTGCCCGTGCCGATCGATCGCGACGACGACGCGTACTTCGCGCCGCTCGCGGACCTCGCTATCCCCGAGGACACCGCGTTGTTCGTCGGCCTCGTGCACGAGGAAGACGGCGCCGAGGGCGCGCAGCGGCGCATCGAGTCCGCGTCGAAGTACGTGCACGGCTTTGGCGTCTCGACGGAGTGCGGTCTCGGCCGCGAGCCCCAGGGGTCGGTGCCGGGCATCATGGCTCTGCACCGCGATCTGAAGGTGCCCGCGTAGCGGCGTTACACAAGGAGAAAAGATGAGCGACACCACGATTCGCGCTGACCATGTCGGCAGCCTGCTCAGACCCAAGCCCTTGATCGACGCTCTGGAACGAGAAACCGGATTTCGCTACGACGAGGCGCGTCCCTCGAATGCGAGTCTGGAGTTCGCCAACTCCGACCAGGCGGCCATCCGCGAGGTCACCGAGGAGTGCATCCGGGAGGCCGTAGCCAGGCAGGAATCGATCGGGCTCGGGGCGATCACGGACGGCGAGTTCAGAAGGGTGTTCTTCATGGGCACCCTCGATCAGGCAATGTCGGGCTTCGCGCCGAGCGATGACAAGTTCGCGTTTCACAACGATCAGGAAAGCGTTGAGATAGAAGCGCGGCCGATCGTCGTCGACCGACTCAAGGTAACTGGAACTCCCGGGGCGGACGAGGCTCGATTCCTGACCTCGATCACCGACAAGCCAGTCAAGGTGACGTTTCCAGCGGCATCGATCTCGGCTTTGCCAGGCATGTTCGTTCCGGGAGTCACGGACAAGCACTATGCGGACTTCATGGAGCTCGCGACGCACATCGGCGAGATCATGAGAGGTCAGATCGACGCGGCGATCGATGCCGGCGCAACATACATTCAGCTCGACTACCCGGCATATCCACTGCTCCTGGACCCCAGCTACGAGGAGATGCTCGGCGGACCAGACGCGATTCAGCACGCGATTCAGGCCGCCCTCATGGCCGACCGGATGATCATCGAGGGACTTCCCTCACACGTCACGACCGCGTTGCATCTGTGTCGCGGGAATCTGCGCGGCATGTGGATGGCCGACGCCAGACTCGATCAGATCGCGGATGAATTCTTTGCGCTTCCCTACGACCGCTTCCTGATCGAATGGGACGATCGCAGTCGGATGGGCGATTACACCGCGCTGAAAGGGGTGCCGGCCGGACGTCCAATCGTGGCGATGGGTCTCATTTCAACCAAGAACGCGAAGCTCGAGGACGAGGACGAGATCGTGCGCCAGCTAGAGGAGGCGTCACGCTATATCGACATCGGCCAGCTCGCAATCTGTCCGCAGTGCGGCTTCGCTTCCGAGGCCGGTGGGAACGCTCTGACCGAGGACCAGCAGTGGGCCAAGCTCGAACTCGTCCGGCGCGTCGCCGATCGCGTCTGGGGGTGACTAAAGCTCTGACGTTGCCGCCGCGGGCGGCGCCACCGCCTCGGGAGGAAGGCCGAAGTCCGGCTCTTCGCTCGGCGGGAACTCGCCGGCGTAGCTCCGGCGGTGCAGCTCGACATCTGACATACCGGACCGCTTGGCGTCGTACAGCGCTCCGGGATCGACGAGCGGGCCGATCGGATCCTTCGCGAACTGCGGAGAGGTGCGTATGAACTCGGTCGACTTCTCCCAATCTCCGAAATTGTCGGCCTGAAGCTCGACGAAGTTCGAGTCGGGGTCCTTGTAATAGAACGACGTTGTCAGGCCGTGGTTGAGAGAAAACGAAGGCACGATCCCGATCTCGCGAAGCGCGGCGAAGTGGTCGAGAAGCTGCGACACAGTCGAGAACTCGAATGCCGAGTGATGCAATCCCACGTGCGAGGGCCGCTCGGGGTCATCGATGAACTGCGGGCCCGACAGGATCGCCAGCCGGTGATTGGCCGCGTCGTTGCTCAGGAACGCGCCCCCCTCCCAGCGGAAGTTCGGAACCATTCCAGCGACCTTGCCGTAGAAGTCGATCAGATCGTCGAGACGATTCGTCTTGATGTTGAAATGGTGGATTGTCGGAATCGTGCCGCTGGCGCTCGCGGTCACCGCCCGCCCGGTCAAATCCGGGGTCTCGGGAAGGCGGGTGGTTAGATCATCGGTCATCGCACTTCAACCTCCGGGGGTGGAACGGGTTCAGGCCTGCCGGGCGAGGGTCGGAATGATCGGTCGCGGCATCGAGCCCTCGCTCTTGGGTACGAAGCGATGACGCATAGAGCCGATGCCTTCGATGTAGCTTTCCACGATGTCGCCGGCGCTCAAGAAGTGCGGCGGGGTCCTCGTGGCCCCGATGCCGCTCGGCGTGCCGGTGAAGATCAGATCGCCGGGAAGGAGCGTCGTGGCCGCGCTCAGGTACTCGACCAGCGCCGCGACCCCGAACACGAGGTGCCCGGTGCGACTGTGCTGCATCTCCTCGCCATTGACCGAACACGTGAGCTCGAGGTCGTCGCGGTCGGTGACGCCGTCCGGCGTTGCGATCACCGGGCCGATCGGGGCAAAGCCAGGAAGCGATTTGCCCAGGCTGAACTGCGGCAACTCTTTGGGGCGCATCTGAATCGTGCGCGCGGAGTAATCCTGGCCAACGGTCAGGCCCGCAACATAATCCCAAGCGTCCTCGGTCGCAACATCCCGCGCAGGCTTGCCGATGACGACGACGAGCTCAACCTCCCAGTCGTCGTTGGCCTCGGACAGTGCGACGTCACAGCAGGGACCCGCGAGCGCCGGCAACAGCTTCGGGAACACCATCGGCACCTCCGGCTGGTCCCAGCCCGCCTCCGCGAGGTGATCGGCGTAGTTGACGCCGATCGCAAAGATCTGGGCCGGCGCCGGTGACGGCGCGCCGAGCTGCTCGGCGTGAATTGTGAGGTCAAGGGGGCCATCGTAAGCGGATGCCCAGTCGAGCACCTCGGACCACCGCCACAGCGCGGCCGCTGGGTCGGCGGGGAGGAGATCCCCGCTCGCGTGGGCAACGTCAGCGCCAGTAAAGGTGTCTTCTCCGGCAGCTTCGACGAGCGCCAGCCTACCCTCGACATTCGCAAATTTCATGTGCGTCTCGCTCCCTCGTGGTTTGCCTCAGCGGAGTGTATAGGAGAAGATGCAGAATGCATAATGTCGCGATGCATAGTGCATGATAGGCTCCCGCCCATGGAAAGCACGCACATCTCGGTAGGTCGGACTCAATACGCCGTGATCGAGCAGGGAGACGGGCCCCTGCTGCTGTTCGGCCACGGCACCTTCGGAGCAAAGGAGCTGTTCGAGCCGCAGATCGAGCAACTGTCGCACCGATTCCGGTGCGTCGCGTTCGACTGGCCTGGCCACGGCGGAACGAGCTACAACCCCGATGGCTGGACAGTCGCCGAACTGGTCGAGGATGTTCCCGAACTGATCGATGCGCTCGGCGCCGAGACCGCTTACCTGGCCGGGGTGTCCCAGGGGGGCGCGGTGTTCATGCGCGTCGCGCTACGCCACCCGGAGCGCGCCCGCGCCCTGATCAACATGTGCGGCGGTCCCGGAGCGCCGCCCCCAAATGTGATCGAAACGGTCCGCGCCTTTGCGCGCACCGTCAGCGAGGAGCGGGACGAAGGCGCCCGCCGGGCTGCCGTCGAGGACTACGTCAACGCGATGTTTCATGCACCGGACTTCGCTGAGAACGCGCCGGCGGCCGCCACGCGTGAGGTCGACCTGGTTCTCGCGCACCCGCGCGAAGGGGTTCGATTGGCTGCCGAGATTCCAGCGAGCTACGTCTCGATTCAGCCCGAGCTCTCGAAGATTGCGTGTCCGACACTGGTGATCTGGGGCGAATACGACCTGCGTCCGCATCTGGGTGCCGAGCTCGCGGCAGCCATTCCTGGCGCCAAGCTGGCCACGATCGCGGGTGGCGGTCACCACGTCAACGTCGACCAGCCCGCCGCAGTGTCAACGGCGATCGAAGGCTTTCTGGACTCGCTTCAATGAGCGGAGCGATGAGCGCGACCCATAAGCGGAGCGAGCTACTGACGCTCGAGTCGGTGCAGGATCGCGTCCTCTGGCTCGCCACCTCCATCATTCATCACGCGAACAAGGTGCGGGCAACTCCGTCCGGCGTGAAGGTCGGCGGGCATCAGGCGTCGTCAGCGTCGATGGCGTCGATCATGACCGCGCTGTGGTTCGGGCATCTGCGGGCGGAGGATCGGGTGTCGGTGAAGCCGCATGCTTCGCCTGTGCTCCACGCCATCGAGCACCTGCTCGGGTGGCTCGAGCCGCAGCAGCTGACGACGCTGCGGCAGTTCGGCGGGCTCCAGAGCTATCCGAGTCGCCTGAAGGATCCGGTGCCCGCCGATTTCTCGACCGGTTCGGTCGGAATCGGGGCGACGGCTCCAGTCTGGAGTGCGATTGCCCATCGCTATGTCGCCGGCCATTTCGAGGTTCCGCGCGGCGGGCGCCACGTCGCGCTGGTCGGTGACGCAGAGCTCGATGAAGGCGCGATTTGGGAGACGATCATCGATCCGCTCGTGCGCCGCCTCGGAGAGGTGCTGTGGGTGATCGACGTTAACCGACAGTCGCTCGACCGGATCGTCCCTGACATGGCCGTCGGGCGGATCGACAACATGTTCACCGCGGCGGGGTGGCAGACGATTTCGGTCAAGTACGGCCGCTGGCTGCGTGAGCTTTTCAGTCGAACCGGTGGTCGCGCGCTGCGCCGCCGAATCGACGAGATGCCTAACGAGGAGTACCAGCGATTGCTGCGCGCAACGCCGGCTGAGCTGCGCGAACGCCTACCGGGCAGCGGCCGGGGTCGTGTAGATGTCGCGAGGCTTGTCGCGGGGCTGGACGACGACGAACTGGTCCGCGCGATTCGGGACCTCGGGGGCCACGACCTCCAAGACCTGCTCGACGCGTTCGCCCGGGCCGACGCCGACCGGGAGCGGCCGACCGTGATCTTCGCCTATACGATCAAGGCGTGGCGCCTTGCCACCGAAGGTCATCCGGCCAATCACTCGGCGCTCCTTACCACCGAGCAGTGGCACGACCTGGCGGGACGGACAGGATGTGACGCGCTCGATCCGTGGGCGCGGTTCCCTGAGGGCTCGGACGAAGCGCGCCTGTGCGAGCTCGCGTCCGAACGGCTGCGCCGTGAGCCGCGGCCGCTGCGCGTTCCCCCCGAGCCGCCGGCGGATCTCGGCCGCGCCCACACCGGGCGCGCATCGACCCAGCAGACGTTTGGCCGGTTCTTCGTTGACCTCGCGCACCGGGCCCCGGATGTCGCCGGGCACGTCGTCACCGTAAGCCCCGATGTCGCATCGTCGACGAACCTCGGTGGCTGGATCAACCGGACGGGGATTTGGCACATCGGGGAGCGGATCGACTGGTTTGCCGACGACACCGACACGCTGGTGCGCTGGCGGGAAGGTGATCACGGACAGCACATCGAGCTCGGCATCGCGGAGGGCAATCTGGTCGGGCTGCTCGGAGAGCTCGGCGCGACCTGGTCACGCGATGGACAGGCGCTGCTTCCGGTCGGCACGTTGTATGACCCGTTTGTCAACCGGGCGCTGGAACCGTGGTCGTTTGGGATCTATGCCGGCGGGCAGTCAATCCTGGTCGGGACGCCGTCGGGAGTTTCGTTGGCGCCCGAGGGCGGCGCCCACCAGTCGATCATCACGCCGTCGGTTGGGCTCGAGCAGCCGCGCTGCGTGGCTTGGGAGCCGGCGTTCGGCCAGGACCTGGAATGGGCTTTGCTGCACGCTTTCTCGCGAATCGGGCGGCCGGATGGGACCTCGGCGTACTTCCGGCTGACGACCCGGCCGATCGATCAGTCGTTGGCCGCTATCCCGGCGGACGGGCCAGCGAGGGAGGAGCGGCGCCGACATGTGTTGGCCGGCGGCTACATGATCCAAACAGCCGAGGACATTCCCGACCTGGCGCTCGTGGGGTCGGGCGCGGTGATGCCTGAGGTCATCGCCGCCGCCGACCAACTGACGGCAGCCGGACTGCGCTGCGACGTTGTCTGCCTGACCTCTGCCGATCTGGTTTTCCGTGCGCTTCAGGCCCGCCAGGGTCTCGGCGCCGGCGACGACGCGATCCTGCAGACGCTGTTTCCAGTCGAACGGGCCGCTCCAATGGTGACTGTGCTCGACGGTCACCCGCACACGCTCGCGTTCCTGTCGGCAATCCGATGTGTGCCGATCGCATGTCTCGGCGTCAGCGACTTCGGCCAGTCAGGGGACGTCGAGGATCTCTACCGCTACTTCGGTATCGACACCGACACGATCATCGGTGCCGCTATCGACCTGATCGAGGAGCGACGGCAATGACCGAAATCCTGATGCCAAAGCTCTCGGAGGCAATGGAGCAGGGGACGATTCTCAGCTGGCTGAAGTCAAGCGGGGACCAGGTCGAGGTCGGCGACGAGTTACTCGAGATCGAGACCGACAAAGCGACGGTGGCGCACGCGGCAGAGGCGGCGGGCGAGCTCGAGATCCTCGTTGCCGAAGGCACGACGGTACCGGTCGGAGCGTCGATCGCCCGAATCGGCGAACCGCGCGCCGAGTCCGCGGAGCCCGGCGTCCCGGCTGCCTTCGAGGCAGCGGTTTCGGTGGCGCCCGGGTCGAACGGCAACGGCGACCTCAGCATCCGCGGGGGCGTCCCGGCCACACCGATCGCACGCCGGATCGCCGCCGTGCACGGCATATCGCTTGACGCGGTCCGGGGTACCGGCCCGCTTGGCCGGATCACACGCGCCGACGTGCTCAACGAGGCGGGTCTGGCAGCTCCGAGCACCCCGTCGCCGCCACCCCCGCGCCCTGCGGCGCCGGATGCGCTGGCCACAACGCCCCCGGGAGATGTCCGTCGAGAGCTCAGCCATCTCCAGCGGACCGTCGCCCAGCGGATGACACAAGCGAAGGCGACGATCCCGCACTTTCAGGTCCAGACCGAGGTCACCATGGACGAGGCGATCGCGCTGCGATCCCAACTGATCGCCCTCGGCGAAGAAGGCGAGCCGACGCCGTCGCTGAACGATCTGGTCGTCAAGGCGGCCGCGCTCGCGCTCCGGCGCCATCCCCTCGCCAACGCGTCCTACCACGACGACGAGTTCGTCCTACACGACCGAATCAACATTGGGATCGCGGTAACGCTCGACGGTGCGCTCATCGTGCCGACCGTGTTCGACGCCGCGGGGAAGTCGCTCGGCCAGCTCGCGCGCGAGACACAGAGGCTCGCGGAGCGCGTCCGGTCCGGCGAGATCACCCCAGCCGAGCTCGAGGGCGCCACGTTCACCGTGTCGAACCTCGGCATGTTTGGGATGACCGCAATCTTTCCGGTGATCAACCCTCCGCAGGCCGCGATCCTCGGCGTCGGGTCCGTGCGTCAGACGCTCGCTCGCGAGGGCGATGAGATCGTCGATCGCCGGCTAATGACGCTAACGCTCTCGTGCGACCACCGGATCATCTACGGCGCCGACGCGGCGCGGTTCCTGGGGGAGGTCCGCGGTCTGCTGGAAACGCCACTGAAGCTCTCCTTCGGTTAGCCGACATGATCGAGGTCGCGGCTCAGGGTCGAGCAGCTCGGGGAGATCTGCGTGACGGTGGTTTCCGGCGCACCCGTCGAGCCACTTGAGTGATGAAAGGAACCACCAGTGAACCTTGGACTTGAAGGTCGGGTCGCGGCTGTGACCGGTGCGGCAGGCGGGATCGGACGGGCCTGCGCGAAGGCGCTGGCCGACGAGGGCTGCCGTGTGATCGTCAGCGACGTGCAGGAGCGCGGACTGGAGGATCTTGTCGCTGAGGGACCCGAGACCTTCACGCCTGTGGTTGCGGACCTGCTGTCTGCCGGGGGACCCACGGCAATCATCGACCAGGCCGTGCGCACCCATGATCGGCTCGACATCCTTGTGATGGCGGCGGGGGTCTTCGGGACTGCTCGCGGAGGAATGTTCGTAGGACCCGAGGGCCCGACCGCAATCACGGCGGTCGATTGGGATCGCACCCTTGTCGTCAACCTTCGCGCGGCGTTTCTCTCGGCACAGGCGGCGATCCCGGTGATGGCGCGCAATCGCTGGGGGCGGCTGATCGCGATTGGCTCAGTTGCCGGGCAGATGGGAGGCCTGGCCGCAGGCGCCGACTATGCCGCTTCCAAGGCGGGGCTCGCCGGCACCATGCGTTCTCTGGCATTGAACGCGGGTCGGTTCGGGATCACTGCGAACACGATCAACCCCGGGGTGATCGAAACGGGGATGATCGAGCACGTCGCCACGAAGACCGTTACCGCCGTGTCTGAGCGGACGGTCGTCGGTCGCAACGGCACGGGAGCCGAGGTCGCGGCGATCGCCGTGATGCTTGCTTCAGAGCAGGCCGGGTTCGTCACCGGCACGCATATCGACGTCAACGGGGGCTTCTACTTCGGCTAAGCCGGTGCCGATACTAACAAACCCACAATGCACAACCTTGACACATTATATATAATCGGCCGACGTGTTTAGTCGATACCCGCTTTGACGCTGACGTAGTCCGCGTCACCGGGCTGTCCAAACAGGTCGAGCGAGGAAGAGGAGACGGATGAGCATTGTGAGTCAGCGCCACAGGCGAGCGATCGTCTTGGCCATCGCCACCGCTGTATTCGGCGTGACGGTGTCGGCCTGCGGTAGCACCAGCAGCAGCAGCAACACCGGCGCCAGTAGTAGTGGCGGCGCTGGCAGCAGCACCAGCAGCAGCGCGAGCAGCAGCACGCCCAGCGCCAATGTCACGGCCGCCCAGGCCGATGCGGCGCCGTACACCGGCAAGGCCTCGGCCTTCCCGGTGGACCAGCCTCTCACGAAGCGACCCGCGGCCGGTGCGACGCTGGCCTACCTCCAGTGCTCCGCGGTGACTTGTGGCGTGCTCGCACAGGTGCTCGGCGGGGTGTCGAAGACTCTCGGGGTCAAGCTCCACATCGTCAGCACTGGGGCGTCAGTGTCAGACGAGGTCACCGCAATGAACTCGATCATCGCCTCAAAGCCGGCGATAGTGGTTCTGCCGGGGCTCGCGGCGCAACCGATCTGCGCGCAGATGAAGCAGCTATCTGCCCAGGGGGCCGCGGTCGCCACGCTCGGAATGGACAACGTCAGCCAGTGCGGGGTGAAGGCCGCGATCAACGGCGAGAGCTCGGCTGAGCTTGGCGGCCGGCTGTTGGCCGACTGGGTCGTAATGCAGAAGGGCTCGAAGGCAAACGTCGTCTTCTACTACACGCCTGAGCTCAGCTTCTCCCCATTCGAGCAGCATGCCTTCCAAGCCCAGCTCACCAAGCTGTGCCCCTCGTGCACGGCTCGCTTTGTGGATCTTCCGCTGGCCGGCTACGGGACCTCGGCACCCGGGACGGTCGTGTCCGATCTGCAGTCACACCCGCAGACCAACGTTGCACTGTTCGTCTCCGAGGAGGCCGCCTCCGGGCTCCCGGCTGCCATGAAGACTGCCGGGCTCACGCACGTGTTGACCAACGGTTGGGGGCCGGAGCCCGCGAACCTCCAGGACATCAAATCGGGCGGCCTGACTGGCGGGGTCGGGGTCGACGTCGTGACTATGACCTGGGAGGCCGTCGATGCGGCCGCCAGGATCGCCACGGGTCAAGCTCTGACTGCGGGTGAGCAGCAGGGGATTCCGCCGACCCAGCTGTTGGCGCAGAAGGACATCACGTTCAACCCAGCCACCGGCTTCCTCCCCTACCCGAACGTCGCGCAGCGGTTCGCGACGCTCTGGGCCGCACACTGACACAGGGCTACTTTCGAAGCTGAGGGATAGCCAAAGCGATGGACGAGGTCTCGCTGCTGGCGGTCAGGCATCTGTCGAAGTCGTTCCCGGATCTCCGAGCACTAGACGATGTCTCATTCGACCTAGCCGGTGGCGAGATTCTCGCCGTCGTCGGACAGAACGGCTCCGGGAAGTCGACCCTGGTCAAGACGTTGGCCGGCGTACACGAGCCGGATCCGGGCGCGAGCGTGATGGTGCGGGGTCGCGAGCTCGTACAGGGGAGCGGCACGCTCGAGCCGGGGGGCCTGCACTTCATCCATCAGGACCTCGGACTCGTCGCGATGCTGAGCACGATCGAGAACCTCGATCTCACTCGCGTACAGGGTCGTGGGCGCGACTTCCTGCCCTTCCGCAAGCGCGATGAGCGCAGTCGCGCGCGCACGTTGATCAGCCGCTACAGCGCCGAGTTCGACGTCGAGGTCCCAATCGCGCAACTGTCTCCCGAACAGCGGACGATCGTCGCAATCGCGCGTGCGATGGACGGGTGGAGGCGGCCCGACGAGGTGCTCGTGTTAGACGAGCCTACGGCCGCGCTGGAGGGGGAAGAGGTCGAGCGCCTGTTCACCGCGGTCCGCAGAGCCGCCGAGCACGGTGCCGGCGTGATCTTTATTTCGCACCGCCTCGATGAGGTGATGAACCTGGCCCATCGCGTGCTCGCATTGCGCGACGGCCGGGTCGTTGCCGACGTCTCGACGTCTGAGGTCGATCACAGCGCGCTCGTGCGAGCAATCGCCGGTCGCGAGGTCACGATCCACCAGCGCGTCAAAGGCCGCCAAGGACTCCCGGTCCTGAGCGCCCGCGGGGTGAGTGGGGGGACCGTGAAGAGCGCAGACCTCACTCTTCGAGAGGGCGAGATCGTCGGTCTTTACGGCCTGCTCGGATCGGGTCGGGAGCACCTCGGTGGCTTGCTGTTCGGTGCGGTCCCGAGATCGAGTGGAGAGATCGACGTGGCCGGACGCCGCGTCGATATCCATGAGCCGAAGGACGCAATCGCGAGGAGCGTGGCCTTCGTGCCGAGCGACCGGCATCGAGACGGGGCAGTGATGGACATGTCGATGCGGGAGAACCTCACCCTGCCCATGCTCTCGCCACTGGTCACACGCGCAGGTGCTCTGCGCTCCGGTGCCGAGCGCGCCGAGGCCCGCACCTGGGCCGAACGCATCGAGCTTCAGCCGAGCAATCCCGACCGGCAGCTGCAGCTGTTCAGCGGCGGAAACCAGCAGAAGGTCGTGCTTGCGATGCGTCTCCGTACCGAGCCCGTCGTGCTGTTGCTCGACGAGCCGACGCAGGGGGTTGATGTCGCCGCGAAGGCGGCGTTGTACAAGCTGATCGACTCGGCGACCGAGCAGGGAGCCAGCGTGATGGTCTCGAGCGCGGATGCGAGAGAGCTAACGCTTATCTGCGATCGAGTCCTGGTCATGCGTGACGGCTACGTCGCAGCGGAGCTCGATCGGGAGCACCTGACCGAGGAGGCGCTGGTCGCTGGAAGCCTTGGACTGACGTGAGCGACGAGGAGAGAACAATGATCGAGCAGGTTCAGATCGACCGCCCGGTCGAGGATCGGGCCGGACGCAGTTCGGAGCCCGCCGCCCGGGCCCCGGGAGAGTCGCGGGCCCGCGTATTAGCAGCGCTCTCCTTTCGCAACATCAGCGCCATCTACATCTTCATCGGGCTGTTCGTGATCTTCTCGATCTGGGTGCCGGACACGTTCCTCACGTGGGGCGTTTGGCGTTCGATGTTCGCTACGCAGTCACTCAACGCGATCGTCGCGGTGGCCCTTGTCCTCCCGCTCGCCGCCGGTCTGTTTGACCTCGCGGTCGGAGCGGAGGTCGGCGTCGCGGGAGTGCTCGTCGCATGGTTTCTCACCAAAGGCGGAATGCCGATTGTCCCGGCGATCGTCCTTACGCTGATCGCGGGCGGCGTCATCGGCACGGTCACCGGGCTACTCGTCGTGCGCGCCAAGATCGACTCCTTCATCGCGACGCTCGCGATGAGCTCCGTGCTACTGGCACTGACCGACTGGATCTCCTCCAGCCAGCAAATCCTGGGGCTGGGGAGCAGCTTTCAGAGCATCGCGACCGTCAGCTTCTTGGGGCTTACGCTGCCGGTGTGGTTCATGCTCGCCCTCGGCGTAGTCGTCTGGTACATCCTCGAGCGAACGCCCGTGGGCCGTCGTGTCTATGCCACAGGGGGCAACATCAACGCGGCGCGTCTTACGGGCGTGCGGACGACGCGAGTGATCATCGGCACCCTCGCGGCGTGTGGAGTGATGGCCGCAAGCGCCGGCGTCCTTCAGAGTTCGACGATCGCCACCGGCGACCCCACCATCGGTCCTGGGTTCCTGCTGCCTGGCTTCGCGGCGGCCTTCCTGGGCTCAACCCAGTTCCGCGGAGGCCGCTACAACGTTTGGGGCACGATCCTGGCCGTGTATGTCCTCGCGACTGGGGTCACGGGCCTCCAGCTTGCGGGCGCACCCGTCTGGATCCCTTCCCTGTTCAACGGCGTCGCGTTGCTGCTCGCGGTCGCGCTGGCGAAGAGCGAACGAGGCGCTCGCCGAGCCGGCGCGATCCGGCGAACGATCTGGCGCGGTCGCTCCCCAAGCTCCGAGCATCCAGTGCCAACGTCCAGCGCCGGGGCCTAATGGTGTCATCCGGCGGTTAGCCGGCTAGGCCGGTTCGCCGCCGTCGGCCTGATCCCGGACAACGCTCGACTCAAAGTGGGCCTGGTTGTGCGCGAGGTGCTCGGACATCAGCTTGCGGGCCCGCTTCGGAGCACGTGCCGCGAGCGCCGCGGCGATCGCCTCATGCTCGCGATGGGCGGCGGCGAAGTACTCCTGGTTCGGCCGGGTCGCCGCGTCGTACTTGATGTACGCCTCGAACGCGTCTCGAAGCGACTCAATCAGCTCGAGCAGCCGCGGGCGTTGAGCCGCCGCGTAGATCGTCCGATGAAACTCGCGGTTGAGCGGCTGGTAATCAAGTCCGGACTTGGTCCGGCTCATTTGCCCAATGAGGTCCTGAAGCCGCG
>Ga0335073_10005636_pt1 | contig 17575 bp, 16 predicted proteins | sample Lox_Sample_22_FD_207093 | JGI IMG/M metagenome (GOLD analysis project Ga0335073, IMG submission 207093) | Soil microbial communities from Loxahatchee National Wildlife Refuge, Florida, United States - Lox_Sample_2.2 | ecosystem: Environmental > Terrestrial > Soil > Wetlands | place: USA...
CCTCGATCGCCTGCGACGGCTCGATTCCATGCTCGCGCAGGAGACCGCTGACGAAATCGCGATGCCCCTGCGGCACGCGCTTCTGCAACGCGCCGTAGGTGATTCCCTTCTCGTTCTTGACCGAGAGATTTTCCGGAATCAGGACATCAACGCCATAGGGCTTGCCGTCGATATGCTCGTCGATCCACTTGAGCTCGAGCTCAAGCTGCTCGGGCGTGAACGCCGTCGCGCCGAGCACCCCGAATCCCCCGGCCTTACTGACCGCGGCTATCACATCGCGGCAATGGCTGAAGGCAACCAGTGGAAAATCGATCCCAAGCATCGAACAAATCGGTGTTTTCATCTTAGAGCGTGCTCCGATGCGAAATTGATCGATCCTTAGCACAGCGCGCGAAGAGTTGAACGTTGCGCGGGGACGCACCGCGCATCGCCACGATGCACCTTTGTTAGCCTTTCGCTTTCCTATATGTTGGGGAGTCTCGCTATGAACCAAATACAGGACATTCACGTCCGCGCCACGGAAGCCCTCGTTCCGCCGCGCCAGTTGAAAGATGCGATGCCGGTTGATGAAGGCATCGTGCGCACCGTGGTCCAAGCGCGCGAAACCATGCGCGCAATCCTGGCCGGACGCGACTTGCGCTTTTTGTGCATCGTCGGGCCATGCTCGATTCACGACCCAGAGGCCGCGCTCGAATATGCCGGCCGTCTCGTCAAGCTGCGCGAGCAACTCGGCCCGAGCCTCTACATCATGATGCGCGTTTATTTCGAGAAGCCGCGCACGACCGTCGGATGGAAAGGGCTTATCAACGATCCGCACATGGACAATAGCTGCGACATGCGCGAGGGCCTCCGTATCGCGCGCCGGCTCCTGCTCGAGATCAACCGGATGGGGCTGCCGGCGGCGACCGAGCTGCTCGATCCGATTACGCCGCAGTACATCGCGGATTTAATCGCCTGGACCGCGATCGGCGCACGCACGACGGAATCGCAAACCCATCGCGAAATGGCGAGCGGACTTTCGATGCCGGTCGGGTTCAAGAACACCACCGACGGCAACCTGCAAGCCGCGATCAACGCCGTGCAATCTGCGCGGCGCCCGCATTCTTTCCTGGGCATCACGCAGGAGGGCCTCTCGGCCGTCATCCGCACCAGCGGAAACCCTGATACACACGTCGTGCTACGCGGCGGTCACAATCCGAACTACGACGCCAAGAGCATCGGCGAATGCGAGCAGTTGCTAACCGCAGCGGGCCTCGAAGCGCGCGTGCTCGTGGATTGCTCGCATGCGCAGACCAGCAAGGACTACACCAAGCAGCCTGGGGTGCTCGCGGCGCTGGTCGAGCAGGTACGCGGCGGCAGTCGCGCGATCCTCGGCGCAATGGTCGAAAGCAACCTGTATCCCGGTAATCAGGCGCTGTCGTCGGATCGCTCGAAGCTGAAATACGGCGTCTCGATCACCGATCCCTGTATCGATTGGCCGACGACCGAGCGCTGCCTGCTCGATTGCGCCGCCGCCCTGGCCAGCCGCTAAGCCTGGCGATTTTCGGCTTTTAATTTTTCACTGATCACGAGCGCGCCGAGCGCCGCGGTCTGGCGCGCCGAGTATTCCGCCGGCCGCCGCAGCATTTTGATTCGCGGGTCCAATGCCGCGAGCCCCGATGCGAGGTTGGTTCGAATCGTGGCGAGCTCCGGCCGCGGCATGATTCGCCTGCCAACTTCCATCATCGTCTCGAGCAGCGGTGTCACTTTTGCCGGCGGCGACTTGAACTCGCGCGTCACCGTACTTGCGCTTTCATCCAGCAGCCCAATCAGATCGCCCATCGCGATTCCCGACGAATTGAAGCCGCGGAAAATCTGCTTGCGTCCGGGCGTCGAGAGCTTTCCGGCCGAAGTTTTGAGGCGCCCCGTGCCCTTGTACTCGACGAGCTTGTAAGTGAAGTCGCCCGCGGGTGCATCGTCGCTGACCGCGAGTGAAGTCCCAATACCGAAGGCATCGATCGGCGCGCTCGAATCGACCAGCTCGGCGATCTTGTACTCGTCGAGATTACCGCTCGCGAATATCGCCGTGTCCTTGAGATTTGCCTGATCGAGGAGCCGCCGCGCCTTGCGGCTGAGATCGGGCAGGTCGCCGCTGTCGAGCCGAATCGCCTGCAGCTTGAGTCCGCGCGCTCTCATCCGCGCGCCGATTTCAGACGCGATCGCGACGCCGCGTACCGTGTCGTAGGTATCGACCAGCAGCGTGCTCAGCTTCGGAAAGTTGTCGATGAAATCCTCAAAGGCCTTGCGCTCGGTTTCATGCGCCATGATGAAGCTGTGGCTCATGGTGCCGAACACCGGGATTCCGTAGCGCATCCCGGCGAGCACGTTCGCCGTGCCGTGAAAGCCCGCGATATAACTCGAGCGCGCCGTGATCAGCGTCGCATCCGCACCCTGCGCGCGGCGCGGACCGAAATCGATAAGCCGCCTGCCGGCCGCGACGCCGACGCATCGCGCCGCCTTGGTCGCCGCCATCGACGCGAAGCCGACCTGGTTGAGCGCGATCGTTTCGATGAGCTGCGCTTCGATGAGCGGCGCGTGAATCTCAACAACTGGCTGGCCCGCAAAGAAGATAGTGCCCTCGGGAAGAGCGCGCACCGCGCCGCTGAAGCGAAAGCTCGCCAGGTAGTCGAGAAACTCCGGTGTGAACAGGTCAAGCGATCTGAGATGCGCGATCGCCTTTTCGTCGAAGCGATATTCCTCGAGAGCTTCGATCAGGCGCTCGACACCAGCCGCGATCATGTAGCCGCGTCCGGGCGGCAGCCGTCGAATCCCAAGCTCGAACGACCCGGCGTCGTTGAGGCCGTGCGCGAAAAACGCCGCCGCCACGGTCAGTTCGTACAGATCCGTCAGGAGCGGAACTTCGGACGCGTCGAGACGCAGGTCAATCGGCATCGCGCGTTCCTGCCGCGGCAGCGATTCCCGATGCGATCATCGCTGCGGCTCCGGCGGCTCGGGCGGCGTGGGCGGCTTGGGCGCCGCGGCGGGTTCCTGGACGATGCGCGTCTCCTGGAGCGCACGATCGTGCAGCACGTCGGCCATGCGCTTGAGATGCGTGTCGACGAGGTCGTTAATCGTGCCCTTTTCGCCGATCGAGCCCGCGCGCACGCCGGTCAGGATTTCGATTCCATGATCGATCGTATCGACCGGGTAGATGTGGAACTGGCCCTGTTCGATTGCCGCCGTCGTTTCGGGCTCCAGCATCAGGTTGGCGAGATTTGCACGCGGCAACAGTACGCCTTGCGTGCCCGTCAGACCGATCGCCTTGCATACGCGGTAGAAGCCTTCGATCTTCTCGTTGGCGCCGCCAATCGCCTGCACGTTGCCGAATTGATCGACCGATCCCGTGACCGCGAGTTCCTGCCGGATCGACACGCCGCTTATCGCAGAGAGCAACCCGTAGAGCTCGGTCGAACTCGCGCTGTCGCCATCGATTCCCGAATACGATTGCTCGAACGCGATACTCGCCGTCATCGCAATCGGATGCTGCTGGGCGAAGCGCGAGCGCAGAAAGCCGCTCAGAATCATGATGCCCTTGTCGTGGGTCGCTCCCGAAAGTCGCGCCTCGCGCTCAATATTGATAAGGCCCGCCTGTCCGAGCGCGACCGTGATCGAAACGCGCGAAGGACGACCGAACGAGTAGCCACCGACATCGAGCACGGCGAGGCCGTTGATCTGGCCGACACTGCGCCCGCTGATATTCACGACGAGCGTGCGATTTGCGATGAGGCGGCGGATCTCCTCCTCGATAAAATTGAGCCGGAGCCTGCGCTCAATAAGCGCCCGCTCGACGTGCCGCGCGCTGACCTTTTCGACCGAATCGGCGCGGGCGAAGTATGCCGACTCGCGCGCCAGATCGTCGATCGGCTCGAGCATCGCCAGCACGCGATCGCGATCGCCCGCCATCCGCATCCCGAATTCGACGATTTTCGCAAGCGCCGAGGCGTCGAAGAGCGGCAGATTCTCGCGCCGCGCGAGCGTTCCGACCCGTGCGGCATATTGAAGCGCCGCCTCGCGGTTCGCATCGACCGCGGGCCGCATCTCGGCCTTGATCTTGAACAACTCGCCGAAGTCCTGATCATAGAAATACAGCAGATTGTAGAGATTTCTACTGCCGAGTACTGTCACCTTGTTCTCGACTTCGATCGGCTCCGGGCGCAGGCCGCTGGTCGCGAAGAACGGCAGCGGCTCGAAGGTCTCGATCGTCATGCGGCCCGACTTCAGGATTCGCTTGATCGTCTTCCACACGCCCGGCTCGACCACTGCGTCTTCCAAATCGAAAACCAGGAAGCCGCCGTGCGACTTGATATACGAGCCGCCAATGATGCGCGTGAAGTTGGTGCCGGTGCGCCCCAGCGGATCGATCCAGCGCTCGATCGTGCCGAACAGATTGCGATAGTTGGGCGCGTCTTCGATGATCACCGGCGCGCCCTTGGTGCGCGAGTTATCAACCATCAGGTTGACCTGGTACTCGACGAAGCGGCGCCCACCTTCTTCGCCCCCGGGCTGCACCGGAACCGGGCCCTGCTCAGCGGCCTCGCGCTCGCGGAAACGCTCGAGATGCCGCAGCATGTGGTCGCTCATGTCATCGAGGTAAGAATCGACGCCTGGATTCGAGAAGTGTCTCTTGAGCTCGGCGATCGCGGGCTTGATGAGACGCGCCGCGAATGAGCGTTCGATCTCGCGGATATCGTCGATCAACTCGCGCATGATCTCCTGCTGCTTGAGCAGGATCGTCCCGAGCTGCTCTTGCAACTCCGCCTGCACGCGCGCGAGCTCCTCGCGCTCGGCATCAGTCTTCTTCTGCATCGCCTGGTTAAGCGCCTCAGGCGACTCGGGCATCTTGCCCTCGATGAGCGGAATCAAAATGATCTGGCCGTTGGGTGCGGCCTGGACGGCGAAGCCGCGTTCGCGCGCGCGCTGCTCAAGGCCGCCGAACAATTCCTGCGCGCGCTTGTTGTATTTCTCCCGGAGCGCCGTGCGCTCCTGGTCGAAATCCTCACGGCGAAAAGCTTTCGGCAGTTGGTCGACGATGTAGGTCAAAAGATCGGCGACGCGCGTATGTAGCACCAGTCCCTGGCCCGCTTCGAGATAGATCGCGACCGGAGATTCCGGGTCTTTGAAATTGTGAACGTAAACCCAGTCGCCAGGCGTCGGCATCGACGCGGCTTTCTCCGCCAGGAGCCGCACGACCGTGTTGCGCTCCTCGCGCGTGCGAAGACCGGAGACGAATACGTTGTAACCGGGACCGCCGACACCGATCGCAAGCCGTATCGCATCAAGTGCGCGGCCTTGTCCGAGCAGCTCTTCGACTTGACCCTGAGACGCGGAATGCTCGAGCTCGGCGGCTTCGACAGGAAGCTTGAGCCGCAGCTCGGCCGCGGCGAGCTCGACCGGCGGCGCGGCCGGCACAAGGTCGGGTTTCGGGTTAGAGTGGTCGCCTTGATCAGTCATACCGGCCTGTCGGAAGCAGCGTCAGGAATGCTTGAGCGTGACGCGGCGCCCTTTCTTTTTGGGGAGTGTGATGGTCAGGACGCCGGCCGACCAGTGCGCGCCGGCATGTTCATTTTCGATCTCGTCGGCAAAGCGGAACGAGCTTTCGACCTTCTCGCCCTGCGGCGACGGCACGCGCGCCGTCAGTCTGTGATCGCTGACTTCGACTTCGATATGCGCGGGGTCGATATGGGCAGCCTCGATCCGCACCTCGTAATGGTCGCCGCGGTCGAGCACGGCGGCGCGCTCGAACTCGCCGCCCGCGCGCCAACGCCCGATGAGCATCTCATCGAAGAACTCATCGATGACACGTTCGAAGTCGTCGAATAAGGAAGCGCGCGGCTTGGCCATGAGAAAACTTTACCCCGATTCCCGCGCAATACTAACGCCGCTCAGCGTCGCACGTCGAGGGTTAACGCGTGCAACGAGTTGCTGAGGTTGCGCGATGGAATCGCCGGCGCAGTCGCGGCTTTGCAAAGAGTGCCAAGCGTCACGGCGTCATAGGATGGTCCAGCAGACGATCGAGGGCGGCACGGCTCGTGTCCATCCGACGCGCCACTTCGGATTTCGAAAGGCGGCTTTCTTTCATCGCGGCCGCGACTTGCCGTGCCAGCACACGTTTGATCGCGCTTGCAGCGGCCTCGTCGTAGAGCTTTTCCTCGCGCAACCAACTGTCGAAAGGTGATCCGATGAGCGGGGACAACAGGCGCGACGGCACCATTTTTGGTACGCGTGTCCTGGACCAAAGGCGAGAGCTCACGCCATTTGTCGTGCGCCGGCATCCGGCTGTCAAACTCTTTGGCACCGTTTGTAGCGACCTCGGCACGAGGCGCCCATCCACCTGATTCCCGCTCGCTCTTAACCGTGCTTGCCACCCATTTCGGGGCGCAGTATGGTTCGGACGTGGCTAACTTCACCAAAATTGTGGCGGCGACTGATTTCTCAGAAGACTCTGCGTTGGCCTTGTCCTACGCGCAGGAGATGGCGGCGAAGTTCGGCGCCGAACTCGTCCTGCTGCATGTCGACCAGCCGCTCGCGCCCGTGATGATGACGCCCGAGCTCGGCCCGGCGATGGACATCGGCGCCATGAGCCGCATCGCCGAGGAGCAGCGCATGCTCGCGCAGCGCGAGCTCGACAAGCTGATCAAGAACGTGCGCGATGCCGGCCTCAAGGGCAAATGCCTGCTCAAGGTCGGCTCGCCGTTCCTCGAAATCCTGCACACCGCGCAGAATGAAAAGGCTGATCTGATCGTGCTCGGTACTCACGGCCGCACCGGCCTCGCCCACGTGCTGATGGGCAGCGTCGCCGAGCGCGTGGTGCAGAAGGCACCCTGCCCGGTGCTCACCATTCGCCATCCCGATCGCAAGTTCAAGCATCCGATCGACAAGTAGTCGATTTCCAACGACGACAACGAACGCCCTCCCGCATCGAGGCGAGAGGGCGTTTTTGTTTTGAATGAATTGCGCGCTCAGAGACCCGGCAACCTAGGTGTCTCCTGCCAGCCTTTGCGGGCGCGGCAGGCGTCGAGGTAGGCGCGAACCCGTGGGAAGGGCGAGAAATCGAACGCGGCTTTCTCGATCACGTTAAGGGTCGGGCAATAGTCACAATCGACCAACGAGAAGTCAGCGCCGAGCATCCATTTGTTCGTGGCCAGATGCTGGTCGAGGATTCGCATCGGATCGACGAGGCCTTTCTCGCCGCGCGCGATCGCAGCCTCATCGGACGGCGCGCCAATGAGCTTCGCCGCGATCCGGTTGAAGGCGAGATCGGTCGCCGATGGTCCGATCGTGCTCGTCAGGTAGAAGAGCCAGCGGAGCGCGTCGGCGCGGCCAGCTACCGTCGTCGGCCAGAGCTTGCCCGTCTTCTCGCCCAGGTACGCGAGGATCGCGTGCGATTCCCACAGCTTCAGGTCGCCGTCGACGAGCACCGGCACGCGGCCCGCGGGATTCAGCGCGAGGAACTCGGGCGTATGACTCTCGCGCCTGGTGAGATCGACCGGCACCATCTCGCACTTGAGGCCGAGCTCGTTTAACGCGAAATGAATCTTCTGCGGATTTGGCGACGGAAAGTAGTAGAGCTTCATCGTTTTTCTCCCAGAAACGGATCACCACCAAGACACCAAGTCACAAAGTCGGAGAATTATCTTCGAGTCTTTGTGCCTTCGTGGTAAGAAGTTCTGCACTAAGCCCTGATCACGACTGGACTCCTGCGGCAGTGCGGAAATAGCCGAGAATCGTTTCCCAGCCGCTGTCGTAATTCTTGCGCGCATCCTGCGTCTTGGCGTCCTGCTCCCATCCGCTGTGCTCGAGCTCGACGCGAGTGCCGCCGCGTTCGGGCGCGAAGCGGATTTCGACCCGGGTTGTCACGTCCCAGCTCGGTGCTCGCCAGGTAAATGCGACGATCGCGGGCGGCTGATAGGCGGTGATCCTGCCGATCTCGTATTCCGAGCCGTCGATGCGCCGTTCGTAGAAGCGTCCGCCGACTTCGCCTTCGAGATAGAGCTTCGTATCCTTGCCGCCGAACCCTCCCGGCCACCATTGCGTGATCTCCTCGCAGAAGACTCTGAAGGAGACCTCCGGCACGCGCCCGACAAAGATCGATTTGCGGATTGTCATTGCGGCCTATTCCTGGCGACCGCCCTAATATGTAACCTCAGAGTTACGTATTGTCAAGCGCAAATTCGAGCTCTGAAAATTAAAACGCCCTCCCATCCGGGAGGGCGTTCAGTGACAGTTGGTTAGCGGCCCTGGAAACGCGGGGCGCGCTTTTCGAGGAAGGCCTTGACGCCTTCTTTGAAGTCGTCGGAACGCGTCATCATCTCCATCGACTCGTCGTCTTCGCGGATGCCGGTGGCAAGATCCGTGAACAGGTGCTGGTAGATCATCTTCTTGGCCTGCGAGACGCCGAGCGGCGAGCACTTGTCCGCGATGTACGATGCGGTCTCGCGCGCCGCACTCATCAGCTCAGCCTGCGGCACCACGCGATGTACGAGGCCGATGCGCAGAGCCTCTTCCGCATCAACGAGCCGCCCCGTGATCGCGAGCTCGACCGAGCGCGCCACGCCGATGATCCGCGGCAGCATCCAGCTCGAGCCGTGCTCGATCGCAAGGCCGCGCTGCACGAAGATAAATCCCATACGCGCGTTGTCCGACGCGATGCGGATGTCCTGGTAGAGGCAGGTTGTGAAGCCAAGTCCGACGCATGCGCCATTGATCGCACCGATGACGGGCTTGTTGAGCGCTAACGGCCACGAATAGGTCGTGCGATAGTCAGCGCGCTGTGCAGCGAGCCATTCGTCCGGCGCGGCGGCGGCGCGGGCGGAAGCGTTGCCAGAGGCAATATTCGACAGCCCGGTCATGTCGGCGCCCGCGCAATACGCGCGGCCAGCGCCAGTCACGATGATCGCGTTGATGCTCGGGTCGCGATCGGCGTCGAGCATCGCGGTCTTCATCTCCGCGCCCATCGACGACGTCCACGCATTCATTTTCTCGGGCCGATTCATCGTGACGGTCGCGATCCGATCTTTCTTCTCGAAAATGATTTCCTTGAATTCCATTTGTGATCCTCCGCGCGATGGCGACGCCGCGATCAAAGCACTTCCCCGGCGTGAAATCTAACGCGAATGGCGCGGACTGGACGCGATTGCGCCACTTTCATCGACTTGGAACGGCTGTTAGTTAAGTCGCGATGCAAAACTGCTCACCCTCGTACCGATCTCTGTTCTGGATCGGCAGCATTGCGCTGGCATTCCTTGCTGGAGCTCTATCTCTCACCGATCGAGCGCTGGCTCAGCCGGCTGCCGCCCCCTGGCCCCAGCAACCCGTCATCGCGCAGCATGGGATGGTCGTGTCGGAAAGCGCCGACGGTTCACGCGCGGGTGTGGAGATTCTCAAAACGGGAGGCAACGCGATCGACGCGGGCGTCGCGACGGCGCTGGCGGTTTGCGTCACCAACGCCAGCTCGTGCGGAATTGGCGGCGGCGGTTTCATGCTGGTGTACCTCGCCAGGCAGCATCGCTTTTATGCGCTCGACTATCGCGAGACGGCGCCCCTGAAGGCGAGTCCCACGATGTACATGCAGGGGGGCAAGGCCAACGAGAAGCTCGCGCAGGACGGCGCGCTCGCGGTCGGGGTGCCGGGTGAGATTGCGGGTCTCGCCACAATCCTTAAGCGCTTCGGCACGATGAAGTTCCAGGCCGTCGCCGCGCCGGCGGCGAAGCTCGCCAACGGCGGGTTCATCGTGTCGCCGCATCTGGCGAGCGAGATCGCGCGCGAGGCGAACGCGATGAAAGCCGATCCCGAGCTCGCCGCGATTTTTCTCAATCCCGACGGTTCGCCGCACAGGGCGGGCGACACCGTCTACGAAAAAGATCTCGCCGCCACGCTGCGGAGCCTCGGCGACGACCCGGTGCCGAAGTTCTATCGCGGCGATATAGCTGACGCGATCGCCTCGTTCGTCAGCTCGCACGGCGGGATTCTCTCGGCGCAGGATTTCGCGAACTTCCGCCCCCGCTGGCAGGATCCGATTCATCACGAGTTCCAGGGTTACGACGTTTACACGATGCCGCCGCCGTCCTCGGGCGGCGTGTTGCTCGAGATGCTGGCCGCGCTCGAGCCAGGCGACATCGGCGGGCTCGGGGTCGATTCGCCGCCTTACCTGGCGCGGCTCATTGAGGTGATGCGGCAGGGGTTCATCGATCGCGAGAGCTACGCCGATCCCGATTTCGTCAAGGTGCCCGTCTTCGACTACCTGTCGCCAATGCATATCCAGCAGTTACGCGACCGCGCGCTGCATCCGAAATCCCCAGCACAACCGGTTCCGGCGGCGCATGATCATGGCACCTCGAACATGATGATCGTGGACAAGGACCTGAACGTCGTCGTGATTACGACGACGATCAACACCGCATTCGGTGCCAAGGTCGCCGTGCCCAAGCTCGGTATCATCCTCAACGACGAGATGGATGATTTTTCTGTGGCGCCCGGTGTGCCCAACGCGTACCACCTGATGGGCGCGACCGCCAACGACATCCGGCCCGGCAAGCAACCGCTTTCCTCGATGACGCCGATCATCGTGCTGAAGAAAAACGCGCCGTATATGACGTCGGGCGGTTCGGGCGGACCTACGATACTCACCGGCGTGCTCCAGGTTGCGCTCAACATCCTGAGCTCGCACATGGATCCCGCAAGCGCCGTCAACGAGCCGCGTATCCATGAGCAGGCCGCGCCCGACGTCGTGATCGTCGAGCAGGCGATGCCCGAGGCAACGCGCAACTCGCTTGCGCAAATGGGCTACAAGCTCAGGGTCGTGCCGATGCTCGGCGCGGTGGGCGCGATGACGATCGAGCCGGGCAACCTGCGTGGCGCGTTCGATCCGCGCAAGGGCGGCGGCGCCGAGGGCTACTAGCGTTTCGCGGCCGCCTCGGCACGGCTAGACTCACCATCCGTGTCTCTTCAGGCCTCCGAGCCGCTCGCGGCGGAAAATCCGCTTCGCGAGCCGGAATCGATTCCATACTGGATGCTGGTTGCGGCGCTCTTCGCGCTTGCGGCGTTCGTGTTTTTCGTCAACCTGTGGCGCTATGGCCTGTGGGAACCCGACGAGGCGCGTTACGCCGAAATTGCGCGCGAGATGGTCGAAAGCCGCGACTACCTCGTGCCTCATCTCAACTACCTCGCCTATGTCGAGAAGCCTCCGCTGCTCTATTGGATAACGACGCTGTCGTTCGACGCATTCGGTATCAACGAGTTCGCAGCGCGCGTGCCGGTCGCGCTGTCAGCATTGGTCGGCGTGCTCACGACATTTTACTTCACGCTCAGGACCTACGGCCGCCGCCATGCGATCCTCGCCGGCGCGATTCTCGCGACGATGCCGCTCTACCTGGTGATGGCGCAGGTGCTCACTACCGACATGATGCTGACCTGCTTCACGACGATCGCGTCGTTCGCGATGTACCTGCATTGGCGCGAGGGCGGGCGCTGGTGCTGGCTCGGATACCTGGCGATGGCGCTGGCGGTGATGACGAAAGGTCCCGTGGGCGCGGCGATTCCGATCGTTGCGATGGCGGGTTTTCTCGTCTGGCAGCGGGAGCTGCGCGGCGTGCTGAGCCGCTTCCACGCGATCGCCGGCGCCGCGCTCCTGATCGCGCTATGCGCGCCGTGGTTCGTCATCATGACGATTCGCGAACCCGGCTATTTCGATTTCTATTTCATCGGCGAGCATCTGCGCCGCGCGTTCGTGCCCGACTACAGCCATGCCGAATCATTCTATTTCTATCTTCCTGTTATCGTGGCGGGAGCGTTGCCGTGGTCGTTGATGGTGCCGCTGCTGACATGGCGCGGCGCGCCGAAGAATCCCGCGCGACGCTTCTGTCTCGGCGCCGCGATTCTGATCGTCGCGATGTTCTCGGCGTCGAGCGCCAAACTGATTCCCTACGTATTGCCGGCGTTTCCATTCCTCGCGGTGCTGATCGCCGACGGAATCGCGTCGTGCATCTGGCCCCAACCCGGAGCGCTAAGACCGCCTGATACGCGGATCCTGGTTGAAAGCGGCGGCTTGCTGATCCTGATGGGAATCAGTGCCGCGGTCGCGGCCGCGATCGCAAATCACCTCAGAACTCCTTACGTGATTGCCGCTCGGCCCGCATTGTTCGCGATCGCCGCAGTGTTTATTGCGTTCGGAGCGGTCGCGACGATGCTCTTTCTGCGCCGTCGCGCCACGCTCGGAATCACTGCCGTCGTCGCCGCAATGGCGGCTGCGTTTTTCGCCGGCACGTTTGCCCGAATCGAGCTCGAACCGCTGCGATCTTACGCCGCACTCAGCCGCGCGATCGCCGCGCGCACCAGCGACGCCAGCATTCTCTGCTACCATCGGTACGTGCAGGGCCTCGCCTTTTACAATCGGCGCCGCGTGATGCTGCTCGGGCCGCGCACCGAACTCGACTTCGGCTCGCGCCTCGATCCCGACGCGAATGATTGGTTCCTGATCGGCGACCCTGCGCTCTACGAATGGTGGCAGCAACCCGGCAGCAAAATAATCGTGCTCGACGCGGACGATCTCGATCGAATGAAACCTCAGCTCGGGAATTTCGAACTTGTCGCTTCCGAAGGCCACAAACGAGCCATCATCAACGGTGCAACCGCAACCTCCCGGTGAGGCGCCGCGCCGCGGTCATCCATACCGCGCGTTTGTGATTCGCGCAGGACTGGGCGCGGCAATCGTCACGTTCCTGTTGTGGCGCTTTGCGGGACGCTCGGTGCTGCATACGCTGACCCGCGAGGATCCGGCGTGGTTCGTCGGCGCGGTCTGCGTCTATATCGCGGGACAGCTTCTATCGTCCAAACGATGGCAACTGCTTGCTGGTGCGCTCGGCCTCGGCGGCCCCTATTGGGAATACGTCCGCTACTACTTCATCGGGATGTTCACGAATCTGTTTGTGCCGGGGCTGCTCGGCGGCGATGCGGCGCGATCGATCTATCTCGGCCGGCAGCACAAGCAGCTCGCAGCCGCGATCGCCTCGGCGGTCGCCGATCGCGTGGCCGGCCTGCTCGGACTTTTCTGGCTCGCCGCGTTCGCCGCGATGTTTCTGAATCGCAATGGACTGCCGCCAACGGTCACGCGCCCAGTGATCGCGATCGGTGTTGTCACGATAGGCGGCCTTGCCGCCGCTCCGTGGCTGGTTCGTGTTATCTACTTGTTACCGGGAACGCTGAGGCGCGCCGGCGAGGAGATCGCGCTGTATCTGCATCGCCCGCGCACCATGATGATTCCGATCGCCCTGTCGGTGGGACTGCATATCTCGCTCGCCATCTGCCAATGGATGCTGGCGCGCGGACTCGGCCTGTCAGCCAAGCTCACGCTGTTCGTTCTGGTAGTTCCGATTGCCAATGTCGCGGCGAGCCTGCCCGTGACGTTCAACGGACTGGGACTCCGCGAAACTGCCTACCTCTTCTTATTGGGGATGGCGGGTATCGGCCATGACGACGCGATCGCGCTGGGACTCTTGTGGTTTGCGGCTACCATGCTCGGTGGGCTGACGGGAGCGATCGCTTTCATCACGACCCCGACCCCTGTTGGCCAGCCGGTCAGCTCATCTCAAACGCCCCCATTGACCTCTAAGTGACTTCTATCATGCTTTAGCTGCTACGTCGGGTGAGCTTACTAATAACGCGCAGAAATACTGCCGAAATCTTGCACCTCGCCGACCTGCGCATGTATATTCTCTTGACTAACCAAGCGGACAGGCACCGGAGACACCCGATTCTTATGGATGTGATGAAGACTCTCTTCCTAAATCCGCCCTCCTACGATGACTTCGACGGAGGCGCCGGTTCTCGCTATCAGGCAACTCGCGAAGTCTGGTCCTTTTGGTATCCAACGTGGCTCGCGTATCCCGCCGGCATGATACCGGGCGCACGGCTGCTGGACGCGCCTCCGCACGGCTATACCGTTGAAAAGACGATTGACGAGGCAAAAGGTTACGACCTGGTCGTGATTCATACTTCAACGCCTTCGCTCAGAATGGATCTGCGGACGGCGGAATCGATCAAAGCTGCCAATCCCGACGCAATAATCGCGATGGTCGGTGGCCATCCTACTGCGCGTCCCGACGAAGTGCTGAAGCTTTCGACCGCCGTCGATATCGCCGGACGTAAGGAATTCGACCACTCGATGGTCGAAGTTGCCGAGGGCCGCGACTGGAGCACGATCGGCGGAATCTCGTATCGCAAGAACGGTGCGATCGCGCACAATCCGGATCGACCGTCGCTCACCGACGAGGAGCTCGACAAGCTGCCGTTCGTGACCGAGGTTTACGACAAAAATCTCGACTACCTCAAGTATAACAGTCCCTACTGTCAGTATCCTTACGTTTCGATGTACACCGGGCGCGGATGCCCGGCGCGATGCACCTTCTGCCTGTGGCCACAGGTCACGCAGGGCCATCGCTATCGCGTGCGCAGCCCCGAGAACGTGCTCGAAGAAGTGCTGCAGATGAAGGCCAAGTTCCCGAAGATGAAGGAACTCTTCTTCGACGACGACACCTTTACCGCCGATCCCGCGCGCGCCCGGCGCATCGCGCAGCTGCTCAAGCCGCTCGGGATCACATGGTCGACCAACTCGCGGGCCAACGTCGATTACGAAACGCTCAAGATCATGAAGGACGGCGGCCTGCGCCTTTTCGTGATCGGTTATGAATCCGGCAACGCGCAGATACTCAAGAACATCAAAAAAGGCGTGGGACTCGATCGCGCGCGCCGTTTCACCAAGGACTGCCACGATATCGGTATCCTGATTCACGGCACCTTCATCCTGGGTCTGCCGGGCGAGAGCAAGGACACCATCGAAGAGTCGATGCGGTTTGCGAAGGAGATGGATTGCGAAACGATCCAGGTCTCGCTCGCGTCGCCCTATCCCGGCACTGAGCTGTTCGAATACGTCACGGCCAATGGCTATCTGGCCGTCGATCCGCTGCTCGACGAGTCGGGCTATCAGAAGTGCACGATCAAGTATCCGGGGCTATCCAACGACGAGATCTACGGCGCGGTGGAGCGTTTCTATCGCGGCTTCTATTTCCGCCCTCGCTATATTTTCAAGTCGGTAAAGAAAATGGTGTCCTCGCGGGAGGACGCCAAACGTATGCTCAAGGAGGGAATGCAATTCCTGTCCACGATGCGCCAGCGGCGCCATCAGATGGCCTCTCAAGCGGCGGCTTGACGCCACCTCGCCTAGAACTGCAGTTCATGTTCAAAGCGCAGAGCTGAAGCGGTACCGCGCTCACTAAGCGATGAACCTCGTGATCGATATCGCGCTTGCCGGTGTCTCAGTGTCGCTCGGCTATTATGTAGTAGCGACGATTCTGGCGCTGCGTTTCGCGCGCCGGCTTCGCACCCCGATTCCATCGCTGCCAAAAATTGCGCCGCGTGTTGCGATCCTGAAGCCGTTGCACGGCATCAACGAAAGCCTCGAAGCGAATCTTTCGAGCTATCTCGAAATCGCCTACCCGCGCGTCGAATACTACTTCGGTGTTTCTGACTACGAGGATCGTGCGACAGAGGTGCCCGTCGCGCTGCGTCCGCGCTATCAATACCAGAACATAACCCTGGTGGTCGGCGAGGAGCCCGGCTGCAGCAATCGCAAGATCGCCAAAGTGATTAAGATGTCCGAGCGCGCGGACAAGGCTGAGATCCTGGCCGTCAGCGACGCCGACGTCGAAGTCAGCCGCGACCATCTGCGGCGTATCGTCGGCGAATTCGGCGAGGACGAAAAGATCGGCGCCGTCACGTGTGCGTATCGCGCGCGGCCATGCGGAACGTTCGCGTCGCGGCTTGAGGCGTCATTTGCCAACACCGATTTCTTCCCGCAGATTCTCGTTTCCGAAACGATCGAGCCGATGCAGTATACGATGGGCGCAACGATGGCGTTCAAGCGCGAAACGCTACATTCGATCGGTGGCTTTCGCTCCGTCAAAAACATGCTAGCGGACGACTATTTCCTTGGTCAGTTCGTCTCGCAGCGCGGCTGGAAGATCAAGCTGTCGAGCTCGATCGTGACGCTGACCTGCGAAGAGCAGACCTTCGCCGAATTCTGGAATCATCAACTCCGCTGGGCCCGGACCTATAGAACGGCGCGCCCGATCAGTCTGTTTACGATCTTCACGCACGGCCCGTTTTGGGGGATCGTGCTGATGCTCGCGGCGTTGTTCAGCCCCTTTGCGATCGCGACCTTCGCCGCGGTCATCACGGCCCGCGTCGCGATGTCCTCGATCATCTCCCGTATTCTGAAGCTGCCGAACCCGTTGCGCGATTCATGGATCGTGTTGCTCAAGGATTTCGTGATGACGGGGATCTGGTTCGCCAGCCTGATCAGCAACCGCGTGCTATGGGGCGGTCGCGAATTTCAGATTCTTCGCGGTGGCGCGATGCGCGAGCTCAACGGCCATGAGACCCGTCCCGAACGCCTGAGCGCTTAAGTTTCCTGTTTCAGAGAATGCGCGGCCCCGATAGTCAGTTGCGATAACTGACTAATCGCGAGCGGGCTCGTCGGCGCGCACGTTGCGCCGACGAGCCCGGATCCAGTTTCCCACGCCGGAAGCTTAAAAGCCGAAGAAGAGGCCGAACCCTGAGGGCGGAGGTGCCGGCTGCGGTCCGTAATACTCATAGGGCTCGGGCGCCGTGTAATATCCAGGCGACGGCGCATAGTAGTAATCGGGAGCGGCATAGCCACCGTGCCAGTGACCATGGTGATGCCAGCGGGCACTGGCGGTGCCTACCGACATCGCGCATGCCAGCCCGATGAGCGAAACGCCAAATAGAATCTTCGTGACCGTGTGCCGTAATGGCTTACGTTCGATGCTGTCTTTCATAAAGGCTCCATTTCAATCGCGGCGTCGGGTTACTTCTGCGCGGTCTCGCGCGCCGAAGCTCGGGCTTTGCTGCGGAACATCGCGTCGGCCGTCGCCTTCTGGGAATCCGACAGCGTGTTGTAGAAAGCCTCGAATGCCGGCACGAACTTCTTCATTCCATCTTCGTGCGCTTCGATTACCTGTTCGTACGACTTGATGACATCGACGGCATTCATCGACTGCGCGTCGGCCGCACGCTGCTTCTCGAGATCCAGCATTGCCTGCGCGTTGTCGCGCATCACCTGGCACAGGTTATTCCACTGCGGCTCTTCAGCCTCGGTAATCTTCAGCTTGGTACGCAGTTCCTTGATGTGTGCCTCGACTGCAGCCGGCCCTGGAGCCTCTGTCCTCACCGCCTTCTCGGATGACGCGCTGGCGAGGACCATGTTGGTCTTGGGCTGGGCGTCCTGGGAATTTCCAGCGGCGAACGAAGGGGTGACAAAAACGACTGCACCTAGCAGGGTCGCCGCTACGGAAGCCGCTCGCGCGGCCGGATGTTTAACGAAAGAAATCATTTGCTTTTACCCCTGAACCGTTTGGTTTATGCGTTCCACACCGCGAGTCGCCGAAACTTTTTCGGTTTCAGTCGCGCGAGTGCCTATTCAATGCACAGGGGTGTAGTGAGCAAATCCGGGACCACCGCGAAA
>Ga0335073_10005637_pt1 | contig 17571 bp, 10 predicted proteins | sample Lox_Sample_22_FD_207093 | JGI IMG/M metagenome (GOLD analysis project Ga0335073, IMG submission 207093) | Soil microbial communities from Loxahatchee National Wildlife Refuge, Florida, United States - Lox_Sample_2.2 | ecosystem: Environmental > Terrestrial > Soil > Wetlands | place: USA...
CCGAGCAGGTTCAGCCCGGCCCGGCGCGCCCGCCTGGTCAGCAACCGCCGCCGCCAGGACGACAAGGGCGAAGACCGCGCAACACCCACGCTCATCTCAGGGCCCCCTCCCGGACCGATGCCCGCACGTAGCCGATGGTGATGATCAGCAGGATGATGGTGAGGATGAAGGCCAGCGCGGAGGCCAGGCCGTACGCCGGCGGCAGCTGGAACGCCGTGGCGTACTCGTAGATGCCCAGGTTGTACTCATCCCGCTGGCCGAGTTCCCCGATGATGATGAACACCTGCGTGAACACGCCGAAGTCCCAGATGACCGACAGCAGGAACAGCACCTGGAAGATCGGCCGCAGCAGCGGGTAGGTGACCCGCCAGAAGATCGTCCACGGCCCGCCGCCGTCGACCCGGGCGGACTCGAACAGCTCCGCCGGTATGGTCCGCAGGCCGGCCAGCACGCTGACCGCGATGAACGGGAAGCCCAGCCAGACCACCACGGCGGTGGCCAGCGTGTAGGCCGGCAGCGCGGCGTTGGTCCAGGAAAACCCGACCCAGTGCGCGCCGCCGCCCAGCCAGGAAGGCAGCTTCGAAAGGAACCAGTCCACCACCCCGCCGTCCGGGGTGGCGAGCCAGACGAAGATCACGCTGGCCGATACCGCGGGCGTGGCCCAGGCCAGGATCGACACCGAGGAGACGAACGCCGCCATCTTGCGGCCCAGGCGGCTCAGCAGCAGGCCGACCAGGGTGCCGACCACCAGCGTCAACGGGACCATGGCCGCCGCCGACAGCACGCTCAGCCGCAGCGACAGCCAGAACTCCGGGTCGTGCAGGACCTGCGTGTAGTTGGCGAAGCCCACCCACTGCGTGGGCGCGGACCCGACCAGCTGCGGCAGCCCGTAGTTCTGGAACGAGAACTCCGCGACCTGGATGGTGGGCCAGATCACCAGCGCCGCGATCACCGCCGCGGACGGCAGTAGCAGCAGGTACGGGACGAGGCGATGCCGCCTGACGAACCTCGTCCAACGCCGGCGGAAGCCAGGCGGCGCCTCGGAGGGAGGGCCGGCCGGAGAATCAATGTTCCCCGGCCGGCCCGTAACGGTTCTCACCATGCGGAGGTTAAACCTCGGGGCCTAGCTCTCGGTGCCCGTGTTCAGCACGGTCTGCAGCTGGGAGTTGGCCTGGGCCACGGTCGACTGGAACGGCGCGCCGTTCATCAGCGACTTCAGCATGTCGGGGATGATGAAGTACTTGCCGGTGTCGGCCGTCGGCCAGTTCTTGGCGTTCAGCGGCGAGACCTGGCTGTTGGCGGCGGCCGTCGCGAAGCCGGACATGAACTTCTGCGTCTTGTACGGACCGCCGGTCAGCTCGGCGGTGTACGGCGGGAAGAACCCCTGCAGGTTGGCGAACGAGGTCGAGTTCGCCGTGTTGTCCATGACCGAGATCAGATCCCAGTCCGCCTGCGGGTACTTGCTGGTCTTGAAGATGCCCAGGTCCGAGCCGCCCGCGAAGACCGGCGCCGGGTTCGGGCCGTTCTCGCTCGGGATCGGGAACGAGGCCCAGTCGGACTTGTCCGTGGAGTTGGCCGGCATGGTGGCCGTGGCCCACGGCCCGTCGATGTACATGTCAAGCTTGCCCAGGCCGAAGTCCGTGTTCGCGCCGCCCGAGGTCGAGCCGGTGTTGCCCAGCTCGGTCTGGCCGATGTACTTCGACGGCGACAGGTGGTACGTGCTGTACAGCGAGACGTAGAACTTGATCGCGGCCTCGTCGGCCGGAGAGGTCAGGTCCGCGGTCCAGGTCCCGTTACTCTCGGTCGCGATCTGGCCGCCGGCGCCCCAGATGAAGCTGGCGAAGGCGTTGGTGTCGTCGGTGATCGCGTCGATCCCGTACGTGCCCGGGTACTTCGCCATCAGCTTCTGCGCGTCGGTGACCAGCTGCGCCCAGGTGGTCGGCGTGCTGGTGATGCCCGCGGCCTTGAACTGGTCGGTGCGGTACCAGACTCCGCGCACCCCGCCGAACCACGGGACCGCGTAGACGTCCCCGTTCTGCGTGTCGTTGGCGAGCATGCCGGTGACCAGACCGGACTTGTTCGACCACGAGTCCACGTAGCTGGACACGTTGGCCAGCACGCCGAGCGACGCCTCGGTGGGCGTGTCGGTGTTGCCCAGCTCGGTGATGTCCGGCGCGTTCTTGCCGCTGGCCAGCGCGTCGTTCCAGTCGGTGGTGCGGCTGGTCCACGGGACCCACACGACGTTGACCTTGGTCTTGGCGTACTGCGGGAAGTCCTTGTGGAACTGGGTCACCACGTTGTTCATCCAGGTGACCTCAGACGGGACCGACCCGCCCATTCGCCACACCGTCAGCTGCGCCGGCGCCGACGATGTGGATGACGACCCGCCGGCCGACGAGCTGCTGCTGCTCGAGCTGCAGCCCGCGATCGCGAGCGCAGCCGCGGTGCCGAACGCGACCAGCGCGGCCGGCGTTTTCCTGAGTCCCACTGCTGGCACTCCTTCCGGGGTGGTGAACTCGGTGTCAGGACTATGACTAACCGTAGAGCGAAACTAACAGGAAACTTTCCTATAAGATAGTCCCCGTGGCCAGATCGAGACGAAAGCTGCCGTGACGTGATAGACGGGGGCTACCACCGAAGGGATCGCGATGCAGCATCCACTCCAGTCACGGCCGGCGGCCGAACCGCGCGCCCGGCCCGGCACGCCGAGCCTGCTGCGTGAGCTGAACGACCGGGCCGCCCTTGACCTGCTGCTGCGCGGCGGGATGCTGACCCGGTCCCAGATCAGTGAATACACCGGCGTGTCCAAGGTTACGGTGTCCCAGATGCTGGCCCGGCTGGAGGAACGCGGCCTGGTGAGCGTCGTGGGGGAACAGGCCGGCAACCGCGGGCCGAACGCCGCGCTGTACTCGGTTGTCCCCTCCAGTGCCTACGTCGCGGGCCTGTACATGGACTACGACATGGTCAGCGCCGCGGTGGCCGACGTCACCGGCCGCCGGGTGGCCGAGCTGAGCGTCGATCCGAACGGCGCCGACGACCCGGTGGAACTGGTCCGCGGGGTCATCGAGCGGGCCTGCGCCAGCGCCGGGGTGGACCTCGCCCGGCTCAGCACGCTGGTCATCGGCAGTCCCGGCGTGGTCGACCCGCAGACCGGCGACCCGCGGCTGGCGGTGAACCTGCCCGCCTGGCACGAGGGCGCGCTGGACGCGCTGCGCGGCGTCCTGCACAAGCCGGTCGTGATCGAGAACGACGTGAACCTGGCCGCGATGGCCGAACGGGCCGCGGGTGCCGCCACCGGCGCCGACGACTTCGTCCTGGTCTGGCTGGGCGGCGGGCTGGGCCTGGCCACCATGCTCGGCGGCCAGCTGCACCGGGGTACGGCCGGGGCGGCGGGCGAGATCGGCTACCTGCCGGTGCACGGCGCCCCGCTGCACACCGACATCAGGCACCCGGCCAGCGGCGGCTTCCAGTCCCTGGCCGGCGGCCTGGCCGTGCGCGAGCTGGCGGCCCGCTACGGGTTCCCGGCCCCGACCGCCGCCGAGGCGGTCCAGGCCGCGGTAACGGCGCAGGCCGCCGCGTTCCTCGACGACCTCGCGCAGCGGGTCGCGGTCGGGGTCGCCTCGGTCTGCGTCGTGCTCGATCCGGGCCTGGTGGTGCTCGGCGGCGAGGTGGGCCGGGCGGGCGGCACCGCCCTGGCCTCCCGGGTGGCGGCCGCCGTGGCCGCCATCTGGCCGTCCCACCCGCGGGTCGTCCCGACCGGCGTGCCCGGCGAGCCGGTGCTGCGCGGCGCGATGCTGGCCGCCGTCGACCAGGCCCGGGCCGCGCTGCTGGCCTCGGTCGCCGACCCCAGCAGCGCCGCAGGCCGCTGACCCTGGGCGATGGACGGTTTTTAGGCAGAACGGGCCGTGCCGCGTGCCCGCCGCACGCTCAGCGCGCAACCCGCGGAAGTAACCCGCACGATGCACATGCCCCCGACCGGCTTGCACGTGCATAATAGTGGAGTCAGCGAGATCCCGATGCGGAGAAGGCTCCCCGTGCCTGAACCTCCCCGTGTTACCGATTGAGCGTTCCGAGGAGGATCGGCACAACGGACTGGATGGGAGTTGCGGGCTGTGCCCTCAGGAGGAGCACCGGCTGAGCAATCAGTGCGGTTCCGGGTGGGTCACGTGCCTCCGCTGGCCGAGGGATTCAGCGACCGGCCCGATACCGCCCGGGGCATCCTGGACGCCCTCGTCCCGGGTTCGACCATCACGCTCGTGCCTGGCTCGGAGTTCGCCGAGGGCAAGCAGAACTGGCTGGGTGCGTCGGGCAAGACGCAGATCGCGGCCATGCTCACCGAGACGCTGTGGCGATCGGGCGCCGTCGACGTGGTGGTCTGGATCTCCGCCACCAGCCGGTCGGCGGTGCTGTCGGGATACGTCGAGGCGTGGGTGGCGGCGACCGGCATCGAGCCGACCGGTACGGCCGAGTCGCTTGCGGCCCGCTTCGCCAGCTGGCTCGCCGAGACCTCCCGGCCGTGGCTGGTGGTCCTGGACGACCTGTCCAGCGTGGACGAACTCGACGGGCTCTGGCCGGAAGGGCCTGCGGGCCGGCTCCTCATCACCAGCACCCAGTCGACCGTCGCGGCCAGCCAGCGCGGGACGCGGGTCTTCCCGATCGGGTTCTTCAGCGTCCGTGAGGCCCTCGGCTGCCTGACCGAGCGGCTCAGCGTGAACCCGGCTCAGCGCCAGGGCGCCATCGACCTCATCGAGACCCTCGGCCGCGAGCCGCTGGCCCTGGCCCAGGCCGCCGCGGTGATCGCCAACTCGGCGCTGGCCTGCCGGGACTACCGGGACTACTTCGCCCGCAGGCGGCAGCAGATCGGGGTGGCGGCAGGCGAGGTCCCGTCCGCCGCCTCGGTCACCTGGACCCTGTGCCTGGGTCAGGCCGAACAGCTGCTGCCCGGCCAGTCGGTCCGGCAGATGCTGGTTCTCACCGCCCTGCTCGACGGCCACGGGATCCCCGGTGAGGTCTTCGACACCCAGTCGGTGAGCGTCTACCTGGGCGGTTCCGCGGTCGGATTCGGCACGCCCGTCGACTCCCAGCCCGCATGGGATGCCTTGCTCATCATCGAGCGGGCCGGCCTGATCAGCATCGACCGGAGCGAGACGCCGCCGACGGTCCTGATGAGCCCGGTGGTCCAGGCGGCCATCAGGCTCGCGGCCCCCTCGGCGTTCCGCGACCGGGCGGCCCGGACGGCGGCGAGCGCGCTGCTGGAAGTATGGCCGGCCGACGAGCCGTATCCGTGGACCGCCGACGTGCTGCGCACCAACGCGGCCGGCCTGCAGAATGCGGCCAAGGACATCTTGTGGGCCGATGGATGCCATCCGCTGCTGCTGCGCGCCGGGCGGAGCCTCGACACGGCCCGCCTGGCCGGGCCGGCCGTCGAGTACTGGCGCGAGATGTCCGTCCACTGCGACAACAAGCTGCCGCCGGATCACCCCGACGCGCTGGTCGTGGCCGGCCAGCTGGCCGGCGCGTACCTGGCGGCCGGCTACGGGGCCGAGGCCGCCACCTGGTACCAGCGGGTCCTGGCCGAACGCAGCCTCGATCTCGCGCCGGGCCATCCGGCCGTCATCGGGGCCCGCGTCAACCTGGCCGGCGCCCTGATCGCCGCGGGCGAGCCCGCGGACGCGGTCTCCGTCCTGCGCCGGGCGGTGGCCGAATCCGAGCAGTTCCGCGGCCCGGGTCACCTGGACACCCTCGCGGTCCGGGACGAACTGGCCCGCGCGCACGAGGCCGCCGGCGACACCGGGGCGGCCATCCGGCTGCTGACGCAGACCCTGGCCGAGCGCGAGCGGTTCCAGGGTCCGCGCGACGTGCACACCATGACCACCCGCGGCCGGCTCGCCGCGGCCCAGGTGGCTGACGGCCAGATCAAGCAGGCCATCTCCGCCTACAAGCGGGTCCTGGCCGACCGCGAGGCGGTACTCGGGCGCGACCATCCCGATACCATCGCGACCAGGGCCAGCCTGGCCAGCGCCTATCACACCTCGGGCCGGATGCCGTCGGCGGTGCAGCTGTCCGAGCAGACCTGCGCCGATTCGGAGCGGGTCCTGGGCGCCGATCACGCGGACACGCTGGCCCGGCGGGCCCAGCTGGCGCACCTGTACTACGCCGTGGGCCGGGTCGGCGACGCTCGGGCGCTGCTCCGGGATACGGTCGCCCGCTGCGAGCGGGTCCTGCCCTACGGCGACCCGCTGACCGAGGCCATCCACCAGAGCCTGGCCAGCATCGCGGGCGATACCTGATCGGGAGCGCGCGGGTGGAGCCAGTCAATGTCAGAAAGGTCCTGATATTTGCAAAGCTCTCCGAGCCTTGACCTTTACGTGTTATGTACGTATTCGGAGGAGGTTCGCGCGACGGCAGCGTCAATGGGGTGGGGGGCGGTGATGCCCGGTGGGAATACCTGAGCCAGCACGGCGATTCCGGATCGGTGACGTGCCTCCGCTCGCCGAGGGGTTCACCGACCGTCCCGATACGGCCGGTGGTCTCGCGGACGTCCTGGTCCCCGGGTCTGCCGTAGCGCTCGTGCCGAACCCGGCGACGGCCGAGAGCCTGCCGAACTGGCCCCGGGCCTGCGGCAAGACCCAGATCGCCGCGCTGATCGCGGAGTCGTTGTGGCGATCAAACGGCATCGACGGCCTGATCTGGATCTCGGCGACCAACCGGGCCGCGGTCATGTCCGGTTTCGTGCAGGCGTCGGTGGCGGCCACCGGCCTCGAGCCCACCGGTACGGCCGACTCGGTCGCGATCCGCTTCGCCAGCTGGCTGGCCGAAACCAGGCAACCGTGGCTGGTGGTCCTCGATGACCTCGCCGAGGCCGTCGACCTGAGCGGACTGTGGCCAGAAGGGCCAGCGGGGCGGCTGCTGATCACCAGCCCGCGGCCCGTTCCCGCCGTCGGCCGCCCCGGGACGCGCGTCATCCCGATCGGGTTCTTCAGCGCCCGGGAGGCCCTGAACGGCCTGCACGAGCGGCTCAGCGTGAACCCGGTCCAGCGCCAAGGGGCCATCGATCTCGTCGAGACGCTCGGCCGCGAGCCGCTGGCGCTCGGCCAGGCCTCGGCGGCGGTCGCGAGTTCGAACTTGACCTGCCGGGATTACCGGGACCTGTTCATCCAGCGGCGCGACGAGATCTGGGCGAGCGCCGACGAGATCCCCTCGTCGGCCATGGTGACCTGGGTCCTCTGCCTGGAGCGGGCCGAATCGCTGCTGCCGAGCCCGTCAATCCGGCTGACGCTGGTCTTCCTGGCCCTTCTCGATGGTCACGGCGTCCCGGGAGCCGTCTTCGGCACACGGGCCCTGATCGCATACCTGGGCGACGTCGCCACCCCGTACCCGGCCGCTGCGGACCCCCGGCAAGTCTGGGACGTGCTGCTCGCCATCGAGCGTTCCGGCCTGATCGACATCAACCGGGACGTCACGCCGCCGACCGTCCTGATGAACTCCGCCCTCCAGACGGCGATCAGGCTAGCTGCGCCTGCCGAAATCCAGGAGCCAGCCGCCCGGGCGGCCGCTCGCGCACTGCTTGAGGTGTGGCCTGCCGACGAGCCGGTGCCGTGGGCGGCGGCCAGCCTGCGGGCGAACGCGGCCAGCCTGCTGGACTCGGCCATCGATGCGCTGTGGGACGAGGGGTGCCACCCGCTGCTGCTACGGGTGGGCCGGAGCCTGGACGAAGCCCGCCTGACCGGGCCAGCCGTGGATTTCTGGCAGGATCTCGCCGCGCGCTGCGACGCCAAGCTGACGCCCGGCCACCCGGACGCGCTTGAGGTGGCGGCTCGGCTGGCGGCCGCGTACCTGACGGCGGGGAACGCGGACGAGGCCATTCAGTGGTACCAGCGCGTGCTGGCCGATCGGACCCGTGAGCTCGCGCCCGGGCATCCCGCCATCGTGGCCGCTCGCGTCAGCTTGGCCCAGGCTCTCATCATGGCCCGCGAGCCCGCGGACGCGGTGACCGTGATGCTCCACGCCGTCGACGAGTACGAGCAGTCCCAGGGTGACGGGCACCCGGAAACCCTCAGCGCCCGGGACGAGCTAGCCAGCGCCTACCAGGCTGCGGGTGACTATGCGGCGGCGGGCCGCCTGCTGGCGCGCAGCCTGGCCGACCGCGAGCGGCTGCAGGGGCCGCGCGATGCCCTGACCATGGCCACCCGGGATCGGCTCGCCGCTGTCTGCCTGGCCGAAGGCAAGGTAAAGGACGCCATCTCGCAGTACAAGCGAGTGCTGTCCGATCGCGAGAAGGTGCTGGGACGCGCTCATCCGGACACGATCGCGACCGCCGCCAGCCTGTCCGCCGCCTATCAAGCGGCCGGACGGATGCCGGCCGCCATGCAGTTCGCCGAGCGGTGCTGCGCAGATTCCGAGCGTGTCCTCGGCCCGGACCACGCGGACACCCTGGCCCGCCTGGCCAGCCTGGCTTACCTGTACTACGCCGTGGGGCGGGTCGGGGACGCGGTCAGGCTGCTTCACGATGTCGCGGGGCGCTGCGAGCGGGTCCTGCCGTACCGGCATCCGCTGACGCAGGCCGTCCGGCAGGGCCTGCTGAACATGGGGGAGGCCTGATGTCGGCGGTCCGGCGCGGCCCGTGGCTCTGGAATATTTCCGCCTCTTGTCCCCATCTGTCGGAATCGGCCGCTACTATCTCGCACGTGGCCATCTGCGCCTCCCGGGGCGCTGAACCAGGCTTTCCGCTGCCCGTTGTGACTCGCGTGTCGGCAGCACGATAGGAGACCCAGATGACGGTCGAATCCCAAGCTCCTTCCATTCGAGCCGGATCCGTCCCCGAGGCCAGACTCGAGCCCAACGCGATCGGGGTGGCCCAGGACACCGTCATCGGCATGGCCACTGCCGCTCCTGCCGCGTCGTCCGGGCTCATCCTGGCCGGGCTCGCCGCCGCGACCGCCTACGCCAGCGGGCCGGCGCTCATCCTCATGGCGCTGCCGATGATCGTGATCGCCAACTGCTACCGGCGCCTGAATCTGTGGAACGCCAACTGCGGCGCGGCCTTCGAGTGGGTCGGCCGCGTGATCAACCCGTACATCGGCTTCCTGGTCGGCTGGCTGATGATCATGGGCGGCATCATCGGGACGGTCAGCACCACGGTGGTCCTCGGGCCGTCGGTGCTCGCGGTCTTCGGCTCCTCCTCGTCCGCCGTCCCGCCCAACCTGGGCATCGACACGGCCGTGATCCTCGTCATGCTCGTGATCGCGATCGTCGGCATCCGTATCACCGCGCGGACCCAGGTCGGCATGGCGCTGGTGGAGTACACGATCCTCCTCGGCTTCGCCATCGTCGGCCTGGTGGCGGTCATCGGTCACCGGCATGGCACCTTCCCCATTTCCAGGGGATGGTTCAGCCTCAGCGGGATCGGCGGTCGCGGCAGCCTCTCCGCGGGCTTCCTGGTCGCGCTGTTCGCGTATACCGGCTGGGACGGCACCGTCTACGTCAACGAGGAAGTCAGGCACCGCCGGGTCAACCCGGGCAAGGCGGCCATGATGGCGGTCGTCTTCCTGGCCGTCGTCTACACCCTGACCCAGGTGGGCCTGCAGGGCGCGGTGTCGCCCGCCAAGCTCCAGGCCAACTCCGCCTCCGCTCTGGTCTACGTGGCTCAGGCGCTGGGCGGCGGCGGCTGGGCCAAGGTCATGGCGTTCTCCCTCGCGCTGTCGGTGATCGCCACGACCGGCGTCGGCATCGTGCTCGGCGCCCGGGTCATCTACGGCATGGCCAGCCACCGGGTGCTGCCGCCGTTCCTCGGCAACGTCAATCGCCGGTTTTCCACCCCGGTCGCCGCGAGCCTCCTGGTCGGCCTGATCCTGCTCGGGCTCACCTGGGCCTACCTGCTCGCCACCTCGCTGGCCAACGCGTTCAACGACCTGATCGACGTGACCAGCCTGCTCTACGCCGCCTTCTACATCCTCACCGCGCTCGCCGCCATCACGTATTACTGGCGCCGCGTCTTCAGCAATGTCCTGGACGGGGTGATTCTCGGCGTGCTGCCGCTGGCCGCGGCCGCGTTCCTCGGCTGGATCCTGGTCAAGTCGATCATGGCCGCCCCGTCGGCGCAGATCTGGTCGCTGGTCGGGATCGTCGGCGTCGGGTTCGTCCTCATGCTCGTCGCGCGCGTGGTGCTCCGGCCGCAGTTCTTCCACCTCCGGCGGGAGACCGAAGGCCGGGTCCGGTAGCCCGGGACCGGCGAGGCGCACGCGTGACCGACACGACCCCCGCGGGCGGTATCCCCGCGCGCGATAGCCGTTATGACGTCCTGTTCGAGCCGGTGCAGCTGGGGCCGGTCCGGGCCAGGAACCGGTTCTTCCAGGTACCGCACTGCAATGGCATGGGATACCGGGATCCGACCGCTCAGGCGGCCATGCGCGGCATCAAGGCCGAGGGCGGCTGGGCCGTCGTCTGCACCGAGCAGGTGGAGATACACCCCAGCTCGGACATCACGCCCTACATCGAGCTCCGCCTGTGGGACGATGGCGACCTGCCCGCGCTGGCCAGGATCGCCGACGCGATTCATGCCGGCGGAGCCCTGGCCGGGATCGAGCTCGCGCACAACGGGATGAACGCGCCGAACTTGTCGAGCCGGGAACCTCCCCTGGGACCGGCCCATCTGCCCGTCGTGACCTGGACGAACGACCCGGTTCAAGCTCGCATGATGTCCGCGTCGGACATCGCCGACCTGCGGCGCTGGCATCGCCTGGCCGTCCGGCGGGCTCTGGCCGTCGGCTACGACGTCATCTACGTCTACAGCGGCCACAACCTGAGCATGCTGCATCACTTCCTGTCCCCGCGGTACAACCAGCGCACCGATTCCTACGGCGGCTCGGTGGCCAACCGGGCCCGGCTGCTGGCCGAGGTCCTGGAAGACACGCGCGAGGAATGCGCGGGCCGCGCCGCGGTGGCGTGCCGCCTGACCGTCGACGAGGGAGCCGGCGAGGCCGGAATCACGCCGGCCGATGCGGCGGAGGTCATCTCGCTGCTGGATCATCTGCCCGATGTCTGGGACCTGGTCCTCGGCACCTGGGAACTGGACTCGGCCACCTCGCGCTTCGCGGCCGAGGCCGAGCGTGAGCCGCTGATCGCCGGCCTCAAGCAACTGTCGGCCAAGCCGGTGGTGGGCGTTGGCCGTTTCACCTCGCCGGACACCATGGTGCACCAGGTACGGGCCGGCATCCTGGACATGATCGGCGCGGCCCGGCCATCGATTGCCGATCCGTTCCTGCCGGCCAAGATCGAGGCGGGACGCCTCGACGACATCCGCGAGTGCATCGGCTGCAACATCTGTATCTCCGGCGACATGACCATGTCTCCCATCCGCTGTACGCAGAACCCGGCCATGGGCGAGGAATGGCGCCGGGGATGGCATCCGGAGCGGATCAGGCCGAGGGAATCCGAGGCCCGCGTCCTGATCGTCGGGGCCGGGCCGGCCGGCCTGGAGGCCGCCCGCGCTCTGGGTCAGCGCGGCTACCCCGTGATGCTGGCTGAGGCCCGTCGTGAGCTCGGCGGACGAGTGCCCCGCGAGGCAAGCCTCCCCGGGCTGGCCGCCTGGCGCCGCGTGGCCGAGTACCGGACCGGGCAGCTGGCCCGGCATTACCGCGACGTGGTGGAAATCGCCTTGGACAGCGAGATCACCCCGGACGACGCCCTCGGCTCCGGTTTCACTGACATCCTGGTCGCCACCGGCGCGCGGTGGCGGAACGACGGCGTCGGGCGCTGGCACACCGCCGCGATCCCGGTCGCCGGGCAGGCCAGCGTCCTGACGCCTGACGACCTGCTGACCGGCGCCCACCCGCTCGTCCGCCCCGGGCCCGCACCGCGGAAGGTGCTGGTGTTCGACGACGACCACTACTACCTGGGCGGCGTCCTGGCCGAGTTGCTCGCCCGGCTCGGGCATGAGGTGCGGCTGGTCACCCCCGCCCCGCTGGTGTCCTCGTGGACGACGCACACGCTGGAGGTCGGTGACATCCAGCGGCGGGTCCTCGAGGCGGGCATCATCGTTGACACGAGCCGGGTCCTCACCGCCATCGGGCCGGGCGAAGCGCGGACCGCATGCGCCTTCACCGGTGCGGAAACCACGGTGCCCGCCGATGCCGTGCTGCTGGTCACCGCCCGGATTCCCCGCGACGACCTGTTCCTGGCCATCGAAAAGCGGCAGGCCGAGTGGCCGGAGCAGGGCGTCCGGTCGGTGACGTGCGTCGGGGACGCCTGGGCGCCGACCACCATCGCCGGCGCCGTCTGGGCCGGCCGCCGCTACGCCGAAGAGCTGGACCGCCCGGGCCCACCGTCACGTGACCGGGCCTACCGGCGCGAATACACGGCCCTGGCGGCTCAGTGATAGCCGTCCACGACGTCGCACTGGGCATCCTGGAGGACGATCCGTATCCCACCTACGCCTGGATGCGTCGCCATGTCCCGATCGCCTACGTCCCGGAAACCGGGCGGGTCTGGATCACCACCTGGGAGCTATGCGACCAGGCCGGCCGCAACGATGAGGTCTTCGGCCCGACCAAAGACGTATTCCACGCCGTCTACGGCAATCCGAACGTGATGAGCCTCAGCGGAACCGAGCACCTGGCCCATCGCGCCGCGCTGAACTCCTGTTTCCGTCCCCGTGCGGTCAACGGATACCGCGGGCAGCTGCGCGCCACCGCCGCCCGGTACATCGACGCCATCCGCGACCGCGGCGCGGCCGACGCGAGCGCCGAGATCCTGGAGCGGATAAGCATGCGCGCCGTCGGCGACGTGCTCGGATGCCATGACGTCGACGATGACGTCCTGATCCGCTGGTTCCACGGCTTCGCCGCCTACCTGGTCGATTTCGGCCGGAGCAGCGAAGTCGCCGAGCACGGCCGGGCCATCAAGGCAGAACTCGCCGCCTACCTGCGGGCGCGCCTTGACCTGCTCGCCGCGCATCCGGACGGCTCCACCCTGTCCCACCTGCTCCATGACGGTATGCCGGAAGGAACCGTCCGCGGCTTGGACGAGATCATCGGCGATGTCGGCGTCATGATCGTGGGCGGATTCCAGGAACCCGCCCACGGTGCCGCTAACTCCCTGCACGGGCTGTTCACCCGCCCCGATCAGGCCGCCCGGCTCCGCGCCGGCCCGCAGGCCTGGTCTGCGGCGGCCGTGGAGGAGGGCCTTAGGTGGCTGGCCCCCTTCGGCATGACCGAAAAGCTCACCACCACCGACGTCTCCCTGGGGGGCGTCCGCCTATCCGCCGGAACCGAGGTGGCCCTGGTGCTCGGGTCGGCCAACCGCGACGAGGCCCGGTACGCCGACCCGGACGTGTTCGACCTGGACCGTCCGAGGCAGGCCCACGCGTCCTTCGGGTACGGATTGCATTTCTGCCTCGGGCACTACGTCGCCCGCGAGCTGGAACGGGTCATGCTCGAGGAGATGTTCGCCCGGCTGCCGAACCTGCGCCCGGATCCCGACCGGGAGGTGACCATCCACGGCTGGGCCGTGCGGGCGGCCAAGCGGCTGCCCGTCATCTGGGACGCCTGACCCCTCAGGCCGACGTCTGCGGCTCCTCTGCCGATCCGGCCTCCTCCGACCCGCCCTCCTCTGGCGAGCCCTCCGTCTGCACCGCCGCGGCAGAGGTCTGCCGGCGGGTGGGCGCTCCCAGAGCGTAGAACAGCAGGCCGATGAGAATCATCGCGGCAAGCGGTACCACCTGGGACAGCGTGTACTGGAGGCGCTCCCCGGCAAACCCGCTCGGCAGCGAGGCGTCAGGATCCGACGTGCCGATGCCCGGGTAAATGATCGCCACGGTGGTGAACGCCGCCCAGGCCGTGGTCAGGATCCCGCATATCCACAGCCCGGCCGTTCCTCCCGGTATCCGGTACGGGCGCGGAATCTCGGGGCGGCTGTGCCTGAGCCTGATCACCGACGGGAAGATCAGTATGTAGGTGAAGGTCACCATGGAGATGACCAGCCCCAGTGTGGCGCTGAAGTACTTCGCCGCGTTTCCGCTGGTCAGCTGCAGGGCCAGGATCAGCACGATGGTCGCCACCACGCCGGAGAGCAGGTTTACCACGATCGGCGTGCCGAGGCGCCTCGAGAAGTACCCCAGTGGCCTCGGCGCGGCCCCGTCGAACCCGGCGACCGCCTGAGCACGGTCGGACCCGATCAGCCAGACCACGCCCGAGGAGAGCAGGCCGAGGATCACCCCGACCGCCGCGATGTCGGCCAGAACCTTCCCGGCACCGGTGAGCACCGCGCCGGAGCTGGTCAGGTGGCCGCCGTAGACCACGAAGACCTGCTGCAGCGCGTCGAGGAATCCGGACACGTTGGACAGCCTGGCGGGCGGAAGCACGAGCAGGATGGCCAGGATGGGCACGCCGTAGAACAGCACGGTGCCGATCCCCGAGCGCAGGATGGCGAAGGGAACGTCCCGGCGCGGGTTGACCAGTTCCTCGGACGCGGCGCTGGGCAGCTCGAAGCCCTCGAGGTTGAAGATCAGGATGGGCGTCGCGGCCAGGAAGATCAGCCACGTCGGCTTGAACGCGCCGCCCCCGAAGCCGTGCAGGCCGTGCTCGCCGGCGTAGATGAAGACGGTGAGGGTGAAGAACGCTATCAGCGCCACGCGGATGATCGCGCCGATGTTCGCCACCCACTTGCCGAACTTCAGCGCCATGATCACCGATGCGATGCCGGCCCAGACGAACAGCAGGCCGAAGATGTACTCCCAGGTCAGCGACAGGTTGACGAAGAACGTGCTGAAGGCGGCCATCGCCGTGATGGCCAGCGTCCCGGCCAGCCAGATGGGGTTGTCCACCCAGTACATGACGGCCACCACTGCCGCCGCGGGCCGGCCGAAGGCGTGCTTGACCCAGACGTAGGGACCGCCTTCCTCGGGGAAGGCGGTGCCCAGTTCGGCGGTGACCAGGCCGTAGGGGACCAGGAAGAAGACCACCATGACGATCAGCCAGGTGAACGCTTGGGCCCCGTAGCTCGACACCGCGCCGAGGGTGTCCAGCACGATGATCGCGGCGAGCATCAGGAACGCCGTGTCGTAGCGTCCTACGCTGCGCCGGAGTTTCGTCCGCTCCTCGGTCGCCATCGCGGTGTCCACCACGTGGAATGTGGCTTGGCCGGCCGTTTCCTGTTCCAACGGATCCTCCGCCTAGCTAGTGCGCATTGCGGCATCGTCGATGCTCTGCGGCTCTTGGGCGTACTGTGCGACTGTAGCGTTCTGGCCGCCTGAGCACCATTCATCCATGGCAAAGTCTCGTCACGAACCGCTGATGTGCGCGCCCTGACGGGCCGGCGGGGAGTCATTCCCGCCGGTGATATCCGGCCAGGCGCGGCCCGGGCAAAAACGGACATTTGAGGCACGGCCCAGCGTGACAAGTTAAGCTTGGTACGTCGCAAGCTTTGACGGCCAGCGTCATACCATACGGAACTTTCCCTCCATATCAGGCATACGCTGCCCGGTTAGCAGTTAGAGTGGCGTCGACTATACCGTCGGTGCGCAGAATTGGCCGCTAGGGAGGGTGCCGTGCTGAATGCACCGCCGGGTCGGTTCCCGCCGCTCCGCAGGGCCGGGCGCCTCGATCCGCACCGAACCTCGGCGTACCCGTATCAGACCACGGACGGCACCAGGCGCATGCCTCCGGCCATGAACAAGGTGTGAGCGGCATGCTGGGCGAAATCCTTTTGGTGCTCTTGGTGCTGGTGGTGGCCATCCTCATGGTGGTGGATCTGGCCAGGACACCGGGCGAGAGCCCCCACGGGCACGCCGAGAGGCCGGCCTACGCTCCCGAGCGAGCGACGGCGGCTCCCTTCCTCCCCGAGCGAGCGACGGCCGCTCCCTTCCTCGGCTCGGGAGCCAGAACGTTTTCCCCGGAGCCGCCCAGGGCCATGCCTGCTGCGCCCGCTCCCGCGGCGGGCCCGCCTGCGCGGGAGGCGCGGGAGGCCGAGGCGACGCGCGGCTTCGATCAGATGCACCGGGAAATGTCGCGATCGGCAGCCAGTGAGGCCGAGTACCGCGACAAGTTCAACACCATCTTCGTGAACCTGTCTCACCGCAGCCAGTCCTTGGTGGAACGCCAGCTCCGCCTGATCGAGGATCTCGAGCACGGGGAGCAGGATGCGCAGCGCCTGACCAGTCTGGCCAAGCTGAATCGCATCGCCATGCGCATGCACCGCATCTCGCAGAACCTGCTGGTCATAGCCGGCCAGCAGGTATCCCCTGGCTGGAACCAACCGGTGACCCTCGCTCACCTGATCGAGGCCGCGCTGGCCGAGGTCGAGGACTACCAGCGCATCTCGTTCGAGGTACAGCCCGACATCGCGGTGCGCGGGCCTGCCGTCAACGACCTGGTGCACCTGCTGGTCGAGTTGATGGAGAACGCGACGTCGTTCTCGGCGGCAGAAATGCCGGTCCATATCAAAGGCCGCATTCTGACCAGCGGTGGCGCTCTGGTCGACATCACCGATCGAGGCATCGGAATGTCCGCGGAAGAGATGGCCCATGCGAACCAGCAGCTGGATAATCCGCCCGCGGTGGATACCGATGTCCCTAAGTGGATGGGCCTGCTGGTGGTCGCCCGGCTGGCCGCCCGGCACGGGGTCAGGGTCCGGCTGAACCAGGCGGAGCTTGGCGGTCTCACGGCCCTGGTCTGGTTCCCCGATGAAATCCTCACCCACCACAGCGCCGCTGCCGACCCGGGCCAGGCCTCTGCCGGGCCGCGGGGAACCGCGGCCGGCCGGGCCGCGTTCGCGCCGGCGCGGATCGTCACGCCGGACATGCTCGCCGCCCCCCGGCCCGAGCCGGCCTGGTCGGCCCGCAGCCCGCAGGCCACGGTCCCGGCCGAGCCGCCCGTGGCCGCCCGGCTCTCCGGCGTCGGGCTGACCGACGGTCCCGGCGGGGACGCCGACGTGGTCGTGCCCCATTCCGAGACTCAGGCCAGGATGCAGGGGCCGCCCATCTTCGACGAGGTCGAGTCGCGCTGGTCCAGGGGCGGCCGCGAGGCGCCAGTCTCGTCCGGCCGTGAACCGTCAGTCCCGCCCGGCCGCGAGGTGCCAGCCCCGTCCGGCCGCGAGCCGTCAGTCCCGCCCGGCCGTGAGCCGTCAGTCCCGCCCGGCCGTGAGCCGTCAGTCCCGCCCGGCCGCGAGGTGTCAGCCCCGTCCGGCCGCGAGGTGCCAGCCCCGCCCGGCCGTGAGCCGTCAGTCCCGCCCGGCCGTGAGCCGTCAGTCCCGCCCGGCCGCGAGGTGCCAGCCCCGCCTGGCCTGGCCACGGCCGCGAGCCCGGCGGCCGGTGCCGCGCTGCCGGGCGGACTGCCCAGGCGCCCGCCGGCTGGGTCCGCGGGTCCTCGTGGCGGTCCGGGCCCGGCTTCCGGCCTGCCGACCAGGCCCGGCGCCGCGGGCCGTCAAGGCTGGGCCGCGCCCGTCGAGGAGGCGGCTCCCGGCGGGCAAGACGAGTCCTGACCGTCGGCTGCCGCTCGTCGTCATCGGCCGGGCGGACCCCGAGCCGTGACGCGCCGCGCCCCGTTCGGCTTCACCAAGGCCGTCTTCCTCAGTCAC
>Ga0335073_10005638_pt1 | contig 17570 bp, 12 predicted proteins | sample Lox_Sample_22_FD_207093 | JGI IMG/M metagenome (GOLD analysis project Ga0335073, IMG submission 207093) | Soil microbial communities from Loxahatchee National Wildlife Refuge, Florida, United States - Lox_Sample_2.2 | ecosystem: Environmental > Terrestrial > Soil > Wetlands | place: USA...
GATGCGGCGGAAGGCGCCGAGGAAGCTGCGACGCTGGTGCGGGGACTGCGGCCGTCGCGGGCGCAGGGGTAGGAAAATTTTTTGCGAGGTGACTTTACAGTGCAAAGTGAGCAGGCGGAGGGAGTGCGATGAATAACCTGGCGGCCTTGTCGGGGGAGCTGTTTCCGAAGACACGGTTCCGATCCATGGGGCTGAAGTTGATCGTGGTGTGCCTGCTGGCGTTGCTCATGATCATTCCTGCCTTGTTCCTGTGGACTTTGGTGGAAGATCGGACGAACCGCGCGCAGGACGTTGTGAGGGAGATCAGCCAGCATGTGGGCGGGCAGCAGACGTTCCTGGGGCCGACGCTGGCGATCCCATATACGATCCCGGCTCTGTCGCCGACCGATTCGACGAAGCGCGGAATTTATCTGGTATTTCCGTCGCGAGCGACGGGTACGGTGAAGGTAAGGACCGAAGAGCGGCATCGATCCCTGTTCAAGGTCCCCGTATTCAGGGCGGACGTCAAACTCGACGGCAGCTTCGATCTGAGCGGAGTTCCGGCCGCAGCTCCCCCGGGCGCCGAGTTGCAGTGGGATCACGCCGAGATGGTTGTGGGCGTGAGTGATCCGCGTGGTGCGCTGGCCGATGCGGCGCTGATGGCGAACGGACACACCATGACACTGCTTCCTGCTGCTGTCGCGCAGAATCTGTCGGTGGGGGGTGAGGGCAGTCCGCTGCTGAGACTTACGCTGCTTGGGACGAAGCTGGACGGTCTGGCGCAGCCCAACGCGAAGTTCGATGTGGCTGCAACACTGCGGTTCTCCGGCGCACAACGGATCGCCGTGCTGGCGTATGGGAAAACGACGGAATTGAGCCTTGCGGGCGACTGGCCAAATCCAGGCTTCGACGGAGGATTTCTGCCGGCCACGCGAAATGTCGCGACAAGCGGCTTCGATGCTCAGTGGTCGGTGCCGTTCATCGCCCGCGGCGTGCGGGCGGAAGGACCAGCAGAGTCGGTAACCAACCTCGACGCGACGGCACTGGGTGTGTCATTCGTAGAGGTAGCGGATCCATACCAGTCGGTGACCCGATCGCTGAAATATGTGCCGCTTTTTCTGGGACTGATCTTCGTCGCCTACTTCATCTTCGAAGTGACGACAGAGAAGCGCGTGCATCCGGCGCAATATCTGCTTGTCGGGATTGCACAGATCATCTTTTACCTGTTGCTGTTGTCGCTGGCGGAGCGGATTGGATTCGATTTCGGATTCCTGGTGGCGGGAGCGGCGACAGTGATCCTGCTGGCAGCAAACGCCGGATGGATCTTTGCCAGTCGGAAGCTGGGATTCAGAGCCCTGGCGACGTTCGGGCTGCTCTACACCTTGATCTATTTGTTATTGCGGCTCGAGGATAACGCCCTTCTCGTGGGTGCAGTGGCGAGCTTCATGGCGATCGCAGCGGCGATGTACTTCACGCGGGGGATCGACTGGTACAGCTCGATGGGTCCTGGCGAACCAGGACCAGACGCGACGGCGTCAGGACTGCGGAGCCAGCCATGAGCCGCGAATTCGGAAACGGAAATGGCGCGCCTGCCAACTTTACAAAGCAAAGCGATTCATCAGGCGGGTTGCATGTCGCGATCATCATGGACGGGAACGGCCGGTGGGCGGCGCGGCGCGGGTTGCCGCGGGTGGCCGGGCATCGTGCCGGGGTGGCAGCGGTGCGGAGGGTGGTGGAGCGGGCGCCGCTGGCGGGCATCGGGCGGCTGACGCTGTATGCCTTCTCGTCGGATAACTGGAAGCGGCCGCCGCTCGAGGTGCGCAGCGTGCTCGCGCTCATTGCGGCGTATCTCCGGTGGGAGCGGGAAGCGTTGCGCGAGGCGGGGGTGCGAGTGGAGGCCATCGGGCGGCGGGACCGGCTGCCGCGGATGCTGCTGCGCGAGATCGAGCGGTGCGAGGCCGCGACGGCGGCGGGGCGGCGGCTGCATCTGCGCGTTGCTGTGGACTATTCGTCGCGCGAGACGATGGCGCGAGCGGCGATGCACGCGGTGCAGGGCCTGAACGGATCGAGTACGGCGGAAACCGTCGAACGTGCGATGGAGGCGACGCTGAAGGCGGAAGGCGGCGATGTCGATTTGTTGGTACGGACCGGCGGAGAGAAGCGGCTCTCCGATTTTCTGCTGTGGGAGTCGGCCTACGCCGAGCTGGTGTTCACGGATCGCATGTGGCCGGACTTCGATGGGGAAGACCTGGCGGCGGCGGTGGTGGAGTTTCGAAGGAGAGAGCGGCGGTTTGGGGCCGTAGGGGAATTGCCCTCGGCGTTCGGCGTTCGGCATTCAGAATGTAAGCCGGTGACGACCGGTGGTGCACGATGATCGCGCCGGGGAAGAGGCCGTTGCGCGTGAAATTTATCCTCCCGGCGCTGACCGAAGCGACCGATCCGTATTGGCGTCCAATTAAATACTCTCTTTTCCCGCCGCTGGGGCTGGCGACGCTGGCGGCGTACTTATCGCCGGCTGATGAGGCGGTGATCGAGGACGAGCATGTGCAGAAGCTGACGCTGGACGACGCGCCGGAACTGGTAGTGATTCAGGTCTACATCACGAACGCATACCGCGCGTATCGGCTGGCGGACCACTACCGCAGGCGCGGGGCGTTCGTGTGCCTGGGCGGTCTGCACGTGACGGCTCTTCCGGAGGAGGCGGCGAAGCACGCGGACGCGATTTTTCCGGGGCCGGGAGAGCAGACCTTTCCTCGATTCCTCGCAGACTTTCGCGCAGGCCGGCCCGAGCGGCTCTATTCATCGACCGCGGGGCGAACACTCGAGCGAGTGCCTCCGATTCGGAGGGATCTCATCCAGCGGCGCCGGTATCTGGTGCCGAACTCGATTGTGGTGACGCGCGGCTGTCCACAGCACTGCGATTTCTGCTACAAGGATGCGTTCTTCGAAGGCGGCCGCGGTTTCTACACGCAGCGGGTCGACGATGCGCTGGCGGAGATCGAACGGCTCCCGGGGCGGCATTTGTATTTTCTCGACGATCATCTGCTGGGCGACCGGCGCTTCGCCGAGGCGCTGTTTGCGGGGATGAAAGGGATGGGGCGCGTCTTCCAGGGGGCGGCGACGGTGGATTCGATTCTGCGCGGCGATCTGATCGTGCGGGCTGCAGAAGCCGGTCTGCGCAGCATCTTTGTCGGATTTGAAACGCTGACGGAGGGAAATCTGCGTCAGAGCAACAAGCGTCAGAATCTGGGACGCGATTACCGGGCGGTTGCCGATCGGCTGCACTCGCTGGGGATCATGATCAACGGCAGCTTTGTGTTCGGCATGGACGACGATGGCGGCGACGTGTTCCGACGGACGGTAGACTGGGCGATTGAGCACGGAATTACGACGGCGACGTTCCACGTTATGACACCGTATCCGGGAACGCGCCTGTATGCGCGGATGGTGCGCGAAGGGCGCATGGTGACGCAAAACTGGAATCTGTTCGACACGCGGCATGTGGTTTTCCAGCCCGCGCGTTTAACGGCACAGGCGCTGAAGGCTGGATACGACTGGGCCTATCGCGAGTTTTACCGGTGGGGCGCGATTGCGCGGGCGTCGCTGCATCACGGAACGGTGAAGCATCAGGCGAAGCACTTCTTTTACGCGTCGGGATGGAAGAAGTTCGAGGCGGTGTGGAACCTGGTGATTCGCGCGCGTCAACTCAACTGGGTGACCCCGATGCTCGAAGCCGTGCTGGCGCGGGTCAGCGGAGAAAAAGCGGGCTCCGGGCGCGGGGATCCGGGCACAGTAAAGCCGGCGGAGTTATTGCCAGTTCTGGGACAGGAACGGGGATGATGGAGCCTTTGACAAACGCCAATCCGGAAGCAACATCAGCCCGTGCGCTGCAAAGAATCAGGGTGTGGCTGGCGTTGTTCATCGCTGGACTGGTGCTGAGCGGGGTAACGGCGTTTCCTCTGGTGGAGGAGGTCGGGTGGCTGGATCGCACGGTCCATGCGCCTGCGTTGCGGATCGTGGCAGAGCGGGCCCATCTGCCGGACTGGATCGAGCGCGTGGATAAGGGACTGGCTGCGACGGATGCGCGCTATCCATTCCTGGCCTATGGCACGGACTGGCTGGCCTTTGGCCATCTGGTAATAGCGGTCGCGTTCATCGGGCCGTGGATTGATCCGGTGCGAAATAAATGGGTCATCACGTTCGGGCTGATCGCTTGTGCCGGAGTGATCCCGCTGGCGCTGATCGCGGGAGCCGCTCGCGGGATTCCCTGGGGATGGCGGCTGATTGACTGCAGTTTCGGGGTCGTCGGCAGCGTGCCGCTGCTCATCTGCAGGCGGCACATTCGCGTCATGGAGAGTGGCTGATCCATTCCAGGGTCTGCTCGTCACGTTTCCCTTGCGCTTCTACAGGAGTTGTGGGTAGAGTCCTGTAGAAGCGGAAGGGGAAAAACCAAAGATGGTGTCTATCGATTTGCCGCAGGGGACGCTGGACCTGCTGATTCTGCGGACGCTGGCGGTGGGGCCGCAGCACGGGTGGGCAATTTCCGAGCGCGTGCAGCAGGTGTCGAGCGATGTGCTGCGCATCCAGCAGGGATCGCTGTATCCGGCGCTGCACAGGCTGGAGAGGCGAGGCTGGATCAAAGCGCGGTGGGGCACGTCGGACAATAACCGGCGCGCGAAATATTACGAGCTGACGCGTGCAGGCAAAAAACAGCTGGAGAGGGAAGAAGAGACCTGGCGCAAGCTGGCGGCGGCGGTGGCGCAGGTTCTGGAGAGCGCCTGATGCTGAGCGATCTTCGATATCGTCTGCGCGCGCTCTTTGGGCGCGAGCGCATGGAGACCGACCTCGACGACGAGCTGCGCTTCCACGTGGAGCGCGAAGCGGAGAAGTATCGGCGCGCCGGCGTGAGCGAGGCCGAGGCGATGCGGCGGGCGCGCATGGCCTTCGGCGGCCACGAGCAGATGAAGGAAGACGTCCGCGAGGCGCGGGGTACGAGCCTGCTGGAACAGTGCATGCTGGATGCGCGCTATGCGGTGCGGGTACTGCGAAAGAATCCGGGATTCACGGTTGTGGCGGCGCTCACGCTGGCGCTGGGCATTGGCGCCAGCACCGCGGCCTTCAGCCTGGTGGATGCGGTTCTGCTGCGGCCGCTGCCGTACGCGAATGGAGCCCGCGTCATGATGGTGTGGGGCGAGGCTCCGCCTGGATCCTTCTACAGCAATTTCGACATGCCGTTTTCGGCGCCGCAGTTTCAGATGATCGCCCGGACCGAGACGGTCTTCAGTAACTTCGGCGTGTTTCGCAAGAAGACATTCAATCTCACCGGCGCGGCTGAACCGGAGCTGCGAGAGGGGGTGGAGGTCTCAGGCGGCTTCTTCGCGACCCTCGGTGGATCGCCGCAGCTGGGGCGCAGCATTACCGCCGAGGACGATCAGCGCGGCCACGAGCGCGTCGCTGTCCTGAGCGACTGGCTGTGGCGGACCCGCTACCACGGCGACCGGGGAATCGTGGGCCGGAGCGTCGATGTCAATGGCTATCCATATACAGTGATCGGCGTGATGCCTACCAGTTTCGTGTTTCCGGATGCGGCGGGCATGCCCCCTGGCATGGATGTTCCGCGGCGTACGGCGATGTGGGTGCCAATGGCGCTGCCGCCGGGCGCCCTCGGATCGAACGACATGGGATTGATTGCCGAGCTGAAGCCGGGAGTGAGCACCGCGCAGCTGAACGACGACCTGGTGCGGTTCCAGCAGCGATGGGTGGAGCGGTATCCGCAGGCGAAGGGCTACTGGATGCGTCCCGTTCCGCTGACGGCGCAGGCCGTAACGGAGACGCGGCGGCCGCTGCTGCTGTGGATGGGTGCGGTTCTGGTGGTGCTGCTCATCGCGTGCTCGAATGTAGCCGGGCTCACGCTCAACCGGTCGGTGGGGCGGCGCAGGGAGTTCACGCTGCGCGGAGCGCTGGGCGCGCGGCGCGGACGGCTGGTGGGGCAGATGGTGATCGAGAATCTGCTGCTCGCGATGGTGGGCGGAGGGCCTGGGCTCCTGGTTGCCTCTGCCAGCGTGTGGGCGGTTCGGCACTTTGGCCCTGCGACGTTGCCGCATCTGCAGGAAGCGCGTGTGAACCTTATCGTCGCGGGCTTTGCCCTGGCGGTGACCCTGGCGACGGGGCTGCTCTTCGGGCTGGCGCCGGCGCTTGGCGCCACGCGGACCAATCTGGTGGAGGCGCTGAAAGACGGCGGCCAGCGTAACGTCGGCAGCGCGACCGCTCCCCGCATCCGCAACGGACTGCTGGTGCTGCAGGTGGCGCTCGCGCTGGTGCTGGTGGTCGCCGCCGGACTGCTGCTGCGCACCTTCTACAGCATGCTGCGCGCGAAAGCGGGCTTCGACGCGACGCGCGTGGTCACCTTCGAGTTGCCCCTGCCCGCCTCTGCGCAGTACGCGGACACCGGTCGCATGGCGCAGGTCTATGGCGAAGTCCTCGAGCGGGTACAGGCCATCCCGGGCGTGCAGGCAGCAGGTTTCGCGTCGGTGGTCCCGATGGGCGGGGAGACCGACAGCACCATCATTCGCATTCCGGGCCGCCCGCCCATCCTCCAGTCCGAGGCTCCCGGGGCCAACTATCAGTTTGTGTCGCCAGGATTCTTCCGCGCGATGGGAACGCCGCTCGAAGAGGGACGCGACATCGCCGCCAGCGACATCCTCACCTCGCAGCGTGTGACGGTCATCAATCGCACCATGGCGGACGAATACTGGCCCGGCCAGGACGCGGTGGGCAAGCAGGTGGGCGTGGGCATGGTGCGGATTCCGCTGCGCATGATCATCGGCGTGGTGGCGGACACGAAACAGGCGTCGCTGCGCGAGCCGCCGTCGCCGGAGATGTACGTACCGTACACGCAGAACGAGATCAAAACCTGGCCCTCGATGCAGACCATGCAATATGCGTTGCGCCTGCGCGGGGATGCGGGCGGGATCGCGGCGCAGGTTCGGAAAGCCGTCGATGGCGTCGATCCGGATTTGCCGGTGGCGCAGTTCGCCGAGCTGCGGACGATGGTCGATGCCTCGATGACGGCGGATCGGTTTGCGCTGCTGCTGCTGAGCGGCTTCGGACTCCTGGCTCTGATACTGGCGTCAGTGGGGATGTACGGGGTCATCTCGTACACGGTACTGCAGCGGACCGCGGAGATCGCCGTGCGCATGGCGCTGGGTGCGGGGCGAGGGCAGATTCTGGCCATGGTGCTGCGGCAGGGCGGCGCGCTGGCGCTGGCCGGCATCGGCATCGGCCTGGCCGCGGCATGGATGACCACGCGCCTGATGGCGGGATTCCTCTACGGCGTCAGGGCGGCCGATCCGGCGACCTTTGGCGCGGTGGCTCTGTTGCTGATGGGCGTCGCGCTGGCCGCGTGCTGGGTGCCGGCGCGGCGCGCGATGCGGGTGGATCCGATGGCGGCACTGCGATGCGAGTAAGAAGGCTCGCCGCCCAGCGGCCACCGTGCTGCCTGAGCGTTCGCGCCTGGGTTCGGAGGAGAGCCGGATGCTGAATGACCTGAGATATCGCCTGCGGGCCCTGTTCGGCCGGGCGCGCATGGAGGCGGATCTCGATGAAGAGCTGCGCTTCCACGTGGAGCGTGAGATGGAGAAGTATCGCCGCGCGGGGATGAGCGAAGAGGAAGCGGGCCGGAGGGCGAGGATGGCGTTTGGCGGTCACGAGCAGATGAAGGAAGACGTGCGCGAGGCGCGAGGGACGAGCCTGATCGAGAACACGATGCAGGATGCACGGTACGCTGTGCGGCAGCTGCGAGCGAATCCCATGTTTGCGACGGTGATGATCCTGACGCTGGCGCTGGCCATTGGCGCCAACAGCGCGATCTTCAGCGTGATTGAAGGCGTCCTTCTGCGGCCGTTGCCGTATCCGCGAGCGGACCGGATCGTGCGGATTTTCCTAGACAGTCCGATGTATCCGCATTTTCCGCTGAACCCCTGGGATTTTCGCGACTACCGGGACCGCAGCCGTTCGTTCACAGGGCTGGCAGCGTTCACGCGGTCGGACATGCAGCTGTCGAGTGGGTCCGGACAGCCCGAGATGCTCAATGGATTCGGCATCACGGCGGGATTCTTCGATGTGCTGGGACTGAGGCCGGAGCTGGGGCACGAATTCGATCGCGGCAACGAGGTGGCGAACAGCGCGTGCCAGGTGATTGTGAGCGACCGTTTGTGGCGAACGCGCTTTGCGGCCGATCCGAACATCATCGGGCGGAAGATCACGCTCAACGCAATGCCATTCACTGTCATCGGCGTCATGCCGCCGGGAACCGAGCATCCGGGCAACGAATTTCATTCCGTGCCCTACGGGCAACATGTCGACGTGTGGACGCCGTTCTGGTTCGAAGGAAACGCCACGCAGCGCGGATCGCACTATATCGAGGGCTTTGGCCGGCTGAAAGATGGAGTGACCGCCGGCGCGGCGCAGTCGGAGCTGGATGCGATCATGGCGGAGCTGGTCCACGAACACGGGGCCGACGTGAAGCGCTGGCATGTGCTCGTCGTTCCGCTGGACCAGGAGATTGTAGGATCGAGCCGGCCGATGCTGCTGATGCTGTTGGGGTCGGTCGGCACGGTGCTGCTCATCGCGTGCGCCAATGCGGCGAATCTGCTGCTGGCGCGGGCGGCGAGCCGCAGGCGGGAACTGGCGGTGCGGCTGGCGCTGGGCGCGCAGCGGGTGCGGCTGGTGCGACAAATGCTGACGGAAAGTCTGATGCTGGCGCTGGCGGGTGGAATCCTGGGGCTGACGCTGGCGATGGGTGGAGTGAAGGCGATTGTGTCGCTGCTGCCCGAAGATTTTCCCCGGGTGGCAGACATTCATGTGAGCGCGCCGGTGTTCTGGTTCACGCTGGGCATCGCGCTGGGAACAGGAATCCTGTTTGGGCTCTTCCCGGCGCTGCAGGCATCGCGGACCGATCCGAGGCAGGGGCTGCATGAAGGCGGACGGACCCTGACCAGCGGCCGGCATCAGCAGCGGCTGCGCAGCGCGCTGGTCATCAGCGAGGTGACGCTGGCCTGCGTACTGCTGATCGGAGCGGGGCTGATGTTGCGGAGTTTGCTGAAGCAGATGCACCTGGATCCAGGTTTCCAGCAGGATCATGTGCTGACGGCGACCCTGTCGCTGCCGGAGGCGGACTATAAGGATGGAGAGCCGGTGGTCCTGTTTTGCCAGGAGATGATGCGCGATCTCGAAGCCCTTGCGGGGGTGCAGGCGGCGGGCGCCGGCAGCGACCTGCCGTGGACCGGGTGGGACGAGAACACGAGCTTCGATATCGAGGGCAGGCAGCCACCGCCGAACACTTTTTTTCACGCGAGATATCACGTGGCCACGCCGGATTATTTCCGTGCGTTGGGAACGCCGCTGATCGCGGGGCGATACTTCACCGATGGCGACAAGAACCACGATGCCCCGTTGGTGGTGGCGATCAACGAGGCGATGGCGAAGAAATACTGGCCGGGTGAGGATGCGGTGGGAAAGCGGATCACGTTCGAGGATCATCCGAAGGAGAAAGACTGGATGACGGTGGTGGGCGTGGTTGGCGATGTGAAGGACAAGCCGAACAGTCCGGCCGCGGCGCCTGGATTGTGGTGGCCGCATGCGCAGGCGCCGTTTCACGACGTGGCGGTGGTGGTGCGGTTCAAGGGCGATCCGGCGGCGATGACGACGGCGCTGCGCGACGAGGTGCATCGGCTGAATCCGGGGTTAGCCATTGCGCACGTGCAGCGGATGGATCAGATCGTCGAGGAGTCGGTGGCCGCGCCGCGGATGGAGTTCGTTCTGGTGGGCCTGTTCGGGGCTCTGGCGATTGTGCTGGCGGGCATTGGGACCTACGGCGTTATTGCATACACGGTGAGCCAGCGGACGACCGAGTTCGGCCTGCGCATGGCGCTGGGTGCGCAGCGCGGCGACCTCATGCGGATGGTGTTGAGCCAGGGAGCGAGGCTCGTCGTTCCGGGCGCGGCGATCGGTGTGCTTCTGGCCCTCGCGCTGGGCCGGGCGATGAAGAGCCTCATCTACGGCGTGCGGCCGAACGATCCGGCGACATTTGTTGCTGTGGCCGGGATCGTGGTGGTCGTGGCGCTGCTCGCATCGTATATCCCCGCGCGGCGGGCCGCGAAGGCCGACCCGATGCGGGCACTGCGGGCCGAATAGCACTGGCCAAAAGCCAACAGCCAGTCGATCCAGAGAAACCCCATGTCCCCAACGTCAGGGACATGAGGCACCCAGGATTGGCTCGTCGTACTGCCGGGTTTAGTGTGTCAGGTTCAGTGCGTAGAGACTGAGACCGAGGCGCTGTGGTCTTCCCACGCCAGCGTGATCGTGCCCTTGCCGCCGCCGTCATCGCTGATCTTCCAGATCAGGTTCTCGACCATCGAAGGCGGTTTGCTCATGGTCATGGGGGTCTTGCCCAGGTCCTGCGAGGCGTCGTAGTGGAGCCCCCATTCACCGGTTTGCTTACTGACAATCAGGGTCCAGTTATCCGGGTTGGAGATGTCGATGAAGAGTGTGTAGTCGCCTTTGGGGACGCTGACGCTGCCGATGGTGAGGTCGGCGTCCGTGTGGAGGGCCGTGGCGGAGTTGGCTCCGGCGCGCCAGATCGGGTATTGCTTGTGCGTTTTTTGAATCAAGCCGCCCTGGTTGAAGATCTGGCCCTCGCGCCCCTTCACGCCGGGCGAGGAGTATTTGATGGTGATGGTCTGCCCGCCGATCGTGCCGGTCGCGGTCTCGGGCGGGCTGGCCGGGGGGGCCTTCGGCGCGCTCTGGGCGACGAGGGTGGAGGTGAAAGCAAGAAGACTGGCACACAGCAGAAGACGCTTCATCGATGTCTCTCCTGAGGGTTGGAGGCGCTCGCGTACGGTGCCTCGACCCACGGAGCATTGTAGGGGACGCGGAATGCAGCGGGTAGTCTGGCGCCGGCGAGCCGACTCCTGGCAAGAAGGAGGATGCTCGACTGCACTGGAATCAGGAGCGGGATTGCACCGTACTTCCGCTGGGCATGCTGGAGTAGTCGGGCCGGGGCGGCGAGCAAAGGGATTCGAACCAGCGGCTGATGTAGACCTGAGCGTCGGCTTCTCCGCAGACGTGCCGGGTTTCGGGGACAGTAGCCGATTCAGGGTCCCACCGGTTGACGGTCAGGCGGGAAGCGCCGCACTCGATCTGGAACCAGTGCTGGGGGTTGGTAGTGACACGACCGCAGACTTCACAGCGGAACTCCCGGAGCGATGCCATATGCCTCCTTAAGATGGACTACTCAGCGTGCGTCCAGGGGCCGATCCTGAATCGCTGCTGTCACTTGTTTATCACTGTTCTGATGCACGAGACGCGAAGCAGACTTCTTCCGGGTGCACGAGACCTCGGGGAAAATGCAGAATCCGGGAACGGACGGAACGCCCGCTGCGTACTGGGGCGGAAGGGAGGGTGCGCATGACCAGCGATATGAAGATTGCTGTGCGGCAGCTGCGAAAGACGCCGGGGTTTGCCGTGACAGCAATTCTGACCCTGGCGCTGGGCATTGGCGCGAATGCCATTGTGTTCAGCGTGCTGAACGCGATTGTGCTGAAGCCGGTGAAGGTGCCGCACCCGGAAAACCTGTATATGGTGCAGCGACACGGGTATCCATCGCAGTCGGTGCCGGACTACGAGGATGTGCGGGACAAGAACCGCACCTTCCAGACCGTGACCATGTACAACATCATCGGCCCGGTTGGATTCGACACCGGCAACAATCCGGTGACGGCGTGGCCGTATGAGGCGAGCGGAAATTACTTTGACTCGCTGGGCATTCAGCCATACCTCGGACGGTTCTTTCACGCAGTGGATGAGAAAGGAGCAAACAGCGCTCCCTATCTGGTGCTGAGTTTCGACTTCTGGCACACGCAGTTCCACGACGATCGGAATGTGGTGGGGCGCGTGGTGCAGGTCAACAAGCACCCGATGACGATCATTGGCGTCGCGCCGCCAGGCTTTCGCGGTTCAGAGATGTTCTTTGCTCCGGCGTTCTGGTTTCCGCTGATGCAGGCCAATGAACTGGAGGGATGGGACAAGCTGCACGAACGCGGGTCGCACTCGGGGTGGGTAGTCGGGCGGCTGAAGCCGGGAGTGACACCCGCCGAGGCACGATCGGATTTAGAGTCACTCGCCGCGTGGCTGGCGAAGACCTATCCAAAAGACGATGACGGGATCACCTTCAGCCTGGCGCGACCGGGATTAGTGGGCGACATGCTGGGGCGGCCGGCGCGGGCATTTGTGGCAGGTCTGATGCTGCTGGCGGGGATGATCCTGCTGGCGGCGTGCGCGAATCTGGGAAGCCTGTTTGCGGCGCGCGCGGCGGACCGGGCGAAGGAAGTGGCGTTGCGGGTGGCGCTGGGATCGCGGCGCGGGCGAATCGTGCGGCAACTGCTGACCGAGGCAGTGATGGTGTCGCTGGCGGGCGGCGTGCTGGGTTTGGCCGGGGGAGTGGTGATCCTGCGGTGGCTAAGCGCATGGCAGCCGATTCCGAGTGTGCCGATCAATGTGCCGGTGAATCCGGATCTGGGTACGTATGGGGTGGCCCTGGGGCTGGCGCTGGTGAGCGGTTTGCTCTTCGGGATGGTGCCGGTGCGGCAGGTGATGAAGGCGGATCCATGGCAGGTGATCCGCACGGGCGGCATGGGACTGGGCGGAATGCGGAAGGTCACGCTGCGCGACCTGCTGCTGGTGTCGCAGATTGCGATCTGCGCGGTGCTGGTGACATCGTCGCTGGTGGCAGTGCGAGGGCTGGTGCGGTCGCTGCACAGCAACTTCGGCTTCGATCCGAATCACGTTGTTGTGGTGTCGACGGATTTGCAGATGGCGGGCTACAAAGACGCGCAGCAGGCGCCGACGCAGCAGCGGATGCTCGAGACGCTGGCGGCCATTCCGGGTGTCACGGCTGTGGGGTATTCCAATCAGTTGCCGCTGAGCCTGGGCGGGAGCGACTCCGATGTATTCAAGGACACGACGACGGACTTCCGGCCGACGAACGCAGTTGCAGATGCGATGAACTATACGGTCTCGCCGGGTTATCTGGCGGCGGCGGGCACCACGCTGCTGGCGGGCAGAAATCTGACGATGCATGACGACGACAAAGCACCGATGGTCGCGCTGGTGAACCGCGAATTTGCGGTGAAGGTTTTTGGATCGGTGAGCGGAGCGCTGGGGAACTACTTCAAACGCTGGGGCGGAAAGCGGGTGCAGGTGGTGGGGGTCGTGGAAGACGGAAAATACCGGACGCTCACCGAGGATCAGCAGCCGGCGATGTTTTATTCCTTTCTGCAGCGGCCCGATAACGGCACCTGGCTGGAGGTGCGGTCGAACAAGGACCTGGCAACGATTTCGCGGGAGGTGGAGCAAGCGCTGCACGGTGTGGATGGCGCTCTGCCGCTGGAGATGACTACGTGGGCCCAGGAGATGGACTCCGCACTGTTTGCCGCGCGCGTGGCGACGGTGGCGCTGGGTGTGCTGGGGCTGCTGGGGGCGATGCTGGCGGTGACGGGGATCTTCGGCATGGCGTCGTATGTAGTGACGAAGCGGATGCGGGAACTGGGGATTCGAGTGGCTCTGGGAGCACGGCAAAAGCAGGTGTTGCGTGCGGCGCTGGGACGGGCTTCTATTTTGCTTGCCGGTGGATCGGTGGCCGGCATCGTGCTGGGCGTGCTGGCGACGAAGGTGCTGTCGTACATCGTGTATCAGGCGACGCCGAAGGACCCTGCCGTGCTGGGCGGAGTGGTGCTGACGATGGTGGTGCTCGGTCTGGTGGCGGCGTGGATTCCAGCGCGCCGGGCGCTGGCGGTGGATCCGATGATTCTGCTGCGGGATGAGTAGAGCAGAGCACCGGGTCGCGGGGCGGGGAAGATCAACCATAATGAAGGACGATGCTCCTCAAACCATTTCTTCGTGTCCTGCGCGATGGCCGGCTCAAGGCACTTGCGGGCGTGGGCGCCGGACTGAAACCGTTCTACAAGCTGACGTACCTGGCTGCAGCCGGGGAGGCGGGGCTGCTTCAGAGACTGGCGACTAAGCCTGCCACGTTCGATTCCCTTGCAGAGTTCGTTGGGGTCAGCGGCCAGGGACGAGAGGCTCTCGAAGCCTGGCTGCAGCTGGGCGTCAGCCTGGGGCTGCTGAAGCTGGGACCGGGTGGCTACTCGCTTCGAGGCATGGCCAGAACACTCGCCCGCCCGGAGAACGATCCCGCGCTCGCGCTGGTGGAGGAGATTGCCGGGCTGCACCACAAGCTGATCGCCGCGACGCTGCCGAAGCTGCGGCAGGGAGAACTGTGGAGCCTGGCGGATCAGGATGGAGAGCTAATTGCGCGCTCGTCGCGTGTGCTCGAGGCATTTCAGGAAGAAGTGATTCGACGCACGTTCCCGGCGGAGGGCGCGGTGCGACTGCTCGAGATCGGGTGCGGCTCTGGAGTCTACCTGCGATATGCAACGAAGAGAAACCCATCGCTGACCGCAGTTGGGGTGGAGCTGCAGCCTGCCGTTGCTGAAGTCGCGCGGGCGAATCTTCGCAGCTGGGGACTGGAAGGACGTGTCACGGTGGAGGAGGGCGATATTCGCGCAAAGGCGCCGGGCGAGCGGTTTGACATCGCGACGCTTTACAACAACATTTACTACTTCCCGGTGGAGGAGCGCGTGGCGTTGCTGGAACACATCGCAGGCTTTCTCAAACCCGGTGGATTGTTGGTTTTGATCACGTTGTGTCAGGGAGGCAGTCTGGCTGCGGAGGCGCTGAACCTGTGGGCTGCCTCTACTCGTGGCGCCGGGCGGCTGCCGGGCGAAGAGGAGATGGTGAGCCAGCTGCGCGAGGCCGGCTACGGCAAAGTGAAGACGATGAACCTTCTTCCTGGGGACCGGTTCCTGGCATTCCAGGCGTTTCGCGGCTCGGAAAATTGAGGCGGACCAGCTTGCAGCACTGGATTCAGAAAACAGCTGCTCCCGGTGGTGAACAGGGAGCAGGAAGAGGATCGGTGAGGGTTAGGGAAGAGTCACACTCGCGGCCTGGCTCCAAACTGTGCCGCCGGTATTGACGGCGAAGACGGTGATGGTGTGCTGGCCGTGGGGGACCTGGACGGCGGCCCAAAGCGAAGTCGAATTGGTTTCGGTGTACTGCTTGGTGGAGTCGACCCAGATCTCCATCCGCGCCAGAGTTCCTGTAACGGTGGACGTAGCGCCGACGTTGACCGGACCCGAGGGCTGGCTGGTGCCATTCGAAGGCGAGCAGAGGTGAACGCCGGCCGACGCTGGCGCGGCGCAGGTGGACGGGATGGTGAAGTTAAAGTTCGACTGCTGCAGGCGGTTGTCGACGTCGACAGCAAAGTAGGTTCCCTGATGCGATCCGGCAGCGAGAGTGGTGCTGAAGTTGAACCACGCATTGCCGGCGCCGTTGTCACCCCAGGTGTGGTACTGCTCGCCGAGTTTCTGGCCATCGACCCAGAGCTCGATTTTGCGCAGCGCGCCGAACGAGTGGGCGGTGGCGTTGAAGTTGACGGTGGTGCCGGAGGAGGGGACCGGCGAGCAGTTCATGATGCCGTGGGCGGTCGTCGGATAGTTGCAGTCGCTCCACAGGCCGACGGTGCTGGTGTTCAGGCCGGTATCGACGGTCGAGGTCCCTGCTGCATCATCCACGTAGCGAGCGACAACGAAATCGGGCCGGTCATCGTGATTAAAGTCGCCTGCGACCGGGGCGGTGATGTAGCCGTTGGGGTTCTGCGGCGGACCGTTTCCAGACGGCAGGTTCCAGGTCTGGGTGGTGAACTGGCCGCGGTCGGATTCACCGCGGAGGAAGATCATGTAGCTGGATGACGTCGAGATGAGGTCCATGTGGCCGTCATCGTTGAAGTCGGCCACGGCGAGGTCGCTGTAATTCGCCGAAGGGATCGCGGTGGAGTGCTGATCGAAGCCGCGCCCCGATTCGCCGTAGAAGGTCTGGAGCACCCAGGCACCAGTGTCGAGGACGTAAAAGTCGGAGAAGCCGTCGCTGTCGAGGTCTGCTGCGCCGACCGGGTACTCGCCGCCTGCCACGCTGTACGGAGTGGCGTCGATCATGTCGAAGCCCCCCTCGCCATAGAGGACGTGGACTGTGGTGTTGGTAATGGTGCCTTCGCCGGCGTAGTAGGCAATGACGCTTGCCACGATGTCGGTGTTGTCGTCGCCGTCGAAATCGCCGACGGCCATGCTGATGATCGGGTCGCCGAAGCCGCTTTGGGTCGGAACGGTGAGAACCGGGTGCACGGCCTGGAAGACTCCGTTGCCGCTTCCGGGCAGAACGTAGATGTTGCTGTTGGTGGAGTCGCTGGCGGTGACAGCGAGATCCGTCTCGCCGTGGCGGCCGAAGTCGGCGGCGACGATGCCACCGCCGTCCAGGACCTGTCCAGCGGGAAGCGTGAGGTTGAAATACCAGGGATTGACGAAAGTGCCGTCGCCCTTGCCCAGGTAAATCGCCAGCGTGGGCTTCCCCCAGACCGGCATGGCGATGTCGATGTTGCCGTCGTTATTGAAGTCGCCGAAAGCCATGGGCGCGTAGTAGGCGACGCCCGGAGGATAGTTCACGGCAACGGGGGGCTTGAAGGTGCCGTCGCCGTTGGCAATGCTGACGGCGAACTGGCCGTCGCCGTAGGTGGAGTCGTAGGACACCTCGTCCTGGACGAGGTCGGGGACGCCGTCGTTATTGAGGTCGACGGCGTAGATCTTGTGCGGCGTGGGGCTGGAGCTATCGGTGGAGCTGACGAAAATATTGTTGCTGCCGGTGATGATGGAGAAGCTGTTATTGGGCTGGGCGAAGCACGGGGCCACTGAAGCCATCGTGCAGAGGACGGCGGCGAGCACTTTGCTCGAATGCGACACTGGGGGACTCCTGAGAAAAGCCGTAGGGAAGGGGCCGACTTTCAGGCGTGCAGAGGCTTAGAGGAGAGCGACGACTCGCGGAGTTGCCGGACCGGAGTGAGAAGGTCGAATTTTAGCCAACCGTGCGCGTGGGTTCGTTGATCGGGATGGGGACCTGCTCGACGATTTCAACGGCGAAGCCCTGAAGCGCGGGCACGTGCGTTGGCGTGTTGCTGAGCAGCCGGATGCGGTGAATGCCGAGGTCGGCGAGGATCTGGCCGCCAAGGCCGACTTCGCGGAGGATGCGCTGGTGGCGGTCTTCGTGGCGTTCGCGCGCGCGGGCTTCGCGATGGAAGACGATGCGGTGCGGGGTGGCGGTACGGTCGATGTCGAACCCGCGGCTGGTGTTGTGGAGGTAGATGAGGGCGCCGCGTCCTTCTTCAGCGATCATGCGCAGCGACTGCCGCAGGGTACGGTGGCACTCGCAGAGAGTGGTGCCGAAGACGTCGCCGGCGAGGCAGTGGGAGTGGACGCGGACGAGCACGGGCGGCTCGTTTCCGGTGGGGCTCTGGTGGACATCGCCGCGGACGAGGGCGATGTGGCTCTGGCCGCCGTGGATTTCGCTCTCGTAAGCGATCATGAGGAAGTCGCCGAAGTCGGTGGGCATGGGGCTTGCGGCGACGCGAACGATGTAGCGTTCGTTCT
>Ga0335073_10005639_pt1 | contig 17568 bp, 21 predicted proteins | sample Lox_Sample_22_FD_207093 | JGI IMG/M metagenome (GOLD analysis project Ga0335073, IMG submission 207093) | Soil microbial communities from Loxahatchee National Wildlife Refuge, Florida, United States - Lox_Sample_2.2 | ecosystem: Environmental > Terrestrial > Soil > Wetlands | place: USA...
CGTCTCGATCAAATTCAGTGGAAGGTCCTGGATCTTTCCCGTCTCGTCCAGAAGATAGTATTCAGCCACCAGTTGACGGAAGGTTTGGCTGGCTCGAAGATTACGGGGCTTCGCAGGAGTGTATCAATGGTGGAAATAGACCCAACTGGTTCAGTGGCGATCTGCAAATTGCGATGCCTCTTAAGCTTTCGTCCGATATGCTATATGGGACTGAGTTTGTTCAAGGGCTGGATCACCCATTCCCGTCAAATTTGCAGCTGGAACAGCAACCAATATCCCGTCCTTTGGAGCAAACACCATCCACGCACCCGACAACTGTCCACTGTTCATTTCCGAACTCAGGGTTCTTTCAATGGGACTCTACTCCTCACTGGGCTAATTTCGAGCCAATCCAACCATTATCTACACAGAGCTCTATGGTTCTCGATCCTGTTTCAACGGCAAACCCAAATAGTGACACAATGAAACTCTATCCATCTCAAAAAGCGACCAACACCACTTCTTCGGCCTGTTCATTAGACATGTCGGACTCCTCTCCTCAGGAATTAGTGACAAAGCCTCAACCTCAGAAAAGAAAGCAATTTCAATGTCTCTTCTGTGACGTTGAATACACGACTAAAAATGCTTGGATCCGACATGAAACTGAGCTTCATGAATCTCCGAAGAAGTGGCAGTGCCCAGACTGCAAAGCGACTTTCCTGAATCAAGCTCAATTTGTTCGTCACCATAAACAAAATCATAGCTGCCACGACTGCAATCACGCAAACGAAGCCAAGATCGAGCTACCCCGGAAGGCTGCATGGGGCTGTGGTTTCTGCGCCGCAGCTTTTCAGAGCTGGGAAAAACGATGTGATCATGTGGCGCACCATTTTCTCACTGATGGCAAGACCAAAAGCGACTGGAGTTTCAGCAATGTGATTACTGGTCTACTTGCTCAAAAGTGGGTTGCTAAGGCATGGCAATCACTGATAGCGAAATACCATGGAACAGATGTAGAAGACCAACCCAAATTTCAATGGGAAAGCAATAATCCAAGCTGCTTAGAGTTACAGCAAGATCTTGAGCACGGCCAGGGTGAATATGAAGCGGTGGAAGAAACAGAAAAGGCGTCCCGCCTTGATCAATTGTTGCAAACAGCGTACCGCCTTGGTAGTTCTGGAAGCCTACCGTCACCTGAAAGTCAGGATACACCACAGCTTTGTCCTAGCGATTCTGAAAGCATGTAAGTAATTTCGGAAACTGTTTAATTTACATTTCTAACCTCTTTGGAATTCTAGGGCAAATATGAAACCGGACAAAGCACCTCCAAGCATGAACAGTAAAAAGGTCGATTATCATACAGCCTGTGATGATGGGTATGCATCGAGCTTAGATGAATGTCATGACGATGATTGGAACACCGACGGTGAAGAAGATGATACTGAATTCATACCTACGGAATCACTTGGGCCGTCACCACGAAGTCCAACTCCAGCCAAAGGCAGTGCAGGTCTTCTGGGATCTGTAATGTCAGGTTATTTTCTTGACTCGCTACTCAATGAGTTTCTGAAGAGTAGATTTGGTTCCCCGCCTGGTGTTAGGAGCCTCGCAGGGAGTGATCAAACTAATACATCCTCCACGTCCGGTTCCACTGAAGGCGCATCATCAGGCTCTCAAGGAAACAGTAGCGGACGGAAGCGTGGATTCGGCGGCGATAACCCATTTCAGAGAAATAACGACGAAGGCCAACAAGGTGAAAATGACGGCGATCCAAACAAACGACGAAAAGTGATTTCAGCCAGCAAATCAGGAAATGGCAAGAAAGAAAAGCGATTTGCCTGTCCATACTTCAAACGAGATCCTAAGGTCTACGGGGACAGGCGCTCCTGTCTCGGACCAGGTTGGCTGGAAGTACATCGAGTCAAGTAGAGATGCCTTTCACTTTAACTACGCTCGACCTAACTTTGCCTAGGGACCATTTGTATAAACATCACTCTCGGCCGACTCAGTGCCAGAGATGCTGGGAGGAGTTCAAAACTGAGCAAGAGTTCGCAAGGCATCAGACTTCTGATGAAAGATGCCCCATATTGCGGAATCAAAGAATTGCCCTGGGGTTCGACAAAGAGCAAGAGAAGCAGTTAAGGAGTAAAAAGCGATTCGACTCGATTAAGACTGCTGATGACTATTGGGTACACATATACAAGATTTTGTTTCCCAGCGATGATAAAATTCCGAGCCCCTGTAAGTTTCACACCTTTGGCCATTGGTATCTAAGAGATATGAGAGCCTGTCACTGTCTGTGATTTCGGTCTAAATTTCCAATGGTTCAAACTTTCCCTATGTATACGAATATACTTCATATGTTTGGGCCCTTAGAACATTAACTAACACATTTTACAGATTATTCCATGATGGAAGATTCCCCCAAGCTGGCCGCAGACAGCCCCGGATCCTATGCACAATTGCAGAGGTTCGACGAACACATCAAGTGTGAGTTTCCAACTTTCTTGAAAGAAAAGTTGCAAAGACTCGAGCAGTCGGAAATCGAAATGGAATCTGAAGAAATGCGAACAGCCAAAGAGACTATTATAAAATCGCTCAATAGTGTCTTCCCAGAGATGGTGGCAGAATTCTTTCAACAATGGCAACAATCCCAAGAAGGCAGGTCCTCAACATCGCAACCTCAACAGGCTCCCGGATATGGGGCACCTGGCGAAACACAGTCCACACCTCTTGTACCGAACCCCCCAAGGCATGGTGTTGAGGCCTTTTATGTTCCCGCTCCTGCTCCTCTATCAGGTTCTGTACCATTATCAGCTATCGGACAAGCATTGCAGACGTCAAAACCTACGTCCGATTCAGGATACTATTCAGTAGAAAACTCTTCCTACGGCCATTTCCAAGGCTTCAACACGCATGTGCTTCAACAACAGGCACCCGAATGCACCGCTCACAATACAGCGCCTACGAGAAGTGCAGATTCAGATTCCAGCGCAATGATAGGACAATCTTCTTCATTCGAGAGTTCAGTTAACCAATCAGATTTGGGTCTGGGAAATGAAAGCCAGTGGATATTCCCTATATTGGAAGACGGAGCGACTTTGGGATTCGATATGTTACCAGCTCAGGGAGATATCCTATCAATAGAAGATACTAGCTTCCTTGACCTACTGGATGATGTTAATCTTGGTTTTGGGAGAGAAGAGCAACATCCGTAATGTGCTTGTGGATTAATCATCAATAGTCCTTAGCACTATGTAGAAATATATACGTAATAAGTACCTGTACATAATGATTCTTATCATAGATTCTCACGGAAGTAACAGCGCAAGTTGCTGAATTCTATCTACGGCGAGCTCCACAGAGTCTCTTACTAAGTCTCTTCCCGAGACTGACGTGATCAACTGAAGGCGGAGCTGAGAATGGCACTGGGGGGAGCGAAGGGCCTTTCTATCAAAGGAGAGAGGGCAGTTCTTCGAACATCAGAAGCGAGAAGAATCTCTGTTCTTTGAACATCAGGAGCGAGAGAAATGGAAGGGAATCAATCAATATTATCTAAAGCAGAGAAAGCAGAGAAGTTTTATGGGAGTTTTTGGTAGATGAAGCGAAACAATGATGCGTCGAGGCGAATGTTCAAAGCTTGCTACTGGACACCGATTTTGCGAGCGACTGGCATCGGTTCGTTCGGTTGCTCTCAGGCCTCAACATCAACAACGGGATACCTTGGTCGAATATCTGGTTCCCATTGAATAAATTCCGGTATAATGACACCTTTCAATATAAGTCCCAAGGTCAGCAGTCTTAGAGTACCGTCCGTTTTGCGAAATGATGCTTATCCCAGCGGCTTATGATGCCGCGGCGGTAAGATCGACACCATAACCTACCACGACCATTTTTACGTTGCAGACTGGATTTCTCGGGGAGAAATGGCTGAAGAGTAACAACATGTTGATAAAAGCTTTGCAGATTTGCGAGGGAGTGACTTAACGTGCCTAAGCTATGGGTTCGTCTCGCTACAGGGTGCGTCTCGGGACAAAGGGACGGACATTACGGCATCACTCTGAAGTGTATTTAGTTCTTTCTCTTTACTACAGTGCCGCTTCCTTTTCGAAGCTGTTGCTCTCCACTCATCGTCCCAGTCTGATGTCTACTTCGAAGCCTGATTTTCTGCCTCACGACAACCCCTGTGCCCTTGCCGGACGCTTCGACCAAGCAAACAACCTCCAACCTCCAACCTCATTCATCCCTTTATTTAGACCTTCTGAAGTGGCTTCCATCCTTGATGAAACGCTTCAGCTCGGCCGCAATCAGTAGATGGTCTGATCGTTCACTCAATAAAAGCCGATGGACCATGCCATCTGTCTTCATCCATTCGTCGCGACTTTACATTAACCTCTATGCACAGCCATTCAGCTCATCGAAAACCGCACTGCCACCTGCCATGAGGCTTGATCAGGTCATGGCTCGGTGGTGCTTTGCATCTATGTAAGGCGGCGGCCGTTATGATGGCTGTTACCGAGTTGTATTTTGCATGTGTATATCTTGTTTGCATCTCCAGCTCAATCATTCCTAGTTGCAGTTCTCTCTTCGTCTCACTGTTTTTCTTACTCCACTTCAACCAATATCTCAAATCTCTCCACCATGGACGCATACGCAATTGCCAAACGCACGTCAGGGTAAGTCAAGCGCTAAGTTTCAGAGTCCATCGCCCGGCCCCACATCGTTCGGAGCAGGCGTTCCTGTATCAAATTGATGAGCAGCCTCACGTGAAAGCCGCAGCCTCACGTGGCAGCGCCATTCCACCGCACCAAGCACCGCACCCCTCCCCGGCCACCATGCCGTGCAGATTCGACGCTACGCGCTGCATCTCACCGGCCAGGATGCATCGAGATCTGGCACGGCGGCCGGCTCGGAAAACATGTGCCTAATCTGAACGCCAAAGTGGCAGCACGGCGCGCCGCGGGCAGATCCACGGCAAAAACGTTCTGGAACCGCCACCGATGCTTCCACAGCGCGGCGCGACTTGATGAAACGAAAGCGCCGGAGCGCATTGCGTGGACCGTGAAACGCTGACGGGAGCAGGAAGAGCACACACTCGAGCGCGACGTACTCGCGCAGCGCCTTCTCGCGATACGGGCGGTTCATCGTGGTAGCAGTAGTGGTGGTCGTAGTGGTAGCAATCGCGCTGCTGGCTCTGTTGTGGTGAGTCGCGCTTCTTACCGAGCCTCGTCTTCCCCTTCTGGCTCTCTTCCCCGCATTGGGACCGCTCTCTCACATGGCCTTAGGTTCTTGCGCCGGCGTCGACAGAGGCAGCTGGCGGCAGATGAGGCGGGCACGAAAGAGGCGGGTGGTTATGCGCACGCAGGTACGGCGCCGCAGAACGCTGCTCCCATGACCGGGTCCGCTTTTGGAAGGGCCTATGCCGGTGGAGCACCGTCAGCAGCTGGAGGCGTTCAGGCGTTCGGCGGTGATAATGGCATGGCATCATCAGCGGCGTCCATGGGTGCCGTTGGCGGCAGACAAGGCGGCCACGCTGTGCCCGGGAGCAGCTCGTCGCCCAGCTGGCAGCGCGGGTATGCAGGTCAGGCACAGGGCCCTCCACGTGCGCAGTGGATGTAAGCTTTTGGTTATTCCCACACGCGATCGTGTATGCTTGACATGGAAGGGGCAAGGGTGCGGCAGTAGGGTCGTTGGAGCTATGGCCAGCCAGGCTGCGTGCAGGGCTGCCGCGCCAACATCCTCAACAACCACATGTGATATCGTCACTTCGTCACTTTTTATTGATCTCACATGGCAATATGCGCGCCGCTTATGTAGGAACTTCTTAGCGAACAAGCCATTTGTATCAGAATATGCGCTCCAGGAGGTGCGAAGCTGCAAGTTCTATTGGATGCAGTCTGGGATCAATGACATGAAACAAAATATTTTCAGCCTGACTAGATACAGCAGAGCTTGCACGCGGGCTCTGATCTCGTGATTGCCCGTTCTCCTCACCTCTCAACCTCCACACCCCGTCCTCCGATTAACTGCGCTTCCTGGCTGCGAGCGAAGGCTCTTGCGACGCCAGACGAAGCCGTCCATAGAGAGTCTGCCCAAATTACGCGTTCTGAAGCTGATAGTGGTGAATCTATGAGCCCAATTGAGTATCAATTCGTAACGCCACTGAAGCCGTAGTCACATATCAAACTCTTCACCAATACTCCATTCTTGCGCCGTTAACCGATTTGTAATTACTGCCACTTCAATCATACTTGCCCATTCTTCTCCGCAGTTCGGCATTGACGTCTACGAGCTTCTCCAGGAAGGCAGCTGCCTCCATGAGCACGCTGCTCTTGGACAGGCCGCCGGCGCGAAGCTCAGGCACGAGGCGATGTAGATCCTCGAAGCCGCGCTTGATGAGGTCGCGACGCTTCTGCTCCGACATGATGTGGTTGCTGCGCTTTTGTTCCTCGCTAAGGTTCTCCCGTGGGGGCTTGACCGCTGTGGCAGAGGACCGTCGTCGCTTGTGCTCGGCATATAGCAGCCGTCGAGCCTTGAAGTTGGCTTGCGAGGTGCGTCTGAGAGCCGATCGGTCATCGTCGGACTCAACCCTCCTTCGTTTGTTCAGGTCATCTTCCTCTGACTCTTCGTCATCATCGCCAAGAGGAGCGGACCTCTTGCGAGACTGGAGGTTCTCTGGTGTTGGTCCTCGAGTGTTTTCGGCGCTATGGGTGATTGGCTGGATGATGTAGAGGTTGCCGAGAAGACTCTTCTCGATTGCTTTGGCATTCTCAGAGCTGTTCTGCGGTTGGAAACCATTGCCAGCGAAGTGGCTGTCGGAGCCGAAGCGGTACAGTCTCGAGTTGTATTCCTCTCCGCGCGAGGCAAGTGGTGGTGCGGTGTGAGGCCCGCTGAAGCCGAAGTCGTGCGCAACAGAGGTGTTCAGAGGGTCCAGCTCCGTCAGGGGCTTGGGAAACCCAAAGACAAGGTCTGGAGAGGGCGCAGGAATGGAATGGGCCGAAGCGTATGGAGGCGAAACCACAGCCGGAATAGCGCCACCGTGCAGGCCTTCTACGGCGGAAGTCGTGTGAGCACGGACCAAGGTAGGCGGCGAGATATGAAGCGGCTGGGTGGTGGCACCACTGTTGAGAACCTCAGTTGATGCAGACTGAGTAACGGGAACATTGTTGGAGAATGCGGAGAAGTCCATTGGCAGGGCCTGGAAATTATGAGCTGGAGGAGTTGGTGATTTAGGTAGGGCAGGAGCGGCCTCAACCAGGGTTGGCGGAGGTTCGGTGATGAGCCAGTTGAAGTCCGGCTCGCTGAAACGCTGCGCTTGGTCCTGAGCATGGTGATAGCTTTGAGCCAGGGCTGTCGCGAACTCAAAGTCGCTGGTAGCGGTTTGCTGGGATTGCGAGAAGAAGAAGTCTCCCAAAAACGTGTTCTCCAAGCTGTTCAGCAGTGGAGGACCCGAACTGGGTATGTCGGCAGGATCTGGAAAGGGATCTCCATTGTAGTTGAAATCGTCTGTTTGCAAGCGAAAAGCGTCAGTAACCGAAAAGTTGGAGCAGGGGTAGACAGAAACTGCGGTAGCCGAAGCTCGCAGACTGACTCAGGAAATCACTCACAGCCAAAAGGCCTCGAGTTCTCATGGGGATGCCCGTTTGGGTTCATGATGCCTACTGCGACAGACATTGGTGCTGATTTTTTGATTTGGTAGTGGCGGGGTAGCTTTGACTGGCAGACAAAAAGAGATAAATTTTGGATAGTGGGCTTCGCTTGAGTGAGTGCAAGCGGCAGCGATGATAGTGAAGATGATGGTGAAGATGGTAGTCGGCAGACTTGATAGTTGATTGAATGACGGGTTGAGTAGTCAAATAAGATTCGACTTGATGGGTGTTGAGTGAGCAGAGATGAATAAGGTTATGTGACTTCGCAGGCACGATTGATGAAAGCTAATCGACTCGGACTTTGTCGGTGAGCACGAGAAGCGGACGAGCGCGTCAATAAGTGCTCTTCACGGCTCTTCGTGATGCGCTGATCACGACGCCGAGTAGTCTGGTCAGTTGGTAACCCTCGTGCGCGCTCGGCGAAGAGATCCCATGGGGAAGACAGGCACGCAGGTGCAGGTGCAGATGCGATGGTGTGGGATGGGATGGAGAAACCGGGATGGACCAGGGCAGTGGCGGACCAGCGTGAAAGCCAGGTCTGCGGGGAGAGGAATGACGATAGTAGTACGACCCAGAATGAGAGATGGTAATGTGGGTGTAAATGGAAAGCCCGGCTGCGCAAAACACGCAGAGGTGAGGTGTGTTCGGCAGGATCACATGTGAGGGTGTTTCGGAGGTTTGAAGAATGGGAAGGAAAGGGTCGGCGGGTCGAGGGAAAGCCGGGAACGGTTTTTTTTGCGGGTGCGTGCGCTCAGAAGGGTCTGGGAGGGTGCGAGTGCGGCCAAGACACTGCGTGCTGCCTGCAGACACACGGGACTTCGCGGGCTCACTTCGGCGCCCTGGTTGGCTGCGTAGCCACCCAGATCATCCTTCCGCCTGTCCACAGCGATGATGGCGACAGCGGCCAGGAATCCCATCGCCCTGGCCCGTGGAGCTTCACCACCCCGGTTCCATCTCGTACCGTTTCTAGTCGAGCGGCATGACTCTGCTGCTGGCCGTGCGCGATGAAGAAAGCCACGAGAAAAAACGGGCGCTGTGTTGCGTGCATCCGCTCAAGCCATGTCTACCTTACCGTACCTCCAAACCACCAAAGCCAATGCTCGAGAGCCAGCCTGTCGCTCGCACTGCCATTCTCGGTCGATTGATCATTAATTCCTAGACTGGCAAGAAGTGCAAAACACACCGATGCAAGAAACTTAAACACACGAGCAAAACAACCAGCCATCCGCATGTCGTTGCTAGCCTCACCGCAAAACATGTACAGGACCAGGCTATGCAAAACCCAAAACCCTATGGCAGCTTGCCCGCATACCATTACCACACTATTTTTTTTCCGCCGAGGGCCAGTCCGAGGATCACATCTGAGCTTCCCGTGGGCGGGATCTCTTTTTTCTGCGAACTACCTATCTTCACCCCACCTGGCTTACAGCCATCATCGAATAGCTTTTCCCGTGGCTTCCGCGCTTGTCGGCTAGAGTAGGATACAGCGGTCACGCCTTCAGGTACTCTACTCCAGAGGCATGTACCTTAGGTACCTATCTAACCTTTCGCTGCCCGACGTTGCTGCCGTATGTCGCTGCCGTGCCTTTGCAGCATCACATACCCGATGGCGATGCCAATTGGTAGTCGTCATCGTTGTTGAAACGCCTTCCAACTCGATACGGCCGTGCTGCGATGCTGCTATACGTGTACTCCGTCTATATGCTTCGTTCTTCAGGCCATATCGCTGCGTAGCCCTACAGGGATGTACAAGGTGACTTCGGTCTGATCACGGGATGTTGGTCCGCTCTCCGTTTCACCCTCCGCAACCGCCCTTTCTCCAGATTTCTCCCACACAAAAACCCGCCGCTCCAAACGGCCAACTATCCCAATCTGTGCACCTGCCGCCGAATGCTTCACATCGTCAACGAACCCCTTGCCTCGGCTGACCCTGCGTAGTCTGCTGATCTCTCACCACGCGAGCTCCCGCCGGCTGTTCTTCTTTCTCTCCCAGGACATCCAACCCCAGCCAGGTCTGAGGTCACGACATTTTGCTCTCCGCATTCGCCTTCCACGTGAGCCCACATCTAGGGTTTATGCCTTCTGTTCGCGTTTCTTTTTTTTTGAACCCTTCTTTGGATCGTCGCATGACGGCCCTCGGTTCCTGACGAGGCAGAGATCGGCCTGCAACTCCCCAATTCTTGCTTACGCTTTGCCTCAACGACCAAGTGATAGACCTAAACTATCATTGAACTTTACCCTACTGCCAACCTTCTCCATCTCTTCGCCGTCCTCGGATACGTTAAAAGGCCATGAACATGACAGACGACACTATCGATTCCTTCAAGCCTTACATGCTCCTCACACCGTAAGTTGCTTCGAACCATTTGGCTTCTGGCCGGCGCATTTGTTCCCGCAAGGTATTCCAAAACGAGATTGGGTGCTCACCGGTCACACTACTCTGGCCATTGGGCCCAGGAAACTTCTTCTGTGGCATTTCTAAAGAGCTAATTGATGCTTTTGAGCAGGGCTGCAAAGGCGTATGCTCTCGCATATCTCTCAAGCACGAGTCCACGGTTGCTATCCATAACCTTTTCTTATTACCGCAGGGATTGTACGCCCTCTGATGCTGTAGCGAATGTAAGTGCTCCAATTTTGACACTCCACCCGATCTCGTTCTGCCACCTGTACTTCCTCCATGCGATCATCTACGCTAGTGATCGATTCACTGGGATTGAAGCTTTCCACCCCGCCGGAAAGTTTGCACATGTCAGTTTCAAAACTACACCTGTTCGGCTTTTATGCGAAGCCGTATTTTCGTCTACAGAGCTCTGGAGCTTGTCATCCGAGCAAGCATTTCGTGAGTACGGAAGAATAACGATGCATTGTGCTTTAGCTTCGCCGCGTGTTCCGACAAGCATTGGGTCCCAATAGGTTCCCTGCCTTCTGTGGGACTTTGATAGGCCTGTTCACCGTGCTCCAGAAACCACTTTTTGACAGCTTGACCCAAGCTACTCAATTGCTCTATGGCGAGCGCTCCAAGCTGGGCGCGAAGGCATTGCGCAGGTTGTCTCGCTTTCTGGCCGCGCTGATAGCCGCGTTATGTAGCTTCTCATTGTTGAACAAGACTTCACCTTCGACCTCATCAACAAGGGCCAATGAGCTCGAAGATGGAGCTACATCACAAACAACCTCCAGCAACGATGGTCGCAAGCGAAAGCGCGAGTCCAAAATCCCATCGGATCTGCCACCGCTTCCACCAGCAGCGATCTTGAACCGAGAGGCCTTCTACCCACAAGGCATCCCACTGGCCGGCAAGACCATAGACCTGACGCTATTCGCCGTGGTACGCGCAGCAGACGCGATCGTTCAATGGCGCCGCAAGCGGCACCCGGCGCGGAGCCGGACAGCACGCATAGCAGACAGTCTGGCAGCACCTCTCCTCTTCGCAGCGAGCTCAGCGACCATCATGCACGCCTTCTTCTACAAGCCCGGACGCCTACCATACGGCTACGTGCGCTGGATCGAGCGGATCGCAGGCGTGGACGCGCGTATCATCGCGGCGCTGCGCCACGCCTACTACGGCAACTTCGTGTACGGCAAAGAGACCGGCATGGCGCCGCTGCTCGGCTCCCTCGCCCAGGAGCTCGGCATCCCAGAGGAGCTCGGCGACCCAGCGAAGACGATTCCCGTGTCCTGCGACCTGGTGCACCAGCGCGCGGGCCTGAGCTGCGAGGCACACGCGCTGCGCCGCTTCTGGAGCGGGTGGTGCCAGGCGATGGAGCTGTACGGGCCGCTGCAGGCGCTGCTGCTGCTGCGGACAGCGCGGCGCCGCAAGGCCGAGTGGAGGCGAGGCGCGTTCGCCGCCTTCAGAGAAGCCGCCAGGAGCTCTGCGTTCCTCGGCACCTTCATCGCGCTGTTCTACGTCGGCGTGTGCGGCGCGCGCACGAGGGTCGGCGCGCGCGTCGTCCCGCGCAGCGTCGTCTCCGCCCAGGCCTACGACTCCGGGCTCGCCATCGCCGTCGGCTGCCTGCTGTGCGGCTGGAGCGTGCTGCTGGAGCCGCCGCGCCGAAGGACTGAGCTCATGTTGTTCGTGGTGCCGCGCGCCGTCGCCGTGTGGTTCCCCCGGCGCTACCCGAAGCAGGTGAGGGCCCTTCCTGAAATTTCAAAGCGCTCCGCGAGTCGTGGCTCACTTGTCGCAGTTCCAATGGCGCGAGCGCGTCGCCTTCGTGCTCAGCGCTGCCGTCGTCCTCACCGCGGTTCAGGAGCGCCCGGATACGGTGCGCGGTGTCTTTGGCCGCCTGTTGGGACGCATCTTGGCCCCGTGATCAGTACTGCCGACGCACCCCTAGCACGGGTAAGCCATGCGTTGGGCTGAGCTGCGTGAGGGGTACTGTGTGGTGGATAGGGCGCGGTGTGGAAAACGTGGGTAGGCGAAAAATAGATAGACGATTGCAAAAATCACATGTGCCGTGACTTTCGGCCATGTCACTTTTCTGCCGGCTGCCGTACTCTGCTTTCCCTTCGCTTTTGGGCCCATCCCACCGGTAATGGCGTGCAAAATGGTGCAGCATTTCTACCCCCGCACTCAACCATGTTGCTTGAAGCGGTAAGGCTTTGCTGACGTCACGTCTGGAGAGATATTGTTCCCTGGTCGGGGTGGGTGTTGAGATGCCGAGGAGCCCTGTCACATTGTGGCCGGGTTATATCCCAAATGCGGCGTTGAACATGGCCGCCCCTGGGCCTTAATAGTTTAGCATGGCTTCAGCCATTTAGGCGGAGATTTGCGATACGATAGCGCTTGGGCCCACTGCTTAACAGGCGGGGCAGCTGGAGGCAATGCAAAGGCCATGGTAGGAGGTTCGACGTGGTTCGTTGGAAATAGTGAAACTGTGAGCGCGACTGCAGACAGATTGTCAGCCTTGCATTGGCTCAAGATCCATTATCAGCTGCTTCTCGGCACGTTACTTTTGCTTGTACCTTATACCATTGAGCGGCTTCAACACCGTGCTCACTGCCGCCGGCGTCTCGACTTGACTCGGTCGGCTCGAACGACACCTGATGCTGAACAATGCGATGTGCAATACTAGTCTTTGCAGCTTCAACCCAGGATTCTTCCAAATACGTTCATGTTGCTGCATCTTCCAGGTTTACCGAATCGCCACTTCCAAACCTTCTGTATTTTCTCATTTCTCCGTATGCAGTACCGTATTCACATTGGTCCGCCACCACAACCAAAAAATATTCTCCAGCCTCGCCGTAATACGACAAAACATGTAAATCATTGATCGGCCTTTCTAGTTCCCAATGTGCTTTTGCAGGAGTGGCACCTGTCACCGAGAAATTCCTGACTGTTAGTTGGTGATTCCTTTAGCGATGCATCCTCGGTCGATGCCGATCTGCGGCCAACCTCTGGCAGATCGCCTTTCGTACGAACTGCTTCCAACTCTTACACCATGGAGCCAATTATTTCGAATTTGCCTGCGATTGGATTGCTTTGAATCGATTTGACAATGAAAATCCGGAGTGTTAGGATTTGGATCCATGATTTGATCTTCGTTGCAGAGCCCTCGTGCGAACTGCTTGCGCTACTCTACTGGCCGTGCGGAACTGCTTGCGCTGCGGACCATGCGAAGGCTCGCACATACGGCCTTAACACTGTGACATGTAATATGGGTTCGTCTTCGTCACGTTGATACGGAAACTGCCTAGGTTATGGAGTCGCAATCAACCCGAGGATGGAACACCTTTCTAAATGGTGGTAGCAACTCTTTACTCTCGTTGCAGCGGAAAGCCGACTTGACGCACTCTCGTAGCTGGCGTTGAGATGAGTTTCGTGTTTGTGTGATTCGTCGCTGATGTTTCGACAACCCATTGTTCCTTCGTTGCTCATGTCAGTATCTTACTCTGATATTAAAATAAATTAATTTTCCTCTGCTCTCATCACATATTCACATACCATTCGAGATCGTTGCTGCAGTAGTATCGCCATGTCCTGGCTTCGAGAATCAGCTTCGAGACTGGACAGATGGTTACTTGAGCCATATAATTTAGACTCCTCCTCTTCCATTGACGGTAGTTTACCATCCTATCGCTTTGAGATCTACTTCAATACCTTTGCCTTACCTTACACCACTCCCAAGGCGTTAGGACGATTCGATCTGCTTTTTGCCCGTCGGCCACAGACAATGGTTCATAGTATGATAAAGGTCTGGCTCGGATCTCTTCCCTTAAGACATGAACAGTACTCCAATGAGCTAAAGTCAAGCTCTCATTCGGTCCAGACAACGTGACAGCGATAGGGAAAGGTGATGCTCCCTTCAACGTCCTTCAACGTCACTATCTCAAGAGTAGGATTCTCAATGCATGTCAGAGTGTAAATAAACTCATTCCATTCCTTCAATACCATCAGCGACCAAAGTTCAGATTGAGCTGGTGTTTCTGTGTACGAAGACGAGACGGCCCAAGACGAGCTGCCTGAGTTGGAGTAAGAAAGGTAGGGTTGAGTAAAGATTCTTTTTGAGGTTGAGTCTTCGAGTACTGAGAGCCCATGAACTTCAATCTATCTCATCCAAACCCATGATGGTCCACGGACTCTCCTAACGATTAGGCCTCCAGCGAAGACCTCGTCTTCCAAAGTCGGGGGAAACTCTTCGATATTCTTTCAACTTCATCTTCTGAGAATTACAAGAGCTGGCTACCGCAAAAACCGATAAAATTATCCATACTTGAGGCAGTTTAGAGTGAGTCAGCAGAAACCTGGCGAAGGTGTCCGGGAGAAGTCGAAAGGTTGCGATGTCGCTCCAGGTTCAGTCTCCCCCAGACCTTTATCTGACTCCTCATCTGCGCCAGCGTCTGAGATAGATAAGCCACAGTCGGAAGCTTCCTTGTATGTCTTAACCTCAAGCTCGTGATATCACTTGAACGAACCGCGAACGTGAATGACCTGCTGTGCATATCCAATCGAAGCCCGGGTTTATTCGAATTTGCTACAACTTCGTCAACTGTCAATCATATCCATTTTGCATTTCTGCAACGGCTCCTTGGTATATCTCGAAGACATTATTGCGGTGGTAGAAGTGAGAAAGAGGTTTGTGGTGATGCACATGTTACGACCGTGACAACCCTTCAGAAGACAAAAGAGCATTCACCGTATCACAGAGGAGAAACACTGAAAAGCCTTGGAAGCTGCTCTGAAGGAAGTATTTCATTGCACGCTGTAAGAAAGTCTCTGAACCTTTTTAGTTTTGGTTACATATTCAAGTTAGACAATGGCGACTGAAGTGGACTATGTCACCCACGTGAGCTCTCACACAGGCTGTATACAACCATGATGGATATAGACCATATTCGGAATAGCAGCAAAAGGGGAAATTGACTCTGCACGTTAGCCACGCGACCAATGGCCAGCCGGATATTATAGCCCAGAGTCGCGGTAGTGGTCGGGTCCTTGTTTCTCCTGACCCTCCCGAGTTCCCCCGAGTTCCGAGGAAGGCTGCGATGGTGTCTGTAGTTAAGTGCGTATGAGGAAAAGAGCCGGTGGACGGACGGTTGCCAAGTTTGATGGACAACGGTCACGGGAAAGAAAAGGACAGATGGATCAGTGTATTTTGAGGAAGCTTCTGTGGCGTGGGATGGGCAAAAGGAAGGATGAGAGGTCTGGAGTGGGAGTGAATTTCCACTAAGAATGGGAAGCGAGCCGTAACTCGAAAATTCGGCGAAGCGGATTGGCAGTGCATTGGATGGGCCGATGGCCCAGAACTGCTCCCCATGAACCGTGGGGTAAGGTAAACCAGCAGCCGCGGACTCTTCTCTCTCGACTTCGTGTGTGACTCGTTCCAATTTCTAACTTCATCCATTCGTCTAATTTTCCAATCTTCTCCTTTCTCTTCCTCTTCAAATATCTCGGTGTATGCCCCGTCGACCCAAGCCCACACAGTCGCTTCGAACCACGTAGCTGCTCACAAGCTTTCCGCCATTCGACGCATCTTCAGCGGGGCAGAGCAAGATCATTCGGCGGTCACGCTACTTTCCCTCCACCCATACAGCCTGCCATTGTAAAAACTTGAGCAGATGAAGAAGACCCTGTGGGCGTCACAGAGACAATCAAGATGTCGTGGAAGAAGACGGATGGGCTTATGAAGCAGATTGCTCATTATGCCAATTTCGTGAGTCAAACACTTCGGTCTAGCAGAGAGCGGAAGAGCTGACTTTTGAGTAGCCTGCAACAGGAGTATCCCTCCGTCAGATGGTACAATTTGGAGCCCGGCCATCGACTGGTAACAATACTCTTTGGAATGACATGATTGGGAGCTAATTTTCCTCAGGAACCTTATTTCGCGCCTCGCAATTCATGTCCGAAGAACTTCCCATACGCCTAGCGCATCGAGTACAAGAGCTAGAGAATCTACCAGATGGACTCAGTGAGATGCCTTCTATTCAGCGCGTTCGAGACTGGTACGCGCAATCATTTGAAGACCTCACTCAAATATCCCGTCCGAATCTCAGCCCAGACGTCCGAGATCGTTTAATGAAACCTGCCAAAAACGGTGCCTCGAAACTTAGTGATGCGACACAGAATCCTAGCGTGGAGAAAGGTCGATATCGGTCGCAGCAGAATAGCAACGGTGACCACGAGTCGAAAAAGCCGGGACAAAGTGCAAGGCGATACTACGTGCCAGCTGACGATGGAACCAATGATTGGCCACCGGAACTTGATGCGTACAATAAGAAGTTCGCGACCGCGCTGGAGAAGATCAAGCGGCGTCATGACAGCGTTGTCACAACAGTAGCTCAAGGCATTCTGGAGTGGAAACGGAAACGCCAACGCTTACAAATAGATAACAACATACAAGCCTTCCTAGACCGCTTCTACATGTCTCGCATCGGCATTCGTATGCTGATAGGTCAACACATCGCTCTTACCGATCAACGGCAGCGACCTGACCCGAATTACGTGGGAATCATATGCACCAAGACCAACGTTCGAGAACTCGCACAGGAAGCCATCGAAAATGCGAGATTCGTTTGCGAAGACCACTATGGCCTGTTTGACTCGCCAAAGATTCAACTCATCTGCAACCCCGAAATCAATTTCATGTACGTGCCAGGCCATTTGTCACATATGCTCTTCGAGACACTCAAGAACTCTCTGCGCGCCGTCGTCGAAACGCACGGCCAAGACAAGGAAGAGTTTCCCGTGACCAAAGTCATTGTGGCTGAGGGCAAGGAAGACATTACCATCAAGATCAGCGACGAAGGTGGTGGTATTCCACGATCTGCGATTCCCTTGGTCTGGACGTATATGTACACGACCGTCGATCAAACGCCGAGCTTAGATCCGGATTTCAACAAGAGTGACTTCAAAGCACCAATGGCAGGGTTTGGTTATGGCTTGCCAATCTCGAGATTATACGCGAGATACTTTGGAGGAGATCTGAAGCTGATCAGCATGGAAGGGTAAGCTATTCTGATTTGAATGCTTATGCAAGGCAGGTTGCTGACGTTGCGTCGTAGATACGGCACCGACGTTTATCTTCATCTCAACAGATTGTCTTCGTCTTTCGAACCTCTGCAATAACAACGACCAGTCATGAGGGACTCCCGAGCAAAGCCGGCCGCGGAGCTTCAAGGATTGACAGGTTCTCAACAACCGCGGTACAGCAGCGAATCAATGGCTTCGCGCTCCATCAACTTGAGCTTAGCGTCCAAAGCGATGAGGCTCAAGTTGAAGGGCAATATCAGGGAGATTAGCGAACGGCGTCAGGTGGGCGATGCTGAGGAGATGTTGGCCGAAAGTGGCAGCGCGAAGAGAGATGCTTGGTGGAAGAACGTTGGAATGGAAGAAGGGATGTAAATTACTGCCGCAGCTTGCACTTTGGAGCATCAAGAAGAGGCGAATCAGAGTTGGTTTAATGTCCATGTAGATACTAGGACGGGGCTTTTGTCGACCCTGAGGGCA